>Ga0182030_10002431_pt1 | contig 39459 bp, 40 predicted proteins | sample 812S3MmetaG_FD_121299 | JGI IMG/M metagenome (GOLD analysis project Ga0182030, IMG submission 121299) | Permafrost microbial communities from Stordalen Mire, Sweden - 812S3M metaG (Illumina Assembly) | ecosystem: Environmental > Terrestrial > Soil > Wetlands > Permafrost | place: Sweden...
AATGTAGGCGAGTGACCTATGTGAAAGCAGGTCACATTCCATTATAAGTAACTGTCCATCATCAGAGACGCCCGCGGGGCGTAAGGGCAAGTCGCAATGTCAAGCAAGGTGTGGTTCATCAAGGGTACCTCCCAGGGATTTGGACGGGTTTCGGCAGAGGCGGCGCTGGCTCGCGTTGATCGGGTTGCGGCGGCCATCGAGGAGGCCGGCCATTCTCAAGGTGGTCGATGCGAATGATCCGCCGCTGCGCATCTTTTTCGGTTCCGGCGGTCTGAACATATCTCGCGCTGAATATGCGCGGCGCATCGAGACCTGGGAGGAATGGAACAATGTCTCGATGGAGGCACAGGGCGACTGGGCGGCGCACAAGGTTGCGAGTGCCGGCGCCGGCATCTGCTTGGATGTTGTCATTGCTGTTGGTGCTGGCGGCCAGCAGGGCGCGTGCTGCCATCGATCCTAACGAGTGGCACCACACGCGTGTCAACGGACATATCGTTTTCTACGCCATGCAAGGGCGTGGCTCCACTTTGGTGCTCCTGCACGGCGGGGGTGATTCGGGCGAACACTCCTTCGCGCAGCAATTGGACGTGTTTGCGGCACATCATCTCATCGTCGCGCCCGACCAGGTGGGCCAGGGACGTACGCCCGATGTGCGTGGCCCCTTGAGCTACACGGGCATGATGGAGGACACGGCCGCCCTGCTGCAGCATCTGAAACTCAAGCACGTCGATGTGGTTGGTTTCAGCGACGGTGGCATCCTCGCATTAATGTTGGCGGTGCGGCACCCGGAACTTGTCCGGCGGCTGGTGATCAGCGGCGTCAATATCGCGCCCGAGGGCTTGAATCCGGACGATCTGGAGGATTTGCGCGCGACCCAAATCTCGAGACCCAAGACCATCGACGAGAAGCTGACGCAGCTGTGGGCGAATTCACCCACGGAGGCGGAGCTGAATGTGGCTATGCTCGCGAAAATCGCGCAGCCAGTCTTGGTTGTATCCGGCGACAGGGATGCGATTACTTTGGAGCATACCTTGAAGATATTTCACGCATTGCCGCTGGCGGAACTGTGCGTGCTGCCGGGCACGGATCACGCCACGTTCTCGGGACGCTCAGAGTGGCTCAATCCCATCATCAATGTCTTTCTCGAGCGCCCGCTGAGCGTGCCGTAATTCACGTAAACGCGTAGAGGGGCGTCTCGGTCGCTGCTCCTAAAGTCGTCGCGGCCAAAGTGGCCGCGGGGGGCGCGTGGCATCACGAGACCTATGGGCGGGACGATTCCTACGACGTATGCGGCTCGTGGCCAATGGTAGGCAGTGATGCATAGGCCGATGATGCTTGGTTACGCGCCTGGCGGCGCGCACTCAAAGAGGAATTAGCATGCGTGGATATTTGATACCGATTTTCGCGACCGTGGCGTTGGCGCTTGGCGGCTGCAATCAATCAAAGTCGCCGGATGACGTCGCGAAAGATGTGTCCAAGGCCGAGCAGAAGTCGTCCGATGAAGTGGCCAAGCGTGAAGACCAAGCGCAGAACTCACTGGACAAGGCGGCCGACAAGGTCGCCGACCAAGTGGTGCATTTCAACAACGATGCCGCGCGCCAATCGTACGATGTAGCGATAGCGCAAGCGGATGGCAATCGCAAAGTGGCGCTTGCTGCATGTGAGTCGCAGAGCGGCGATGCGCAGAAGTCGTGCAAGAATCAAGCGGATGCCGACTTCAAGGCTGCGCGAGCGCAGGCCATGGCAAACAATGAGGCGTCCAAGCAGTAATTTGCAAGCAGTAATTTGCTGCAATGGTCGATGCGCGCCGCTGTCCGGGCGGCGGACGCATCAACCTGTGTTGTTCGGATCGCGCCAGACGCGCTCGAAGGGCAGGCGCCACGCGTAGGGTGCGACGAGCTGGTGAATCGCGTTCGGGCCCCAAGATCCAGGCGCGTAAGTCCGCACCGGCGGCGGCGACTCGAGCAGTGCCGTCGATACCTCCCATAGCCGTTCGATGCCATCCGCCGTCGTGAACAAGGTGCGATCGCCGCGCATGGCATCCAAAATCAAACGCTCGTAGGCTTCGAGAACATCGCCCACGTGGCTGGTGTCGTGCATGGCGAACTGCAAGCTGAGCTTGTCGAGCCGCATGCCGGGTCCGGGGCGCTTGCCGTAGAAAGACAACGATAGCTTGGCCGCATCCGCGAGATCGAAAGTCAAATGGTCGGGACCTTGCGAACCGATGCCCGAACCGGCTGGGAACATGCTCTTCGGAGGTTCGCGAAAGGCAATGGAGATGATGCGCTGGCCCTCGGCCAAGCGTTTGCCTGTCCGTAGAAAAAACGGCACGCCAGCCCAGCGCCAATTGTCGATGTTGCACTTCAGTGCGATGAAGGTTTCCGTATCCGATTCCGCGGCGACGCCGTCCTCGGTGCGATAGCCGGTATATTGGCCGCGCACCACGTCGCTCGGTTTGATCGGCAACATGCTGCGAAACACCTTGTTCTTCTCTTCGCTGATCGGCGCCGGTTCCAGCGAGGTTGGCGGCTCCATAGCCATGAAGCCAAGAATCTGAAACAGGTGCGTCACCACCATGTCGCGGTATGCGCCGGTGGCTTCGTAGAAGGCGGAGCGGCGTCCCAATCCCAAGGTTTCCGGAACGTCGATCTGCACGTGATCGACGAAGTTGCGGTTCCAGATCGGTTCGAACAAGCCGTTGGCGAAACGGAACGCCAAAATATTCTGCGCGGGTTCCTTGCCGAGAAAATGATCGATACGGAAAATCTGATCCTCGCTGAATACCTCGTGCAGCTTGCTGTTGAGATGCACCGCACTGGCGAGATCCGTGCCAAATGGCTTCTCCATGATGACGCGCGATCGCTCCACCAGACCGGCGTCGCCGAGCAGCCTCACCGCCGACAGAGCCGCGTTTGGAGGTACGCTCAAATAATGCAGCCGCCGGCTCTCCCGGCCCAAGGAGCGTTCAGCTTCCTCGACCGCGGACGTTAGAGCATTCGCACCGCCGGTCAGCGGCACGAAAGTTAGATTCTCCGCGAAGGCCTTCCAAACCGCTTCGTCGACCTTGCGGGTCGAGAATTCCGTCACGGCCTTATACATTTCGTCGCGGAACCCGGCGTTGTCCAGATTGTCGAGCGACACGCCGATGATCCTGCACCCCGGGATGAAGCCGGCGCTCGACAAGTGGAACAGGCCGGGCAACAACTTGCGCCTCGACAGGTCGCCCGTGGCGCCCACGAGCACCACCACTTGAGGATAACTAGGACCGACCCCGGGAGGAACTTTCGGCATGTTCAACGACTCCTGTCCGCTGCGATCGGAAGATCATCGCACACAAAATCGCTGCTGGCTGCTGTCATCATCGGGCACATTACCCCGACGATGCGGGCTACAAAGCCATTACAGATGCCTTGCATCCGCGTTATTCCTACAAGGGATCGCGCGGTTGTCGTCTATACTGTCACGACAATGGCATGCAGGCTGGCGAGATATGCAATCAGCGACCGTCGATTACGTTTTGACTGCTACCGTCATGATCGGGCTGTTCTTGAGCGTCGCCAACTTGGTGGTTTCGGTGCTCAATGGGCGCTCGACTCAGATTGCGCAAATCAAGGCGACATCCGATATGCGCGTGTTGTACGAACGCGCGTATCGAAGAGCGCCGCTCATTTCGCGACGTTTGGCATCAATTGCTCGCCCGGGTAAAACCGAGCGGCGCCGCGTGACACCGAAGGGGCAGGACTAGTTCAGCGCTCAGGTGGGGTGCTGAACAGCCGCAAGGCAGGGCACAAATTTTCTTTCCGGATGCATGCGCAGCGCCAGCAGCATGCCGACACCCATCAAGATGATGCTGCCGACGAAGGGCAACTGCCAGTTGCCGCTGACGTCGATCAGATAGCCGGACACCACCGGGCTGACGATGGCGGCCAGCGCCGAACCTGTATTCATGATGCCGCTTGCAGTGCCGGAATGTTCCAGGACTACGTCCATCGGGATGCTCCACATCGCCCCGATGGTCATTTCGGAGAAGAAAAAACCCGCCGAGAGACACGCCAGAGACAGCCAAAAATTGTGCGTAAACATGAGTGGAATGAGCGACAGCATGCAGAGCAGCATGCAAACACTGACCAGGTAGCTGCGCGCGACGTCGAGCCGCTTGGAGTAGAGCAGCAATTTGTCGGTTACGATGCCGCCAAGAGTATCGCCGAGCACACCGGCGAAGAATACGCTGGAGGCGAATACCGCTGAGCCGCGCAGATCGAGCCGTTGACTGTGCAGGAAGTATTGCGGAATCCAGCTCAAGAACAACCACAGCGTCCAGCCGTAGCAAAAATATACGATGGTCACCGGCAACATGCGTTTCACCAGCCGTGTCCAAGGAACCGGATTGGACAGCGCTGCGCGCGGCGGCAGCACGGCGATCTCCGCGGCCGAGACGCGTGGATGGTCCTTGGGGAACTCGGTGAACGTAAGGGCCCACAAACCGACCCACAGGAAACTGATGAGTGCACAGATAAAAAATGAGCTGCGCCATCCGTGGGCCGCCATGATGACGACGATCACGCCGGGCGCGGCTGCGTTGCCGACCCGCGCCGCGGCATGGGTGATGCCTTGTGCAAAGCCGCGTCGCTCCTTCATCACCCAGCGCGACATTGCGGTGGTGGCGGCGGGAAACGTCGCGCCCTCACCAAAGCCTAGTAGAACTCTCGCGACCAGCAGTGAGGCGAGGCCCGCGGCCATGCCGGTGATCGCGGTGGCGGAGGCCCATAGCAGGCCGCAGGCGATCAGTGTGCGGCGCGCGCCGAAGCGATCACTTATCCAGCCGCCGATGATCTGAAACAGCAGGTACGGATAGGCGAATGCCGAAAATACGAGACCTATCTGAGTCTTGCTGAGATCGAATTCGGTACCGAATCCCGCGGCCGCGGTACTGACGTTGACCCGGTCCAGATACGTAATGAAGTACATCAGCCCGAGAATGGCGATGACGATGTTCGCGGGCCGCGGGCGCTTGATCATTGGCTCTTGCAGTGTCAGGCAGCAAGGCCGCCGGGGTGGGCGGCGAAGTAAGCCATCGCTGCTTGAACGCCGCTGCTGCGCACAGGCACATGCATGAGCTTCAATCCCATCTCGCATCCTGCGACGGTTGCCACCAGGGTCAGATCGTTGCTGTTGCCTAGGTGACCGATGCGGAACATGCGGCCCTTCAGCTTGCCCAGTCCCGTCCCCAATGACATGTCGAAGCGCTCATAGATGAGCTTTCGCAGAGCGTCGGCATTGACCTCGGGCGGGGTGATGACGCCTGTCAACACCGGCGAGTAAACTTTAGGATCGGCGCATTGGATCGGCAGTCCCCAGGCGTTCACGGCGGCGCGCACCGCCGCCGCCCAGCGCTGATGTCGCGCAAAGACATGCTCGAGGCCTTCGGCGTGCAACATGTCGAGGCACTCCGATAACCCATAGAGCAAGTTGGTGTTCGGTGTGTAGGGCCAGTACCCGGTCTGATTGAGTTCAATGATGTCATCCCACGCCCAAAACGAGCGCGGCAGCCGCGCGCTCTTGCCCGCCTCGATGGCACGCGCCGACACGGCGTTGAAGCTCATCCCGGGCGGCAGCATCAGGCCTTTTTGCGAGCCGCTGATGGTTACATCGACGCCCCATTCATCGTGACGATAGTCGGCGCAGGCCAATCCGGAGATCGAATCCACCAACAGCAACGCGGGATGTTGCGAGGCGTCGATGACGGCACGAACCGCGGCGATGTCGGAAGTCGTGCCGGTCGAGGTTTCGTTGTGCACAACGCACACCGCCTTGATGGCGTGCTGGGTATCGGCTCGCAGGCGGCCCGCGATCAGTTCGGCATCGACACCGCGCCGCCAATTGGGCGCCTGCGGCAAAGTTTCATCGTTGCCTTGGGACGCGACGATCTCGACTTCCAAGCCGAGCCGGCGCGCCATTTGCGTCCATAACGAGGCGAAATGTCCGGTCTCGTACATGAGCACCCGATCGCCGACACTCATGGTATTGCACAGAGCCGCTTCCCAGGCGCCGGTGCCCGACGCGGGATAAATCACCACGGGGGACTTGGTCTTGAATATGCCTTTCAGACCTTCGAGAACTTTCAGACCGAGCGCACCGAATTCAGGTCCGCGATGGTCGATGGTGGGCAGGCTCATGGCGCGCAGAATTCTATCCGGCACAGGACTGGGTCCCGGAATCTGCAGAAAGTGATGGCCGACTGGATGCGAATCGAGTTGCAGCATGGGCAGCCTCCGAGACGGCGTTGACGAATGCACAAAAGGTCGCATATTTGCATGCAAAACTCAAATATTGCTAGCTAATCAGAATTTAAGAGGCCAGATGGGTCAAATTTGACGTCGTTGGTACATTGCATGCACAATTGGGACGTGGCAGAGCAACCGTCAAATGCGCTCGAGATCCCGCGGCGAGCATTACACGACCAGGTGATGGTGCGGCTGCGCGAGATGCTAACCGAAGGACGGATCGAGCCGGGCGCCAAACTCAACGAGCGCGAGCTGTCGCTACGGCTGCAAGTATCGCGCACCCCTTTGAGGGAGGCGATTAAGTTATTGGGGGCTGAGGGGCTGGTTGATCTGATTCCCAATCGCGGCGCTGTAGCGGTCAAGCTCACGGAAACCGACGTGCAGCAGGTATTCGAAATGCTGGCAGGTCTGGAGGCGATGTCGGGGGAACTCGCGGCGCAGCGCATCAGCGCCGTGCAACTCGCTGAGATCAAGGCGCTTCATTACGAGATGTTGGCGTCTTTCGAGCGCGGCGATTTGTCGGGCTACTATCGATTGAATGCGCGCATTCACAGCGCCATCAATGACGCCGCCGGCAACCCACTGCTGACCAAGACTTACCGGGAAATCAACGCTCGCGTGCAATCGCTGCGCTTTCGCACCAATCAGAACAAGACGAAATGGCAACAAGCGGTGACGGAACACGAAGACATGCTGCAGGCGCTCGAGACTCGCGATGCCGCCGCGATGCGGCACATCTTGACGGAACATCTCTTGCACAAGCGCGACACGGTGATTGAATTGCTGCGCAACGGCGAGATTTATTCGCCATCGCCAGCGTGACCAGGGATACGCGCAAAGCGCTCTCCGATCCGGGTCTCAGGCAGACGCTGGCGGCCCGTCTGGCCCGTGAGACCGAGGGCGAGGTGCTGTTCGACGCCGCTTCGCGCGGACGCTACGCGACCGATGCCTCCATCTATCAAATTTTTCCAGTCGGCGTTTTTGTTCCGCGCAACGAACTCGACGTGCTCACCGCGATCGGCATCGCGCGTGAATTGGATGTGCCGGTGCTGGCGCGCGGCGGCGGCACCAGCCAATGCGGACAGACGATCGGCGAAGCTCTGGTCATCGACAACAGCAAGTATTTGAATCGGGTGATCGACATCGACGCGGAACAGCGCACCGTGGTGGCCGAGCCGGGCTTGGTGCTGGACCAGTTGAATGCGAGCTTGAGGCCTCACGGGCTGTGGTTTCCGGTCGATGTTTCGACCGGCGCGCAGGCGACTCTGGGCGGCATGGCGGGCAATAACTCGTGCGGATCGCGCTCCATCACCTACGGCAACATGGTGCACAACGTGCTGGCCATCAGTGCGTGGCTTTCGGACGGAGAACTGCTGCATTTTGCGCCGTGCGGCGAACTGCAGGGTCGCGCGGCGCAGATCGCAGAATTCGCCGCGGGGCAGGCGCGCGCCTGTGCGAAGGAAATCGAATCGCGGTGGCCCAAGGTGTTGCGGCGGGTGGGCGGCTACAACCTCGACATCTACAACAACCAAAACGAACGCCCTTACTCCGAGGATGACAGCGTCAATCTTGCGCACCTGCTGGTTGGCTCGGAAGGGACCTTGGCGTACACGCGGCGATTGACCTTGAAACTGGCGCCGCTGCCGCGTTTCAAGGTATTGGGCGTCGTCAACTTCCCGACCTTTCTACAGGCCATGAGCGCGCCGGAACACATCGTCAAGCTCAAGCCCACGGCGGTGGAGCTGGTCGATCGGGTCATGATCGACTTGAGCTTGGGCAATGCGGCCTTTCGCGACACCATTCGGACCGCGCTGACCGGCGAGCCCGCTGCGATACTGTTGGTGGAATTCGCAGGCGACGACCAAGGCCAAGCGCGCGCACGCCTGAAGGCTTTGGTGGAGCTGATGGGCGACCTGGGCTTTCCCGACAGCGTGGTCGAGATGCACGATGCCAAATCGCAGCAGAATCTGTGGGAAGTTCGCAAAGCCGGCTTGAACATCATGATGAGCCTGCGCGGCGACGGCAAGCCGGTGAGTTTCGTCGAGGACTGCGCGGTGCCCCTGCAGCATCTGGCTGAGTACACCGTCGCGTTGACTGAGGTGTTCGAGAAATACGGTACACACGGAACCTGGTACGCGCACGCCTCGGTAGGCACGCTGCACGTGCGGCCCATCCTCGACATGCGCACGGATGGTCCTGAGGGCGGCGCCTACAAGATGCGCGCTATCGCGCAGGCCACCGCGGGACTGGTCAAGAAGTTCAAGGGCGCGTACAGCGGCGAGCACGGCGACGGTATATGCCGCGGCGAATGGATTCAATGGCAGTTCGGCCCGCAGATCAACAATGCGTTTCGCGCCATCAAGAACCATGTCGACCCGATCGGTCTGTTCAATCCCGGCAAGATCATCGATCCGCCGCGCATGGACGACAGCTCCCTGTTCCGATTTCCGCCGCCCTCCGCGCCGCACCGCTACCAAACTCTGGTATTCAAGCCCGCGCTCGATTGGTCTGCATGGAACGTGCGCAACGATCCGGTGACGGGAGCGCTGTCCGCGCCGGGTACCGGCGGCGATGCCACAGGCGGTTTCGCGAAAGCTGTGGAGATGTGCAACAACAACGGCCATTGCCGCAAATTCGATGCGGGCACCATGTGTCCGAGCTATCGGGTCACGCACGACGAGCGGCACCTGACCCGAGGCCGCGCCAACACGCTGCGGCTGGCGCTGTCGGGGCAGCTCGGCGCGGATGCCTTGGTCAGCGAGGAGATGCACGGCACGATGGAACTGTGCGTCAGCTGTAAGGGTTGCCGCAGCGAGTGTCCCACCGGCGTGGACATGGCGGCGATGAAGGTGGAGTTCATGGCGCATTACAAGAACCTGCAGGGATTCTCGATGCGCGATCGACTGATCGGGCACCTGCCCGACTATGCCGCGGCGGCGAGCCGTTTCTCGCTGCTGCTAAACTTGCGCGACAAGCTGCCGAGCGTGGCATGGCTGTCCGAAAAATTTTTGGGGTTCGCCGCCAAGCGAACCATGCCAGTGTGGCGCTCGCGCACGTTCTGGCGCGCGCCCGACGAGCAGTTGTTCTCCGACGCCGATCAGACCCTGCAGGCCGGTGCGGCCACCGGCAAGGCGGCCGTGCTGTTCGTAGATACATTCAACGGCATTTTCGAGAGCGAGAGTGCGCTGGCGGCGGCACGCGTGCTGCGGGCGGCGGGCTATACTCTGCACACCATTCGTAAGGAAAAGGGACATTTCTGCTGCGGCCGAACCTATCTGGGCACGGGCATGCTGGAGCGCGCCAAGGCCAAGATGGCGGAATTGATCGGCGCATTGCTGCCGTTTGCCTCGCGCGGCGTCGCCATCGTGGGTCTCGAGCCGTCTTGCTTGCTGACGCTGCGCGATGAGGCGTTGGTGATGCAACTGGGTTCGGCTGCCCAAGTGGTCGCGTCGCGTGCCAGTCTACTCGAGGAATTCATCGCCCGCGAGGCACGGGCCGGGCGCTTCGACCTGCAGTTTGCCGAGATACACGACCGCATCCTGGTGCATGGGCATTGCCATCAGAAAGCGTTCGCGGCGATAGGCCCTGTGCTGGACGTCATCCGCTTGATTCCGGGCGCCAAGCCCGAACTGATCAACAGTTCGTGCTGCGGCATGGCGGGCAGCTTTGGCTTCGAGGCCGAACATTTTGATCTATCGATGAAGATGGCTGAATTGTCGCTGCTGCCGGCGGTGCGCGCCAAGCCGGATGCGCTCGTCATCGCCGACGGCACCAGTTGCCGCCATCAGATTTACAGCGGCGCGGGCAGGCGGGCGATGCACGTTGCCCGGTTGCTCGAGCGACAGATGCGGGCGCCGACGTAGCAGGACGATGCGCGAGAACGGAAACGTCCCCCGGGCCGTACGGAGTATGATTGCTATCGTTCAACGGCGGAGTAATAAGGATGCAATATAGGCAGCTCGGCAGCAGCGCGCTTCGTGTTTCGGAAATCTCGCTCGGCTCCTGGCTAACTTATGGCGTTGGCGTGGAGCGCGAGCGCGCACTCGCCTGCGTGCATCACGCGCTCGAGCTGGGAATCAACTTCTTCGATACCGCGAACGTCTACGGCAGAGGGGCCGCGGAAACGGTGCTCGGCGAGGCTTTCCTACGAGTGCCTCGCGACAGCTATCTGTTGGCGACGAAGTTGTTCTTTCCCATGACCAGCTCCGACCGGGGGTTGTCGCGCGCGCAAGTATTCAAGCAGCTCGACGCGTCGCTCAAGCGCTTACGCACCGACTACGTCGATTTGTACCAGTGCCACCGTTATGATCCTGAGACCCCGTTGCAAGAGACGATGGAGGCGCTGACCGAGGTCGTAAAGCAGGGCAAGGTGCGCTACATCGGCTTCAGCGAGTGGTCGCCGCGAAACATCGCCGACGCGCTCGCCGCACCGCAGGTCGCGCGATTCGTTTCCAGCCAACCGCAGTATTCGATGCTCTACCGCAGTCCCGAGGAGAAGGTCATCCCGCTGTGCCGTGAGAACGGTGTATCGCAAATCGTGTGGTCGCCGTTGGCGCAGGGTGTACTGTCGGGGAAGTATTCGCCGAACTCCCCGCCGCCGCCCAATACACGCGGAAGCAGCGATTCGATGAACGGATTCATGTCCAGTTGGTTGCGGCCGGAGATTCTGCTGGCCGTGCAGCAACTGAAGCCGCTGGCGCTGAAGGCCGGCGCAACAATGAGTCAATTCGCGCTCGCCTGGGTGCTGCGTGAACCGAATGTCGCTTCGGCCATCGTCGGGGCCAGCAGTCCGCAGCAACTCGATGAGAATGCCGCCGCATCGGGCCTACATATCGATCCGATGCTGTTTGCGGCGGCAGACGCCGCCGTGGCGTCCGTCGTGCGCGATCGCTGACGCGCGGCGGGAGAGTCCATTGATAGAATCGAATTTGGATCCATGGCCGGTGCAGGCTCTCGAGGCCACGCTCGGCTTGAGCGATGGCGCGCACGAGCTGACGGAATTGCCGCCGCTGTGGCATTGGCTGTATTTCCTGCCTACGGCAACGCGTTCCGCGATCGGCCGTGACGGGCACATCATTAATCAAGAATGGGCGGACGCAACGTTGCGACGGCGGCGATTGTTCGCGGCGGCGCGCACCGATTTCCTGCGTCCGTTGCGCATCGGGGTGCCCGCACGCATGACGGAACGAGTGATCGGGCAGCGGGACACGAAAGGCAAACATGGCCCCTTTCACATTCTCACCGCTGAATACCAATACTTCCAAGACGATCAGCTGTGCGTGCGCGAGGAGCGCGACATGGTTTACCTGCAAGGTCCAGCGCCGTTTGAGCCGGCGCCCAAGGATCAATTCCCGATGAAGACTGCCGCAGAAGATCCCTGGGCGTTGGTCGTGACCCCCGATCCGGTGATGCTCATGCGATTTTCGGCGCTCACTTTCAACTCGCATCTGATCCACTTCGACCAACTCTATACGCAGCGCGAAGAAGGCTATCGCGAGCGCGTGGTGCACGGTCCGCTGGTGGCCATCATACTGGTGAAATTGCTGGCCCTGAACGGCATCGAGCGGTTGAAGCGCTTCGAATTTCGCGCGCGCAGCCCGTTGTTCGTAAATCAGCCGATCCAATTCGCCGGCAAGCTGGAAGCGGATAGAGTCGAGCTGCGAGCGGTGGGACTGTCGGGCGTACTGGCGATGCATGCCACGGCATGGAAATCCGGAATTTGACGCCGCCGGTCATGCTCGCCGAGGCGGAAGCGCCGGCGCGCGCGGCGGCATTGCCATGAAAGACCCTCAGGCGTGGCCGGTGCTCGATTGGCCGCAATGGCAGGCGTGCGGCGACACCCTGCACATGCTTACGCAAATCGTCGGGAAGACGCGATTGGCATTGACCCCGATGCAAAATCATTGGTGGAACGTCCCGCTGTACGTGTCGGCGCGAGGCCTAACTACTTCGGTGATGCCGCTGCCGCGTGGAGACAGGCTGGAGATCGAATTCGACTTCCGGTCGCATCGGCTGGCATTTTTTCTCAGCTCGGGAGGCACGGAATATTTGCCGCTCGAATCGCAGCCGGTGCAGGATTTTTACGCGAAGTACCAGCGAATGTTGCGCGACCTCGAGGTTCAGGTCGAGATCAATCCCAAGCCGGTGGAGGTCGCGGATGGCATCCGCTTCGATCTTGATAACGTCCACAGAGATTACGATCCGGACGCGGTGGGGCGCTTTTGGCAGGTGCTGAGCGCCGTTGATACATTGCTGAAGCGGTTCGCCACGCATTTCTACGGCAAGATCAGTCCGGTGCATTTTTTCTGGGGATCCTTCGATTTGGCGGTGACGCGTTTCAATGGACGCAGGGCTGCGCCGCGGCCGGGAGCCGACGCCATTCAAGCCGAAGCCTATTCACACGAGTGTATCAGTGCCGGATTCTGGCCGGGTAATGGTGGATATGGGCGCCCCGCCTTCTACAGTTATGCAGCTCCGGTTCCGGCCGGACTGTCCGAGGCCTCCATTGCGGGCGCCGGGAGCTTCGACAAGGCCCTCGGCGAATTCATTCTCGATTACGATGTAATGAGAGCGGCCGCCGATCCGCAGCAAACGCTGCTCGATTTTTTGAAGAACACGTACTCGGCATGCGCGGACGCGGCGCGCTGGGACCGTGATAATCTGGATCGAAACAATGTTGAGAGCAACCATGTCCGATAATGATTCGAACACTGATCATCCGCAGGCGGGTTGCCGCAGATTGATCTTGACGCCGCCGGTCGGCTGGCGCGGAACCGACGCACCGGACACTGAGAGCGAGATCCTGCGGCAATTGGCGCCGGGGACCGTGCTGATGATGGGGGACAACCCGGCATTGCCGCGAATGCCGGCGCGGCCGCGACTACTCGACTTCTTCAAGTATCGCATCACCGACATCACCTTCCGTCACTTGCTGACGAGCGGCAAGCGAGCGCTGGATGCAGGCGAAGACGATAAAGTCGTCCTGGCCTGTCTGCTGCATGACATCGCCAATGGAATGCTGCTGCGTACCGATCACGGTTATTGGGGCGCGCAGATGATAGCCCCGTACGTCGATGAGGAGGTGGCCTGGGCCGTGGAGAATCACCAGGCGCTGCGCTATTACGCGGACGAGTCGGTGGGTTATAAGTATCCCGATTCATACGTGCGCTTTTTCGGGCCGGACTATTCTCCGCCCGAATACATTCGGGTCGCGGCCGAGGCCGCCAGGAAGCATCGGTGGTACATGAGTTCGCGGTTGGTCACGCTTTATGACATTTACTTCTTCGAGAAATCAGAGCCGATAGAACTGGAAATCTTCACTGATATCATCGGCCGGCATTTTCGTGAACCGAAGGAGGGCTTGGGGTTCGATGGGTCGCGCGTGGCGCACATGTGGCGCACCGCGATATGGCCGAATAACTCGCTCTGATCCGCAACGCGTCTCCAGGGTTAGGCGCGAAAGCGCGGCGCAATGGCTTCTGCAAAGGGGAACATCGTGAAATAGGGCTTGGCTTCTTCCAGCACCCGCTTGAATGAGGGTCTTTGCGTCAGCCGGTCGAGGTAAGCGTGTACATGCTCGAGCTCCTTCGGGATGGGATGGACCGCGCCGGCGTAAAACAGCCCGGGGGCTGCGGCGCAATCCGCCAGGGTGAAGCTCTTGCCGGAAAGCCAGATTCTGGAAGCCAAGCGGTGCTCCAGCATGCCGTAGGCAGTCGTTATCATCGCGCGCTCTTGCGTCACGTCGCCGTTGGAGCCGCGAATGCGATCGGCGACGATGTGCTGCATCGGCAGTTGCAGATAGTTGTCGCAAAAACGATCCCACAGTCGCGCATCGAGTGCATCATCCCAATCGGCGGGTATCAGCTTGTGCTCGCCGGCGTAAAAGTGATCCAGATACTCGATGATGATCGTCGCCTCGGGAAGGTCGCGCTTACGGCCGTGATCCCGGAGCACGGGAAATTTGCAGATCGGCCAGATAGCCCGCAGCTCGGCCCTACTCGCGGAGTCGCCGAAATTGATCAAGCGCGTGTCGAATTCGACGTCATTCTCGTACAAGGCAACCAGCACCTTGTGGCAGAAGGATGACAGCGGATGGTAGTAAAGAGTGAGGGACATTAATATTTGCAAGCGTCGTGGGGCAGACCCCGACAAGATAATCCCGCTTCGCGACGCTGCCAAGGCCGCGTAAGCGGCGGCCGGTGCCGCAGGCCTGGCGAGCCAGCTGATGTTGCGAACGATGGTGACTTGGGTCACGATTGCCGGCAAGAGTGAGATGCTGTCCCAATGACTGGAAATGTGGGGGATGAAGTGAAGGCTACAAAGATCCGAGGCCGCGAGTGAGCCGGCCCATCAGGCGCGGCGTCGCTGCAGCGCTCGCGATGACGATGACGATGGCGGCGGGCGCAGTCACAGGCGCGCCCGCGAGCGCGCAGCCGGATGTGGGTAAGAGCCCCGCAAAACCGAAAATAGCGACGCCCAAGCCGGCGCGATTGGCGGACGGACACCTCAACCTGATGGGCTTCTGGACCCGGCCGGGCGGTCTTCTTGATGTCTACCACGGCCCCAGCGGCGTCACGCCCGCTTCCAAGCCGACGCCAGCCACATCAGGGCCGGGCGACGGCGGGCAGCGAGGGGACAATTCCGGGTCAATCGTGCCGGAGCATGCCCCGCTCAAGGAACCCTACAAGAGCCAATTCGCGATCATGCAGAAGAAAATGGCCGCCGGCACGGGCATCGATCCCGTCGCCATCTGCCTCCCCCCCGGCATGCCTCGAATGATGGGGGCCGTCTACGGCATCGAAATCCTGCAGACCCCGGGCCAGATCACGATTACCAGCGAGTGGCAGGCCGCCTCGCGCCGGATCTGGCTGAACGAGAAAACACATCCTCCTCTGGAGGAAATCGATCCCACCTACGCTGGCCACTCCATCGGCCATTGGGAGGGCGACACGCTAGTCGTGGATACGGTGGGACTGCGCGCCGATCCGCCGATCAATCAGAGCGGATTGCCGCACAGCGATAAGATGCATCTCATCGAACGCATCTCGCTGCACGACGGGAAGCTCGTGGACGAAGTCACGGTCGACGATCCCGAGGCTTACGAGGCGCCTTGGAAGCTGACGTACGACTATCACTATCGACCGGATCTTAAGCTGCAGGAATACGTGTGCGAGGAAAACAATCGCAACATCGGCGCAAACGGTGCAGCTTTCTTCGGGAAGTAGCCCGCGATTGGGCCGCCCCGAGCCTGGCAAGACGCCCGATCCAGTTCATGTCAATGTGACCCACACGGGCGCGTGGTCGCTGGATTTCTCCCAGCCGCGTACGTTCTTGTCGACACCGGCATCGAGCAAGCGGCCGGCGATCGACGGGCTGAGCAGCAGATGGTCGATGCGCAGTCCCGCATCGCGGCCATAGGCGTTACGGAAATAATCCCAGAAGGTATAAATGGTCGCGTTTTTATGAATGGCGCGCAGTGAATCGACCCAGCCAGCTTGCAACAACCGCGCGTAGTGCGCACGAACTTCGGGGCGAAACAGCGCGTCGTCCAGCCAACGTTCCGGTTTGTAGACGTCGGTTTCGGCGGGAATTATGTTGAAATCGCCTGCCAGCACTACCGGTGATCCGGAGGCGAGCAGTTGCGTCGAGTGCAGCGCGAGGCGCTCGAGCCAGCGCAATTTGTAATCGAACTTCGGACCCGGTGCCGGATTGCCGTTGGGCAAATACAAACAGCCGATTACTACATCGCCGACGCTCGCCTCGATGTAGCGGCTGTGCAGGTCCTCCGGATCACCGGGGAGCACGCGGCGGACTTCGAGCGGGGCCGCCTGTTTGGCGAGAATTGCCACCCCATTCCAGCTCTTCTGTCCATGCCAGATGACGCCGTAGCCGGCCGCGCGAATCGCGGCTTCCGGAAACTTCTCCTGCGGTGCCTTCAATTCTTGCAGGCAGACGATATCGGGTGCGGTTTCTTGCAGCCAACGCAATAAGATTCCAAGACGCGCGTTGATGCTGTTGACGTTGTAGGTGGCGATTTTCATGGCGGCTATGTTAGCCAAGCTGGTTGCTTAGATTGTGGGATTAACATCATCAAAACGTGTAAGGTGCGGTCCCGATTTTACGAATTCAGGAGCTATCGATGAGCGGACTGACGCTGGTTCAGGCGAACATGATCATTGAGGCGGCGCTGGCCTCGGCGCGCGAAAAAGGCCACCGGCCGATGGCGGTGGTAGTGCTCGATGAGGGCGGACATGTAAAGGCGCTACAGCGCGAAGACGACGCGACCATGTTCCGGGTGGACGTCGCGACCGGCAAGGCTTGGGCGGCGGTCGCCATGGGTGCCACGAGCCGCGATCTCCTGGAACGCGCCAAACAGAATCCCATTTTCTTCGGCGGCTTGTCCAGCACGGCGCAAGGCAAATTTCTGGCGCAGACCGGCGCAGTGCTGATCAAGAACGGCTATGGGAAGATTCTGGGCGCCGCGGGCGCCAGCGGCGGCACCGGCGATGAGGACGAGGCGGTGTGCATGGTGGGGGTCAAGGCCGCGGGTCTTACCTGCACGTGAAAGCCGCCGGATCGGTTGGCGACGATTTTCACGCCGCTGTAAACGCGCCGCAGCCTGATGGGATATCATCCGACCATGAGCAAGAACACATCGACTAATGAGTTGGTTGCGGACGCCGAAGCGTTACTATCGAAGCTCGGCGATCTTAAGTCTCCGGATATTCAAGCGCTGCGCGACAAGGTCGAGGCAGGGATCGCGGACGCCAAAAAAGGCCTGTCGCGCCAGGTGCAAGCGGGCGCCGATCGGTTGCAAGAAGTGACCGAGTCGGTGGTGGGCTACGTGCGAGAGAATCCCTGGGTCGCTGTGGCGGCCGGTACGGCGATTGCCGTGGCACTGATCTACATCGCCTTTTCCGGCCGTTCCGAGGACGACTGACCAGCAGTTCACTCATCCTGGCCGCGGGTGACGCCCAGGTCTCCGGGCTATGGCTCGAGCCCACGGCGGCCACGAGTTGCTTCGTGTTCGCACACGGCGCCGGCGCGGGCATGACGCATGCGTTTATGAGTGCTTTCGCGACCGGCTTGGCGGAGCGCGGCATCGCGTCGCTACGCTATCAATTCCCGTACATGGAGCGACATACAGGGCGCCCCGATGCTCCGGCTCTGTGTCATGCGACCGTGCGTGCCGCTGTCGAGGCGGCCGCCCATCGCGCGCCCAAACTCAAGCTCTTCGCTGGCGGTAAGTCATTCGGCGGCCGCATGACCTCGCAAGCCCAGGGGGCGCACCCATTGCGCAGCGTACGGGGATTGGCGTTCCTAGGCTTTCCATTGCATGGCGCGGGCAAACCATCGACGAGCCGCGCCGCCCACCTAGCGCGGGTGGACATTCCGATGCTGTTCCTGCAGGGCGAGAAGGACAAACTGGCGGAGGCAGCATTGCTGCGCCCGATCATCGCCGAATTGGGCGCAAGGGCCACGCTGGTGTGGGCGCCCGAGGCCGATCATTCGTTTCATGTGCTGAAACGCAGCGGCCGCACCGACGAGGAAGTGCTCGCGTTGCTGCTCGATGCCTTCGCGGCGTGGGCAGAGGCAATCTGAAGATGCCCCCGGCGGAGACATTACCAGTCAGCGAAAGTGCTTGCTGCGCTGCAAAAAGAGCACGGCACCTAGGCGCGTTGCGGTAACAAAAAATCTTCAAGACGCGCGGCGTCAACCCATTCAAAATGACGCCATTGGATTGCTAGCGGAGAATACGATGACCGACGTACACGAAGTCTATCCGTACCTGCGAGTTCACAATACGAGCGAGGCGATCAACTTCTATGCGCGTGCATTCGGCGCCAAGGAGTCGTACCGATTGACGGAACCGAGCGGCCGCATCGGTCATGCAGAGATCAAAATCGGCCCGACAACTCTCATGCTCGCGGACGAATATCCAGAGCAAGGCATTCTCGGGCCGCGCGCTCTCGGCGGAACCACGTTTTCCTTGCACCTGCACGTGGAGGACGTCGACTCGGCATTCGAACAAGCGGTGAACGCCGGCGCGACCGTGGTCCGGCCGCTCAAGGACCAATTTTACGGTGAGCGCTCCGGCACAGTGCGCGATCCGTTTGGGCACGAATGGCTTCTGGGCAGCCATCTCGAGAATGTGTCGACCGATGAGATGCAGCGCCGCTACACGGCGTTGTTCGAGAAATAGCTGTGCGTCTTATCGCGGGATGAGCCTCGCCGCACAGATTGGCCGTAGCGTTGCCTACCTCGGCTCGCCCGAGGCGCGGCGCAGCCTCGAAGCAGATTGCTATTGGCCAAAATGGCATGCGCCCTGGTGGCACATGCTATTGCTGCATGAAATGGGCGAGACGACGCGCATTCCCGAGATCGCCATCACGCATCTGATTGCGTCGATCAACCGCATGCCCCTCAAGATCTTCCCCATTCAGGCGCACGAAATACCCGCGGGAGTGAGAGTCGATTTGCAGACAGCTTGCCACTGCGAGATGGGCAACTTTTATCGCGTGCTGGCGAGTTGGGGGGTGAACGTCGACAAGGAGTTGCCCTGGATCAGGCCCTGGTTTCTCAAGTATCAAATGGCGGACGGAGGTCTGAACTGCGACTCCAGCGCCTATTGCGTTCCGGATGAAGTCCCCAGCTCGATGGTGGGAACCATCGCGGCTTTCGAGGCAATACTGCTGCACACCCGCAATTCCTGGACCGTGGATGAAGAATCGTTTTTGGAACGCGGCGCGCGATTTCTCATGGAGCGCAAGCTCCTGCTGGGATCGCATACCAAACACAACGCCGCAGAGCGCGATGCAGCCCCCGCTTGGCTGCAACCTTGTTTTCCGCGGTTCTACTTCTACGACGTGCTGCGCGGGCTCAATGCACTGGTGTTGTGGGCAGAGCAGACCGGCCAAAGTCTGCCCGCGGAATCAATCCAACCAGTCGTCGATTATCTGGATCAGCGTTATCCCGATGGCACGGTACGCATCGAACGATGCGCTTTCGCCGGCAAAAAGACCTTTCAGCATTCAGTTAGCGGTGACTGGAGCGAGGATCGCAAGCCAGCGTCGGTTTTCCCGCTGCTAAATGCCGTCAGTGCCGTCGGCGAACTTTCGCCGTATCTGTCGTGGCAGTGGCAGACGACCAAGCGCAGGTTGCGCGATCTTAATTCCTGAGGAGATCATGAGCATGCTTCGGCCCATTCTAATTGCAATGACGTTGCTTTCATCCGTTGCTCTACCGGCGGCGCAAGGCCCTTTCGCGAGTCTCGATCCCAAGGCGATCGCTATCCGAACGCCGCAGGATTTTGAATGGAAGGTGAGCCCCGGCGGAGCTCAGACCGTCGCGCTGATGGGCGATGCCTCCAAACCCGGTCTGTATGTGATCCTGACCAAATGGACGGCGCATCACAACAGCCGGCCGCATTTTCATCCCAATGATCGTTTCATTACCGTGCTGTCGGGAACTTGGTGGGTCGCGACCGGGCGAAAATACGACCTCGACAGCATGAAGCCGGTACCCGCGGGAAGCTTCGTCACTCACTATGCGAAGGAGGTCCACTACGACGGCGCAAAGGACGGCGACGTGGTGTTGGAGATCGTCGGCATGGGACCTGCGACAGCGACGCCCGCCGAAGATAAGTGAACGCAGCGGCGGTTTCCCGCAGCCTGTAGCAAGAAACGCGAGCACCGGGGTCAGATTTGCTACTCTGCCCCCAGTGCTCTCGATCTCCCGTCTGCAAAAACGCTTCGGCGACCGGATCGCGGTCGATGACGTGTCCTTCGAGGTTCGCGAAGGCGAAACCATCGGCTTGTTGGGGCCTAACGGCGCCGGCAAGACCACCACATTGTCGATGATGAGCGGGCTTTCCAGGCCCGACGGCGGCTCCGTGTCGTTTCGAGGCCGGATCGTGCGACAGGATGCGGGCGATCTGAAGCGACGCGTCGGCTTGGTGCCGCAAGATTTGGCCCTGTACGATGAATTGTCCGCTTGGTCGAATCTCGAGTTGTTCGGTGGATTGTACGGATTGGCGGGACGCACGCTGGCGACACGCGCCGATGCAGCGCTCACATTGGTCGGCCTGGCGCAACGCCGCAGCGATCGCGTCAAGGACTTCAGCGGCGGAATGAAACGACGGCTGAATATTGCCGCGGCACTGCTGCATGATCCTGAGCTGATCCTACTCGACGAACCGACGGTGGGGGTCGACCCGCAATCACGCAATGCCATCTTCGACAACCTGGAGGAGCTCAAGCGCCGCGGAAAGACTTTGGTGTACACCACGCACTACATGGAAGAAGCTGAGCGGCTGTGCGACCGCATCGTGATCATCGACCACGGCCGAGTGATTGCCAACGATACGGTCAGAGGTCTGTACAAGCTGCTGCCCAATTCGCACAGCGTGGAAGTGCAATTCGACGGGCCGCCGCCGAACGATGGCTTGTTTGCGTCGCTGGCATCGTTGCCGGGAATTTCTGCTGTCTCACGCAGCGACGGCGGCGTCAAAATCGAAACGCAGGATTTCGCCACCAGCTTGGCGCGCGCCTTGGACCTCATCGCAGGACAGGATTTGCGAGTGGTATCGGTGCAATCTGGGCGAACCACGCTGGAAGATGTGTTCATCACACTGACCGGCCATGGCCTGCGCGACGGGCCTGCGCCAGGGGCCGCGGCGGAAGCCGTGGCGGAGGGCACGGCACCATGAATTGGCTCGCCGTTCGCGCCTTGATCAGGAACGACCTGCGCATCTATGCGACGGATCGTCGCGCGATGGTGATCGGGGTGCTGGTGCCGATCCTAATCGCTGCGTTTTTCGGCTACGTGTTTGGCGGCAATGGCAATACGGAGCCTGCAAAGATTCCGATTGTCATGGTTGACGAGGATCAGAGCGCCGTCTCACGAGCCATCGTCGCCGATCTGGCGCAAGACCCGTTGGTCACGACACAATCCCTCGCCCGCCCGCAGGCGGAGCAGCAGGTCCGGGCCGGTAAGATACAAGTCGCTGTGATCCTGCCGCAGAATTTCGCGGCAGACGCCGCCCGCGCGTTGTTCGGCGACCAGGAAAAGCCGAACGTCGAATTTCTGATCGATCCAAGCCAAACGATGAGCGGTCGAATCGTCGAGGGGGCGTTGGTACGACGCGCCATCCAAGAGATCACCCGGGCGGCGGCAAATTCTGCGTCCGAGTCCAACGGTGCGCGCGAGTTCAGCGTGCCCTATGCGATCTCGACCACCCAAGTCACCTCGGGGCGCAATGTCGTTTACAACGGGTATGCGCATTCTTTCGCCGGCATGACCATGCAATTCATTTTGCTTGCGGGCATCGATGCCGGCATCGTCTTGCTGTTGCTGCGCGAACGCGGCATCTGGCAGCGCATGCGTGCTGCGCCGCTGGGCAAGGCGCAATTTTTGCTGGCGAGAACCAGTGCCACGATGCTCATCAGCATGTTTCAGTTCACGCTCATCTACCTGGTCGCGATTGTTGTCTTCAGGGTGCGCATCGAGGGCAGCGTGATTGGTTTCCTAGGATTGGCGGTGGCACTGTGCTTCATGAACTCGGCGTTCGGGCTGATGTTGGCATCGCTTGGACGCAGCGCCCCGGCGACGCGTGGAATCGCAGTGTTGGTGACATTGCTGTTGGTGATGATCGGCGGCGCATGGGTGCCATCGTTCGTATTTCCGAAGTGGCTGCAGCAGGCGTCACTGGCGGTGCCAACGCGGTGGGCAGTCGACGGATTGGATGCGGTGACCTGGCGAGGCCAGGGATTGAGCGCGGCAGTCGCTCCCATGGGAGTGCTCGTGGCAACGGCAATGATCTGTCTGGGCATCGCTATTTGGCGCTTTCGCTGGGAAGAATGAAGTCAACGAGTCCCGGAGGAATCAGGCGGCAAGCGGTCCAGTTGATCGTAGTGCGCCAAGGTGTTCGTTTAAGCCTGGTTTTCAGCCACAATTTAAATTACCTGCGAAATCCTCGGTGCGCAGGAAACTAGTTTTTCAACAGAATAGGCCAGAAGCGGACATACAGGGAAACAATCACGACTTGCGGTTAACATCGTACCCATGAAGGAAACGATACTTTGTGTGTACAGCGGCCTGTTCCGAATTGCCGGGTTATTGCTGGCGGTTTAAAAGCCTTACGTCGATTTCGATTGCCATTGGAACTCCGCTTATGGGCATTCTGCTCGGACTTGCCCTCTTTTATTTCATACCAAAGGTTTGCCGAAGTTCTGAGCGAAAGTGAGTGTCTGGTTCGGGTCCGAGAGTACGCGTTGGCGATCGTCGGCAACATCACCGGCACCCGGCCAACTCCGGCCGGTGGGCTTCCAAGAATGTTTGCCACTTAGCCGCCGTTCGCGGGTTGCGTTAGACTGAAGCTGTCGTGGCGGTGTCTGCCAGGGAGGGACGGATCGATGAAGCGCGTAGTTTCGCAATGGGTGGCCCTGCTCATTACGTGCGCTTTAGTTCCAGGCTGCCTGCTGAATTCTATCCGTCCGATCACTACGGGACCGCGGTCGAGCCCTGATTCGGATCACGCACTTTGTGGTGATCGGTATAGGTCTTGATGTGGCGTGGCCCTACACAGAGTTTCAATTGACTCTACCTGAGTACTCGGTCAAGAAGCAGGGCATGACCGGCAATTGCTTTCACTACAATCGTATCGAAGCCACGCGCCCGTCGAGCCCCGCGAAGGTTACGTATCTCGCGTTTGAGGTCCCTGCGAACGCTTACGCATATCCGGACCTCGCGGACACTATTTCCGGCTCATCGCTAGTCGGAAGCGCCTTCATAGCGCCACCTAGATCCACGGTTTATTTTGGTGACTTTGTTTTTGTCGGAAATAAGACCGTGGAATTTCGGCGAGACATCAGTGCAGCGCAAGCTGGCGCAAGGAAGCTTCTACCACCCAACGCCGTATTGGAATTAGCGGAGTCCACCGCCGCACCGGGCGCGCACATCCCGTTGTGCACCCCGTGAAGGAGTACTCGTTTCAGCGCGCCCGAAAGCGGCCGTCCGCCAACGGCAGAAACACGTCGAGATGGGGATAGTAAGTGTGCGTGTTCCGATCCCTCCCTAATAGAAAACTTTTTTCGAGATGATGAGCGTGAGATTAATGAACCTAAAGCACTTGGTGTGGCCTTTGGCGATAGTCGGTCTCATGCTCGCCGTCGGCTTCGCACTTTTCCCGCGAGCAGCGAACAAAGAAGGCGCCTTCTCTCCTCAGGTCATTCAGGTAGAGACTAAGTCCGTCCCGATGGTGTTGATGCCACACCCTGTTCCCCCCACTGCGGCGCCGAATTCCGATTCTAATCTCCGTACGTGGCGCCCCAGCCCAGTCGATGCCTATAGGAATTACGATCGAGCTGGCTATGCCTGGATTTTGCGTCAGATGGGCATGAGTGAGTCGGATCTGGACCGTTTGGCTTCCGGTGGATTTGCGGCGCTTCTCAAGGACCTTATCAAAAAAGCTGAACAAGGTGATCGCGGCGCGACTCTCTCGCTTGGTTGGTTGGCCCGGCGGTGCTTCTTGTCGCGAAGCGAAGACCAATTGAATGGTTACCAGCAAAGCCAACTGCAGGATGCTCGGTTGCTGTCACCGGGGGACGCCGAATGGTTCACGTCCTTCCTGAACCAAGACATCGACACTGAAAAACAACGGGTCACCGAATGTGCAGTTATCGATCAAGACCGTGTGGAAGCATTGCTTACTGGACTCTCACAACAAGGCGATGGCGCGAGCACATTTATGCTAGCCGAGCAGGCTGGAAATATGCCTGACGAAAATCGCCTCGCGCGCCAGGCAGCGCTCCTAGGGTTTCCAGAGGCCCAATATGAATGGGGTTTAGATATACGCGATGGCGGGCAAGGTTTTTGGCAACCACAGCCCGGAGATCCGAGTGCGGTCGATTTTTTACGCAGCGCTGCCGATGAGCTGGCCACCGCTCGCGCTTCGCTCGCGATTTGCGAGTATCGTGGATGTAGCGGCGAGATCCCAGATCCTCAAAAAGCTATCGTTGATGCGCGAACGGCAGCTCAACAGGGCGATCCGGATGCTCTGATGAGTTTAGCGGCCACCGCTCCTCCCAGCTTGATTTCACCGGTCGAAGCCCAGGCGTGGGCGTTGTTTGACGTAGCGCTGCAGCAGCGTGGTTGCAGGGTCAGCAGCATCAATGTGAACTGGATGAAATCCATGACCGCGCAGGCCGCTAAAGCTACGCCGGAAGCGCAAGCGTTGGCCGACCAAAATTGGCAGCTCTACGGCGCCACTGCAATGCAACGTCTTGGTTGCTAACTCAAACCCCTAATGAGCATGTTCAGACGACAACGGAGTTGCCGCATACGGCCTTTGAGCCATTCACGGTAATGAAATCAAAACGGACAGCGGCCGTTCGTCGAGATAGCGAACGGAGTCTTAAGGAGCGCGCGCTCAGTTGGCGGCCGACAGGCTCGATCGATGCTGGCACGCTGAGCGCACCAAAGGCTTCGGCTATCATGTCTACATAGGGCTTAGAGAGGACGCGAAACTGCCTCGAGAGATCGCGCGGCGCGCGAGGGAAGGAAGAGACCATGGCCAAGCTAGTGTTCGGATTGAACCAGTCCTTGGACGGCTACGTCGACCATATGAAGTTTTCGCCAAGTCTGGCGCTCTTCGGCCACTTCATTGAGCACATGCGCGGCTTGGCAGGCATCGTTTATGGTCGGCGATAGGTGGGTTGAAGGCTCAGTTTGCCGGGGAGATTGAAGTTGGCGGACCAGAGCTGGCGCAGAGCCTCACCGATCTTGGTCTGATCGATGAGTATCGACTCTACCTGCACCCCGTCGTGCTTGGTCGCGGCAAGCCATTCTTCGCCGGCCCTCGGCCCCCGCTGCGCCTTGTGACCAGCGATCGAATTGCCGGGGATGTGATGAGGTTAACCTACGTTTCTGCTTAATAGCGCGGCTTGCCGATGGGATACGCCGAAGCCGCATGTCCCCCTTCGGACCGGATTCGGGTTCGGTCGACGCGCCCTTCTAATGTTCCAAAGCGGTCATCCGCACACTGCACGATGGTTGGTACACTCGCGTCATTGCCGCGTGAGCGCTGAGAGTGGTGTATGAAGAAGTTTAAGCATGAAGCGGAATTGTTCAAAGCGGCCTTGGCTGCCGGTGTTACCTATGCTGAAGAGCGCAAGGCTGTCGAGTTCGAGGAGACGGATTCGGCAAGCGACAAAGCGCTATACGTATATCGCCTTCTCGTCCACGACAAGGTCATCGCGCCAATGCCGGAAGACCAGGTCGGCGAGAAGACGATCCGACATCGGCTCGCGGCTTGGTATGCGCACCAATTGCCCGAGGGGCATCGCTTGTTGGATTGATATGCGGGACTCGGCGGTGAGTGGGCTATAATCCGGATCGTAAGAACAACTACTCCGCTGCTCAGCGGCCGTTAGATTTACTCGGGAGAATAAATTGAGAAAACCAATTCTGCTGCTTCTCGCAGCAATCCTGACCATATCAGCATCAGTGACACGCGCGGACGACGATCATGCCTACACTCAGGGCCCCGTCGTCGTCGTTAACTTCGTACGTACCCAGCCGGGCATGTTCGAGGAATATATGCGTTATCTCGGAAGCACATACAAGCACCTCATGGACGAATACAAGAAGCAGGGAATCATTACTGATTATTCTGTTTATCAAGCGCGGCCGCGCGATTCGCAGGACGCCGATCTGATTCTGACCGTGACTTACAAAAACATGGCAGCGCTCGATGACGTGCAAGCGCGCACCGATCCCACGGCTAAGCAGGCATTCGGGTCACTGGCAAAAGCCGCTTCGGCTTCCGCGGATCGTACCAAATTGCGCGTGGAAGTCGGCAGTGAGATGATTCGTCAATTAATCCTGAAATAGCCTGAATGCCTGCTGCGGCGTGCTTCCGCGCAGACGCGGCGGCGCGCCGCAGCACACCCACGTGGCTGCGCGGCGGTTTGCGTTTACATCAAGCGGTTATCAGTTTGATGGCCGCGGCCAGTGAGCCAGCGCCTTTCGCGTAGTCCTTCCAGGGTCTGAATTTGGCGAGCAGCGCAGTGGCGTTCCTCACGGTGAATTTTTGCGGCGCGAGTCCTTTCTTAACCTCGCCCCAGCCGATCGGCATCGACACCGTGGCTCCCTCGCGAGCGCGCGGCGAGAGCACGGCCACGGCGGTGGCGGTGCGGTCGTTGCGCAGATAATCCAAGAAAATGCGTCCGGTACGCTGGCTCTTCGCCATGTTGTCGAGATATTTCTTGGGCGAATCCTGCGCCATTTGCGCGCAAACGAGATGCGCAAAATTCTTGGCGTCCGGCCACTTGACCGCCTGCTTGCCGGACTGCAACGGCGTCACCACGTGCAATCCCTTGCCCCCTGTCGTCTTGCAGAATGAAACCAGGCCAAGCTTGTCGAGACGATCGCGTATCTCCAACGCGGCCGTGATGACGGCGTCGAACTTCACATCCGGCGCCGGATCCAGATCGAACACCAGGCGGCCGGCGCTTTCGGGATCGTCGGGCACGCAGTTCCACGGATGCAATTCGAGCGCGCCAATTTGCGCGACCGCTGCCAGCGCCTCGACGCGATCGATTTGCAGGTACGCTTCCTTGTCGCCGCGCACTTTGACGGAGTCGAACAGCGGCGACATGCCGGCCATGGCGTGCCGCTGAAAGAATTGCTGACCACCGATGCCGTCGGGCGCGCGCAGCAACGAACACGGGCGACCTGCGAGGTGCGGTATCAGCCATTCCCCGACGCTCTCGAAATATCGCGCCAAATCAAGTTTGTTGACCGGCTTGCCATCACCCGCGTGCGGCCAGAGCGCCTTGTCGGGTTTCGATATCGCGACACCCATCACCGATGAACCGCCGGCGGCGTTCGGCGGCGCCTTGGCCCGGGACTTAGGATTCTTCATCGCTGTTGTGCGGCGGGTTGGCACTTCGTAACTCTCCTCGGCGGCGGCGGAGGTCTCGGCCACCACGTCCTTCGCATCCTTATCTTCGCGCAAGCCCTTGAAGGATGCCTCACGGATCATTCCGGCACCGGTCCAGCCGGCGAATTCTATCTCGGCGACCAGGTCGGGTTTGAGCCACCTGACATCGCGCTCCTTGGGGGGCGCATTCTCGCCGACAAAAGGACTGTTCGCGCGCGTCAGCTTTTCCAGTTTAGGAATCAAGACCTTCGCGATGGCTTGTCCATAGCCCGTGCCGATGCGGCCGACGTATTCCAGCCGCCCCTTGCGGTACACGCCCGCGAGCAGCGAGCGAAACTTGCCGTTTTCCTCGGTCCAGCCGCCGAGAACCACTTCCTGCCCGGCACGGCATTTTGTCTTGGCCCATATCTCGGTACGGCCCGATCGATACGGCGCGTCGAGCCGTTTCGAAACGATGCCCTCGAGTCCCATCTTGCAGGCGCTGGCCAACACGGCTTCTGCATTCGATTCCAAATGCGAGACGTAGCGGATGCGGTTGTCGGCCCCGAGACTGCCCAACAGCTTTTCCAAACGCGCTTTGCGGGCGCGCAGCGCCAAGTCGCGCAAATCCTCGCCCCGTTCGAACAACAGATCGAAAGCGTAAAAGATCATCGCATCAGATTTCTCCGCCGACAGCGCCGCTTGAAGCGCTGAGAAACTCGGCAGTAGATGCTCATCCAGCACCACGATCTCGCCGTCGATGAGGCAATCGGGTAATCGTTTGGCGTCGGCGGCGACCGCGCCGAAACGTGCGGTCCAGTCCAGCCCTTTGCGTGTGCGAATCACAACGCGGCCATCCTCGATACGCAGTTGCGAGCGGTAGCCATCGAACTTGACCTCGTGCGCCCATCCCGCAACATCCGGTGGCCGCTGCAGAAGCTTGCTGAGTTGCGGCTCCACGAAGGAGGGCATCTGCTTGACCTTCACGGGCGTGGCTCGCGCGGCTTTCGGGGGCACGGTTGTGATCGCCGCGCGCTCGACCGTGCCCGGCGCATGGGCGCCCTGCGCAATGGCGCCCCGGGCGTCTGCAGTTCTTTGCCACACGGCGTCGGCGGGCGCGGCTTGCGTGCCGGCGAGCATGAAGGGCTTGGGACGCTTGCCCGTTCCCTTGGTGATCTGTGCCATCGGACGCCCGGAGGCTACCGAGCGGTCCTCGGCCAGCAAGCCGTCGGCATCGTCGGGCTTGGCGCTGGCATCGCGATGCTTGATCAACAGCCAATTATTTTTCTTGCCCCGGAAGCGGTCTCCTTTCATGCGCACCAGCACCCAACTTCCCGTGAGTCGCTCCCCGTCCAAGGCGAATTTCAGATCACCCTTGGCCAAGGCTTGCTCCGTCGTCAAGGTGCCTTCCGGACTCCAATAGCCTCGGTCCCACAACTGCACGGTGCCGCCGCCATATTCTCCAGCGGGGATCGTGCCTTCGAAATCACCATAGTCGAGCGGGTGATCCTCGACTTCCACCGCGAGTCGTTTGTCCTTCGGGTCGAGCGAGGGACCTCGCGCGACAGCCCAGGATTTGAACACTCCATCCCACTCCAAGCGAAGATCGTAGTGCAGTTGCCGGGCCGCGTGCCTTTGCACCACGAAACGCAAGCGTGAGGAGGGCATGACGCGTGTCTCACCGGCAGGCTCGGCGGTTTTGGAGAAATCGCGCTTGCTGCGATAAACGTTGAGGGCGGCTTTCGCCATGATTCAAGAGCTTTGTCTATCCATCATGCGTCGATATGCCAGCAAATGGCGCAAGGAGGCTTTCGGATCCTTGGCGCGTTCATACAGACGCGCCAGATTGAAATGCGCGTCGGCGAACAGCGGATCCATGGCCAAGGTTTCTCGGTAGGCGAGGATGGCGTCCGGCTCACGCCCCAGATCCTCGAGCAGCACCGCGAGATTAAATACCAGCATAGGTTCGGTGCGAGCCGCTGCGCGATAGATACGCTCTGCCTCGGGCAGCTGACCGTCGGCGTGGAGTAGGCGGCCCAAATTAATGCGCGCTTCGGCGTGCTTCGGCTCCGTCTTCAGGCACGCCTCGTACGCCAAGCGCGACTGCTTGGGGTCGGTGTCCTCGAGCGCGAGCGCCTGCTCGAAGAGATCATCCGCTGTGCCGGAAGTCACCGGCCTCGCCGTCGAGGCTGTCGGCGAGGCGGCGGGTGCCGACGGCGACGCAGGGTCTTGCCGCCTGATCAGGTGCAGGCGTCCCTTTTCTTCGATGATCTCGAGCGCGAAAGCGTATTGCCCGGATTCGGATTCACGCAGCGTGCGGCCCTCGCGGATGGCGATGCGATTGCCGAGCGCGATGAGCGACAGCTGGTTGAGCGAGCCTTCCGTCGGCAAGGCGGAGCGCAATTTCTGCAAGGTGCGATTGATGCGCTGCGAGGAAATGTTCGCGGCGCGCAAAGCGCTGGCGGTGCGCAGCACTACCAAATCGTGAAACGTGTAGTGCAGCTTTCCCGCGCGGCGAACGGGATGAATATTGCCCGCGCGTGTCAGAGCACGGACGGCGGAGGCCGGCAACCCAAATAAGCGCTCTAAATCCTTCGTGTCGTAGGCATGCATTTCATCTGCGCGCGGTCTTGCGCGATGAGCTTGCAGACGCGGCCCGCTTCGGCGCCTTACGTTCCTTCAGCTCGGGGGCTGCTTTCGCACCGCGTGCATCGATGCTGGCGCGCAACGCTTCCATCAGGTCGATGACATTGCCGCCCTTGACGGAGACCGGCCCTTCGGCGATGGAGACTTCCTGGCCTTCGACCTTCTTCTGAATGGCGGCTTGCACCCGCGTGCGATGCTCGTCCGCGTACTCATTGGGATCGAAGCGTTTCGCCGCCAGGTGTTCGATGAGTTGCTGCGCGAGCTTCAATTCGGGGTCCGACACCGGCGCGGCTTCAATACCCAATTCCTTGAGCGCGCGCACTTCCGCTTGGAAGTGCAGCTGGTGCATCGCGAGACCATCTTGGATTGGTCTAATCACGACGATATGTTCCTTGCCGCGCGAAATCCAGCGTCCCACGGCGCACTGGTGCGCCTTGCGCAGGGCCGTGGCAAGCAAGGTATAAGGCTTGGCGCCGCCCTTGTCGGGCGCCAAATAATAAGTGCCGTCGAAATACACTGGGTCCACTGATTCGAGCGGCACGAATTGGCCGATGTCGATCGCATGACTGGTCGTATCCTCGAGAGCTTTCAATTCCTCGGGGCTGAACATCACATATTGGTCTTTGGCGAACTCGTAGCCTTTGACCATCTCGGAGCGCTCCACCACCTTCCCATCGTTGACTGCGATGTATTGCTGCTTGACCCGTGATCCGTCCTTTTGACGCAGCAAGTTGAAGGAGATGCGTTCGGACGAAACAGTGGCCGAATAAAGTTTTACGGGAATGGCCACCAGCCCGAAGGAAATGGTGAGTGAAGCAATGGATCGAGCCTGAGTAGCCATGATGACACCATCCCTGAAGCGAAATATTCGGTCAATCAGCCGATTCTTATGAACAAATGCGCGCAAGCCCTTCGATTGATTAGGCTTTATGGGGTAGCCTAGGAACAAAATCGGCGGGTTTCAAGTGAAATCTGCCCAAAAGGCGTGCCGGGGCACCATAAATCGGGGAAAACAAGCATGTTTATCGCGGAAAGCTATTCCTTGGCGGTCGCGATGTGCGTCGTCACGATGATTTGCTGGGGATCCTGGGCGAATACCCAGAAGCTGGCGAGCAAGGCGTGGCGATTTCAACTGTTCTACTGGGACTATGCGATCGGTGTTTTTCTGTTTGCCTTGCTGCTGGCCTTTACTCTGGGCAGCAGCGGCGAGGGAGGGCGCGGTTTCCTCGCGGATCTCGCGCAGGCCGAGGGCAAATGGCTGGGATCGGCCGCGCTGGGCGGCGTGATCTTCAATCTGTCCAACATCCTGCTGGTGGCGGCCATCGACATCGCGGGTATGGCGGTGGCTTTTCCGGTCGGAGTGGGCTTGGCGTTGGTGATCGGTGTGATGACCACATATGCCGCAAAACCCGAGGGCAACGTCCCCTTGTTGACGCTCGGCGTGAGCTGCGTCGCGCTGGCCGTTGTGCTTGATGCACTCGCTTACAGGCGATTGGCCGCAGTGGGTCAAACCGCATCGACGAAGGGCATCATGCTGTCCGTCATCGCGGGCGTGCTGATGGGATTCTTCTATAGCTTCGTGGCGCAATCGATGGGGACGATCGATGCCGCGCGGGTACTGGAATCCGGCAAGCTCAGTCCCTATACCGCGATCGTGTTGTTCAGCGCCGGCCTGCTGGCATCGAACTTGGTTTGGAACAGCATCGTCATGGCCAAGCCGTTCAGTGGCGAGCCCGTGACGTATCGCGACTATTACCAAAAAGGCACGGCGCGGCTGCACCTCATCGGCATCTTGGGCGGAGTCATCTGGAATATCGGCATGAGCTTCAGCATCATCGCCAGTACGGCGGCGGGGCCGGCGCTCTCGTACGGTTTGGGCCAAGGCGCGACCTTGGTGGGTGCGGTATGGGGTGTGTTCATCTGGAAGGAATTCAAGGGCGCGCCGGGAACGGGCCGTCTGCTGGCAGCGATGTTCGTTTTTTATCTGATCGGACTTGGCGTGCTGATCGCTTCCAAGTCCTGAGCCATGAGCGCAACGAAACACATCGTGGTGATCGGCAGTTCCAACACTGACATGATCATCCGCGTGCCGCGCATCCCGGCGCCGGGCGAGACCATTCTGGGCGGTGAGTTCTTGACCGCCGCCGGCGGTAAGGGCGCCAATCAAGCCGTGGCAGCCGCGCGCGCCGGCGGCCGGGTGAAGTTCGTCGCGCGAGTCGGCAACGACATGTTCGGCGAGCGTGCCGTAGCGGCTTTGAAGCGCGACGGCGTCGATGTACGCAACGTGCTGCGCGACAAACGTGCAGCTTCGGGAGCGGCGCTTATTTTGGTGGCAGAGAATGGTGAGAACAGCATCGCGGTTGCTGGCGGAGCGAATGCCAAACTTTCGACTGCCGACGTGAAGCGCGCGGCGGGCGCGATCGCCGGTGCCGCGTCACTGGTCCTGCAGTTGGAAACGCCGCTCGCAAGCGTGCACATGGCTGCCAGACTGGCCGTCAATGCAGGGGTGCCTGTCATTCTCAATCCAGCGCCGGCACAGCCACTGCCAAGTGCGCTGCTCAAACTCATCGCCATTCTCACGCCGAACGAAACCGAAGCAGAATTGCTGACCGGCCAAAAAGTGCACAACCCTGCTGCGGCGGCCAAGGCCTGCGCAAAATTGCGCGCGCGCGGGGTGCGCACGGTGATTTTGACCATGGGGTCGCGTGGTGCCTTCATCAGTGACTCCCAGGGACCGAGATTGGTGCCGGGTTTCAAAGTGAAGGCCGTCGATACGACTGCGGCGGGAGACGTCTTCAACGGTGCACTCAGCGTCGCGCTGGCCGAGTGCAAGACTCTGGATGAGGCGATTCGATTCGCGAATGCAGCCGCGGCGATCTCCGTCACGCGTCTGGGCGCACAACCTTCGGCGCCGAGTCGAGCAGAGATCGAAAGATTTTTACGCCGCCATCGCCCTTAGAAATGTGCAGTGCAGGCAGTCAGACGTGCGCAGGGTTGGTGGACATCCGCAAGTCGCGAGCAAGGCGAGGGCCGACGGGGTCACTTTTTGTTCGTGTCGCCCACGACTCGCGGAGTCCGAGTAATAACTATACACATTGATTTGCCACTCACCATTGCACCGTGTCGCATTGCCGCGTTATGTAATAAAAAACTCAGCGCGCGATTACGCTGTGTGAAGCAATCGTGGTTGGACACCGCTCAGTGTTGAGAGATACTTCACAAGAGGCTCCCTATTGGCGGGGGCTGACAGCGCGGCGGCTCACACCGCGACGGCGTTCGTCGCAACCGTCGCCTCAACATCTTCTTCGTCCTCGATATCCTTCGGCGATCGTTCGTAGGTGCCGATCAGACAACCCACGGCTATCGCTCGGTCGAGCACGGCTGCAATGAAATCGCCACGCCCGCAGAACTGCGAGAGCAACGGCCCGGCGCGCAAAGCGAACAGCTGGAACACGTAGCGATGCTCGCCATGCCCACGCGGTGGATCAGGCGGCAGCCACGCGTGTTTGAAAAACGAGTTGCGGCCGGTCTGCAAGCCGACGCCGTGATGATGTTCACTGTTGAGCGCGCCTTCCTCCAGCGAGCCCTCCTTGGCACCGAGATCGACGACGATGGCGTGCACCAAGGGATGCGGCGTCGGTGCGTCGGCATCCTCGACAATCAAGCCAAGCGAATCCGCCTCCGCTGGTATTCCATCCCACGATAGCGGCGGCGAGATTCCCTCGCCATCGGCCGTGAATCTTGGAGGAATGCGAGCGTTGAATGCAAACGCCGGACTAATCAGCTGCAGGCGCTGGATCCGTCGTTCTCGATAAAGCAAATTGTAGACAACGTTCTCCATTCCCGCGCGCTGATTGATGAGGGCGTGACCGATGCTCTCCGGAAGTATCTCCAGCATGGGCGTCTCCGAGTGGATGGGGTGGGCTTCAGCCTAGTGGAAGCAGGGGAGACCGTATAAGCGTACGATCGCCGCGCGCCAAGAAGGATTGCTCCTACCCGGGGTAGGACGACGTGTAGGACAGGCAGAACAGGAGCGACTACCGAGAAATCCGTTGCGGGTGCGAGCGAAGGACATTTCCTTCGCCCGCACACGCTTTCATTGCTACTTGCTGCAGGCCTTGCCGTGATCGGCGTGATCGCCCTTGGCTAGTGCATCCGCTTCGGACATGTATTCGCCGCTCTTGGTCTTGCCGTACCACTTGTCCGTGGAACAGTGATAGACCTTGCTGCTGGTATTGACCCAAACGAGGCCGGGCCCACCGCCGGGTGCCTGTGCCTGGGTCGGCGCCGGGCCGCCCTTCGCAGCCGGAGCCGTTGTCGCGGTGGCAGGTGCCGCCGCCGCTGGCGCCGGGGCCGGTTTCATCGCCGCGGCAGGTGCGGGTGCCGCTGCAGGTGCGGCGGCGGCTGAACTATCCGAGGCCGCATACCAATCCTGCACGCCCTTGTGGCCGCGGCATGCGCCTCTCTTCGTCGCGCCCGTCCAATAAGTGCTGTCCTTGCATAAGCCCGTGGCGCCCGCCGGAGCGCCCGCCGGCGGCGCCACCTGCGCCATCGCGACCGCCGTGATCAATACGCCAGCAACCACCGAAATGAATTTTGTTCCGTGAAGCATTTGTGAACCCCTTTTAGTTGTTCCATTCCTATAAAGGCGCGCTAGCATAGCAACACCCCTCCGCGGCGAAGCTTAATTTGGCGTTATGCTTACGTGACCGCTGGCCCCTACAGCAGGAGCCGTTCCTTGCGGCGTCCGACGGCTATCGCAGTTGGCTGTCCTTGCTGCCGCGGCGATTGTAGCCGCTGGCGCTTGAGTGCTCTTGATCGTGAACTACCTGGCAGCCCAAACATAACCGCACGCCCGCCATTGCAGCCCGGCGCGCCTCCGGAATTTCGGTGCCGCATTCCGCGCAATGCGTTAGCCCGGGACCTTGCGCCAACTGAGCCTTGGCGCGTCGTATGCCGTCCTTGACGGTGGCATCGATTTGTTCCTGCACGGCGCCTTCAGCCGCCCAACCTGTGGCCATGGTGATCTCCGGATTAACCTGCTTATTGTCAGCATAAACCCATATGGGCCAATGATGAATACTTGCAAGTTGGGCGCTAATGAATCCCGAAGCGCCGATTTAGCGCGCTACGCCTCGCGACTCACCAAACGTTGGTTGCTCGGAAACATATTTTTCCGAGCCTCATCGTCCATATCCTTTTTGAAGTCGTGCTTGGTCGCAAGCGCTTCGGCACGCGCCGCGGCGGGCCGGGCGTTGATCTCATCGAACAGGCGCTTCAGGTTCGGTAGTTTGGTCCAGGCTTCCGGTCCCAAAATGAAGGGAACGGCGCGCGCCCAACCCCATACCGACATGTCGATGATGGTGTAAGTATCGCCGACCATGTAATGCTGCTGCGCGAGCCGCGCATCGAGGATTCCCCAGTGCCGCTCCGCTTCATAAGAGTAGCGGTTGAGTGCGTATTCCTTGGGCTCCGGGGCAACATGCTTGAAGTGCACGGCTTGGCCAGAGTAGGGTCCGATACCAGTGGCGACAAACATCAGCCACGATAAGAGTTCGGCACGCGCTTTGGGCGTGTTCTGCGGCAAGAAGCGCCCGGTCTTTTCTGCCAAATACAACAAGATCGCACTGCTATCGAATACCACCGCCTCACCATCGACTAATGCAGGTGTTTTGGCATTCGGATTGATGGCCAGGAACGCCGGCGTGAACTGCTCACCCTTGCGCGTGTCCACCGGTACCACTTCGTATTGAAGCCCCGCTTCCTCGAGGAATAATGCGACCTTGGCGGGATTGGGCGACGGATGATAATAAAACTTCAGCATGTCGGTTGTTCCAGGGTAAGTTGAACCAGGCAGGAATTATCCGCGTCTTCAGGCAGAGGCGCCAGAGTAGATGCGGATCGGGCCGCGCTATCCGCTACACTCGGCGCGGGGCGCCGATTCAGGATTCGCGTTATGACAACCGTTAGAAAGGGCTTTCACACCGATCCCAGTACGTGGGTGAAAGATAAGCACGGCAAACGCCTGCATACGGTGGACATGCATGCTCACATCATCACGCCGTTGGTCGAGAAGCTGGTGGCTGGCCGTCCGCAAAAGAAAGCTGAGCATGAACTGCGAGTGAGAACCACCGGCGCGCGGTCGGTGCAACACAACAACAAGGTCATGCTGCCGCATGCGATGCCGGCGTTGACGAGCCTCCCCGTGAGGATCGACGACATGGACCAAATGGGAGTCGACATCCAGGTCATCAGTCCCATGCCGACGCAGTATTACTACTGGGCCGAGCCAGATCTGGCGGAACAAATCGTATCGCTGCAAAACGAGCATATTGCGGCGGCGTGCGCGCAACATCCTAACCGCCTCGTCGGCCTGGGTACCTTGTCGCTGCAGCATCCGCGGCTAGCCGTCGCGCAACTCGAAACCGCGGTGCGCCGCCTGGGATTGCGTGGCTTCGAACTCTCCACCGCCGTGAATGATCGCGAGTTGTCGGATCCCTCGCTTGAACCTGTCTGGGCCAAAGCGCAAGACCTGGGCTGCGTGGTGTTCATTCATCCGATGGGATGCTCGCTCGGTGAACGCTTGGCTCCCGCCTATTTGTCCAACAGTGTCGGCCAGCCGGTGGAAACCGCAGTGGCGCTCTCGCATCTGATCTTCGGCGGCGTGCTCGATCGGTATCCGTCATTGAAGATTTGCGCGGCGCACGGCGGCGGCTATTTACCCATGTACATCGGACGACCGGATCATGCCTTCATGACCCGCCCGGATGCGCACACCATGCGCGAAGCGCCGAGTTCCTACCTGCGGCGCATCTGGTTCGACACTCTGGTTTATTCTTCCGATGCGTTGCGGCGGCTCATCGATGAGGTCGGCGTCAGTCAGGTCGTAGTCGGCACGGACTATCCGTTCGACATGGGACACTACGATGTACACGCGCTGGTGGGCGGCACGCGTGATCTCGACGCCGCGGAACTTGATGCCGTCCTGGGCGGCAACGCCGCGCGTCTGTTGCAGCTGCACGCCGCTCCCGTGGGATCTTGATTACTGTGCGTCGATACGCACGCGCGCCGCGTCGAAGCGTGCCACACATCGATGGCCAGCAGGTAGCTCGCGGCCAGAGCAGCGATTGACGCGAACGTTGCGCCGGCGGCTACTTGGGTCGAGTGAGCGAATAGGTGGCGAACGTGGACCACGTGCCGTTAGGTTCCTGCGACTCCAGCAACAGCGACCAAGCACCGGTATCGGATACGAACGTGAACGTATCGCGAAACGCGCCGCTGGTGTACGGGAATGTCATGACCAAGCGCGGTCCGTTGCGTTTCCCGGTGGCGACTACGCGTGCACCCGCGGCGCCGAATCGATCCAGCCAATGGGCGATGAAATCATGGCGCTGCGCATCGAATCCGATGAACACGTCTGCTTCGTACTGAGGCTTCGGCTCCGCATCGACCATGTGCAGGCGTAGAAAACCACCCTGCAGGACGCGTTCGCCGCTGGCATGGTAGTGCACGGGCTTGCCGCCGAATGTGCCCGGCATATCCCACGTTCCCTGCAGCTGATTCAAAAATGCATTGTCATCGTCGGCGGCCTGTGCGTCCGCGTGGGTCTGTGAAGCGAGCGGCGCGAAGAGCAGCATCGCGACGCCCATTGATGTGCTCAGCGTGGACCGATTAATTATGGACATGCCCGTTCTCCTCCATGCGCATCGATTCACGTTACCTCAAAGCGCCGCACGCAACTCCGCGACCAACTCACGTACCAAGTCGCCGGCAGGCAGCGAGCGGGCCAGCGGTGCACCTTGCCCTGCCCATTGCGCTCCGTAGCCAAACTCGGCCGCCGCCTTCGCCGCTGCATGCAGTGACTTGCCGGCGTCGTACGCGATCGGATACGCAGGAATGTCCTGCGTATCGACATTCCTTCCCCAGCGTGTAAAGCGATTCCCTAGACAGCGCGCAGGACGGCCGGAAATCACTGCGGTCATCTCGGTGTGATGAGCCGCATCGCTTTTCAAGGCGGCGCGGTAGCCCGAATCGGCGAGCGACTCCGGGCAGTCGATGAACGCGGTGCCGAGCTGCGCGGCCACGGCGCCCAGTTGCAAGGCCGCGGCGATACCGGCGCCGTCCATGATGCCGCCGGCGGCGATCACCGGAATCTTGAGCGCACGCACCAACACGCGCGTCAGAGCCATGGTGCTCAGGCGATCGTCCGTCGCGCTGGGATCGAACATGCCGCGATGTCCGCCCGCCTCATAGCCTTGGGCGATGACCGCGTCAAGCTCGGCGGCGGCGATGGCCTGAGCCTCCGCCAGACTGGTGGCGGACGCGATCAACACGATACCCGCGGCACGCAATCGATCGAGTTGCGGCGCCGGCGGCAGCCCAAAATGAAAACTCACCACGGTGGGCTTGGTCTTTACCAACAGATCGAGCATGTCCGCGTCGGCAAGAAAACTCGTGTAGATCTCGTGCAGCGTCGACGGCGGCTCTGCCGCGTAACGCTGAAACTCAATAAGAAGCCGTGCCAGCCATGCCGATTCGACTGCGGGATTGGCGCGCGCCGGGCGATGGCAGAAGACATTGACATTGATGCTGCGCGTCGTCAGTTTGCGCGTCGCAGTGATCATGTCCGACGCGCCCAAGCTGTTTACCGCACCGACGCCGAGGGATCCGAGTGCGCCGGCGTTAGCTACCGCTGCTGCCATCGCCGGCGTCGAGACTCCGGCCATTGGCGCCTGAATGATGGGGTGCTCGATCTTTAGCCGGTGCAAGAATTCAGACATGCGGAAGGCTCCGTTGGACGCTGCATGGCACGTAGGAAATATTGCGCGCCACGTGCCATTTTCACCAGTGGGAAATGTCGAGCGTCATGTGTCGTGTCACAATGCGCATCGTCGTGACATCGAGAGCCCATTGACAAGTTTGGACGTAGCGGCGGCGCAGCCTGCTAAGCACAAGCGCCCGACCATCTGGCAGCTGGCGCTTCCTTCCATCGCGGCCAATCTGATGTTCTCGACCGTCGCCATGATCCAAACGAAATTCGTGGGCAGCCTGGGGGCTCCAGCGGTCGCGGCGGTCGGCGCAGGTCAACGTGTCTTCTTCGCACTGCAGGCGCTGCTGATGGCCATCGGTGTGGGCACAACGGCGCTGGTGGCGCGCTCGTGGGGCGCTGGAGAGCACGAGGAGGCGAGCCGCATCACTTCCTCATCGCTGATGTTCGGCGGCTTGGTGGGTCTAGCCATCATGATCTTAGGCATGCTGTTCTCACACCAAATCGCGGAAATGTACGGGTTGGATGAGGCCACCGCACTGTTGGCTGCACACAATATTTTCTGGCTGGCGACCTTCATCATCGGCTTCGCCATCGACATCATCCTCTCGAGCGCACTGCGTGCCGCAGGCAACGCGTGGACGCCCCTGCTGTTCGGTGTGGCGGTCAATGTCGTGAATCTGCCCTTGCTCTATTCGTTCATCTTCGGCAAGTTCGGAGCGCCGCGCATGGGTCCTGCCGGTGCACCCTTCGCCTCCGGACTATCATTCGTCATCTGCGGCGCGGTGCTGGTTTTCCTGTGGATGCGGCAAAAGCTCACCATCAAGTTCGTACCGGGCGAT
>Ga0182030_10002432_pt1 | contig 39452 bp, 26 predicted proteins | sample 812S3MmetaG_FD_121299 | JGI IMG/M metagenome (GOLD analysis project Ga0182030, IMG submission 121299) | Permafrost microbial communities from Stordalen Mire, Sweden - 812S3M metaG (Illumina Assembly) | ecosystem: Environmental > Terrestrial > Soil > Wetlands > Permafrost | place: Sweden...
CACCGCCGGGAAGGTCACAGATTTTCTGCGCTGAGCCACGCGCTTTCAGGTCTCCGTTGCGATAGGGGAAACGCACCACCGAACCTGTGTTCGCCACATAGACCCACTGCGGCTCCGGACCCGGAGGATAGAAGGCAATGCCGAACGGCTTGTCGAGTCCGGTGGCAAAGTCCTCAACCTTTTGCACGCTACCTTGCGAGTCAATTCCACGCAGAACTTTTATATTGCCGGGCGCGCTCTCCGCCAGAAACACATCGCCGTTGGGAGCCGCGCGCAACAGCCGGGGATTCTTGAAGCCTGTGGCGTAGAGCTGGACGGAAAAACCTGCCGGCACTTTGGGCCATGCATTGGCCGGGCGCGCGACGACATGCGAAGGCGTATCGGCTGAGGGCGTGGCGTAAGGCTGCGGCAGATCCCGCACATTGATGTGATGGCTGCGTCCCGGCGACTGCGTGCGAAAATCCGAAAAAACGGAGGAGGCTTGCACTGTGGCGCGAGTCCCCTGCGAATGCAGATTCAAAAAGAGCGAGACAGTCGCAAGCAGGCCAAGGCTGAGGAGGGCAAAGTCGTAGTGCGGCGTACGGGGACTCATGCTCCATTTAGATGCGCGAGGGTATGGAATGAGTTCGCTCGCGCTGCCTCCCCGCAAGGACGCCAAACGGGTTGCAGCTCTGAGCTATCCGGAGCGGGGGTGTTGCAAGCCCAGCCAGTCGCGCTGGTAGGCGTAGGAAACCGCCAGCAGCAACGATCCCAGAATGATGAAGCTGAGTACCCGCCAGCCGTGTTCAAGCGCGGAAGTATCGTACAGAAACACCTTGATTACCGTGACCGCAATCAGCACAATGGCCTGCCACCGCAGCAGAGCTGACTTGCGCGCAAATCCCAACCACATCAGCCCCGCTCCGTAGATCATGATGAGCGCGGAGTACGAGAAATTGCGCAGGATGACGAGGCCATGCCTTGCCTGCGTCACGTTGTAGGAGGCGGGATTTCTTGGATCGAAGACCGTTCCGCGAAGCAGAACCGCAAATGTGTCGTGAATCTCAAGACCGGCGGCGAGCAGCGCCAGCAGATTCACCATCACCACGGCAACGGCAAGCGCCGCGCCTTCCCCTTCGTCATCAGCGGAATCCCGGTCGAGATAGATGATCCATAGCAGCGCACCGATGGCGACTGCCATGGTCGCAAGGCGCGGGTTGAAGATGGTTGGCTGCACACCCCACTGCTCCAGATCCAAGACCAGCAGGCGCAGCAGGCCGAGCGCAACCACCACGCCGGCAAAGAGCTTCAATCTGTGGCGCGCCGTGCTGGCTCCGGCCCAGAAGAGCAGCGCACCCTCCGCCAGCCAAGCCAGGGTAATCCAGTGCTGATGCAGCCTGAGCGCGATACCGATGGTGAGGAAGGAAATTGCTAGTCCGTAGTGTGCGATCGGCAGAAGACGTTCCACGCCCGGCCGCTCGGAGACCCTGCGATCCAGCGCAATGGCCAGCGCGGCGTAAACGACGGCCAACCCGAGAGCATAGGCGGCGGCGCGCACCTGCACGGAGATTCCTGAAGCTTCCAGTTGCGAGTAGATTGCGGTGAAATAGGCGCCAGCGTTGAGAATCGCAAGCAGCAGACCGGTCTGCCGTGTCGGGCGGTCGCGCTCCGGCTCAAGCAGGGCGTAGAGCGGAGCCACTGCGAAGAGCGCAAAGAGCAGCGTGAAGAACAGCAGCGACTCGGCGTACTGATCGTCGCTGTAATAGCTGTTGAACCACGCAGCTCCCAGCAGGAAGCTGCCCATAAAGGCTCCGAATAGGATGCGCGGCCAAGGCTTGACCCTCTGCAAAACGAACGCGCCAGCCGAGAGCAGAAGCAGGTAAAGGAAGAGCGCGGCCTCGTGATTCACATGCGTGCCGCAGAGCACAGGTGTAAGCAGGCCACCCAGCAGCGCCAGTCCGGCGAGCAACTCTGCATCCTGCATAATCGCCAGCCCCGCCGTGCCCGCCGTCACCAGGATCATTGCCATGAAAGCAATGGCTCCCGGCAGAAGGTGATAAAGCTGGAACGAAGCCCACAGCGAGAGATAGAGCACGCCAACGCCAACCGCTTTCAGTGAGTAGGAGAACGCCAGCGAGTTGGGACGGCGGAAGCGTTCGCTCCACCAGCAGAGGCCCACTCCCGCAAGCAGCCCGATCAGAACGCGAAGACCGGGGCCGATCCATCCGTTGTCGAAGGCGAGCTTTAGAAAGTAGGAGACTCCGACAAGAACGGCTACCACTCCCACCCGGTTGAGCCATTGCGAACCGATGCGGCGTTCGAGGGAATCCTGCGGCTCTGCCGGAGCCGTGCTGAAAACCGGAGCGCCGCTTGCAGGCATACGCGGAGAGTTCCACGCTGGCCGAGGCAAAGCCGGTGCGGCGGTCGCCGCCTGCAAATGCGGAGGTGGTGGTGGTGCGGACACGGGTGCGGACACGGGCGCGGCAGCGGATGCCGCCGTGTGACGCTCCTCTTCGAGCCTGTCCACACGCCCGCTCAGTTGCGCAATCAACTCACGCAGTACGCGAAGATCATCCTGTTCGCCCATTGCCGGGCATTATACCTGTGCTGACTCCGAACCGGGTTCCAGTTTCCGGCATCATACTGGATACGGGCACGCATGAAATCGCATACCGAGTATCTGACCTTTAATACCCGCCGTGAGCATGAGTACGTTCATATCACCCCTCAAGTAGAGAAGGCCGTGCGGCAGAGCGGCATTCAGGAGGGCCTTGCGTTGGTCTCCGCCATGCATATCACGGCTGGGGTTTATGTGAATGACAATGAGGAAGGTTTAATCGAGGACATTGAAAAATGGCTCGAAAAACTGGCCCCGAGGGACCCTGATTATAAGCACCACCAGACCGGCGAAACCAACGGGGATGCACACCTCAAATCCATGCTGGTCCACCACCAGGTAATCGTCCCAATTACCGCCGGGCGTCTCGACTTAGGGCCTTGGCAGCGTGTGTTTTACGCGGAGTTTGATGGCCGGAGGAACAAGCGGGTGCTCATTAAGATAATCGGCGAGTAGGCACCGAACAGCTGGGAGCAGTACAACTCAGGTAACTTGACCCTTTTTAGCGTCAGCCCCCATGATTCTTGTAAGACTGCAAATCTGAAGCCGGATTGCAAAATTTCTTCGCAATCCTCTGCAAATGAGTCATCTAACCTCGCAGGGGTTTGAGGGGCTTTGCGGACTGGCCGGATGTTAATCAGTGAGTTTCGTGGCGGTGGTTGCGCTGCGATTTGGAAATACAATATGACAAACATTCCGGTAATTCGCGAGTCAACGAGGTGTTGGGAACCCCTCCGGATTCACCGCGAGCGCCCCTTACGGGGATTATCTGGAACTCGCACTTCAGGCTCGGCCAGCCGGTTGGCTCTGGCAAAGGAATGGGGAATGGTATGAGCACCTACGGTAGCCCGTTATTCATAGAGTTAGACAGAGAGCCAAGCAGTCATCGCCTGGGCTCCTTCGCGGCCAGTTATGCCGTACAGGCAGCTCTGGTGGCGCTGCTGTTGATCTACGCGATGGCGGCTCCGAAGTTTATGCCGACCCAGGTTGGTCATATCGAACTGGTGGCTCCCGCGCCGGATCTCTCACCGCAGGCTGAACCGATGAAAAAGTTGCGCCCGATGGCAAAGGTCATCCCCCTGCCGGTTCCCGCCGCTACGCCGAAGATTACCGCACCCGTGCTGATGGTGCAGCAGCCCCAGCGGATTCACCGGGTCGCTGAAGCTCCCGAGGTTGCGCAGCCAGTGGTTGCCATTGCCTCTCCCAAGTTTGATTCCAGGGTATTGAACGCTCTTCCCGGTCCAAAGGCCACAAGCAGAATCGTTGCCACCAATACCTTTGGGGGAAGTTCAGCCACGCCTACGCTCCAGCACATTGCGCCCAGCAAAGTACAGACCGGCGGATTCGGCGATCCCAATGGAGTTCCCGTCAACGCACATGGCAGCGGGCGGTCAAACATCGCTGCGGCCGGATCGTTTGATCTTCCCTCCGGTCCTGGACAGGGGAACGGCACGGGCGGCGCTTCCGGTGTTCGCGGAACCGTTGCCAGCGCAGGCTTCGGCAATGGCGTAGCCATCCAGGGCGGTGGCGGACGCGGCGGAAATGCCGGCCAGGGCCGCATCCAGTCCACCGGTTTCACCAACGCAATGGCTGCGCCTTCCAATCCTGATAGCGCACACCGCACCGCTGCTGCAAATCATGCGGCCACCACAGCACCGGCTTCGATTCAAAGTAAGCCGAACCCGGTTTACACTGCGGAAGCGAAGCAGCGTAAAGTTGAAGGCGAGGTGCTGTTGAACGTGGTTCTCACCGCCGACGGAAAAGTCCGCATCCTGAATGTGGTTCGCGGACTTGGCTACGGACTGGATGAAGCAGCACAGCGCGCCGTGCAAGGAGTTAAGTTCACCCCGGCGCTGCGCGATGGCCGCCCGGTCGACTCCAACGTAACGCTTCATGTAATCTTTCAGCTCTCATAACGCTGCACTAACCGAGGAATAAAATGGAACGACGAGTGAAGTACCTGCTTCTGGGGATCATGCTTGCGGTCACCACCACTGTCATTGCCGCAAAACACCCAGCGGCGCCCGCGCCCGCTCCGGGGAACACAGCGTTTGACCGCGTGATTGATCGCGTCCTTGCCCGTGAAGCCGAGAACACCAAGGCACTTCGCACCTACTCTCCGCTGGTGGAAACCTACCTCCAGTACATGCGTCCTGACAAAGAACTCGGGCTGGTGCCTTACGGAGATCAGTACTTTCTGACCCGCGTCAGTTTTGGAAAAACTCTGCAGGACGTTTCGTTTCATCCGGAGCCAGGGTTACTGGGCCGCGTGATGCACGGCCTTTCCAAGGAATACAAGACTCAGTTCATCGGTCAGGGCTTCTCGTGGATGATGCTGATGGATCTACGCGGACTGGATCGCGCGCACTACACCTTCGATTACCAGGGCCGCGAGTTCCTTGGCGACCTGCGCTGCGTCGTCGTTGACGTCACGCCCAAAGGGCACTCCGGTGACGGACGCTTCGTGGGCCGCATCTGGGTGGAAGACCGCGACTTCAATATTGTCCGTTTCAACGGCACTTTCAGTCACTCCACCCACGGCCAGTATATGCACTTTGACACCTGGCGGCTGAACATGCGTCCGGGCATCTGGCTCCCTGCTTACGTTTACAGCGAAGACAAGGAACTCATGGGCACCAAGGTTCGCGGCGGCACCTACAAGGCGGAAACCCGCATCTGGGGGTACAACGTCGGCAAGGGCCACGCTGAAAACGAATACACCGAAGTGCTGGTGGATGATGCAAGCACCGTGAAGGACAACAGCGAAAAGGCACAGGATCTCGCTCCAGTTGGAGCCGAGCGTGCGTGGCTGCGCCAGGCCGAGGATAACGTCATTGAGCGCCTCGAACGAGGCGGACTGCTTGCCAGGACCGGTGAAGTTGATAGGGTTCTCAACACAGTTATCAATAATCTAGAAATCACCAACAATCTCGACATTCAGCCCGAAGTGCGTTGCCGCGTCCTGCTAACCTCTCCGATGGAAAGCTTCAGCGTAGGTCACACCATCTTCGTTAGCCGCGGCATGTTGGATGTTCTGCCCGATGAAGCCTCCCTGGCAGCCGTGCTGGCGCACGAACTGGCGCATATTGTGCTCGGACATCCTACTGACACCACCTTCGCCTACAAGGACCGCTCCATCGTCTCCGACGAGCAACTGCTGCGCCGTATGCATTTCTCGCGAACGCTGGAAGAGGAGAAAGAAGCAGACACCAAGGCACTGGCTCTATTGCAAAGCTCTCCCTACCACGACAAATTGGAATCTGTTGGGCTCTTCCTGCGCCAGGTGGACGCCCGCCGCGCTGCGCTGCCGCACCTCATCCGCTCCGATATGGGCAACTCCTTCGCTACCGGCGGACCCGGTGACCTGCGCCTCAAGGAGTTGACCAATTCCGCTCCAAAGCTTGAGGTTAACAAGGTGACGCAGATTGCCGCGCTTCCGCTCGGCGGCCGTATCCGGGTGGACCCCTGGAACAACCAGATCGAGATCAACAAGGCCAAGCCGGTTCAGCTCCTGACGGCGCGTGAGAAGATGCCGTTCGAAGTAACTCCGGTCTTTCCACACCTGACGCGTCTTTCACCGGACGCGCCCAACGGTACGCCAAAGGCAGATACAACCCCTCAGGCTCCGGTAGTGGAGACTCCCGCCGCCGAGACTCCCGCCGCGACCGCTGCACCGACCGTTGATGATGGCACCGCTGCCAAGTAACAATGGTCGATAGACCACAAAGGCCCGCTCCGGCGGGCCTTTTCTTTGTTCAGCGCCCAGCGGCCTCGACTAGCCCACCACCACCTGCACTGGTCCGGCGCGGAATGAGACAATAGAGCCGTGCATTACCGATCCACTTCCGAGCCACACAGCCGCCATCTCAAGTCCAGTTCCGAGCCCAGCACCACCTCGCCCGCTTCGGTTTTCAAAGCTCTGCCGGAAGTCTGGAGCCTGATGCGTCCGCGACGCCGTCTGCTTGCTCTCGGATTTGTCCTGATGGTGATCAACCGCATCACCGGTCTGGTGCTCCCGGCATCCACAAAATTCCTTGTGGATGATGTGATTGGCAAACACCGCGCGAACCTGCTGTTGCCGCTGGTGGGCATCGTGCTAGCCTCCACGCTGGTCCAGGGCATTACGTCCTTTGCCCTCACCCAGACGCTCTCCAAGGCCGCCCAGCGCCTGATAGCGGAGCTGCGCAGCCGGGTACAGGAGCACGTTGGCCGCCTGCCGTTGCAGTACTTTGACTCAACCAAGGTGGGCACGCTGGTTTCGCGCATCATGACCGACGTGGAAGGCGTACGCAACCTGATTGGAACCGGTTTGATCGACTTCGTCGGCGGACTGATGACGGCGGGCATTGCCTTTGTCGTGCTGGTTCGAATCAGCCCGGTCATGACCGCCATCGCCTTCGGTTTCCTGCTCGTCTTTGGCGTGCTGTTGCGCAAGGCCTTCCAAACTATCCGCCCCATCTTCCGCGAGCGCGGGAAGATCAACGCCGAGGTCACCGGGCGTCTTACGGAATCGCTGGGCGGAATCCGCGTAGTGAAGGGCTATCACGCTGAGGCGCGCGAGCATGAAGTCTTCGCCGCCGGACTCGACCGCCTATTGCAGAACGTCTTTCGCACCCTGACCGCCTCTTCCCTGCTTGGACTCTCCTCCGCCATGCTGATGGGAGTGGTGGGAGCAATCGTGATGTTCATGGGTTCGCGGCAGATACTGGCGGGCAAACTCAGCATGGGCGGCTATTTTACCTACATCATGTTTCTCGGATACCTTGCCGCGCCGCTCTTCCAGGTGGTTGGTATCGGAACGCAGATTACCGAAGCTCTCGCCGGACTCGAGCGCACCCGCGAGGTGCTCAACGAGCATCCTGAGGATGAAGACCCCGGGCGCACCTTGAGCCTCGGCAGAATCGATGGTGAGGTCGAGTTCCGCGACGTTTCTTTCGGCTACACGCCGGATAAACCTGTCCTGCACTCGGTCAGTTTCCAGGCCTTGCCCGGTTCGTTGACCGCACTGGTAGGCTCCTCGGGCTCAGGCAAATCGACCATCATCTCACTGCTCGCTGCCTTTCACTCTCCACAGAGCGGCCAAGTGCTCGTCGATGGCGCCGATCTCTCCACGGTGCGTTTGGAGAGCTACCGCAGCCAGCTTGGAGTGGTCCTCCAGGATTCATTTCTCTTCGACGGAAGCATTCGCGAAAACGTTGCCTTCTCACGCCCCCAAGCCACCGGGGAGCAGATTCTCGAGGCTTGCCGTATCGCCCGCGTCGATGAATTTGCCGAGGGCTTTGAACAGGGCTATGACACGATCATTGGCGAGCGCGGAGTCAAGCTGAGCGGCGGACAGCGGCAGCGGCTTTCCATTGCCCGCGCCATCCTCGCTGATCCACGCATTCTCATTCTCGACGAAGCTACCTCCAGCCTCGACTCCGAGTCTGAAGCCATCATCCAAAGCGGCCTCGCCTATCTCATGCGCGGACGCACCACCTTCGTCATTGCCCACCGCCTCTCCACCATCCGGCGCGCCAATCAGATTCTGGTGGTGGAGGCAGGACGCATCGTGGAGCGCGGCACCCACGCCAATTTGCTCGCCCGCGCGGGCCGCTACTACGACCTCTACACCCGTCAGCACGGCCTTGAAGAAAATCTCTTCCTGGCTCCAGGCGAGGGCGATCCGCGCTAGCGGAGAGGTTGGCAAAGTACCAAAGTACCAAGGTTTCCCGCGACAAAGCTTTGCTCACCCATGTTACAGTGGTATTACAAAAATTATGGCTCCCTCAATTCTGAGCCAGCCCCGCCTGCGCTCCCTACTGCGCCGGATGCTGGCATTCTTATTGGTCGCGAACCTCCCTTTCTGGATCGCGCAGCGAATGATGCTGCACGTGCCGCGAGGCCTATTCAGCCTGGATTTTCTGCTGATCGGGATCGCCGCTTTGTACCTGCCAGTGACACTTGGCGTGGGCCTGTTCACGCTCCTGTTTATTCTGGATGTGCTCTCCTGCACCTCGTTCTACTACTACTTCACGGAGACAGACTGGATGGTGGCGGCGGAGTCTCTGTCCCATCTTTCCGCGACGCGTGTGATCTCCGTCTTCCTCGAGCTTTCGCTCTGCGGAGCCGTGCTTGCGGCGTTGTGCTGGTTCATCGCCGGAAAGCCCGAACCGGCCGAGCGCAAGCGGCAAGCCTTGTCTCTCAGCCTTGTTTTCTGTCTACTGGCCACCGCCGGCATCCTGGCAGGCCCTTTCAATCTCTTCTCACTCGATACACTCCTCCCGTTCTCGCCCTCACATTCAGCGCTTTACCGGATGGGGCATTCCCTACGCCAGATGATGAAGCATAGTGACCAGCCCATCCTGCCCATGAATGGCGCAACCCATGTGCTCGGCAGTTTACGCGAGGCCTCTACCACTCCCACTCACCCGCACAACATTGTGCTTGTTCTGGTTGAGTCCTACGGACTCTTGAATGATCCGCAGGCGGCGCAGTTCATGCAATCGCCCTACCACGACGCCGCAATTCAGTCACGCTACGAGGTGGAAACCGGAACCACTCCATTTCATGGAAGCACTGTGCCAGGAGAGTTTCGTGAATTGTGCGGGCTGAGCGCTGGTCTCCGCAGCACGACCAAGGCGGCGCAACTGGCACCGCAATGTCTGCCACAGATTCTCCGCGGGAAGGGATACGAAGCGACCGCCTATCACGGCTTCAGCGAAAAGATGTTCGACCGTCTCAACTGGTACCGCGCCCTCGGTTTTCAGGAGCGCTACTTCCGCGAAGAGCTGGGCCAGGAAAAAGTCTGTGGTGGCGCGTTCGAAGGAATCTGCGACGCTGCGATGGGAGAACTGGTGCGGAAGCAATTGATGGAAACCGCCAAGCCGCAATTTGTTTACTGGCTCACCCTGAACTCTCATCTCCCGATCGCAACCAGCAAGAGCGCATTGCAGAAGCTGGGCTGTAGCGAGCCGCGGGCGAATGAGGATCAGGCCCTGTGCATGTGGCGCGGATTGGTTGAGCAGGTACATTTGGAAGTCGCGTCGATTGCCTCTGATCCGAAATTGCCGCCAACCGAGTTCATTGTCGTGGGCGACCACGCTCCTCCGTTCTTCTCGCCCGCCATGCGGTCGCAATTTTCGCAGAAGGAAGTGCCCTTCATTCACCTGATCCCGCGCGAAGCTCCCAGCACCGCGCCTGCAAGTCATACTCTGTTCACACGCAGCCACCTGCACGTTGAACCAACGTCGGCGCCCGCCAGCAAAGCCCGCTCCCAGCATGTTCTGAGACGGGATTTCGAATCGCTGTCGCCCGCCGCGAATTAAGCCGCCGCTCTTCGCGAGATCGGCGGCTATGCAACCTCCGCTCGGATATCTAGCCCACCGTGCTCACTCGCTCAAACAAATAAAGGCCGCCACTCCGGAGAGCAGCGGCCAGTGTTCATACATCTCTGCTACTGCGGCAGTACGGTGCCGTCGTAGTAGAAGAGGACGTAGGCGTTAACCGCGCCGCCAGTGGTCGGCACCGCGAACGTCTTCACCTGGGTTCCACTCACAAGCGCCGCCTCTACCGCGCTGAGGTCGGTGGAGTTGGTCAGGTCACGCTGCGTGACCGTCACAACGCCGCTCTGGTTCTTCACCTCGTACACCAGTGTTGCGCTGCCGGAGACAGTGCTCATATCCACTGTTACGAGCGATTCGCCTTTTGGTGTCATGCCGAAACTGATGCCAGAGTTGGTCGCTACCCATGCAGAGGTCACAACTCCCTTGGGAAGCTGCGTCGGTTCGATGACCGCGAACTTGGCATACCAATCGGCGGTATTCGTGGTTGTGCCATCACCCCAATTGGAGTAGCTGACGCCCCAGACTTTCTGCACGGTGCTGCCAAAGCTAGCCGCCGTCACAAAATCTGAAATTGCATTGGCTCCGGTGTCTGCCTTCGTTGGGAAAGTGAAGTACCACCAGTCAAATCCGCTGATCGCGTTTCCATTCGAGTCCGTACCATTGGGGGCAGTGCCTGCAAGGTACGGCATGGTTCCGGAATAGTCGTCTTTCGCCGTCGCAAAAGTGCGCGTGTAGGTAAAGCCGCTCTGATTCGCGCCCGTGATCACGCCATCATAGCGCGCAATTTCGATGTCCACGGTGTCAGCCGTGAGAGCTGACGCCAGCGGATCGACAACGCTCACATGAACTTTGAAGCCGCGCGCCAGATCCGGCAGTCCGCCCGGAGTCGTCCCGTCAAAGAAACCAGTTCCGCTTCCAATCGCAGTCGCGTCGGCCTTCGCGCTTTGCGGCGTGCGGAAGTAAAACTGTGTATTGGCCCCGATCGTGATCGCGACCGGCTTGCCGTTTTCGTCGCTGACCTTCATCACGTTGTTTGCCGTATCCACATGTACAACGTGGCCTTCAGGACTGAACCATATCTTCTGGAAGCTTGTGCTCGCCCAGATGCGAACCGCAACCAGCGTGCCATCCGCCTGGTAGCGCGCCGCAATGCGGACATACTTGCCGGTGCCGTTGTTCAGAAGAGAAGACGCAACCGAAGAGAAATCCATGATTGTGGTCTTGGTCTTAGCGTCCACGTCGTAGAAAATTGTCCCGTTCGTGCTGTCTGCCAGGATATTCAGGCTGATGTTGCCGGTGATCGGGGTCTCGCCGCCGGAGGTTGGCACAGGATAAGTCGCATAGTCTTTGGTGATCGTGATCGCCGTGTTATCGGTCGAGACTGCCGTCACCTGTCCGAGGGTGTGGCGCAGAATCAGTCGCGTCAGATCCTTTACCAGGTGGTGGCGCACCGGCCCGTTGAAGTTGATCGCCCACAGCGGAGCGGTGGCCGAGGCCGGGTAATGCTCCACAATGAACGCCGGATGCTTCAGATCAAACTCAAGATCGAGAGCGTTGGTGCTGCTTGGCGTCACCGTAAGTGGCTGCACCAGATTCACCGTAAGCGAAACGGCAGAGTTGACCGCCCCCTGTATCTGAATGTTGGAAGCAGGAACCGTGTAGCTGGCCGGAAGATCAAATCCCGGTTCCGGATCAGCCGAGGTCACCAGCGATAAGTCGCCCGGATTCGCGCTCAACGTAAGTTTTGCAGCCGTATAAGTGCCGTCGGGAACCGTGGCGTTGCCGATGATTTCTCCCAGTTGATCGAGTTGCACGAGGTTGATGACCGGCGGAGTCGAAGGTGCGGTATACACCACCACTGGCGATCCCGACTGCGGAACGAGAGATACGCTGAGCACCTTGACGCCAACGGTTGCCCAGTCTTCAGTTGCGTCGTCGCTTGCTATGACGTGAACGGTTCCCGTAGTGACGGCCGGAGTGGATGGTGCGCTGTTGGAAGAGGAACCGCCACCGCAACCCAGCGAAAACAACAGTGCGGTGATTCCCGTTCCAGCAAGAATACGAAGAGGCCTGATGTTCATCTTTTGCTCCCTAGGAAATCGCCGCGAACAGCGCGACGGTTTCTGAATGTGTGCAGGTTACGTTCTTAGCTTTTTGCGTTTAGAGACAAACAGAAGCACGTTGCGCAGCCCAAAGCATGGCTTCAGATCTGCGAGACACTGTTCTTGATGGCAGCCATGAAAACACTTCAGGTGGTGGAATAGTTGCGAAGAACAGATAGCTTTTTCATAAATTCACGCACGCGAGGAAGATCGCCCGATATAGCACTCCCGTGCGCAACGCGCAGAAACTCTGGCACCTTATGTGCTACATGCAGACCGGAGATGCACCGCACTCATTGTTCGGTTAATCTGCGGGAATGTCCCCTTGAGGTAGCTAAGCTCTCTGTCGTAGCTCGCCGCACTTGCAAATTCCACAAGAATTTTCGCCGGATATTCAAAATACTCTGTGCCAGCCGGTATATACTTTGTCGCCATGCCGACTATTGACCACCACAAACCAGGCGCCTTCTGTTGGGTTGAGCTTTCCACCACGGACCAGAACGCCGCCAAGGGGTTTTACGAATCCATCTTTGGCTGGACCTCCAAGGATGAGCCCATGGGTCCAGGCAGCTTCTACACCATGTTTCAGCTCGCGGGGCGCGACGTCGGTGCCGGAGCCACTCTCCGTCCCGAGTTGCTTGCCGCTGGAGTCCCACCGCACTGGGCTCTTTACATTCAAGTTGAAAACGCAGACGCCACCGCCGCACATGCCGCTGCCTCCGGTGGCAAACTCCTGGCTCCGCCCTTTGATGTGATGGATGTAGGCCGAATGAGTGTGATTCAGGATCCCACCGGCGCAGCCTTTTGCATCTGGCAGCCAAACAAGGGCATGGGCATCCAGGTCGAGGGCGAGCACGGCTCACTCTGCTGGGCTGACCTGAACACCCCTAATCCAGAGCGCGCCCAGCGATTCTATGCCGACGTCTTCGGCTGGAAGTTTACGGCCGATACCCACGGCGACCCTCCCTCCGGCTACTTACACATTCAGAACGGCGAAGAATTCATTGGCGGGATTCCTCCGCTCGGTCCACAGAGCGCACACATTCCCCCGCACTGGATGTCGTATTTCATGGTCACGGATTGTGACGCCACCGCAGCCCAGGCAAAGCAACTGGGAGCCACCTTCTGCCTCGAATCCATGACCCTGGAAAACGTCGGCCGCTTCAGTATCCTCAAGGACCCGCAAGGCGCTGTCTTTGCGCTTTTCCAGCCGCTACCGGCAAAACCGTAGTCTCCACCTCGGCAGGGCGGAGTAGATTCCGCCTTGCCGGACAAGCTTCCCCATTCAATCCGCTTATCCCTAAACCTCCCAAAAGCTCATGGTGACCAACGGTACCTTGTGCATCGGCAATTCCTGCGCTATTCTCGCGAATCAACAGTTGCATGGCGGTTCAAAGCTGCTCGTGCCGTAGATAGCCGCCGTGGTGTAGTACTGGACGCGCTCTATGCCAGCAGAAAACAGCTTCCCGACGGATGAAGGCGACCAACCTACCCGGAACGGAGCAGAAAACACTGCCGCCGGACGCACGCGATGGGAACAGGAACGAGAGCTAACCGTTGAGTTTTTCCGCCTCGTAAATGCCGCCTCCAGCACAGGTAACCTGATCGATGCAGCGGTCAATTTCTTCCGGCAGCACTCCGACTGCGAGGCCGTGGCCGTGCGCTTGCGCGAGGGGAACGACTTCCCGTATTCCCAAGCTCTTGGATTTCCTCCGGAGTTTATCCGCGCTGAAAACTCTCTCTGCTCTCAGGACTGCTTTGGCGAGGTCATGCCCGTTTCCGGTGTTCCGGATTCAAGTGGCACGCCTGCCCTCGAGTGCCGCTGCGGAGACGTCATCTGTGGCAACTTCGATCCCTCTAAACCTTACTTCACCGAATTGGGAAGCTTCTGGACCAATAGCGCATCTGAACTGCGGGCACGGAACACTCAAGAAGTGCGGAATACCCGCCACCGCGGCCACTGCACCGAGTCGGGCTATGAGTCCATTGTCCTCATCCCGCTCAAGGCAGGGAGCGAGCGGCTCGGGTTAATCCAGTTCAACGACCGGCGGCAAGGAATGTTCTCGCTGGAAGCGGTTGCGATGTGGGAGCGGCTCGCCGATTTCTTCGCCATCGGATTGGCAAGGCTCCGCGCCGAGGAAGCGCGGCGCACCAGCGAAGCACAGCTAAAGTCCATCCTTGAAAATCTCGACGAGGGATTGCTGGTGATGGGGCGCGACGGTCGAATCCTGCACTGGAACCAGGCTGCCGTGGAATTGCATGGCTTTTCGCAAACTCCCGATAGCGGCAGCATGATCCGTGAATTCGCCAGCGTCTTCGAGGTCTCCGCGATGGACGGAAGAGTGCTCTCGGTGGATGAGTGGCCGGCGAACCGGACCCTGCGTGGCGACCGTCTCCACCAGCAGGAGCACCAGGTCCGCCGCCTTGATCGGGAGAATTGGACTCGCGTTTTCAATTACAGCGGCATGCCTATCTTCGATGCCAAGGGTCAGATTGCCCTCGCCGTCATTACCATCATCGACGTCACCGAGCGTAAGAAAGCCGAAGAGGCGTTGCGCCAGAGCGAGGAGCGGGCGCGTAGCTTGTTTGAAAGTGTTTCCGACGCACTCGCCGTCCATGAAATCAACCCCGATGGTGTTCTTGGAAACTTCATTTCAGTCAATGACGCTTTCTGCAGACTCCTGGGCTACAACTTGGAAGAGATGCTCTCACTATCTCCGCAGGATATTGACGATCCGGAATCCGGAACCCCAACCGCCGACATAGGAAAACAACTCGCAAGGAACAAAGACGTCCTCTTTGAACAAATTCTCATCGCCAAAGACGGCACGCGTGTGCCGGTAGAGATTCATGCGCGTCCGTTCATTCTGCGCGAGAAGCTCACGGTCATCGCTACCATTCGCGATATCAGCGAGCGCCGGCGAGCCGAGCGGGCTTTGCGAGAGAGCGAGCAGCGCCTCTCCCAGGCCGTGAACGTGGCGGGATTGGGCATCTTCGAACACGAACATCCTGTCGATATACTTCATTGTTCACCAATCTTCAGAGAATTCCACGGCTGGGACCAGGAACAAGTGATTACCCCTGAAATGATGCTGGAATCCGTCTTTCCCGAGGACAGGGAGAAGGTTGCCTCCTGCATGCAACAGGCGATCGATCCGAAAGGCAACGGACTCGCCTGCTGTGAACTCCGCATTGTGCGTTCAGATGGGATTCGATGGTTATTGGGACGCTCTGAAACATTCTTTGAAGGCGAGGGCGATGCAAGACATCCTGTCCGCACCGTTGGCGCAATGCAGGACATTACAGAACGGAAACACGAGGAACTCGAACTCCTCGCCAGCCGCCAGCAACTACGCACCGCCCTCGATGCGGCACGATTGGGTGTCTGGACTCGCGACATGGACTCGCCTGTCATTAGCTGCGATGAGTTGACTCGCACCATCTTCGGATGGGAGCCCGATCAGATCATCAACTTCGAGACGTTGCTCAACTCCATCGCCCCGGAAGATCGCGAACGATTCCTTGAGAAACGCGCAAGCCTGCTGAACGGCAAGGAGAGCGCCGATCTGGCCGTTGAATATCGTATCCATCGTCCAGATGGAAGCGTTCGCTGGGTTACTGTGCGCCGAAATACGGTTAGTGACAGCGCAGGAAAACCAACCCAGCTCATCGGTGTCGTCCGTGACATCACCCATCGAAAGCAGGCCGATGAAGAGAAACTCGCACTCGAACAACAGTTCCTCCACGCCCAGAAGATGGAGGCCGTCGGACGCCTCGCCGGCGGCATCGCCCACGACTTCAACAACCTCCTCATGGTCATCCGCAGCTATGCCGAGATCATGCAGGAATGCCTACCCGAGAAAGATAAGCTACGAAGGAATACTCAGGCCATCATGAAGGCCGCCGACCGCGCCTCCAGTCTCACCGGACAGATGCTGGCCTTCAGCCGCAAGCAGGTACTTTCGCCAGTTTCTCTCAGCCTGAGCGCCGCAGTCGCCGATGCGGTAAAGATGTTGCACCGTCTTATTGGCGAAGATATCGAGCTGAAGATCTTCCCGGAGTCCACATGGACAGTCCGGGCCGATCCCGATCAGATTTCCCAGGTCTTGATGAATCTGAGCGTCAACGCCCGCGACGCCATGCCCGAGGGAGGCAGCCTCACCATTGCAACCCGTAACTTCACCGCTGGCGCAGACTTTATCCTGGAGCATTCGTATATGGCTCCTGGAGACTACGCGGTCTTCTCCGTCGCCGATACGGGAACCGGCATCCCAAAAGACATTCAGGAGCATATGTTCGAGCCATTCTTCACCACCAAGAACGTCGGCAAAGGAACCGGACTTGGACTTTCCACTGTCTATGGAATCGTGAAACAGAGTGGCGGCTATCTGCTTGTGGACAGTGAGCCGGGACGCGGGGCTTGTTTCACTATCTATCTTCCCAGGGTGAAAGATGCCGTCGCTGCCGCCTCCATGATGAACGCAGAATGGTTGCAGGGAGGCACGGAAACGATACTTGTGGTCGAGGACGAAGAGGCGCTGCGTGGCTCCATCGGCGAATTCCTCGGCGGCCTGGGATACACCGTCCTCTCCGCCGAATCCGGTCACCAGGCCCTTGAGGTGACACGCGAATTCGACCGCGCCATCCACCTCATGGTGAGCGATGTTGTGATGCCGAAGATGAGCGGGCGAGAGCTGGCGCAGATTCTGGAAAGCCGTCGTCCGGAGATGAAGACCATCTTCATGTCCGGCTACACGGATGATGCAATTGTGCGCCATGGAGTTCAGGAGGAGGGGGTAGTGTTCCTGCAGAAGCCCTTCAGCCTCTCAACTCTGGCGCGCAAAATACGGGAAGTGCTTGGGCCGTCCAAGGAATCCCGGCCCAATTGACTTCGACTATTGCGCTTCGTATGCCATCTCGATCAGCACGTCTTCCGGCGCAACCTGGATTTCCAGCGAACCTTCCTGCGGCAGCGCATCGATCGGGAGGCGATCCCGGTAGAGCACGAAGCGGAGGTTGAAGGTGTGTCCCTCTTCCGCTCCAACCAGTTTCATGGGCAGCTTTATCTCCAGAACTTTTCCCAGCGCCACTTCCACCCCTGCCGGTTTACCTTGGGAAGCAAGGGCCGCTTTGCCGCCATTGTGCAACTTCCAGCCGGTAAGATGCTCTTGCGAGAGTTCCATCTCCAACCGGAGATTCGCAATCATCTGCTCGCCGTCAAGCAGCGCAAGATGCAGTGTAGCCGTCGCATCGCCCTGTGGCAGCGTCGCGGCAAAATCCAGGCGCGCGTATAAATTTTCTTCGTCGATGCCCGCGTAAATGGCTTCGAGCACAAACATCTGCCCGTGCATGCTTCCGCCGCGGCGGTCGCTGGAGAACATCGCCGCTCCCATCCAGTCGAAGTAGCTGCTCACCTGGCCGTCGATCACGGGCCGCACATACGCCGTCTGCGGATGCAGTTTGGAGCGCGTCAACGCGCCGGAGATCGGACGCGCCAAGTGATCGGGCGGAACCCCGCCCAGCGCCGTGTACACATTCGAGAGATGCTTGCGGTACAGTTCGTCGAAGTCGCGATCATTTGCCGAATGGTGTTCCGGACCGTACCACCAGTTCCAGTCGCTGCCCTCGGCAATCAGCAATTCCTCGTAGGCCAACTTCCGTTGCTCTTCCCTTACGCGGCTGGCGTTGTCGTCATAGAACTCTCGCGCCTGATTCAGGTAATCCCACGATTTGTTGTCCTCCGGCGCGCCAATCCATACGTTGAAGTTGGCATTGATCCACGAACCCGGAACCAGACCGCGCAACTTCCCGAAGTTCTCCGGTTTCTGCCGCTCAATCGCCTCAGAGATCGTGATCGGCTCAATCTGCGGCTCACGCTGCAACCCGTCGTAAAATCGTCGCAGAAAGTCGCGCCCGTTGCCTTCGTAACTTTCCCACGCGTTTTCGCCGTCCAGAATGATCGAGAGCACGGCATCGCGTCCGGAATCTACCACCGGCGCGGCTGCGCGCTTGATGTTCCCCAGCAGGTGTGCGGCTGCTTCTCTGGCACCCATTCCGGCATAAACAAAGCCCAGCAGGTCGCTGATCCGGTGATCGCGGAAGACCATGTTCATCGTCTGGCCGTCGCCCTCCCAGCGGTAGATGTTGTAGAGCTTCTCGGCGCTGATACGGTCGAGAAACCCATCCGTCTCCCGGCCCATCTCGTGGCCCAGGCTGCGTCCCAGCACGCCTTCGTCCGTCGCCATCCACTGCACGCCCAGTTGTGCGGCAATTCCCAGAACTTCGTTGGAGACCGACCCCTCGCTCGGCCACATTCCCACGGGACGCGCCCCAAACGTGCGCTCGTGCGAATCAAGCGCGCGGCGGATCTGCTCCTCCGCATCGTCCGGCCGCCGGAAACGCTCCGTCGGCAGCGGCAGGCCCGCCACAGACTCCCGCCCCGCATCGGTGTCGCATAGCAGAGGAAGGATCGGGTGGTAGTACGGAGTTGCCGAGAGTTCAACCGAGCCGCGCGAGGCCGCATCGCGATAAGCTGGCAGCACTCCCTTTAGGATCTCGTGCTGCTTGCTCATGACAAAGCGTTGATCTTCTTCACTGAAGTTCTGCCCCTTTTCGATCAGGGACTTCACTGCGGGATCTTCCAGGTAATATTCGTCGAACCACGCAATCTGCGAGAGCACCTGCAGGTCACGGTAGTCGCGCTCTGAAAATGTGATGGCGGCATTGGCCGGGTCCGGCCCGGCGGCCCGCACCTGCTCCCACAACCGGCGGTAGCGCGGATAGCGCCCGATCATCCTCTCCCCGTGCGCCTGGAACAGGTAGGTCAGCGCGAAATGCTGCTCCTCCAGCGTCAATTCCGATGCTGGTTTTGCCGCAACATCCCAGAACGGGTCTTTGAAAATTCCGGAATTATAATCTTCAATCTGTGCTACCAGAGACGGCACAATATTGAAATTCTGGTGAACCTGCGGAAACTCCTCCAGCAGTTTCACCATGCCGTAGTAGTCCTTCAGTGCGTGCAGACGCACCCAGGGCAGGCGGTATTCGCCGCTGACCAGATCCTTGTAAAAGGGCTGGTGCATATGCCAGAGAAGCAGAAGTCTAAGCTTGCCTTGAGCCATCGAATGTATGAATCCGGAACGCGCCTGTTAAGAATAGTGAACAGAAGAACAGGCATTAGGATAGCAGCCCGAAAGCCATTGCGCCCATGCTAGACTCGGGAAAGAACTGAGTTTTAGCAAAGGTGCCTTTCCCGGTCGCGCCGTGAAGATTTTTTCGCGTTACATTCTTAACGAAGTTGTCCAGCACGCCGCCATTGGCGTCTCCCTCTTTACCTTCGTGATTTTCATGAGGGACCTGGGGCGGCTGCTTGAAATCGTCGTGCGCGATAGCGCCCCCCTGCCCAGCGTCGCCGAACTTTTCTTTCTTACCCTGCCCGTCGCGTGCACCATCACTATTCCCATGGGCTTGCTCGTCGGAATCCTGATAGGCCTCAGCCGCCTTGCCGCCGACAGTGAAGTCACCGCCATGCGCGCCAGCGGCCTCGGCGCGTGGATGTTTGTTCGCATCATCGCCCTCTTTGCCGTCGCCACCTGGGTGCTCGCCATGGCCAACAGCATCTGGCTTGCCCCCATGTCCTCGGCCGCCTTGGGCAGGCTACAGAACAAACTCAAGAGTTCGCAGGCGTCTTTCGAAATTCAGCCCAGGGTCTTCTACGAAGATTTTAAGAACACCGTGCTCTACGTTGAAGATGTGCGCTCCGGCTCCAACGCCTCCCAATGGCGCGGCATCTTCCTCGCCGATGTCACCGACCCCTCGGCCCCAAAGATCACTCTCGCACGCAACGGTATTATCATCTCGGACGACCCAAATTCGCTTCACATGCACCTCAACCACGGCTCGCAGCAGGAGGTGCAGCCCCAGAATCCCTCGCAGTACCAGATTTCGACCTTCGCCCAGACCGACCTGCCCATGGCACTCCCCGCGCCCGATGAAGCCAAGCAGGAACTCGTACCGGTCAGCGAAATGAGCACCGCCGAACTCTGGTTCCGCGGGCACCACCCGGAGGCCGATACCGGCAAGCCCCGTAACGCGCAGGACACTCCTGCCGTCCGCGCCCGTTGGTATCTTGTTGAGTTCCACCGCCGCCTTGCCTTGCCAACCTCGTGCCTGGTCCTTGCGCTGGTCGGAATCCCGCTCGGCCTTTCTTCGAAAAAGGGCGGCAAGAGCATGGGGTTCGTCCTCACCATCGCCTTGGTGTTCTTCTACTACTTCATCTCGTTGACCGGAATCTCCCTCGGTCGCGGCGGAAGAATTCCGCCCTGGTCCGGAGTTTGGGCCGCCAACGTTCTCTTCCTCATCGCTGGCATCGTCTTACTGCACCGCGTGGAACGCTCCGTAATCAACCTTGGCTCCCTGCGGGAACTATGGGAGGCGCTACGCACGCGCTTTACTCCCACGCCACGCACCTCACCCGTCGCTGGAGCCAAGGCTGCCTCAGCCTCCGGAGAACGCCGCTTCAGCCTGCGCTATCCCCTGCTTCTCGACGAGATGATCCTGCGCGACTTTGCCATGTATCTTGGCATGATCCTCGCCTCGTTCATCCTGTTGACCCTGGTCTTCACCTTCTTTGAACTTCTCAGCGACATCGTGCGCAATCACATTCCGATGCTCATGGTGGGCCAGTACCTGCTCAACGTCACGCCGTCCATGATCTACATCATGACGCCTCTCAGCGTGCTGCTCGCCGTCCTTACCACCGTTGGACTTCTCCAAAAGACCAACGAGATCACCGCCATGAAGGCCACCGGAACCAGCATCTACCGCGTGATCTTTCCCATCTTGGTCATCGCCGCCGCCATCAGTGCGGGCTTGTATTTCTTCGACCAGTTCTATATTCCAGGCGCCAATCAGCGCCAGGAAACTCTTCGCAACCAGATCAAGGGCAAGCCCGCGCAGACCTATCTCCGTCCTGACCGCAAGTGGATCTTCGGTGAGCACGACACCATCTACTATTACGAGTTCTTCGATCCAGATCAGAACACCTTCGCCAACATCACCGCCTTCGAGTTCGATCCCTCGACCTTTGAGTTGACCGGTCGCGTCCACGCCTCCCGCGCACACTGGTCCCCGGAGTTGAATAAGTGGATCTTCGAGCAGGGATGGGAGCGCACCTTCCGCGGTTCGGCCATTCAGAGCTTCCATGAATTCGATGCCAGCACCTTCCCCAACCTCATCGAGCCGCCCGGATACTTCAAGAAGGAAGTCCGCCAGAGCTCTGAGATGAACTACCAGGAGTTGCGCACTTACATTGCCGACCTCCAGCAGAGCGGCTTTGACGTCGTTCGCCTGCGCGTGCAACTCCAGAAGAAATTTGCCTACCCCATGATCACTCTCATCATGGCGATCCTCGCCGTTCCCTTCTCTCTCTCCGCCGGGCGCAAAGGCGCGCTCACAGGGATCGCCGTCGCTCTCAGCGTGGCAATTATTTACTTTGTTGCCGCCGGACTCTTCGAGGCCATGGGGAATGCCAGCCAGTTACCGGCCGCCATGGCTGCTTGGGCCCCCGACCTCATCTTCGGGCTCCTCGGCGGATACCTGCTGCTAAAGGTTCCAACCTAGAGCCAGCCGCACATCCTTCGTCCACCTCGCGCTGCCGCTCCCCTGCGACCACCGCTGCTACAATCGCATCTATATCGCATTCGTACGGATAGGTGACTGCCCTTGCAATACTCCAAGTTCCGGCCCCTGCTCCCCTATATGAAGCGTTACTGGAAGGGCTTCCTGGCCGGATCCATCGCCGTGTTATGCACCAACGGACTCATGGTGCAAGGCCCGCGCCTCGTCCGGCTCATCGTGGACGACCTGCTCAAACACGGCGTCACTCATGGCAAGTTGCTCACCTGGTGCTGGCTCCTCGTCGCCGTCGCCGCCGGCAAGGGAGTCTTCCAGTTCCTCACACGATGGATCGTCATCGGAATCTCGCGCGAGATCGAGTTCGACCTGCGCAACGATCTCTTCCGCCACTTGGAAGCGCTTGACTTTGGCTTCTACCAGCGCACCCGCACCGGGGATATCATGGCCCGGGCCACCAACGACCTCAATGCCGTGCGCATGCTGCTCGGCCCGGCGATCATGTACTCGGCCAATACCGTGGTCTTCACCCTCGCCGCGCTCTTCTTCATGGAGCGCGTCAGCCCCCGGCTCACTCTATGGGCTTTCCTTCCGCTGCCCATCGCCAGCATTATCGTGCAGTACTTCGGCGCCCGCATCCACGACCGCTTCGAGCGCATCCAGGCCAAGTTCAGTGACATCAGCGCCCGCGCCCAGGAGAACTTCTCCGGCGCGCGTCTCATCCGCGCCTATGCCCAGGAAGACGCTGAGATCACCCTCTTCGAGCGCGAGAACCTCGACTACATCAAGCGCTCGATGCCGCTGGCCCGGCTGATGGGAATGCTCTGGCCCACCCTGGAACTGATGCTTGGGTTCGCCCTGGTCATTGTCCTGTGGGTCGGTGGGCAGGAGGTGCTCCAGGGGCAGATCACCGTGGGCAAGTTCGTCGAGTTCAACATGTACATGCTGATGCTCACCTGGCCCATCATCGCCCTCGGATGGGTCATCAACATCTTCCAGCGCGGCACGGCCTCCATGGGGCGCATCGACGAGATCCTGCGCCAGCGGCCCACCATCGCCGACGATCCTGCGCTCATCACCGTTCCGGACGATACGGCAATCCGCGGCGAGATCGAGTTCCGCGACCTCAGCTTCGCCTACGATCACCAGTCCAAGCTCGCCGAGTCCAGCACCGGCGTCACAGCGCTTTCCTCCTCCGTCGAGGCTGGTTCCACTGTGCTGAACCGGGTGAACCTGAAGGTTCCCGCGGGCACCAGCCTCGCCATCGTCGGACCTACAGGGTCGGGCAAGTCCACTCTGGTATCGCTGATTCCGCGCATTGCGGATGCCGCGGCGGGATCGGTGCTTATCGATGGCCGCCCGATCCGCGAGTACTCGCTGGAGACACTGCGCCGCCAGATCGGCTTCGTTCCGCAGGAGACATTCCTCTTCAGCGCCAGCGTCCGCGACAACATCGCCTTCGGCGTGGAGGACGCGACCGACGAGCAGATCCATCGCGCCGCCGCCATCTCGCGCATTGCCGAGGACGTAGAGGGCTTTCCCGAGAAGTACAAGACCATGGTCGGCGAGCGCGGACTGACTCTCTCCGGCGGACAGAAGCAGAGGGTCGCCATCGCAAGGGCGGTCATCCGCGAACCCCGCATCCTCGTCCTCGACGATGCTCTCGCCAGCGTCGATACGCACACCGAAGATCAGATACTCAACGGGCTGCGCGAGGTGATGAAGGGACGCACGACGATCTTCATCTCGCACCGCGTCTCGACGGTGCGCAACGCCGACCGCATTGCCGTTCTCCATCACGGACAGATCGTGGAGTACGGAACCCACGATGAACTCCTCGCGCTCAACGGCTACTACACCGATCTGCACGACAAACAATTGTTGGAAGAAGAACTGGAAACGGCTTAAACAGCCGATCAAACTAAAATCACAAGCAAGTAAAATCGCCGTTGGAGTGGGATACCCCCCACCCCCCTATATTTCCCGGCAAATTTTTGAAAACAGAGAGGTTATCCTGGGCTTTCCATGCCCTATATTCAGGATAGCAAACTGGAGGAATGATCCCCTCAGGGAGGGGGAAACTCTATGTGGTTAGGAATGAAGAGGTTGAGAGAAATGGAAAAGAAAATGGGCTTGACAGGGCGCGGAGCGGAGCCGGTGACGTTGTAATTGTTACGGCTTCCGTTCATGACTGTGAGTGAGTTGGCGATATCTCAGTAGGTATCTTCCACTCTGGGTAACTTCCGGCTTGCCGACAAATCGCCCAGAGCTAGGAAATCCCTCAAAACCTCGACACTCATTGGCGATTACAAGACACTGCGGCGTTTATCGGTACTGATTGAGCGCCGCACGGCGGAGGGTGAGCTTATGTCTCTATCGCACGTTTCGCGCGAAATTGGCAGTGCTGTACCATTGCTACTTGCAAAGGGCCTGGTTCAATCATCCCCAGATTCGTGGTTAAGAGGTATTGAGTATGCTGCTGAATTCGCTTTCAATTCGTGGGCTATATCGAACCCTGAGTCTAGACGTAAAGTTCAACAAAGAGGTCACCCTGCTCGTCGGCATCAATGGAAGTGGCAAGACGAGCGTCCTCAACGTGATCGACTGGCTATTGAAGCCTGACCTCCGCCAATTGGCGCTCGCAAAATATGACTCACTCAAGCTCAAATTTGTGGAAAACGACACCAACTACGAGCTGATCGCAAAAACAAGCTCGGAAAAAGTCACCCTGTCGATCCGTGGGCCACGGAAGCCATTGGTGCCGATAACCGTAGACCTCGTGGCCTTTGCTGGGGACGAGTTGGTTCCGGAACCGCACGAAATCCCGATGTGGGAGCTTCTGAAGTCATTCTCAAGGCCCACCTTTATCTCCCTAGATCGGACCGTCTCAGCCGAATCAGAGGAGGGTTATTATCTCGAAGCGCAACCTACATCGTCGAAAAGACAACGACCCTCCCGATCACCGACGGGCCGCGTGCAGGAGGTCACATCGTCCCGGTACGCAGAGTTTCGAACCAAAGCTATTGCGAATGACAACGAGCTAAAGGCCAACATCGTGATGTCAGCACTCCAAGACCCGGAGATGGCATTTCGAGGCGGAGCCATAAAGCCAATGACCGAGAAGCAGATTAGGGATCTTGAAGAGAAAGTTACAACCTATCTGTCCGCCACAATCAAGTCCGCAGATGTGCACACGCACGTGCAGCGATTCTTTAGTGCGTCGCGGAAGTTTTCGGAACAGCAGTATCATGCGGAGGGGCAGCGTGCTCTGATCTTCGATTTCGTCGCGACGCAGTATCGCCAGATCGAGAGCCTTGCCAAAGCATTCAATGATTTCGAAAAAAAGAACGCCCTTGCATTCAAATCACTAAGTGGCTACCTCCTCGCTGTGAACCAGTTCTTTAACGACAGCAATAAGGAATTGTTTTTCGACGAAAGCACCGGAAAGCTGGCGTTCTCATCGACGAGCACCAAGGACGCAAAGCGATTCCCACAGCAGGTCACATGCCTCTCATCAGGTGAGCGACAGATACTGGTGCTTTTCACATTCCTGGCTTTCGTTTCTGACCCCAAGGGCGTGTTCATCGTTGATGAACCAGAGCTGTCTCTTCACCCAAAATGGCAGGCTGAGTTTATGGATGCATTTCTTCGTCTTCGTCCGGAGGGGACTCAGCTGCTCCTTGCAACACACTCGCCAGACATCGTCGGCAAATACAAAAGCAATTGCGTTGCCCTTCGAGGAATCAAATCATGAGAGTCCATTCGCCAGACCTGCCGACCAGAAGCAAAAACGGGATGGCCGCGCTGGACATCTTTTATGCCGATTTCAACGACGTTAACTTTTATGTCGAGGACGAGGAACAGGAAAACCTGTACTTTGAGATTCTCCGGAAGCTCTTCAAGCGGGTCAGGATCGCTCGGATTTTTCCTTTGGGAGGCAAATCTGCGGTCTTCCAGCACGCGACATCGGAGGCCAACCAGGGGACCGGATTCTTCAGGGCATACATCGTTGACCGAGATTTCGATCATCTGCTCGGAAGGCAGTTCGAGCACCTTAATGTGTTTTATCTCGACAGATTCTGCATCGAGAATCATCTGCTAGAACCTGCCGCAATGGTTGAATTGGTCATCGAGAGCCAACCCAAGAGGAGACGAGCTGATGTCGAGGCGAAACTGTCCATGGATGCCAGGATTGCTTCGTTCTACGGTGACCTGCGCCCCCTCTTCACGCTTTTCCTCTGCGCGCAGTCTCTCAACCTTGGCGTAAGGAACTGCTCGTCGCCACCCGAGGCGTTCTGCGAACCGAAGCGACTCTGGGAATTAAGAAGTGCCGCAATGACCACCTATAGAAAGGAACTCATAGCAGCGGCGAAAGTGATTGGCTTGGGTCCCGATCAATTTGACTCTCAGTGTGAGCCTGTATCACTCCGTGCCAGTACTGCATCCGACTACGAGCTAGTGAGCGGCAAGTTTATGGCAGCTCTGCTCTTCCATTACGTCAAATCAAAGTACAGCCTTCGATCGATAACGTTTGAATCATTCGTATTTAGACTGGCGAAGAATTGCACCCTGAGGTCAATGCGTACGTTCGCTGCCCGCGTGCGGGCCGGAAGACGTCTTCACCGAGAGGCCACGAAGCGAAGCGCGTAAATGTTTGAGCGTTGGCGACCCTGGTTGGCGGGTGGCCCACTCAACGCGATTTTCGTTGAGTGGGGCGTTTAGGTCGCGCTCTTCTTCCCGCGTGCTGACTTCCCGGCGACGCCATCTAACAGCCCCACTCAAGCCAAAAGAAGGCTTGAATGGGCCACCCGACTGGAGCTAGGAAATCCCTCAAAACCTCGACACTCATTGGCGATTACAAGACACTGCGGCATTTGCCGGGACCGATCCTGTATTGGGTGAGTAACCCATGATGGATGAGTGCATTGGTAACAGTTGAGCCAAGGGTCACTTATCCGGACAGGCGACTATTCGGCCTAGTGACGAGAAGCCGTAACTAAGCCGCCTCCCGCCACCCTTAGCTGTATCTCGCGCATGACGATCGTCAAAGCTTCAACTTCTTATTCCGCCTGCGCCAGCCCCGCAACAACTGCGGCAACTTTATCGAGTATCTGGTTCCAGCCCTCTACTTGCCCGCTATTCTTTGCGCTCTCCATGGGTTCATTTCCAATGAAGGTGAGTTTCGTCTGGCCGTTTCCGAGATCCTCAAAGATGGTCACGTCGTACGCACCGTCTATGGCCTCATGTTCTATTCCATATTGCGCAGGCTCAACCTTGTTTCCCTTCGCGTCGGAAAAGTACATGGAGGAGACGATCTTCTCGTGCAGAGTAATCTCGTGGTATTCGCCACCATTCCAGAACTCCTGCCCATCCGGCGCTCTCATGCAGCAGAGGAATTTTCCTCCCACGCGAAAATCGATCTCGCAAAAGGGCGCAGTAAAACCCTTCGGCCCCCACCACTGCATCACATATTTCGGATCTGTCCACGCCTTCCAGACCAGTTCTCGTGGGGCATCAAAAACTCTTGTGACAACCATCCGCTCTGTCTCGTTAACCGTGTTTTTTTTCATCTCCGACCTCCGTTTTCTTCATTTGATTCACAACCGCATCCAACTTGTCGAAACTCTCTTCCCAGAATCGGCGATAGCTGATCGCCCAGTCGCTGACTGTTTTTATCGCCTCCGGCCTGAGCGTGCACACGCTCTCTCGTCCACGCTTCGTCTTGATCACAATCCGCGCCCGAACCAGGTAGGCAATATGTTTTGAAATCATCTGCTGCGAGAGTGCAAACGGTTCCGTCAATCCACGCACGGAGGCAGGCCCATGTGAGAGTCGTTCGATCATCGCCCTACGGGTGGGATCAGACAAAGCCGCGAATGTTGTGCCCAACTTATCCACAACCATATGGTAGTGGATTTTCTGTTGGTGTCAAGTATGAATTCTGCGATCCCGGATTGCTGCTTCCTGATCTCTGAACCCTGACACGTGCGCTCATGCGGATTGCCTGTTCTCGATGTACCAAGGGCTTGGTGGATAGGCCAGGTTTGCGAAAGGTCATGGAAGCGGATGGTTGAAGCGCCATCGAGGCGGCACAAGATATTTGAACGGCGCTGGGATTCCTCGCGGAGCTCGGAATGACACCCTTGAGATGGATACAGCAACTCTAAAACCGCTCAGGCCATTCCGAGACAAGTTATTTTGGCTGCTGGGCGCGCGCGTCGCTCACTATCTTTCTGTAGCGCCGCGCCAATTCGTGGATGCGTTCCCGCTGGCGGAGCCTGATTGCGTTCTGGTGGATCAGGTGCTGCCCAATGCCCAGCGCAACCGCTCCCGCAAGGATGAAATCCGCTGCATTCTGCTGAGTCACGCCTCCTGACGCGATCAGCGGAATCTGGGGGAAGGGTACTCTTAAAGCGCGGATGTAGTCAGGGCCACCCATCGGCGAGCACGGAAACACTTTGACAAAATCCGAACCAGCCTTCCAGGAAGCCATTACCTCGCCGGGCGTCAAAGCTCCGGACAGAACCACAACCCCTCGTTTCACCGCAAATTCCACGATCTCCAGATCGGGGCCCGTCGTGGTCAGAAATGCGGCACCGGCATCAAGACAACGGCGCGCCGTTTCAACGTCTGACAAAGTGCCTGCGCCGACAATGGTTTCCGTGCTGTAGCGCATGAGTTCGCCGATCACATTGACCGCGCCGGGAGTGGTCGTTGTGATCTCGACGATGGGAATTCCGCCGCCGCTGACCGCCTCGGCAGCAAACAGGGCTTCACTCTCGGAGTACACATGAACGGCAGGAATAATGCCGATCTCCGCGATGCGCGCACGAATCTCTTCTCTGGTCATAGACTCCCTTTCGCGCCATGTTGCGAAGGATAGTGAATCACGGCAGACTCCGGGTTCCTACCGCGTCGCGAAGCTGTTCAAGCGCGGCCAGGTAAGCAGCGATTGCCTGGCGCCATGCCAATTGCGTAGCCCGAAAGCTGCGCTCGGCATCGAGGAAGTCGAGGAGGCTCGCGGCGCCGCGATGGTAGGAATACTCGCTGATATCGCGGCTCTTCTGTGCCACCTCCAGATAACTGGACCGGTAATATTGAGCGATTTGATCACTGGTTTGCAGCGCCTCGTACGCATCCCTCACGTCGGTCATTACCTGCCCTCGCGCCGCTGCCTGCAGTTGCTGAGCCTGGGTCAAGACGTGTTTCGTCCGGGCAATTTCACCCTGGTTGCGATTGAAGAACGGAAGTGGAACGCTCACCGCGAAGGTAGCGGCACTAATGGAATTGACGTGCGAATAGTTGCTTGAAGCTGTCACATCAACTTTTCCGTCGGCTTTCGCAAGTTCGATCTGGCTGTCGGCAGCGGTAACCCCTAATATGGCCGCGCGAAGATCCGGGCGATTATCCAGAGCTTTTGTCTGTAGGTCTGCGAGCGCGAGGGGGAGGGGCTGGTAATCGAATGCGCCCGCCACATCATAATTGCCGGGTACGGATTCGTAGCCTATCAGTTGCCGCAGATCGGATAGCGCCTGGACCTTCGCGAGCTGGGCCTGCTGAACATCTTGCTGGAATTGCAGCAACTGAAGTTTGATCTTCAGGTAGTCGTTCTCGCTGATTCCGCCAGCCTTGAATTGCTTTTCGCCAATGTCCACCGTTGTACTGAAGCTCTTCAGGTCCTGCAGGGCAAGATCGAGGGTGGACTGAGCGAGTTGCACATTGATGAATAGCTGTCCAACTTGCAATGACAGGTTGCGTTCATTGTCTCTGACCTGGGAGCGCGTTACCGCCGTTGCATCCTGAGCAGCCTTGAGGCGGTGCTGCCGTTTTCTGCCGCGTTCAAACAGATAACTCAAGCCAATGTCGCCCTCCGTCGAGTTGTGGAGGTAATCGGGTAAACTCATGCCCAGACTTTGATTTGTGTTGGACAGAGGCAAGTATTCCCAGTCGGTGAACAAGGTGGGGTTGGGGCGGAGGTTCGCAGTGACCTCCTGCGCCTCGTTCTGTTGTATCGTCGTCCGAGCCGCCAGAAGATTGTGATTGTGCTGCAGCGCCATCTGGATCGCCTGGTCCAAAGTGACCGTCACTGGCGCTGGAGTCGTCTGCCCGGAAACGTAGCCTGAACACAGTATCCAGGCGAACAAAGCGGACGCCACCCAGGCTCTACGGACAAGGGTAGAGTACAAAGCTGCACGTTTAGCTTTCAAAGGAATCCTCCGGGATGGGGAGTTTGTCCCCATCTCTCGCCATCCACACGTACAAAGTGGGCAGCAGGATAATACTCATCACCAGGTCAGAAATGAGACCGCCGACGATCACGATGGCAAATGGCCGCTGCGAATCGGAGCCGATTTCGTGCGAGAGCGCGGCAGGCAATAGGCCCAAGGTCGCCACCAGCATGGTCATCATGATGGGCCGAAGCCGGAGCACGGCTCCTTCCACCGCCGCATCCGTGATCGAGTGCCCTTGTGCGCGGCGCTGATTGATGTATTCGAGCATGATCACTCCGGTTTGCACGGAGACGCCGAACAATGCAAGGAAGCCAACGCCTGATGAGACGCTGAAGTTGGTATGAGTGATCAGGAGCGCCAGCAGTCCGCCCACGCGCGCGAGCAGGACGTTGACGAGAATCAGCATGGCCTATTTGAACGAACGGAACATGGTGTAGAGGATGATGACGATCAGCAGAATGGTGAGCGGCACCACAACCAGCAGGCGCGCTTCCGCGCGCTTCTCGCTCTCATATTCTCCCGACCAATCAAGCCGATAGCCTTCCGGCAGCTTCACCTTTTGGCTGACCTGCCGCATGGCGTCCGCCACCGTGCTCCCTAAATCCCGCCCCCTTACGCTGAACGTGATTGCGGCATAGCGGCTGTTGCCTTCGCGATAGATGTCATAGGCGCCGTCTTGCACCGTTACCCTGGTGAGTTGAGACAGAGAGACTCTTTCGCCCGATGGGGAAAGCAGGCGGATGTTGGCAATCGCTTTCCCGGTGTCGCGGTACGGAGCCTGGTATCGCACTGCCACGTCGTAGCGCTCCTCCCCAATGAGCACCTGGCTGACAGCGTTGCCGCCGACCGCGGTTTGGATAGCATCCTGAATGTCTGCCACATTGATTCCAAATCGCGCCGCCGCTTTTCGGTCGATGGTGAAGTTGAGATTCGGTTGGCCGAGGGTATGGAAGAACTTGAGGTCGGCTAGCCCTGGCACATGCGCCATGGCGGCGGCGACTTCGTCGCCTTTTTCATCCAGCGTCTTGAGGTCTTTCCCGAAGAGCTTGAGCGCCAGTTGACCTTTTGTCCCAGTGACTGTTTCACCCACGTTATCTTCGATGGGCTGTGAGAAATTCCAAAGCGCCCCCGGGAGCTTACTGATCTCGCGATTCATAGCGGCGATCAGCTCTTCCTTGTCCCGATGGAACACCGGCCGCCACTGGTCCTTCGGTTTGAGGTCAACGAAATATTCCGTATTCCCGAAGCCGCCGGTATCGGTTCCGTCGTCAGGACGCCCCACCTCTGACACGACCTTGGTTACCTCAGGGAAGGACGCGAAAATCAGGCGCGCCTGGTCTGTAAAGCGCGTTCCCTCGGTGAGACTGGTGCTGTCAGCGAGCGTGCCGCGAGCCCAGATTGCGCCTTCGTCGAGATGCGGAAGAAACTCAGAACCAATCACTCCACTGAACGCCAGAAATGCCGATACAGCGACGGCGGCGATTCCAACGCTGAGAGTAATCCAGCGATGCTCAATGGCCCAACGCAGATTGGTTCGATAGCGCTCGGTCAGAAACTCCATGACCGGGTTGCGCCACTCCCGCGCTCCCTTGCGGAAGAACACGCTGGAAAGGACCGGGGCGATAAGAATGGAGAAAGTCAGCGCACCCAGAAGAGCGAATGCAACTGTCAGGGCCATGGGCCGGAACAGGCGTCCTTCTACCCGCTGCAGAGTGAAGATCGGCATGTAGGCAGTGATGATGATGGCAATGGCGTAAAACACAGGACGCTGGACTTCGTGAGTAGCCTCGCGGATAACTTGGGCGACAGGCTTTGGAACGGCACTTTGGTTGTTCTTGTTGATACGCCGGACGGTGTTCTCCACCATGACTACCGCGCCGTCCACCACCATTCCAAAATCAAGCGCGCCAAGCGAAAGCAGGTTGGCGGGAACGTGACTGAGATCGAGCCAGATGGAGGCGAACAACAACGAGAACGGAATCGTAAGGGCCACGATCAACGCGGCGCGGAAATTCCCCAGAAACAGGAAGAGAACGATCGTTACCAGAATCATTCCCTCGCCCAGGTTGTGCATTACCGTGTGCAGCGTGTAGTGCAGAAGATCGGCGCGGTCGAGCATTGGAACAACCTTGACACCCGGAGGCAGGATGCCGTTGTTAAGCTCATTCACCTTCTTGTGGATCGACTCCAGCGTAGGCCCCGCATCCGCTCCCTTGCGCATCAGAACAACGCCCTGAATGACGTCGGGCTCATCAATGATCCGTCCGTCCTCCATGTGGTTCGCGCGGGCCATGTGTCCCAGGCGGATCTTGGGGCCTTGCGCAACCTCGGCGATGTCCTTTACTCGGAGAGCCGTGCCTTTCTGCGTCTTGAGAACTGTCTCCTCGATATCATTCACATTGCCGAAGAGTCCGAGGGCGCGAACGTTCATCTGCTGCAGGCCGCTCTCGACGAAGCTGCCACCCGCGTTGATATTGTTGTTCGTGAGCTGTTGTTCTACCTGGCCGATGCTCAATCCGTACGACACCAACTTGTTTGGATCTACCCGCACCTGGTATTCCCGGACAGTTCCACCGAAGTCGGAAACATCGACAACGTTCGGGACCGACTTGAATTCCTTCTCGAGAGTCCAGTCTTCAATGGAGCGCAGTTCCATCAAGTCATACTTCGGATTTGTGCTTCTCAGTGTGTACCAGTAGATTTGCCCAACCGTGCTCCAGTCGGTTCCGATCTGCGGTTGCAGGCCGGTTGGCAAACTCACCTGCGTGAGCCGCTCCAGCACCTTCTGCCGGTTCCAGTCATTGACTGAGCTATCGTCGAAAATCATGATCACGTATGACAGACCAAAAATCGACTCCGAGCGCAGGAACGACAGATGAGGAATTCCGTTCATCTGTATCTCAACTGGAATTGTGACCTGCTTCTCCACCTCCTCTGCGGAGCGGCCCGGCCACTGGGTAATGACCGTGACATAGTTATCGGCGATGTCCGGGTAGGCTTCGACCGGCAGATTGTGAAAAGAAACGATTCCCCATGCCGTCAGCAGGAGCACAATCGCGATCACAACAAAACGGTTGTTCAGCGCAAAATCTACAAGCTTACGAATCATGCTTTCTCCGTAGCAAGGGCGCCATTCGATGTCATTGGTTAATTGCGATTACGTGGTCGAGAACCATGGCGTTTTCCACCACCTGCTGGCCTGGCTCGATCCCGGATTTGATCTGCTGCAGGTTGCCTGGCAGGGGATCTCCGCTGGCCACCTCGACCCTGCGAAACTTCTTGTCTGGCGCGGGTACATAGACCCAGTCGCGGTCATGCAGGTGCAGAATGGCTGACGCCGGCACGACCGTGTGCGTCTCCTTCTTGCGACCGCGGAACGTAGCCGTGACAAACATTCCAAGGTTCATGATTCCCGGATTGCTGACCTCAATCCTGACCTTGCCCGTACGGATGTTCGAATCCAGCACCGCGCCAATGTTGCTGACTGAACCCTTAAAAACTCGATCGGGGTAGGCGTTCAGACGAATCTCGGCAGTGTCGCCAATGCGAACGTTGGGCAAGTCGTTCTCATACACGTCGCAGACGATCCAAACAATCGAAAGATCGGAGATCGTGAAGGGATTCGTGGATAGGCTTTGCACACCGGCCGCGTTCGTCACTTGCTGGTCGGTGATAACTCCGGAGACCGGAGCGAAAATGTTGACCATGCTGTTGGGGTGATCGGGGTCATTCCCGAGCAGACGAAGATGTTCGCTCATGGTCTCAATGTCCACCTTGGCCTTGTCTTCCGTGTCTTGAGCAATCTGAAGGTCATTGAGGGCAATTGCGCCTTCCCTATACAAGTCCCTTGCGCGTTCTGACTGGGTACGAGCCAAAACCTCGTCCGCCATGGCTTTCCGGTAATTCGAAAAGGCCCCAGAGACGTCGTCACTTCGTACGGTCAACAGGAGTTGGCCCTTCTTCACCCTGTCGCCCAGTCGCGCATGAATGGCCATGACCCGGCCGGATACCAGAGAGATGACCGGAACGCTGCGGGCAATGTCAGGATTCACGCTGCCTGTGACCACCAGTTCAGGAGCCGCGTCCTGTGACGTTGCAGTGGCGATCGGGAACTGCTCCGGATGTTCGACTGAAAAGAGACTGACGTCGAAAGCGTTGACGACCTTTGCCGGAGGCGGCGCCTCCGCCGATGCGCTGGCCTGCACTCCTCGGCAGCCTCCGAGGAACATCATCGATAAAGCCAGCGTGACAAGAAAACCTGTTTTGGCAGCGTTGTTATTCATAAGAGCCTCCAACCCGCGTAGAGGTGGGCAGGATGCGGCGACATGAGCGGTGTAATCGCACGTGTCGCCACAGACTGTCGCGGTTAACGAATCTCGCGGAAGCACTGCGTTAGAACTTGACCATTACCCCGGCGCTCACGGTGCCTTGGCCATGGCGGAGATCCGGGTTCCACGGAGTCATGCCTCCACTACACGTCCCGTCGGGTGATGCGACGGACGTCGTTCCGTTCGTGCAGACGAACTGGCCAGGCGAGCCGGTATTTCCGCCAGGAGGTGTAATGCCCTGACGTCCCGTCCAGTACGGAATATCCGAGTGCCGTAATCCAGCCTCCATCCACCAGGTGATGTACTGCCTGGGCATGTACTGGAACGTGGCCGTCGTATCCCACATGTGAGCCTTGAGGCCGGGAGACTCAGGGAAGTAGGGAGAGCCGGAAATAGCATCGGCTCCATTAATTGGCGGCAGCACAGTCAGGTACCGGCCCGGATTGTTCATCTGGCCGCCTCCAAGCGTAAGTGCATACTTGTCTCTTCCCCACCAAGCCCGGTTGTAGAGCATCCAGCCGAGGAAGGCCTGCTTGGGACCAGCCTTTCCACCATGGCAAGTCACGCCTCCGCCGTATTCGCATCCCGCATCGGCTGTGAAGGAGAACGCCATCTTGTCGATGCCCTTCGATGTGGGACGGTTGAGATACCGGACCTCGACGCTGTCATCGGTGTGGAGGCGGGAACGGCCGGTTACACCTAGCGTGTCCGTGCCATTGCCATAGTTATTGAAAACTAGCGACAGCCACTCGTGGGGGCGATACATGATCTGTCCCCCGAGACCCATATGGCCATTGAACTTGTTATAAGACTGCCACCCGTTGATAATCCACGGCTCGATCTTGAGCTTGTTCGTGGGGAACCACTGGATGCGCAGTCCATTGAAGAACCACGGCGTGTTCGACGACACGAACGACGGCTGGTAAGCCCAGTTATCGAAGTTGTAATAACTGAACAGGCCAATGTACGACACGAAGATACCTGCGTCGACGTTGAGTCCATGGTTCACGTTAAAGTGGTAACCGCCATAGGCTTCCGAGACGTATTTGTAAGCGCCGCGCACATCCCATTGACCCACGCCAGCGCTGGCATCATTGCGCGGCGTCGTGACTGCAAACAATCCGTTAATAGTCAGGATTCTGCCGCGAATGTTCTGCCAGTGAAAGTCGCCGCCGACGCTGACCTGTTCCACCTGGAATTCGCCGTTTCGAAACTGTTCGGTCGACCCGCCCATCGAGTGATCTTTGGGCTGATTGAAGTTCTCGATGAAGTTAGTATCGAATCGGACTTCCGGTGTGAAGAATTTGGTGTCAAGCACGGTGTCTTTGTTGCGCGGTGTGCCATTGAGCCACGTAAAATCGCCGTACGCGAATGGTGTGAAGTTATCCACGCCTGTCGTTGCTTCAGGCGCCTGCAGCGCCTCCGGAATGACTGACGGTGCCACCGCGGCCTGTTGAGGAGCCGGTGCAGGCGCCGGCATCGTTGCGGGTGCGGCGGATGTAGTTACTGCCTCTGCCGGAGACGTGGCCGAGGACGTTCGCGCTCGCAGTGCCGCTTCGAGCTGTGCGATCCGCTCTTTCATCGCCGCAAGCTCTACCGCAAACTCGGACATGGATGGATCGCCTGCCGGAGCTTTAGCTTCCGGCGATGGAGGATGCGCTTCAGCGAGCAGGAAGTCAATTCGATAAGTTCCAGGCGCAGAGACTTCTACGGTCGCAGTAGAGGTGATAAACCCGTCCCTGACCGCAGCGACTTGGTATGCTCCTGGCTCCAGCCTTGCCATCGTGAAGGTTCCGTCAAGACCACTAACCGCGTTGTGGTCAGCACCCTTGATTATGTTATGCGCAGTAATTTGCACTTGCGCCACGGGCTGCTTACTTACGGAGTTTCGAGTTACTCCGCCAACACGGCCAAATGACTCCTGCCCCGAAGCAGGGATCGGCAGTACGGCAAGCTGAAATGCGATACAAGCCGGCACCACAGCGGAGAGAAGTAATTTGCAGTTCATGGGAGTCCTTTCAGAATTGACGTCGATGGCCGAGTCAGAGTAGCGCTCTGTTTACGATAGTAGGTGGAATCACCTAAAAAGTTACGAAAGCATTCCTAAAATAGTCCTTAATGCCGATTGATTCTTTCTATCGCTTCCATAACTTGGCGCTCTATGAGCGGGCATCGGACTAGAGTGCTGGGCAGTAATTAAGCATGCACAGCCCTACCCCGGCGAATGTGTAAAAGGGGAGTCCGCGCGTAGCAGAACTAATTCTTTGGCACGTAATAGCTACGTCTTGCATCGACGTGAAGCTTTGGCATACCGGGCGATTTCCGAACTGTAATGTTCAACTTTCGCCACTTGCCGTCGTGTTCGACAGAGCTTGGCATGTATCCGAGAAGGTATTGGCTGCGCAGTTCACGGTTGATCTTTTCGACCGATGCAATCAGGCCATCGCGATCCATGGCGGTGTACATATGACCCCCTGTAACACTCGCCAGTTCGTCAAGCGAAGCCGGCCCCCGTCGCTCCTCCGGGATACGAGAGAACGGATTGTACAAACCGATCACATAGACCTGAACGTCGGTCTCCTCCAGAAACTTGTGCAACTCCTTCTCGGTATAACGGCTGCGGTTGTCGCCTCCGTCGGAGATAACAACCATTGCCTTCCTGGGATACTGCGCCCGCTTTTCGAGGTCTTTCGCAGCAAGATACATGGAGTCCCAGAGGGCTGTGTATCCCTTGGACTCAATCGCGTCCAGCGCGCGGTGGACGTCGTCAAGATCGTCAATCGATAGGTACGTTCCTGGAGTGCCACGGACGATTAGGAGGCGGCATTCGTCGTTAGGCGAGGCTAGCTCAAACAGGCGCCGTGCCGCATCAAGAGCCTTCGGCAACTTAGTTTCCATGCTCCCGCTCGCATCCAATACCACCGTCATAGAAATCGGCACGTCCTCGGTCGAGAAGTAACGAATCGGCTGCTCTTTTTGATTTTCCAGAATGCGAAAATCGTCTTTTCGAAGTCCCGTCAGAACCTTCTGTGAGGAATCCAAGACCGAAACGTTGACGAGCACAAGATCGACATCTGCTCGCAACCGGGTAACTTGTTTTGTGGGTGCACTCATTGCGGGCGGAACAAGAGTTATCTCTCCGTTACCACTCTGTGCCTGCAAGGGACAGTAAACAGCCATTGCCAGCACCGCGCCAATCAATCCTACGAACCACGTACTCTTCGATTGCGGTCTCATCTTCGTCCCCAATCGTCGATCCCACTACCCGGCCAGCGCTTCCGATCCTTGATTCCTCTAAATGCGCACAGAAGGGTGGCCCCTCGCGAGGCCACCCTTTAAACCCCCGCGCCGGACTAGCGCGAGGCTCTCTTTTGTAACGGATACTTCACATCCAGTTCCAGGTTCAACTCAAGCACGTTGACCCGTGCCTCGCCCAAGAAGTGGAACTGCCGCTCCTGTGTGTGTTGATGAATCAGCGCCAGAACTTGACCTTCGCCGACGCCTCGCTCCTTGGCCACGCGCGGCGCTTGAAACTCAGCATTCGCAGGCGAAATGTCCGGATCAAGGCCGGAAGCAGATGTGGTCACATAATCCGCAGGAACCGGTTTCGATGGATTCTCGCTCTGGGCTGCTGCTACGTCGGTCTTCACGCGGTCCACTAACTTCTGATTCGTAGGACCATAGTTTGTACCGCCCGAGTTCGCCGCGTCATATCCATTATTTCCCGCCGCCGACCCACGCGGATGGAAATACCCTGCCCCCGTGAATGGCTGCGCGATGATGCGTGAACCAATCGTCTTCCCGTCCTGCACAATCAACTGCCCGTTCGCTTTGTCATGGAATAGCACTTGCGCTAACGCCGTGACGACGAGAGGGTACACAATCCCGAGCAATATTGTCGTCACTACGGTCATCAGAATCGCGGTAATGATGTTGCGTTTCATAGAATGTCTTCCTTCCTATGCCAGTCCGATGCTTGTGATCAGAAGATCGATCAACTTGATGCCAATGAAAGGCGCGATAATGCCACCGACACCGTAGATGAGCAGGTTACGCCGCAACAGTGCCGCCGCGCCCATCGGACGATAGCGGATACCCTTCAGCGCCAGCGGGATCAGGGCGATGATGATGAGGGCGTTGAAGATCACCGCTGACAGGATGGCCGACTGTGGTGTTTTCAGATGCATGACGTTCAGAGCGTTCAGCACCGGGAAGGTTGCGGCGAACATCGCGGGAATGATCGCAAAGTACTTGGCAACATCGTTTGCGATCGAGAATGTTGTCAGCGCGCCTCGCGTCATTAGTAACTGTTTGCCGATGCCGACGATTTCAATCAGCTTGGTCGGATTGGAATCGAGATCGACCATATTTCCCGCTTCTTTAGCGGCCTGGGTGCCGGAGTTCATCGCCACACCAACGTCGGCTTGTGCCAGCGCGGGAGCATCATTGGTACCGTCGCCGGTCATCGCGACCAGCTTTCCGTCGGCCTGCTCCTTGCGGATCAGGTCCATCTTATCTTTCGGTGTAGCCTGGGCGAGAAAGTCATCCACGCCGGCCTCTCGCGCAATGGCCGCAGCAGTCAATGGATTGTCGCCGGTGATCATCACCGTGCGAATTCCCATCGCCCGGAGCTGATCGAAGCGGTCACGCATCCCACCCTTGACGATGTCTTTTAGTTCGATGACTCCCAATGCCCCTCGCCCTTTTTCGGCGACTACCAGAGGAGTGCTGCCATCGCGAGCGATGGAATCAACCAGCGCCCTTACCTCCGGCGCAAACACCCCGTTGTTCTCCTGCACGAAGCGCTCAATGGCGTCCACCGAGCCTTTGCGTATCTGAAGGCCGTTGAGGTTGACGCCTGACATTCTGGTCTGTGCCGTAAAAGGCACGAACTCGGCGTGTTGGTCCTGCAACTCACGGCCCCGCAGGTTGTACTTCTCCTTCGCCAGCACCACGATCGATCGCCCCTCTGGTGTTTCATCCGCGAGCGATGAAAGCTGTGCTGCATCCGCCAACTCCGCTTCGGTAACTCCCGGCGCCGGAACAAAGCGCGAAGCCTGACGGTTGCCGAGCGTAATCGTACCGGTCTTATCGAGCAGCAAAGTGTTTACATCGCCCGCTGCTTCCACCGCACGGCCTGACATCGCTAGCACGTTATGCTGCACAAGCCTGTCCATGCCCGCGATGCCGATGGCGGAAAGTAGGCCGCCAATTGTGGTCGGAATCAGACACACCAA
>Ga0182030_10002434_pt1 | contig 39435 bp, 37 predicted proteins | sample 812S3MmetaG_FD_121299 | JGI IMG/M metagenome (GOLD analysis project Ga0182030, IMG submission 121299) | Permafrost microbial communities from Stordalen Mire, Sweden - 812S3M metaG (Illumina Assembly) | ecosystem: Environmental > Terrestrial > Soil > Wetlands > Permafrost | place: Sweden...
AGGCCCCCGCCGCGGCCGGAGCCACAAAGACCAGCACGTTCTTGGACCACTGGCGAGGCCGCAGTGCCCGGATAAGGCCCTTCACCATGCAAGAGGCGGGTCGGCCACGCCGGTCAGCGTACTCGGAGCGTCTTGGGGGTCCGGTGCGTGACGTCGGTTAGGTGTACAACAGGTGGGAATGACGCTCGATCAAGACCTCTTCCTGCCTGAGCCATCGCCGCGAGAGGTGCGCACCACGGTGATCTCGGTGGATGACCACGTCGTGGAGCCGCCCGATACCTTCGAAGGGCGATTGCCAACCGGCCTGGCTGATCGAGCGCCGCACATCATCGAGACTCCTCAGGGACATCAAGTCTGGGAATTTGAGGGCGAGCGTTACACACAAGTCGGCATGAACGCGGTGGCCGGCCGTCGGCCCGGGACCTTTGGATTGGAGCCCTTCCGCTTCGATCAGATGCGCCCCGGTTGCTTCGATATTGAGGCGCGTGTCCGCGACATGGACATCAATGGCGTGTGGGCTTCGGTGAATTTCCCTTCGCAGATCACCGGCTTTTGTGGCCGGGTGTTCTTCAATGCGGACGACCGTGACTTGGGCTTGGCCTGTATACGGGCCTGGAACGACTGGCTGTTCGAAGAATGGCACGAGCCGTACCCGGAGCGGATTGTCCCCCTGGGGATTACCTACCTCACTGATCCCAACTTGGCGGTTGAAGAGATTCACCGCAACGCCGCTCGAGGGTTCACCTCGGTGACGTTGCCCGAGCGACCGCATGAGATTGGGCTTCCGTCCTTGTGGGATCGGGCCCATTGGAATCCCATTATGGAAGCCATTGTGGAGACGGATACCGTCATCTCCTTGCACGTCGGCAGTTCGGGTCTGACCCCGGCGCCGCCGGGTGGGCCAGCGCTCCAACTCGGGGCCACGCTGTTCGGCCAGTTGTCGCTCATCGCCTGCTCGGAGTGGTTGTGGTCGGGCTACCCGACGCGCTACCCCACGTTGAAGATCGCCATGAGCGAAGGCGGCATCGGCTGGGTGGCCATGCTGATGGACCGTCTCGACAACATGGTGGATCGATCCGGTTACGGGATGGGCTGGGAGCTGCGACCGGCCGAGGTGTTAGCGCGCAACTTCTGGTTCTGCACCATCGACGATCCCTCCACCATCGACACCCGCTACCGCATTGGGGTCGAGAACATCATGGTGGAGGTCGACTATCCCCACGGCGACAGCACGTGGCCCGACACGCAAAGCGTCATCGCCACCTACTGGAATCACTTGCCCGCCGCCGAACTCCGAGCCATCTGCTGTGAGAACGCAGCCGCCCTCTACCGACACCCGTTACCCGACGTGATTGTGCCGGCCGATAGTGAGTCCACTTGAATTTCCGGCCCACCGCCCAAGAGCTGATTCCCGAGCTCACGTTGCGCCAGGAGATGGTGGTGTTAGCCCGGGCCTTGTGGCGCGAGGGATACAACGATCACCTGGCCGGTCACATCACGGTCAGCCTGGGCGACGGGACGCTCCTGTGTAATCCGTGGCTGCTCACGTGGGCGGAGTTCAAGTCGGACCAAGTACTGCACATCAACTTGGACGGCGAGGTCCTCGAAGGTGACTGGCCGGTTCCCCCGGGCATCCCCCTCCACCTCGCCCTGCATCAGATGCGATCGGACGTCACCTGGGCCGTGCATAATCACCCGCTTTTCGGGACGGTCTGGGCCGACATGGGGGAGATTCCGCCCGTGCTCGATCAGAGCTCTTCGCTCGGCGGTGGCGCACTGACGCTGGTGAACGAATACACCGGTCCGGTCAATGACCCCACCAGCGCCCGTCGGGCCGTCGAGCAGATGGGTGCCGCCACGCTGGCCTTGCTCGCCGGCCACGGGGTCTTCGTATTGGGGACATCAGCGCGCTCGGTACACCAACGCGCCGTGGCTCTCGAACAGCGATGCCACCACGCCTGGTTGGCCCGCGCCGCCGGTGGGGGCACGAGGTCTTTTCTTCCCGAGGCTTTCTTGACCGCGATGGCTGGCAGTGACGGTGAGGGATTCATCGGTTTTTGGGAGGCCGCCGTGCGGGCCGAACTGCGGGCCGAGCCTGATTTGGCGGGCTGAGGAGCACCACGCAGCCATCACTCACCGTTTCCTGGGAAAAACCGGAAAATCAGAGCTACATTGCCCTATGGGCCTGATGGGGGATCGGATCCGGGGGTATTGGTGCGCCCGGCGTGCCGCACGACGTCGACTCCTGCCCCGAGGGGCTGGCGTGGCGCTGGTGACCAGCATCCTCATCATCGGTGGCGCAGTTCCGGGCTCGGCCGCACCGACTCCGGTGTCCCAAGCCAGCACGAGCGCGCGAGGCGTGTCAGCCCACTCCATCAATGTGGTGTTCCCCGTGGTCTCACTGACGAGTTTGGCCGGCCGGTTTGAGTTGGCGGCCGACGTCGAATACGGGGAGCAGGCCAAAGCCATTCACCTCTTCGTGAACCAAATTAATGCCACCGGCGGGATTAACGGACGGCTCATTAATCCGATGATCGTGTCCTACGACCCGACCGATGACGCCAGCATGCGAGCGCTCTGCAAGCAGTGGACCGAGGGCACACCGGCGGCCTTTGCCGTCCTCGATGGTTTGGGAACGTGGGAGTCCGACAATCAGCTCTGCATTACCCAGGAAGGGCATACGCCGTTGTTGGCCCAGTGGACGACCACCACCAACTGGACGAATTTGGGCGCGCCGTACCTGTGGTGGACGGGACCCAACGAATCGCAGATTCTCCAGGCGCTTGTCACATGGGGGAAGAGCTCAGGGCGACTCGGCCACGGCAAAAAAGTGGCGGTCTTGGTCTCCGATCAATCCAGTGACGAGGATGCCTATACGTCCGCCCTCCTCCCTGATCTGCGCAAGGCCGGAGTGCAGGCCGAAGAGATCACGGTGGCGGCCAACATTGACGAGACGGCTTCGATCGATTCCGATGCCACCTTGGCCGTGGAGCGGCTGAAGTCCGAAGGTGTCCAATCCGTGATTCCCTTGTTGCCCGAGAATGCCTTCTTGCCCTACATCGCCGCCGAGACGTCGCAGAACTACTTTCCGAAGTTGCTCTTGAGCGACTACCAGTTCCAGATTGAAATCGCTCTGGGTCTCATTCCCATTCCCTACGACAAAGCGCTCAATGGTCAACAAGGAGTGACCACGGAAACCCTGGGTGGGATTGACGACTCACGTCCCGAATCACTGGGCGGCTACGACCCCGGCGACCGAAGCTGTTGGGACATTTGGCACAAGGCGTATCCAGAAGATCCCAAGGGCGACAAGTCCGACTTCATTGAAGAACAGGGCCCAGTCCAGGGGTGGTGCCAGGAGATCGATCTCTTCGCCACTGCGGCCAAGGCGGCCGGCAAGGACCTGAACCGCCGGACTTTCGTCGAAGCAATGTCCCACATCACCAACTACCCCGGGGGTTACGCCCCCACCTTCAGTTTTGGCCCCGACAAATTCAGTGGACCGACTCAATATCGGGTAGTCGAAATCCACGACAACACACCGCGGACCAACGCCTGTCTCACCGGAATGCATTCGAAGAGTCCCAATCCCACCTGCTGGGTCATCGAGCAGAATTGGAAACCGCTCCCAAAGGCGAATTAGGTGGGAACCTAAATCCCCAGTGCAGCGCTTCGCAGCTGGGCGACCAGCGTCTCATCGCCCGTGATCTCCACACTGGTCGCTCGCTGGCGCCCTGCGCTGAAGAGCATGAGCTCACCCGGATCGCCCGCTACCACTACTCGTGGCCCAGTCCCGCTCTCCTTGCGATCACGACCCGGTGCTTCGAGGACCACGGTGCCAGCGACCTTCTTGGCCATGCCGCCCGGCCCGGTCCTCTTCCAGAGGGCATCGGCCATCGCATTGGACAGTGGGCGCGGCTCCCATCCCGGCTGAGCCCGGAGCACGTCCTCGACGTGAATGAAGAACTCGATCGTGTTCATGGCGCTGTCGAATGGACGCAGGAGCAAGGGCGGACCGCTGCGCACGGTGGTAATCAGAGTGGCCCAGTCCAAGCGCTCCTTGGCCGCCAGGCGAACCTTCTCCGTGTGGGCAGCGAGGGGAGGCCACACCAGTCCGGGACCGCTGTCCGGTCGTCGCTCGCGTACGACGAGATGCGCTGCCAAATCGGCGGTCGTCCACCCCTCGCAAAGAGTCGGAGCGTCTGGGCCGACGTCGACAAACAGGTCGCAGAGGAACTCGCGTTCGGATTGAGCGAGCGTGGTCGGTGCCATTGGGGCATTGTACGAGGAGGACCAGCGCGGCCACGAATGAAAAGATCGGAGGACTATGGGCTACAAGGTGATGCAGTGGGCCACCGGCGGGGTGGGCCGAGCGGCCATTGAGGGAGTCATCAATCACCCTGACCTTGAATTGGCCGGTGCCTGGGTGCACAGTCCTGAGAAAGAGGGCGTCGATCTCGGGACTCTGGTCGGACGCGAGCCTCTGGGCGTGACGGCCACACACGATGTGGACACCTTGTTGGCCACCCCGGCGGATTGCGTCCTCTACAGCCCCTTCATGGCCGACCCCGAAGTAGTGGCCGCCATTCTTCGCTCAGGGAAGAACGTCGTGACGCCGCTCGGCTGGTTCTATCCCCCCGCCGAGGAGCGGAACCGCTTCGATGCCATCGCCAAGGAGGCCGGAGTCACGCTGCATGGCACTGGCATCCATCCGGGTGGCATTACTGAGCGCTTCCCTCTCATGATCTCCGCCCTCTCGGGATCGATTACCCATGTACGGGCCGAAGAGTTTTCCGACATTCGCACCTACGGCGCGCCGGACGTGGTGCGCGATTGGATGCTGTTCGGGAAGAGTCCCGAAGAGGCGAGTCAGAGCATTATGACCGCCGCGCTCGGGGCTGGATTCGGCCAGTCGGTCTTCATGGTGGCCGACGTGCTGGGTTTCGATATCGATCCGGACCTCCAGACGACCCATGAGATGGCCGTGGCTACGTCACCCATTGACTCGCCTATCGGACCCATTGCGCCGGGCACAGTGGCGGCCCAGCGATTCCAATGGGAAGCGACGGTGGACGGGCAGCCGGTGGTCACGGCAGCCGTGAACTGGCTGATGGGTCAAGACGATCTGGACCCACCTTGGACGTTCGGTCCGGCCGGTGAACGATTTGAAGTCGAAGTCACCGGTGACCCGAACTGTTTGATCACCTTCAAGAAGTTGCACCCCAAGACGATTGCGGAGGGTTTGGTGCGCAACCCCGGCGTGGTGGCCACGGCCATGCACTGTGTCAGCGCCATTCCCTACGTGTGTGCCGCCGCGCCGGGACTGCTGACTTATCTTGAGTTGCCCTTGGTGGCGGGTCGGGCCGCTCCGGAGCTGCATCGCACTCGCGGGCGGTCGCACGATTGAGCGCACCGTTGACCGAGTGACTGACAAGCGGCGACTCAGACCAGACGCCCAGGTCGACGATAAGGCCATGATCATCGCCGACCCTGACTGATCCCGAGTCAGGGGGCCTCTCGTGAGTGTGGGCTACCGAGGGGCGCGTGGCATACCGAGTCCGACCATGGCGATGATGTCGCGCTGGACCTCGTTGGTGCCACCGCCGAAGGTAAAAATGGTCTCGGCTCGGGCATGCCGTTCCAGTCGGCCAGCGAGCACAGCGCCGGACGATCCTTCGGCGAGATAGCCCGCCTGACCGACCACTTCCATTAAGAGGCGATAGACCTCGAGGGCGAGTTCGGTGCCGTAGACCTTGGTGGCCGAGGCATCGGCCGGATTCAAGCCCTTATCGGCCGCCCAGGCCACCTTCCAGTTGAAGAGCTTGAGGACTTCGATTTTGGCGTGGACCCGGGCCAGGTGTACTTGGACCCACTCCCGATCGATGACCTTCCTCCCATCTGGAAGTGACTGCTCCTGAGCCCAGGCTCTGACGTCAGCCAGGCTGCGCAGGAGTCCCGAGGCAGGACAGATGGCCACGCGCTCGTGATTGAGTTGATTCGTGATGAGTTTCCAGCCCTGATTCTCGACGCCGACCAAGTTCTCGACCGGCACCCGTACGTTTTCGTAGAAAGTTGAGCTGGTGATGTCACCGACGATGGTGGCCAGCGGCGTCCAGCTGAAGCCGGGAGTATCCACCGGGACAATGAGGACTGAGAGCCCTTTGTGTTTGGGGGCATCGGGATCGGTGCGAGCAGCCAGCCAGATGTAGTCGGCGTACTGGATGGCGCTGGTGAAGATCTTCTGGCCGTCGATGACGTATTCGTCGCCGTCACGCACGGCGCGCGTCTTGAGTGAAGCCAGGTCGGTTCCGGCCGACGGTTCGCTGTAGCCGATGGAGAAGTGCACTTCTCCGCGCAGAATGCCCGGGAGTATGCGTTGCTTCTGCTCGTCGGTCCCGAGCGTCATGAGGGTTGGGCCCACGCTATTGAGCGTCAGCAAGGGAAGTGGAACTCCCGCCCAATGGGACTCCTCGACAAAGATCATCTGATCGATCGGTCCTCGTCCGTGACCTCCGTATTCGGTGGGCCAGCCCAGTCCGAGCCACCCGTCTTCGCCCATCCGGCGGATGTAGTGGGTGTAGTTGGCCTCTTCACTCCCCGAAGACTCCACTTCGTCCACCAAGCGCACGAAGTACTGGCGGAGCTCGTTCTTCAACTGGTGCTGCTCAGCCGTCAAGCCCAGATCCATCGCGACCTCCTCGCTCCGGCACGATAGCCACCGGAGATTGTGAGCCCATGGATCGGGAACTATCCCTCGCAAACTCCAGTGACGTTGACTGAACCGCCCTGGTCGACGGCGCTGAATGAGCCGATTCCTGAAACGGTGACCGGTGTCCCAGCGTTCACGGTTTGCGGGACCGAGCCGATCGCTGGACCCGTCACGGTCAGCGTCCCCGATGTCCCATTGAATGTCAGTGTGGAAACGAGCCCTGAGGACGTGCCACAGGTGGCGTCGGTTGTAGTCAGTGGGATGGTGGCATGAATATTCTCTGCAACCAGATCGGCCAGCGTGTTCGGGCATTGCCACGATCCCGCTGCGTTGTCTTGGATGCCCAGAAAGTGTTCGACGAGACACGAAGCCACGGCATCAGTTGGCGACCAAGAGCTGTCGGCTTCAGCCTCGGATACTTGGCTGAGCAAGGCCGGCCCGGCGTCGGCTTCAGTCTCGGCATTGGCCACTTCATGGGCGACGAGGGCGAGCGTGGGCGAGCCGGAAAAGACCGACTTCACTACGCCGGACATCCAATAGGTGCACCCCGTCGCCAGTTCTCCACCAACGATCGGTCCGCATTGAGCCGATGGGTTGCCCATGCTCCAGCTCCAATCGGGACCAGGGTCCACACCTGCTTGTTCGACCTGGTTGATCAACGCGCTCACGTCCGACTCATTATTTGTGTCGAAAGTGGCACTCGCTGGAGCGGCAGTCGGCGCGACTGACGTCGAAGTGGTCGAAAGGGCACTCGAGGCGTTTTGGGATCCCGCAGGGATCGAAGTTGTGGTCACGGAATGCTGCGCTGCCGCCGCCTTGGTCCCACTCGGAGTGGCGGGACCGGCGTGCTCCGCAGCCATCGCAGATGTGGCGAACGCAATGCCCCCACACCCCACCAAAATGGCAACGATCCACCGTCCGACGCTCCCGCTCAGGAGGTGTTCCGACTTTTGAGGGATCGTTTCGGGGCTGAGCAGAGGTGGCTCTGGCTCAACCATGTGTTGAAGGTTAGAGGTTCAACACATGGTTGTCAACACATGGTTGATATATGTACCCAGTATCGATAGGCTCCTCTCATGGTCACGGACGTCGAAACACTCGCCGATCAATGCGTACTCGTGGGAAGTCAAAGTGCGGTGACTGACATTCCGGACGGGCCAGCCAAGGTGCTGGCTGAGCTTCGCTTCGCTGACGCTTTGCGCCGGTCGGCTGAGCGCCTCAGTCAACGGACAGCTGATGCCGCCAGGACCAATGGTGCGAGCTGGCGGGAGATTGGGAAGGCCGTTGGAGGCATCACGCCTCAAGGCGCGGAACATCGATTCAGTTCAGCGGCTAAGGAGCGCCGATCAAAGGCGTCGAAGTTGGCTTGGGCCACCAAAGAGCGCAGGCGAACCCCACGTTCTGAGCCGTCGGAAGATCGTTCATACGAGGCGGAACGCGCCTGACTGTTTGCTCAGATGCTTCGGAGGTCTGGTCTTGTTCTCGCTGACGAGAAGTCTTGAGCGCGAAGATCAGCCGGAGATGTGCATGAGGTGACTGGCGAGTGCGGGAGCAGGAACGACCGCAGTGAGAGATGTGAACACCACGATATTGGAGAGATAGCTTCCAGTCGCTTGGTCGAACATACCGCCGCACGTCACTAGCTGCAATGCGCTTGCACCATCTGATGTGTAAATACGTTGGGCCGGAAACTGCGGTTTGGAGTACATGGCTACCGAGGTCACGGTGAACTGCGCCACGTCCCCGTCCGTCAAGGTGACATCGACTTGATCCCCACTGGCCAACGTCCGCAACAGGAAGAAAACGCCTGGGCCTTGGTAGCTGTCGACATGACCCAAAATGACCGATGATCCGATCTGACCCGGAGTGGGTCCCAAGCGGAACCATCCAGGCTGGGCCGTCCCGGTGGGAACTTGCACGGTTCCATCGAGATTGAGGCCGAGGGTCGGCCCGAGTGGAACTGAGAGACCGAGAGCTGGGATTTGCAACGACACCGGCACTGAGCGAATGGTGGACAGCGCCGTCACCGTCGCCGGGATGGCGACGGCTGCTTTTAGTGCGGCAACCGAAGGGGCCGGACGGGGTAGGGGATGATTGCTGCCACGCAGTCCCAATGCCAGCGTTCCAGCTCCAACAAGGAGCAGGACCGCTGGCACCGAAAGCCAGAGTTTTGAACGGCGTTTCGATCCGGCACGGGCCGGGTCGGCAATGGGACTTGGCTTCACTCTGCCAATGCTCCGAGTGCACGGCGGCGGCGCACGGACACCGCGAGCATTCCAACCGATCCGAGCATGGTGAACGCGCCTAGGTAAATGAGGTCATCGCTGCGGGAATGAGCTGCTCCGCCGAAACCGGTGTGCGGGAAGCCTGCTGGAACGACCGTTGAGCTGGCTACTCCGGCCGCTCCTCCGGTACCGGTGGTGGCCTCACCACCGGTCGTCGTGCCATTGGTCGTGGTGATGATGCCGGAACCTCCGCCCCCGCCCGTGCCGGTCGAGCCCGAGGAACCGCCCTGGGGGGTAGTGGTTGCGGTGGTCACGGGCGCAGCGGTGGTGGTCGTTGTCGTGGGCGACGTGGTGGTTGTTGTTGTTGTAGGTGAGGTGGTGGTCGTTGTCGTGGGCGACGTCGTGGTTGTTGTTGGCGACGTCGTGGTTGTCGTCGTAGGTGAGGTCGTTGTCGTCGTGGGCGACGTGGTGGTTGTCGTCGTGGGCGACGACGTGACACAAGTCGATGGAGCGGAAATAGTGTCGGCAATGAGCGTCACTGCACCGTTTTGTACGAGGACGCGACCGTCAACTGTTACTCCCGAACCGAGGGTGGCCGAAGTCAACGCCATGATTGTGCCGACAAAGGTGCTGGAAGACTTCAAGGTCGCCGAACTGCCCACTGTCCAAAAGACGTTGCACGCCTGAGCCCCGTTCTCGAGCTGGACGACGCTATTGCTAGCCATCACCAGATCCGATGAGGCCTGAAAAACGAACACCGCATTCACGTTGCCTTCGCCGTTCAGTACCAACGGCTTGGCCGCGGTGAGATTGGCGGTGGGCGCATGTCCGAAGGCATAGACGCCGGGAACCAGTGTCCGTCCGCCCAACTGGTTATTGGCAACCCCGAACCGGGAGGTCGGGGTGTCATGCTGAGTGGTCACGAATGCCGTCGTCAGATCGTCTTGAGCCTGTGTGAGCAGCGCTGGATCATTGACGTTGGGCGTCGGCCCAGTTCCGTCAGTGGTGTAGATAGTTCCGTTGACTTCAGATTTGGTGAGACCGGCATAAAACGTTCCACTGGCCGGACTCAGGCCGACGTCGCCAGTGATGGAAGAAGTCGGCACATCAGTCACTTCGGAGGCGCCCAGAACGGCGAAGGGTGTTGCAGTTCCCAACTGCACCTTTTGAGCAGCCGAAGCAGCAGGAATGAACGCTGCCGCAGCGAGGATGAAGACCGAGGCAGCAATACCAATGGTCGGAACTTTCGAGATCCGCTGTCGTCGGGGTTCGGTTCGGAGAGTGTCTCGTGTGTGCCTGCGAATCTCCGGACGCCGAAACTCTTGCAAAATCCAATTAGTGATCATGGTGAACCCCTTTTCCCCTCCCGTTATTGACCTCCGCCAAAGCGGACCCCCGGGATATGAGGCAACTATACTCTAGTAATAAAATACACGCAAATAGTTTCTAAAATATCTCGTAATCTGTTATGTTTCACCCATGGCGAAATGGACATTCCTCAGCAGCCACGGCCGCGTCTTGCTCTGTATCGCAGAAGATCCAGAAGTCCGTCTGCGCGATCTGGCTGACCGCCTTGAGATCACCGAGCGAAGTGCGTACGCCATCGTCAATAATCTGGTGGAAGACGGGTACATCATCAAGGTCAAGGACGAAGACGATGCTCGCCGCAATCGGTATCAGATTGAGGATCATCTGCCTCTACCGGAGATCCGAGATCGTGAGCAAGCGATTGGCGATGTCCTCAAAATTTTGAACCGTTCTTCACGGAGGAAGAACGTCAAGGTTGCGGTCAGTCGTTGAGAGAGGGCATGACTTCGTCGGTCACCCGTCGCAAATAGGGCCAGGCGATCTCCGGCGGGAGTCCGCCCACCAGGGGCTGTAACTGCAATATGTCGCCGGAGCGGATCATGGAGACGGCTTCATCGACGTTGACAATACGGTGGCTGCGGTTTTCAGCTCGCAATTCATCCGCTGTCTCGGCAAACGAAATGCTGGCGGTACGAGTGTCCTTCGCATTGATGCTGGCGTAGCTCAGCACATCGTGCATGAGATAGGGCCCCAACTCTTCCCACGCCTGATCAACGTTGTCAGCGACAAATAACGTGGTCGTAGTGTCGGGTGACGGCAGCATGCACATGCCGGGCTCATGCCCGTGGGCGCGTGCGGCGGCCCGGTACGCCTCTTCAAGGCTCGGGTGATTTGTCTGGGCGAAGAAGTCCAGGCCGAAGCGACCGGCTCGTTTTGCCGCCGGTACGCTGCCGCCGCCCCATGCGATCCGCGGACCACCAGGTGTGAGCGGAGCCGGCATGAGTTGGACCATCTGACCGCGATATTCAAACGGCTCTCCCGACTTGGCGGCCAGCAGGATTGGGAGCTGCTCATCGGCGATCTTGCCCCGTTGTCCGAACTCGATTCCGTAGAGCTCGTATTCCTCCGGTCGATAGCCAATGGCTGCCACGTAGCCGACCCGACCCCCACTCATGAGGTCGAGAATGATCATCTCTTCGGCCAGTCGAATCGTTTGGTAGAGGGGGAGGATGACGATGGCCACGGTGATCGGGACCGTGGTCGTTCGGGCCGCCAGTGCGCTGGCCATCAGCAAAGGAGAAGGAAGGTAGCCATCGCCGGTCACGTGATGTTCGGATAACACGACGGTGAGCACTCCACGCGATTCGGACCAGCACGTCATCTCGAGCGCCGCTTGGTAGAGCTCTTGGGGAGGAGCACCCGTTGTTGGCGCGCGCATATCAAAGCGCAACATGAACATATTCACGACCCTTCGTAAGAGATCAAGACCTGGAGTATTGCGCCGATCAACGGCCATCGCTCCACGCTGTCGCCACATGGAGGGCGGTCCTCTTCCTCCGATCACCCACACCCGCAGCGGTAGCGTGAAGCGCTGTGGCAAACCATGCATCGCGGATAGGACCCGTCCGTACGGTCGTGCGGATTACCGCTGTCATCGCCCTCTTTGTCGTGGGCATCGTCATTGGACGCCAGTGGCACCGCAGCAATCCTGAGCCGGCCACTCATCAGCGCAAAGCAGCTGTTGCGACGTATCGCAATCCGGTGTTCAATCATGATTTCCCCGACCCAGACGTGGTGTGGACCGGACGGTCCTACGTTGCCGCCGCCACCGGAGACGCCAGTGAGCACGTACAGTCGGCCACGTCAGGTGACCTCATCGGTTGGAAAGCCGGACCTGATCTGCTGCCCACACTGCCCGCCTGGGCTGCCAGCGGATTCGGAAAGGTGTGGGGGCCAACCATCGATCGAGTGGCCAATCGATGGATCCTCTGGTTCAGTGCAGCAACGGAGTCGACGGGCACCGAGTGCATCGGATGGGCCTCGAGTTCATCAGTGACGGGACCATATGTCTCGTCGTCGACTGTGCCGACGGTCTGCCAGAGTCAGTCGGGAGGATCCATCGACCCCTCGGTGACGATGAATAACGCCGGTACCCGATACTTGCTTTGGAAAAACGACGGGAACTATTGCGGCGACGAATCCAATCTCTGGTCGCAACCGCTGGCCCGTGACGGAGTCACCGTGGTGGGACAGCCCTCGCTACTCCTGTCGTATGAGCCTGGGTGGGAAACCGGTCCGACGGCCAAGGAGTCGACCGTCGAGGGCCCGTCGGTGCTGCACCTCGACGATCACTACTTCCTTCTCTTCTCCGGCAATGGCTATCTGACTGACACGTACGGCATGGGCGTGGCGCTCTGTCGCACTTTGAGTGGGCCATGTGCCGCCCAGAGTGCCGATCCGGTCCTCTCGGCTACTTCCGATGTGGCTGGTCCGGGCGGTGGGTCTGCGTTCTTCGATCGATATGGACAGCCCTGGTTGGCCTACGCCGCCTGGACGCCACCGCTGGTGGGGGACGTGGCGGGCGCGCAACGAAGCCTCCGCATTGACCGGATTACCACGGTAGGCCAGCTCCTCTTCATTCTGGGACCGACCGTCGACCGGCAACCTGGACCTAAGGCTTGAGCTTCGGATCATCAGACCGTCTTTGACGGCCGTCGGGTCGTACGTCGTAGCATGCGCTGATGCAGAAGAAGAGCCGACGGATTATTCCGATGCTGTTGGTGCTTCTCCTTGCGGTCGGTGCCGTGGTCGGCGGATTGATCGCCACAACCGGGGGAGGTTCGAAAGCAAAAACGTCGGCCATTGTGAGCGGACCGATTCATGCCGATTCGGGTCCTTTCCTTACCGACAGCCACGGTCGGGTGGTCTTCTTGCGTGGTGTCAATGCTGTCTACAAGCGAGCGCCATATGAGCTGTACGCCGACCCAGGAAAGAACTGGAACTTCACTCGGCAAGATGCCAAGCGTATGGCGGCGCTTGGATTCAACGTCGTTCGGTTGGGCATTATTTGGCAAGGCCTGGAACCGGGCACTCTCGGTCCGAACAATCCCGAGATCTGCACTCCAGGACCTCCTCACGATCCCCACCAGTACAACGCCGCGATAGCCGCCGCCTACTTGGCCAAGGTGGCCGCGACGGTGAAAATCCTGGGCGAATACCACATCTATACGTTGCTCGACATGCACGAAGACGTCTACAGCTCGGAGTTTGGTGGTGAAGGTGCACCGCCGTGGGCGGTGTGTACTGACAACCATAGGATCCGCATTCTTCCGGGGAGATGGTCGGACACCTACAACGATCCGGGCCTCATCACCGCCGTCCACCACTTCTGGACCAACGACGTAGTCGGTGATCTCCAAGGTGAGTACATCCGAGTATGGAAAACGGTGGCGCAATACTTCCGAAATAACCAATGGGTGGTCGGCTATGACCCGATCAATGAACCGTTCACCAAGACTCTGATGCCTGGCGTTCCCGAAGTGGCGGCCCGCCTAGAGTGCCTCTATACCGGAAGGGCCAATCCTGGTCGCAATACCTTTGACGGGTCTGTGCTTGTCTGTCCGCCCGCTGATCCTAAGTTCGGCCTCATTCGAACCTTTCATGCCGTGAGTCCTAAAAAGCTGGTCTTCTTTGAGCCCGATATTTTTTCGATCAGTGGGCATCCCAATGACATCGGATCAATGGACTTGCCCGGGTTGGTGTTCAACTTCCACGATTACTGCGGATTCCGGAGCGGTAAGACTGGCAACCCCACTGATCTGAATGCGTGTTCGGCTCAGGAACTTAGAACGATGCAACGTCGCAGCGAAGAACGCCCTGACATCGCCAGTGCCGCACAACCGCAAGGTCCCGCCTGGTTCATGAGCGAATTCGGTGCGACGACCAGTAACGCACTCATGGAACGACTCACTGCCAACGCCGACAACCTCATGTTGGGATGGACCTATTGGGCCTGGAAGTACTACAGCGATCCCACCGGCAGCTCGGCGGAAGCATTAGTACGGCCGAATGGCCAGTTGTCTGCCACCAGCCAGTCGTTGTCCCGTGTGTATCCCCAGGCGGTGGCCGGCACCCCAGTCTCCTTTACGTTTGATCCCGAAACGGCCGAGTTCCACATGCTCTACGTGCCGAATCAGAATGCCACCGCACCGACAGTCATTTTCGTGCCGGTGTCGCTGCATTACCGCAATGGGTACGACGTCACCGTGGTGGGCGGGACGGTCGTGTCAAAAGCCAACGTCACACACTTGGTCATCAGCAACGATCCGGGTGCATCGTCTGTCTCGGTGACCGTCAAGCGGGTGTCGTAGAGGAACAGTGCACCGAGGGCGTCGCAGCCGCCCAGTGAAGGTGAATCGCTGCGCTACCCGACCACAGGTCAGAGGGCTAGCCTGCCCTGGGGCTTGCTCAAACGGGGGTGTTGAGGCAATCCGTCCAATGTGATTTGGTTGGACCAGAGCAAACGAGGGGGATGCGGCGGTGGAAAGAAGAGACTTCCTCAAGTTGATTGGAGCGGGAGCGGGGACTGCGGCCTTGGCCTCCAGCGCAAGCCTCGCTCTGACCGATGCAGACGCGCAGGCTACCGACATGAGTAGCGCGGTCAACGCTGCGGTCTCGAAGTTCGTGGCCAATCCACCGTTCTCTTTCGTCTATGACGGTGCATCGTCGGCCACGCTCTTGCCGCAGTGGAATGCAGTGACGAAGATGGTCAGCTCCGCGCCTGGTCGTTCCGAGGAGAGGGTGACGTGGCGAGCACCGACCGGTGAGCTGCAAGTACAGGCAGTGGTCGTCGTGTACGACACCTTTGGGACCATTGAATGGACGGTGACCTTCTCTAATCCGTCGTCGAATCCGTCGCAGCAGTTGAGCGATGTGCTGGCTGCCGACACCATCATCAACCCCTCGCCGACGGCACCGTATGTGCTGCATCATTTCAACGGGAGTGCGCAGAGTGCCGCGGACTACGGACCCCTCGCATCGCCGCTGACACCCGGCGGCACAGAACTCCTCTTCTCCCAAGGCGGCCGTCCGTCCAACGGAACGTGGCCCTATTTCAATATTGACTGGACCGGTCAAGGGACCATGGTGGCCATCGGATGGCCCGGGCAATGGACCGCGCAATTGACGGTGAACGAGCAGGAGGGACTTCGCCTCCAAGCCGGGATGACGTCGGCGGACCCGATGGTGACCAGTTATACCGACATCAGCGACGCCGTGCTCTTGAACACGTTCCTGGAAGCCGGCGAGACAGTGCGGACACCCCTCATCGTCCTCATGGCGTGGAATGCCAAGACCTGGCTCTTGGCGCAGAACAAGTGGAGAAAGTGGATGGCGGACTACAACATGCCGCGCTTTGGGGGTCGCCTCCCTACTCCGATCATCCCCACCTCCGGCAACTTGAGCCTTTTGCCGAATCAGGCACAAGAACTCACCACTATTGCTGCGTACGCCCAACATGGCATGACGAAGGACCAGGGTGGCGTGTACACCCATTGGTGGGTGGACGCTGGGTGGTATGCCATTCCTAGCTACATTCCCCAGAATTGGTCGAACGGAGTGGGGAACTGGTTCCCGGATCCGAAACGTTTCCCGAAGGGCATGCGGCCAACGTTTCAGCTGGCCTTGGACCACGACATGAAGTCTTTGCTCTGGAGCGAACCAGAACGGGTGGGATTTGGTACCCAATTAGACGTCGAACACCGGGATTGGTTGATCTTCCCGCCCGAGGTGCTCAATGACGCCAGTTTCCTCCTCGACTTCGGGAATCCCGACGCGTTGGCGTGGTCGATAGATCACTTTGACGGCATCATCAACGATCAGGTGGCCCGCGGCCACGAGCTTGATGTGTTTCGCCAGGATTTCAACATGGACCCACTGCCGTATTGGAACTCGGTCGAGAAGCCGGGTCGTACCGGGATGACCCAGGTGAAGCACGTGACCGGGCATCTCGCCTTTTGGGACGAGCTGAGTCGGCGCCACCCAAAAATGTGGATCGACGCGTGTGCATCGGGCGGTCGTCGGAACGACCTTGAGACGATGCGTCGAGCGGTTCCCTTGCTACGGAGCGACTACCAGTTCGAACCGACTGGAAACCAGAGTCAGACATATGGCATTTCGTTGTGGCTTCCTTATTACGGGACCGGCGTCAGTCCTCAGAGCACGCATAACGGCAAGTGGGGATCCGGCGAATACGTGATGCGCAGTTCTCTTGCTCCGGCTTTTACGACCGGGATTGATCAGCACACGGCGACAGAGGAGGAATGGGCGGTCCTGAAGAGCACCAACAAGGACTTCGTGCAAATACAAGACGACCTCTTGTACAGCGACTTCTATCCACTGACGGAGTACAGCCTGGAGAACGACGTGTGGATGGCCTTTCAATTTGACCGCCCCGACCAGGGGAGCGGAGTTGTGTTGGCCTTTCGCCGTCCCCATGCCAAGGCAAAGACGATGCGACTCACGCTGCAGGGCTTGGATGCGAGCAAGCACTACAAAATTGACAACTTCGATGTCAGCGGCACTGGACTCGAAACGGGAAAGAGCCTGATGCACAAGGGCCTGGAGATTTCTCTCTCAGATGCGCCAGCGGCGGCAATCGTGCAATACACGCGTCAATCCGATTGATCGCCCCGCACAGCGTCGCGTCAAAATCATGAGCCAGTATCTAACCTGCACTAACTTCGTAGATCAATGACAACCACCAGTGACAACGATGAATTCCCCGATTTTGCCTGGGTTGTCGGCGAAGAGGGGTCCGATCCGATGGTCCTCTCAGACGGTGTTCCTTTTCGCCAAGATCAATACGCGCAAAGTGGCCACTACGACCACGTTGAGGACGACCTCAGGTCAATTGCCGACCTCGGCGTCAACATCGTGCGATATGGCGTTCCTTGGCGTCTGACTGAACCCGAACCGGGCCAGTACGACTGGTCGATGTGGGATAGAGCCTTGGCCGGCTGCGCTGAGCATGGCGTGGAGCCGATCATCGACTTGGTGCATTTTGGTCTCCCGGACCACTTCAGCGGCTTTGCCGATCCGTTATGGGTGGACTCGTTTTCTCGCTACGTCGAGGCGTTCCTCGACCGTTACCCAGAGCCGCGCTGGTTCACGCCAATTAATGAGCCAGCAGTCACGGCCGACAACTCAGGATTGTGGGGCCAATGGAATGACCGACTTTCTTCGAGGCCCGACCACGCCCGCATTCTGACCAATATTGTGCTGGCCAGTCTGGAGGCGTTGGCGCGTATCCGCAGTGATCGAGGCGGTTGGTGGATCGGGTCCGAGGGTTTTCTGGTGCCAGTGGCAGTTGTCCCGAAGGCCGAGGACTCCGTCGAGAAATTGCGGGCGTGGACGTGGCTCGTGTGGGACCTCCATTTCGGACGTGACCTCGTCGAGGACAACGCCAAATATCTCGAAACGGTCGATGATGCAGTGTTAGACCGCATTCGCTCACTTGCCGTGACCGACCGAGTGATTGCTGGCCTCGATTTCTATCCGAGCTCGGTGTACGCATTTGGGGGAGATGCCCCGGAGTGGTCGGTCCAAGAGCGAGTCAACTTCGCCTTGGTCGAATTTCGGCGTTGGCACGATCGCTACGACGTGCCCTTCTGGATTGCCGAGACCTCGAACCTCTCGCTCGGCGTTGAGGATCAGATCCCGTGGCTCCATTCGATGGCGAATGGTCTTGATGAGTTGCGTAGTGACGGCCTGCCCGTACGCGGGCTCTGTTGGTACAGCCGAGGAGACCAGTTCGACTGGCAGAGCGAATTGGTCAATCCGAAAGGCGAAGTGACCGAGGTCGGACTCTTTGATGTGCACCGCCAAGCCCGACCGGTTGCGGCGGCGTTTGCGGAACTCGCCTCACGTGGCGTGTAACTGACCGCCTTCTGGGACGAATGTTGGTCGGTGTTGTGAGATCAGGAGTGAGCCGCTCCATATACACACGCGTTAAAGCTCTGCGGCAGAGGTTTCGTTGGAGGGATCGATCCATTGGGTGGGGTGGGTTTCTGACATGCGACCAGGGCATGCGCCGCGGCGGTGGCGTCATAGTCATTGAGCAGCGGCTGCGACCGAAGGTCCCATACCCAGGCGCGATGCTGAATCCGTGGCAGTACTCCCGTGGCGGCAGTGAAGATCGCCGCGGTTTGAGTCGGACGCCTTCCGGTGTTGGAGACGACGATGTAGGACGTTCCCCATTTCGAAATGGCGGCTCTGAGGTTCGTGAGCTGGAACGCGGAGAGGGTCAACCCAGTAGCGCCGTCGGAGGAGAGGGTGAGTTGGTCCAGCGTCTGGGTCGCCGATCCCGGGGCCCCCTGACCGATGACGCCGGTTTTCGGTCCTGGCACCTTGATATAACCGCCAGCCAGTTTGAAGCGCATGCCGTCGACGGACTGCCACACCATGGGTTCCGCAGTCACCGAAGCTGAGGCTGGGAACGGGTAGGACAGCACCACCGCCCCGGCTGGAACGCTAAGGGCCGCCGTCGTGTACCAGCGGGGTAGGCCTGGTGGCTGTACGGCAAACGGAACGCCAAAGGTTGACCAGACCGGCACCACCACCGCCACGGCGACTCCACACCCGACGGCGATCCATGCGGCGATCGGCAGCCGATTCCACAGCCGAGATGTTCGGAAGGCATTGAGTCCGACCGCCACCAGCAGCGCGGCGGCGAGATCGCCGACGCCGGCGAAGTGGCTGGCGTTCACATTCATGAACACTGGGAGGTTGTAGACCCAAGTCCAGGGGAGCCAGTGGCTGTAGGCCACAAAGCCCTCACGCAAGACAATGAAGCCGCCCCAAGACAACAGAGTGCCTATGACAAGCATGACGGCCATGAACCACGCCGTTCGCTGCCGCCGTGCCGCGGCCAACGAAAGAGTAAGTATGGCCAAGAGCCCGAATCCCAAAAACGCCATGGGTGGTCCCAGAAATCCACCTGGCCACAGCAAAGCTCGGTCGGGTCCTGCAGTCCACAGCTGGAAGGCGGCTGCAGTGAAGAAGTACCGCAATCCTCCCCACAACGATCCGGAAATGTGCTGAGGGCCACGCATCATGAACCAAACGGGCAAGGCCATCAGCACCGCAGTCACCAGCGCGCCATACCCGAAGGAGCGAATGGCGTAGGGGAATTGTGCGGCAACTGCGCGAGGGGCCATCAGCGCGGCGAGAGCCACCCCAACTGCCCCAACGCCCAGCATGATGGTCAGCATCTCGGCCGAAATCAGGAATTGCGCCAGTATCAACACCCCAAGTGCACCGCCGCACCAGAGTGTGGAGCGTTGTTGTCGAATCATGATCTCATGGAGTACCAACACCATCAGCGGCAGGAAGACAAGGAGTCCCGTGGAGAGATGACCTCCGGCGATACTCTGAACCACAAAGGGCGAGTATCCAAATAGGAAGCCGGCGACCCAACGTGCTGGCATCCAGGTGACGAATCGACCGCTAGCGAGCCAGGCTCCCCAGGCGCTCAAGGCGGGAGCCAGGGTGAGAGCAAGCGTGGTTGCCACAAGTGGTCCGAACAACCATGTGATGGGGCTCAACACGATTCCAGCAAGTGGTGCGCTGGCATTGTTCAACAAATTCGCCCCGTGGGGCGGCCAAAGCCACGTCGTGAAGAACGGGTTCATTCCATGCGCAATTGCGTACGCCGGCCACGCCACGAACCAGACCTGCTGTCCAGGGTCGAGACATGAGCAGCGGACATACGAACTGGCACCCTTGCTCCATGCGTTCCACCACAAGACGACGGCTGGAATGGTGAAAACGGCAATAACGGCGAGATGGCGGCCGAATCGTTTGCGACCAAACATCCTGCCGAGGCACTGGTGCCGGCTGGTGGGACACGTGTTGCCTTCTGGCCGAGTCAAGGATCACGTCGTGCTCACGATCTGCATGCCACCAGACTCCGAATGGACATGGGCTCTCGTACTTCCCCGCGCCTTCTTGGCGGGCCACCTTAGTGCCGGGTCTGCCACCAACACGGTGCATCCGCTGATCGAGTCCTCCTTCGACAGATGCCATTTCGACACCGCTGTGAGAATCGACAACATCCGACCGGCGAAAGGTGGCGAGACTATGTGGTCAATGGAATGCAATGTCACCGAATGGTCGAACTGAGTGAGAACTCGGCACCAAGTGCCGGTGGCATACCGATCGAACTCTAAGGGTTCACGAGTACCGCTGCGCCATTCACTCGATCATGTGCCAGGTCCCTAAGTGCTTGATCAGCCCGGTCCATGTCATAAGGCACCGTCGAGACATGGATGGAGATTTCGTCGGCTAGGGCGAGGAATTCTTCTCCGTCTCGGCGTGTGTTAGCTGTGACACTCTGCAGCGTCTTCTCTTCAAAGAGATGATCCTGATAATTCAGCGAAGGAATATCACTCAGATGAATGCCTGCGATGGCCAAGGTACCACCGCGGTCGAGTGCGGCCAGGGCCGGCAGGACCAAGGTACCAACGGGAGCGAAGAGGATGGCGGCATCAAGCGGTTCGGGTGGTTGGGCGTCGGCTTCGCCCACGCTGGCGGCGCCAAGTTCGTGTGCCAACGCTCGAGCTTCGGACGACCGGGTGAGGACATGGACACGAGCGCCCTGGGCCATGGCGATCTGAGCGGTGAGATGCGCCGAGCCGCCGAATCCATAAATTCCCAAACGACCTCCCTCTGGGAGATTGGAACGACGGAGTGCTCGGTACCCGATGATGCCGGCGCACAATAACGGGGCCGCCTCCTGGTCGGTGAAACCTGACGGCAATCGATAGGCAAAGTCCTCATTGACGACTACGTAGTCGGCGTAGCCCCCGTCGATGTCCCAGCCGGTAAAGAGGGGGGCGATGCATAGGTTCTCCTTTCCGACTAGGCAGAATCTGCAGGTCCCGCACGTGCGGGCCAGCCACGGCACGCCGATCCGATCACCTTCGCTAAACCGCGCGCAGTCGGGTCCAAGTTGGTCGACGACGCCGACGACCTCATGACCGGGAACCACTTGTCCGTACTTGGGGGTCAGGTCGCCCTCAGCAAGATGGAGATCGGTTCGGCACACCCCACAGACGCTGACGCGGAGGCGAACCTGACCGCTGCGGGGTGTGGGCATCGGTTTCTCCACTCGTGTCAGTGGTCCGCTATCAATCGGCCCCGGATGATCGACCACCCACGAGTACATGGTTGAAGAATGCCAGCTTCAAGGCGGAGGCGCCATGCGACCGATTGAGCACGTGCGGCAGCGTCCCAGCTCAAATGCATCCAATTCAGGTCCAGGCGGGACCTTTGCCTCTACAGAATCTGTATCTCACGTGTGAGTCTGGAGAGCGACGAGGATCTTTCTCGTCCCAGCAGGTGCAATGCGAGAAGTTGCAGAGGAAAGAACAAGTGACAGCGGCGACTCCCGACAATTACCCACACGATCTTGTACGCGACGTCGTGTGCGACGGCAGTTTCTCCTACCACCTGCGACCGATTCGTCCCGATGACGCAGCAGAATTGATGGCGTTTCATAGTCGCTTGACTCCGCATTCGGTCTACCTGCGCTTCTTCACCTTCCACCCCACGCTTTCTGGACCCGAAGCTGAGCGATTCACCCATGTCGACTACATCAACCGCCTTGCATTGGTAGCGGAATCTGAGGCGCACATCATTGCGGTCGGTCGCTTTGACTCTGGACCAGGGGAGACCGAAGCAGAAGTGGCGTTTGTCGTGGCTGATGAGTATCAGCATCACGGGATCGGACCGCTCCTGCTCGACGAGCTCGCTCGTGCCGCCGTGGCAAGGGGCATCACGACGTTCAGAGCCGAGACACTCTGCGAAAACCACGCCATGCTCGATGTGTTCCACCACGCCGGATTCTCCGTAACATCAACGATTGAGTTCGGATCCGTCACCCTTCGATTTTCGATCGAACCGACTGAAAGGTACCGAGTGGCTTTGGCTGAACGAGAAACTCGGCGGCACCTCACACCGGCGATGCACCCGGCAGCGCCCAACGATGCAATGACTCAGGCATGACGCTCATCGTGGCCGGACCCACTGGCACTGTCGAGCACGACGGCGGCCAGTTTCACCCCGAGCAGCAAGCGCGCATCTTCTCCGTGATGGATGGTGTGCGTGCCCTCGAGCTTCACGACGAAATTGTGTACCCGCCCGTGCCCAAGGCCGAACTGGACGAACTGGCCCGAGTGCATTCGATCACGTATCTCCGTGAACTTGAAGCCTTCTGCGAACAGGGCGGCGGCGATATCGATCCTGATACGTACGCCCGGCCCGATTCGTGGGTGGCGGCCCGGCGCGCCGCAGGCGCAGGTTTGGCGGCAATCTCTGCCCTGGAAGCGCATGGTGACGGGATTGCCTTTGTGCCCGTGCGCCCGCCCGGACACCACGCCGAGCGCGACCGGGCCATGGGATTCTGTCTCCTCAACAACGTGGCCGTCGCTGCCGCTTCACTGACGGCAAAAGGACAGCGTGTCTTAATTGTGGACTGGGACGTGCACCATGGAAACGGCACGCAGTCGATCTTTTGGGACGATCCCAATGTGCTCTATGTGTCGACCCATCAGTACCCCTTGTATCCCGGTACGGGTGCCGCTTCTGAGGTCGGTGGGCCAAATGCCATCGGGCTGACCGTCAATGTGCCTCTGCCGGCGAGTGCGACGGGCGATGTGGTGCGGGCATCCGTGGATCGCGTGGCGCGGCCGACCATCGAGCGGTTTTCGCCCGACTGGGTGCTGGTCTCGTGTGGGTTCGATGCCCATAAGGCCGATCCATTGAGTGAACTTGCCCTCTCGAGCGGAGACTTCGCCGAACTGGCCCGACTAGTGAACGAGTTCACTCCCCGTCCGGGAAGGTTGGCCCTCTTTCTCGAGGGTGGATACAACCAAGTGGCCCTCCAGACATCGGTAGCGGCCACTCTCGGTGCGCTTCTGGGAATCGACACGCACCCCTCCGAGCCCACCTACGGCGGTCCAGGAATGGATGCACTTCGCCACATCGCATCCGAACAGGAGAGGGCAATTGACCTCTCTCACGCACTGCCCGGTAGAAGCGAGGAACACGCATGAGCAGAATCGAATCGATCGTCGTTGGATTCGACGGATCAAACGACTCACGCACTGCGCTTCGATGGGCTGCTGACTTGGCCACACTGGCGGGAGCCCGACTCCGAATCGTCCACGCCGTGGGGCTGTTGGAGCATGCGGGGCTGGGGACCACCATCGAAATTCACCGAGAGAAGGCCGTGCAGACTGCGACAGATGCAGGACTTTCTCTCGCGGACATTGAGTGGTCCGTGGTTGACGGAGACCCGTGTTCGGCCCTGCTTCGGATGACCGAGGCACCCGAATCCGCCGATCTCGTCGTCGTGGGTACTCGGGGATCGAACGCCAAGAGCGGATCAATTCTGGGAAGCACAAGCCTGGAACTGGCGGAACGCTCTACCGTTCCCGTGGTGATCGTACCGACGGAAACTCTTGATTCAGCGAACCACCACAACTGAACAGGATGCGTGACGAGCGCAGTATTGGCTCACCGAGCCAAGCAAGAGCTCGGCAAAGCCCCCGAGGCCGCGAAAGCCCACCACTAGGAGATCGGCTCCTTCGCTCTCGGCCACGAGTGATGGGGCCGGAGGCTGTTCGGTCGTCTTGCCGCGCACCACGACATCAGGCGCAGTCTCGCTCACGCGAGTAATGGCGCGGTCGACCACATCCTGTGCCGCCTGATGAACCTCTCGCACCGTTGTGGTGAACGCATAGCCGACGACCATCGGGTAGATCCAGGCCGTGACGATTTCGAGGATCGCTCCCTTTTCTTGCGCCTGGGTGATGGCCCAGTCGAGCGCTCGCTCGCTTTCAGGAGAGCCGTCAACCCCGACCACGATGCGGTGAGTAGTAGTCGGAGGCGTGAGTTCAGATACGGCATCGGGAGGCACAGGACTCTCTATTCCTTGGAAGTTGTGAAGACGAGACTCAAGTACCCGGTCGGTGAACGAGCACCGGACAATGGGCGTGCGCTGCACAGTGCTCGCTGACCGAGCCGATCAGCATCCCGGTGAACTCGCCATGGCCACGACTGCCAACGACGAGCAGGTCGGCGTCCTTGGATGCTTCGACGAGAATGGGGGCCGGATGCCCACGCAGAACCCGCGTTGTCACGACGACGTCGGGAAATTCCTTACGCAGCTCTGCCACGGTATCGGTCAGCAACGTTCGAATGCTCTCTTCAGGGTCGTAGCCATCGGGAAACGGCATGGCCCAGCCGTAGCTCGACGGCAAATCCCATGTCATGATCACGTCCAGGGAGGATGTGGTGAGGACGGCCTGTCGGGCGGCCCATTGGAGGGCCTGAATCGAAGAGTCCGAACCGTCAATGCCCACGAGGATCTTCCCCGTGCCAGCAGTCTGTGCAGTTGTCATGTCGTGTCTCCCTTTTCGTCACGTACGTTGCGTTCATTGTCGATGATCGTGGTGCCGGCAGTTCCCGCCAACATCTGAGGAGCGTCGGTCAGGCGACCGATCACGGCCACGTTGTTGGTGCCTCGAACGAATCGACAGGCGGCCGTGACCTTAGGTCCCATGGACCCAGGTGGAAAGGACTGGTTTTCTAGCTCACGGGTGAAGATCCGCCTGATGGGACGGGCATTTGGCGTTCCAAAATTGGTCTCAAGGGCCGGCACGTCGGTCAAGAGCAGGAGCACATCTGCCTCCACACAGCGGGCCAGCAATGACGAGGTCAGATCCTTGTCAATCACCGCTTCGACACCGTGGATGTGTCCATCGCCGCTCCGGCACACCGGCACGCCGCCGCCTCCCGCACACACCACAACTGCTCCATCGGCCAACAGCATTTTGATGGTGGCCAACTCGACCAGCTCCTGGGGTTCTGGCGAAGGAACGACTCTGCGCCAGTGCTCGCCATCGCGACGCACCTGCCAACCCCATCGCCGAGCCAGTCGGTGGGCCTCGCTCTCCTCGTAAATCGGCCCCACGAACTTCGTTGGTTGGTCGAATGCAGGATCGTCAGCCGCGACAAGCGTCTGCGTCACAAGGTTCACCACTTGTTGTCCTGGTAGTGCGTTCTCAAGCGCTTGAAGAAGGAAGTACCCAATCATTCCCTGCGTCTCGGCAACCAGTGCGTCCAAAGGGTAGGGGTGGGACAGGTCGGGGTCCCGGAGACTTTCAAGAGCCAAGAGGCCGACCTGCGGACCATTTCCGTGTGTGATGACGATGTCGTGGTCTAGGGCGAGGGGAACCAGCGCCTCAACCGCGGCAATGATGTGCTTTTGTTGAATCTCGGTGTCCGGCAACTCTCCACGCTCAAGGAGAGCGTTCCCGCCCAAAGCGACAACAATCCTCATGATGGCGCATCCGGTGCGTCAGGATCCTTGGCCAAGGTCGCAACCATCATCGCCTTGATGGTGTGCATCCGGTTCTCGGCCTGGTCAAACACGATCGACGCCGATGACTCAAACACCTCGTCGGTGACCTCAAGGGCTTCGAGTCCGAACTTATCGAAAATCATGTGGCCCACCTCAGTATCGCGATTATGCATCGCCGGAAGGCAGTGCATAAAGCGAGCGTTCCGATTCCCAGTCATTGCCATGACCCGAGCCGTGACCTGGTAGTGAGCAAGCTGTTCAATCCGCGTCGACCACTCGTCAGCCGACTCTCCCATTGAGACCCAAACGTCGGTATAGAGGAAATCAGCTCCGGGAACGGCGGCCGCGACATCTTCGGTGACGGTAATACGGGCTTGTGAGTGGTTGGCCAGTTCATGGGCTATCTCCTGCACCTCGATGCTCGGCCACAATGACTGTGGGGCACAGATGCGCACATCCATGCCGAGCAATGCTCCTGTCACAAGCAAAGAATTGGCCGTGTTATTCCGAGCGTCACCCATGTAGCAGTAGGAAACGGCCTCGAGCGGCTTGTCCGCATGGTCCGACATCGTGAGCATGTCGGCCAACATTTGGGTGGGGTGCCACTTGTCGGTGAGTCCATTCCAAACGGGGACACCGGCGTAGCGGGCGAGTTCTTCCACATCTTGATGAGCGAAGCCGCGGAATTCGATTCCGTCGTACATCCGACCGAGCACCCGGGCTGTGTCTTTGATGGTCTCCTTCTTGCCCAGTTGGGTTTCACCGGGGCCCATATAACTGACGTGGGCGCCTTGGTCGTGTGCGGCGACCTCGAAGGCAGATCGGGTCCGAGTTGATGTCTTCTCGAAAATAAGGGCGATATTGCGCTCCTGGAGACGTTGGACCTCCATGGCGTAGCGCTTGTCTTCCCGTAGGTCGGATGCGAGGTCGATAAGCGAAAGGAACTCCGCCTTTGTGAAATCAATTTCCTTCAAGAAACTTCGTCCGCTGAGGTTCATCGGTTGTTCTCCGTTCAAAATTGGCGAGCTGAGCCGGACGACAATCAGGCCGCGTCACGCTCAATAGGACAAGTCATGCAACGGGGGCCACCCCGGCCCCGACCAAGCTCTTCGCCGGCGATGGTGACCACTTCAATCCCGTGCTTGCGGAGCATCGTGTTGGTGGCAACGTTGCGCTCATATCCAAAGACAACGCCGGGCGCCACGGCAAGGTAGTTGGTCCCGTCGTCCCATTGCTCACGTTCGGCGGCCCGGATGTCCTCATCGGTAGTCAGGACGGTGACTTCGTCAACGTCCAGTGCTTGAGCAAGGGTGGTCCATAGGTTGTGATTCCGATTGACATTAAGTGTCATCGGACTGTCCCCCGGGGTCAGCGTCCAGCTCCGGAGATGCCGGTCGAAGAAGGGGTAGAGCACGAAGGTTCCCACATCGACCATGGACATCACGGTGTCGAGATGCATGAAGGCGTGGGAGTGCGGGAGCTCAATGGCAATGACCTGGTCGGCCTGATTGTGGGAGAACAGCGCGTGGGCCAGCATTTCGACGGCCATTGGCGTGGTCCGTTCACCCATTCCGATCAGTACGGTGCGATGCCCAATGACGTGCACATCGCCACCTTCCAGCGTCGCCGGCTGGAGAGGTGTGTCGTCTCCGCCGTAGTAGACGGCAAATTTCGAATCGAACATCGGATGGAACTCGTAGATAGCCCGGGTGTGGAGCGATTCTCGCTGGCGCGCCGTCTTGGCCATGGGATTAATCGTCACCCCTTCATAAATCCAGCACGAGTTGTCCCGTTGGAACAGGTGATTCGGCAGGGGAGTCAGCACAAAGTCGTCGGCCCGGAGCATTTCCCACTTCAGACTGCGCGCTCCCTTGGGACGGAGGTCTGCTTTGAGCACACCGCCCACCAGGTATTCGCTCAACGACTTGCCCTCGAGTTGTTCGAAAAGTGTCCGCATTGGTTCAACTAGTGATGGACCGAGATTTTCGGGGGTACACAAGCGGTCCAAGACGAAGGCCCGACCCTCGGGTACGTCGAGAGTTTCCGCTAGCAGCTGGCCGTAGTAGTGGACCTCCACGCCCTGGTCTCGAAGAGCTTGGGCGAAGGCGTCATGCTCCTCCTTCGCCTTTTTGGCCCACATGACGTCGTCGAACAGCAGCTCGCCGATGTTGTCGGGAGTGAGGCGCGAGAGCTCAAGACCCGGCCGGTGAATGATGGCCTGACGGAGTTGGCCGACTTCCGATTGCACTTTGAATGTCACGGTATTTTCTCCGCTCTCGTTGCTTCGACTGTTCACTGAGCGCTCGTGGGCACGGATGCGACAAGCTCGGGCGTCAATTCTTCTGGAGGAAGGTCCACTGGCTCGGCCACTTCACCAAGACGTTGACGACGAGCGTTCAAGAAGGCGTAGAGGATGAGTCCGGCCAACAGCACCACGAGGGCCTGGTACACGACTTGGTAGCCCGATGCGAAGGTCACCCACATGGAGAACAACACGCTGGCCCCGGCGACGGTGAGGTCTCGGGCCAATGCCCATCCCTGCACACGGCGACGGCGTGAGACAAGAAACGTCAGCTGGGCGATAGCCGAGAAGAAGTAGGGGATGGCTACTGTCACGACCGTAAGGTCAACCAGGTAGGTGAAGACGGTGAGCCCGGCGCTCGTGTTGTAGCGCCACAGCATCAACAATGACGGCAACGCGGTACCCACCAAAATGCCGAACCACGGCGTACCTTTCCGGTCTGTCCAGGCGAAGGGTCGTGGGAACAGGTCGTCCTGGGCAATCGCCCGTGAGGTCTCCGTGACGATCAGGGTCCAACCGTTAAGTGCCCCGATGCCGGAGATCACGGCCAGGGCGGCGATGAATTTACCGGCCCAAGCGTTGTTGGGAAAGATGTGCTGGAACGCGTTCACGAAAGGTGATCCGGTGTTGACGAGCGTGTGGTGCGCCACTAACCCCATGACAGCTGCGGTGACCAGCACGTACAAGATGGCACTGAGCGCCGTGCCGATCATTGAGGCTCGAAGGACGTTCTTGCGAGGGTTGTTCACCCGCCTCGCGGTCACTGCTGCCGCTTCGACGCCGATGAAAGAGAACAGGGCCACACCGGCGGCAATACCGATCGCGCTGTAGAGACTTCCACCCGATGCATTGAAGGGTCCGAAGTTGGCCTTGTCGATGAAAAACCAACCAACGACGCCCACAAACAACAGGGGTACGAACTTCAGCACGACCGTGACATTTTGGAACCAGGCCATTTGGCGAACGCCGGCCAAATTGATGGCGGCCGGGATCCACAAGCCGAGAAGGGCGATACCCCAGTTCTCCATGCCAGTCGGGTGGTCGATGCCGAAGAGGGCGTCGACGTAGAACACCCAGGACGCGACGATGGCGGCGTTGCCGGCCCAGGCTTGGATCCAGTAACACCATCCGACCAGGTAGCCGGCGAAGTCCCCAAACTCGTGACGCGTGTAGGCGTAGAGCCCACCGTCGCTGTTCGGTACCCGCTTGGTCAGCTGGCCGAACAAGATGGCAAGGAGCATCGCTCCCACGGCAATGACGGCCAGAACGAGGATGCCCATCGTCCCGGCACCGGCCAGCACGGCCGGCATGGTGAAGACCCCAGTCCCGACGATGCTCCCAATCACGAGCCCGGTGGCCGAGGTCAAACCCAGGGTGTGGGCCTTGGTCTTATTGCGCTCCGACAGTGGGAGGTCAGGTGAATCTGACATCCCAGAGTCCGGTGGAGTGGTGATGAGTGCCATTGCATACCCCTTCGTGCAGTGTGCGGATGTCCCGCCCTATTTGCGAAGAGCCGGGGCGTTCATGGCCACGACTCAATGTTCTGACTGCACGGTAGGAAAATCAGGATTGTCTTAGTAGGGCCATTAGTCACCTCAATGGCAATGTGATCAATGATCAGACAACATCCCGGCTCAAGTACCGGTCGGGACCTGCCAAATCAGAGAGGTTCCGCCGCTGGGAAGTGGTTCTATGACGAAGGTCCCATTGAGCTTTTCGGCACGTCGTCTCATGTTCGTCACTCCTAGGCCACCTTGGCGTCCTGAGGCGGTATCGAATCCGATGCCATTGTCCTCAATGGTGAGTCGACATTGACCGTTCTCGGCCAACACGTGTACCGAAGCTTCCGTGGCTTGGGCGTGGCGGCCGACGTTCGTGACTGCCTCACGGATCGTAGCCAGGAGGTGTTCGGCCACCTCGTCAGAAATTGACGATTCGACCGGTCCATCGAGCGAGACGTGAAGTTTGAAGCCCACGACGTCGTTGAGTTCTCGAACCAGCGCAATGACGTTGTCCCGGATACCCCTGCCGTCACGGTTCATCCCGAGCTCGTAAATGGTCGAGCGGACCTGTTGGATGACACTGTCGATCTCTTCGACAACCGCGCGCAGAGTCTGCGACGTCTCCGTGGAAGCTCGAGTAGACATGCTCTGTAGGGTCAATCCCACTCCAAAAAGCCTCTGTATGACCGTGTCGTGTAGATCGCGGGCCAGACGGTCTCGGTCCTCATGCACGGCTGCAAGCTGCACCTGCTCGTGCAGGCCTGCATTCTCGATGGCGATACCGGCCGCTAGGGCCAGTGCTTCGACAAGGGCAGCATCGTCGCTCGTGAACTCCGACCAGCCGACTTTGTCGGTGAGGTAAAGGTTGCCGTAGACCTCATTGCGCACCTTGATCGGCACTCCCAGGAATGAGGTCATGGGAGGGTGATTGGGAGGGAAGCCAAAGCTTTTTGAGTGGTCTCCGAGATTGCCCAGGCGCAACGCCTTGGGATCGTCGATGAGAAGTCCCAGAACCCCTAGACCCTTTGGCCGGGCGCCGATCTGGTCTTCTTGGTCCGGTTCGAGACCCAACGTGATGAATTCCGACAACGCCGTTCGATCCTCGTTGAGCACGCCCAGGGCTGCATAGCGAGCTCCCGCCATGGACGCGGCCTCTTCGACAACGTGACGGAGGAGGACGCTCAACTCCAAGTCCGCCTCGATCAGTAGGGTGGCCTCGAGGACCCGGCGCAGTTTGCTCGGATCTTCGATCGAACGGAAAGGCATCAACGGCTAGTTTAATTGCAATTCGGGTTCCATTTAGAAAAATCTTTGCTCGGAGTCCGCTATCTGAATGCGTGCTGATTACATCGGTTGGGAGGCTGAGTGACACTGGGAGTGTTTCTGCTTGACGACCATGAGGTCGTCCGAACCGGTATCCGGGCCCTCCTTGAAAACAGCGACGACATCCGCGTGGTGGGCGAGGCGGCCACGGTGGCTGAAGCCCTGGACCGGATTCCCCCCACCGCACCTCAGGTGGCCATTCTCGACGTGCGACTCCCAGATGGGAGCGGCGTCGAAGTGTGTCGGGAGATCCGCTCGTGGCACCCCGAGATCTATTGCGTCATGTTGACGTCGTATGCCGATGACGAAGCGCTCCTCGCAGCCATCATGGCTGGCGCCGCCGGTTACGTGCTCAAGCAGGTGGGTAGCGCCGACTTGGTGGAATCGGTGAGACGGGTCGGTGCAGGGGAGTCGCTCATTGATCCGGTGCTGATGGAACGCGTTGCCGAGCGTCTTCGGAGCGGCCCCAAGGAGGATGCCCGCCTGGCCTCACTTACTCCCCAGGAACGTCGGATTCTCGACCTTATTGCCGATGGCAAAACCAACCGGCAGATTGCCGAGGACATGTATCTCGCGGAAAAGACGGTGAAGAATTACGTCTCCAATCTGCTGGCGAAGTTGGGGATGGAACGTCGCACCCAGGCCGCCACCTTCGCAGCGCGCCTCGAGGAGCGTTCGGATCAAGCGACCCGCAAGGATGCCTCCGGCACCTGAGGATTTCTCGGCCCAACTATTGGGACATTTCGCTTTCGGGAGTCTCGTAGGCGAGTTGCACGCCCTTTGCCTCAAGTGCTTGTTCGAGCTCTTCTCGCTGTAGTTGAGGTCGATCGAAGTCACGCGGGTCGCAGGTAATGGCCACGGACCGTGCGGTTGCCATGAGGGCTACGTCGTAAGCCAGCTGGTCAGCCAGCGCTGCGCTCGTGTCCTGTCCACCGACGTGAGTGTTGGTTGCAGTATCGAGCACCCGGCGACACCGACGCAGCTCTGCGAGGGCAGCCGAAGTCGTGGTTGGCGCGGAATCGGCTCCAGCCTCCAAGGCTGCTTCGAGAAACTGCACATACATCGACATGGTGAAGTCACTGTTTCCCAGTTTGGATTTCCCCGCTAGGGCATTTGGCCACTAATTGGATCAGGGACCATCGAGACCTTGGTGCGATTGATGGGACGTTTGGCCCTACAGGTCCCTGGCAGCTTCAGCGCAAATTAGTTATGTACCGCACTACGAGACCAAGCCAAGGGAGGCAGGCATGTATGAGACCACGAAGCAGCGAGACGCACGTTACGGACAACGGTCGAGGCAGGTTTCTCTAAGTCCGTTCCTTCTGGAGGAAACCGGATTCACCAGGGCAGACATTCTGCAGGCCCGGGGCGACGACTCGGGTTATCCGGTCTCAAATTAGGTCCGGATTCCATGTCGGTTGAGTCACAAAATCATTTTGGCGACCGCAAAGGTCGATCTCCGGTGGCACGGAGTCCTATCCGGCGAATCACCATCGGTTTGGACGGCTCAGCGGGTGCTGAACGGGCACTCAACTGGGCGGCGGACGAGGCGGCCATGGTGGGCGCCGAACTGAGATTGGTGTTTGCCTGGCCGATTGGGGACCTAGTCCATCAGACCAAAGAGCACATCCTCAGATGTTCGGAAGAGGCAAAGGCGACGGTGGCTGGCCTCCGGCCGGAGGTGACGTGCACATCGACCATTTTCGAGGAAGCCGCCTCTCTCGCGCTGATTGAGGCCAGCCAGGACACCGATCTCCTCGTCGTTGGTTCTCGAGGGCACGGCGGCTTCACCGGACTACTGCTCGGTTCGGTGGCGCAGCATTGCCTCTATCACTCGGCTTGTTCCGTAGTCGTGGTACCGCCTCCGACGCACCACCGCAACGCAGCAGCATCCTCCCGAATCGTCGTGGGGGTCGATGGATCCGTCGGCGCTCTGGCCGCATTGGACCGTGCCATCGATGAGGCGCTCAGGCGGCTCGTGGAGATTGAAGTCATCGGATCATGGACGTTTCCTGGTACGTCGAACTACCTGTTTACGGGGAATTATGCAGTCCCTGCCGCAGCCCGCGAGGTAGTCGATGCGGCGCTTGCCCACGTGGCGCTTGTTGCGCCCGATCTCCTCGCGGAGGGCCGAGTGGTGGAGTACCCGCCCGCTCTGGCCCTATCCGAAGCAAGTCGGAGTGCCGATCTTCTTGTCGTCGGTTCCCGTGGGTTGGGAGCCTTTCGAGGTCTGCTGCTTGGCTCGGTCAGTCACCATGTGGTGCACCATGCCGGATGCCCCGTGATGGTGGTGCGGACGCCCCCGGCACAATCGTCAGACGCCCCTCTTATTCGTCGACCGCCCGAACCATCGTGAAAGTGGTGTGCGTCGAACTGCCTGGTATGGCAATGGGTCCACTGGTGCCCTGCAGCATGATGTCGGCGAAGCTGGCATAGAGCGCCATCGGCTGGGTCGCTCGGACCAGCGCGGTGAACAGCTCGTTTATCGACACCACGCCGGTGGGTCGTCCGACGACATTGAGCACGACGAGGTGCCGAATCCCCAGGCTCACCATCAGAGCCGCTGCCTCGGCGATGCTGGCTGAGACCGGAGTCCAGTATGGGTTGATGGTGGCGACTCGAGACACCGGGTCGTCTGCGGTCAGGCCTTGGTTCCAGGCGGCACTCAGATCGCGTTCGGTCACGACGCGAAGTGGCGCCTCTTGCAGCACCGCACAAGACACGGAATCTCGCTCAAAGGCCTCCGCCACCATGGCCAGACTGTCGTCTTCTGCCACCGTGGTCGTGGGATTCAGGTGGATTGCACCGAGTGTCGTTGTGATGGAACCTTCGTATCGCTCACTCATCCTCTCAGTGTCCATGGTCAGACCAGATCCAGATAGGGCATTTCGTCACTGCGTGGCTGCACCTTTGGACTGACCCGGCATGACCTTCGGCCCTAGGCGTGGTGCTGGTGACCAGGAACAATGGGTGGACACGGTGCACGGAGATCCCGCAATGAGGGAGCCACCACGCCAAGGAGGCAAAAAGATGCAGGCATGGGTGACCGTCCCGACAGTGAGTGGGGACTGAGGAAATGGCAGTCCCGGCCATCATGACGCAAGGACTATCCAAGCACTACGCCAAGGTTGCAGTGCTCAAGGACCTCGATCTTGAAGTCCGCCAGGGCGAAGTACTGGGGTATCTCGGGCCCAACGGCGCCGGCAAGACCACAACCATTCGACTGCTGTTGGGATTGATTCGTCCAACCGCGGGACGGGCGGAAATCTTCGGGCTCGATAGTCAGCGCGGTGCAGTGGAGGTTCATCGACGTCTGTCTTACGTGCCGGGCGAGGCAACGCTGTGGCCGTCTCTTACCGGCGCTGAGACACTGCATCTCCTGGGCCGGGTCCAAGGCCGGACCGACGCTACGTATCGGGACGAACTGATTGCACGCTTCGAGCTCGAACCTGACAAGAAGGTCAGGGCCTATTCGAAAGGGAATCGGCAGAAACTCATTCTCATTGCTGGGCTGATGGGCCGCCCCGAGCTGCTCGTCCTCGATGAACCGACCAGCGGATTGGATCCGATCATGGAGCAGGCCTTTCGCCATTGCATCCATGAGGCCAAGGAGCGGGGTCAGACGGTTTTCCTGTCGTCGCACATTCTGAGCGAGGTCGAAGCACTCTGCGACCGAGTCGGGATATTGCGCTCGGGGGTATTGGTGGATATCGGCACCCTGTCTGAGTTGCGGCATCTGTCGTCACTCAGCATTGAGGCGACCTTCGATGGACCAGCGCCCGATCTCAGCCGCATTCCCGGTGTCACGGCTGTCGAGCGCGATGGCCATGTCGTGCGTTGCCAGGTGCAGGGGTCTGTCGAGCCGTTGCTGAAAGTTCTGGCCGCATCAGGCGTTCACGAACTCTTGAGTCGGGAGCCGTCGCTTGAAGAGCTGTTCCTGGCTCACTATGGAACTGGCGCCGACACCAATGCTGCCTTGAGTGATGACAACTGACGTGACGTGGCAGCCGGTTCCGGCTGGTCCGACCAGTGCGGGTGTTCTCTCGGAGACAACGGAGGGCAACTGGGCGGCGCGCACGGCGATCGCCAACCAGGTCGCTCGACGGTCCCTGCGCTCCGGTGCGGTGTGGGGAGTGATCTTCGGACTCTTCATCACGGCACAAGCCTTGGCCTATGCAGCCACGTACAAGACCGCGGCTGAGCGTCGTCAGCTGGCTTCGTCGTTTTCGTCCGGTGGGCTCAACGCCTTGATGGGTCGGGCACATCAGCTGCAGACGGTTGGTGGATATACGACATGGAAATCTCTCGGATCGCTGAGCGTCATCGGTGCCATCTGGGCTCTGCTGCTCTCGACCAAACTGCTTCGAGGCGAGGAAGACGCTGGGCGTTGGGAGTTGCTGCTGGCCGGGCAAACCACTCGTCGTCGAGCCGCTGCGCAGGCGATGGTCGGACTTCTCGTAGGCGCCATCGCCTTGGTGGGGATCACCGCTCTGATCGCCGTGTGGCTCGGGAGAGATTTGACAGTTCACTTCACCGTCGGGGCAGGAATCTTCCTTGCCCTCAGCGTGACTTCTGGCGCCGTGCTCTTTCTGTCCGTTGGGGCATTGACCAGCCAATTGGCAGCGAACCGTCATCAGGCGGCCGCCTATGGGGCCGGCCTACTCGGCCTCTTCTTCGCCCTGCGCATGGTGGCCGACTCCGTCGGCTCCGCTGGCTGGCTCTTGTCGGTGAGTCCGCTCGGATGGATTGAGAAGCTGCAGCCATTGACTGATCCTGATCCGCTCCACCTGCTGTGGATCTTCGGACTGGCCGCCGCCATGGTCTGGGCGGCGGTGTATCTCGCTGGCCGACGCGATCTCGGGGCGAGTACCTTGCCCGATCGCTCCACGTCGGATGCACGCACGCGCCTGCTTTCGGGCCCGATCGGGCTGACGGTTCGGCTTATCCGACCGAACGTCATTGGCTGGTTCATCGGGATCGGAGCCGCCGGGCTGTTGGTGGGTTCGGTAGCCAAGGCCGGCGCCAAGTCACTCGAGGCATCGAAGAGCGTGCAGGCAGCCCTTCGGCGCCTTGAAGGCGGTGGTGGCGAGATTAAGGCCTACCTAGGTGTGTCCCTCCTCGTGGTGTCCATTCTCGTCGTCCTTATGGCGGCAAACCAGGTGACGGCCGCCCGCCGAGAGGAAGCGGCTGGACGTGCCGAGCACCTGCTGGTGCGTCCTGTCTCGCGTTCGCGCTGGTTTCTGGGTCGCCTGGCGGTGGCAGCCTTGGTGGTCGTCTTCGGAGGGGTGTTCGCTGGTCTGTGCGCTTGGTTTGGAGTGGCCGGACAGCACGCCGGAATCGGCTGGACCACCTTGCTGGAAGCGGGATGCAACATGGTGCCGACCGCCTTGTGCGTCCTGGGCCTTGGGGCTTTGGTTTTCGGAGTTGCTCCGCGTCTGACCGCCATTGCGGTTTATGGGATTATCGCCTGGTCGTTTCTTGTTGAGCTCCTGGCCGGACTGGTCAACGCCAACCATTGGCTTCTCGACACGTCGATCTTCTTCCAGATGAACCCAGCGCCGGCGGTGGCGCCCGACTGGACCAGCGGGTTGGTCATGGTGGCGGTGGGCGCCCTCGGCGTTGCCATCGGTGCCGTCGCCTTCGCCCGTCGCGATCTCGTACCCGAATGAGAAGCCCACTTCCCGAAGAACGGTGGGCTATTACTGACTTTGGACCCTAGGTCGATATCGTCGATTGCTTCAGACTCAGAAGTGTTATGTCCCAGACACTCACTCCACTCGATGCGGCATTCCTCCATGTGGAATCTGACCGCACGCCCATGCACATGGCATCGATCGCAATCTTCGAAGCCGGACCTCTTGAGGACGAGGATGGCAACCTGCGGATCGATGAACTACGCCGCCTTATCGAGAGTCGTCTCGACCTGGTGCCGAAACTTCGCCAGCGGGCTCACGATGGGCTGCTCCACGAGGCCCCTCCGGTTTGGACCGATGAACCATCGTTCGACATTGCCGATCATGTCCGGACGTGTCGACTGCCTGAACCGGGCACCGAAGTCGAACTTGGCCAACTGGCTGGCCAGATCCTGGCCACACCCCTCGACCGCCAGCATCCGCTGTGGGAATTGATTTTCGTCGAAGGTCTCTGCGGACATCGCACTGCACTCATTGAAAAGCTCCACCATTCCATGGCCGACGGCATCGCCGCCGCCGAGTTGGCCACGGTCCTGTTGGACCTCACCCCGGACACGCCGACAGTGGAGCGAACCGTCTGGGCGGCCTCAGAAGCTCCGTCGACGTTGCGGAGCACGGTGCGTGACATTGAGAAGTTGGGCGCACTTTCGCTTCGTCTGGTGGCGTGGGGCGGTTGGACCGTTCTGCATCCGATCCGTCGTTCGCGGAGTTGGGCGAAGAAGGGAGAGGCCCTTCGCACCCTGATCACGCCACGTACGTTTGCCCCCCGTTCGCCCCTTAACGGACAGATTGGACCAAAGCGGGAGGTGCACTTTGTCCGGCTGGATCTCGAAGAAGTACGTGAAGTCGCGCACCGCAGCGGTGCGACCATCAACGACGCCGTCTTGGCCATCGTGACCGGTGGCTTGCGTGAGCTCCTTTTGGGGCGGGGTGAACTGGATTCAGCGAGCCAGATGCAAGCGCTGGTGCCTGTAGGCCTGGCGACCGGGGAGGGCCGAGGAATGGCCAACCGGGTGTCGGCCTATTTCGTCCGTCTCCCGGTGGGACAGGAGGACCCCATGGCGGCCCTCCATGCCATTGCCGCTGACACGACACAGAACAAGCAGCATCACCAGGAACTGGCGGCGGATGCGGTGTTGCAGCTCCTTGAGCCGTTACCCCAGAGCTTGTTGGCCCTGGGGTCTGGTCTCATCAACTATCAACCGTTCTTCAATCTCATCGTGACCAACGTGCCGGGACCCACCATCCCGCTCTATGCGCTTGGAGCGGAGCTTCTCGAAGCTTTCCCGATCGTCCCTTTGGCCGGTAATCAGGGCATCGGTGTGGCTGCGCTCTCCTATGGTGGTCACATCAACTTGGGCATCTTCACCGACCCGGACCTTTGTCCCGACATCGAGACGTTCTGTGAGGGTGTGCGGTCGACACAGCGCGCTTTGTCCGTCGCCTCAGTCGGTGGGTGACCCCCCGGTGCCGAACCCAAGGCTGGCACGGCCGAGGAAGCGGTAGATCTGCTCCGCCCGGAGGACAGCGTCGGCTTCGGTCCGGCCAACTTCGACACCTTCCTTCGCGCGTGGGCCGACGATGATTACGACTCGGCGATAGTGCTTCCCTCTCCGGCGCCGGTGCTGGGTCGAAGGCGCACTACCACCCACGCGATGCTGGCCGCCGCGGCCACCAATCCCAACGCTATATAGGGAAAGACGTCATAGGGTGCCGGCTGACCGGGATTGCACAGCTCAACGAATGGGACGATGAGGGCGATCGCCCCCAGTGTTGGTACCGCCACATGTCGGAACGGTGAGAATGCGGACCGATGGCGCTTCCACATGAAGACCGGCAGCGAGATGCTGGTCAAGAGGTACACGACCAGGATCACGATGGTTCCCATGGTCGAGCACTCGGCATAGAGGCCGACAGGATTCATGGAGCCTGTGCCGACACCGAGGACATGGAAGAGGGCCCAGACACCGATGATCCCCAGTCCAATTGCAGCCATGGCGATCAAAGCGTTAGTGGGAGTGGCGTATTGGGGCCGGAGGCGTCCCAGCCATGGCGGCAGCATTTTGGACCGGCCTCCGTCGTAGAGCATGCGGGCCTGGGAGTTTGTGCCGGCCACGAGGGCGGCCAGAACGGACGCAATTCCGGCAATCCAGGCCACTACCGCCGCTCGGCCCAGATAGGTGTCGGACACGGTCAAAAAAGGCACTGATGATCGTCCGATGGATGACACGTCGTAGTGGAATCCGGTGACAGTGGCATAGGCGAAGAGAACGAAGAGGACGACGCCGATGGCAATCGAAATGTAGAGAGCACGAGGCACGGTTCGCTTGGCGTCGCGACACTCCTCAGCTAAGGCGGGGCCATTCTCCCAACCGATGAACATGTAGAGGGCAAGCGGGAATCCCGCGGAGAGTCCGGCTAACCCACCGGTGAGATGAGACCAGGAAAACGGCACTGCGGAGAGGTGAGACCGCTGGTCAACCAAGACGACCATGCACACAGCCACCATGATCGAGACCTGGAGTAGCACGGCTATGCCGACCGCCTTGGTGGAGAGTCGGACGCCCCGGGCGGTCATCCAGGTGGCGCCGATCGTGAACATCACGGTGAGAGGTCCCCACGGCAGATTGAGAGACGTGTAGTGGGCCAGAGTCAGGGCCACCATGCCTCCGGCCATCGTGAAGACCCCGGCCATGGCGACCGTGTATCCGACAGCGACCAGTAGCGCTGTCATGACGCCTGACCTCGGTCCGAGACCGGTCTCGACATAGGTGATGAAGCTGCCAGCGGATGGTTCCACCTTGGTGAATTCGGCCACCGTCCAACCCAGCAGGAGGACGGCTGCCCCCGCGGCCAAGATGGTCAGTGGTGCGGCGACGCCAGCCGTGACGGCGATCACGCCGAATGCGAAGTAGAAATCGATCCCCGGCCCGATATTGGCCACCGTTG
>Ga0182030_10002436_pt1 | contig 39423 bp, 35 predicted proteins | sample 812S3MmetaG_FD_121299 | JGI IMG/M metagenome (GOLD analysis project Ga0182030, IMG submission 121299) | Permafrost microbial communities from Stordalen Mire, Sweden - 812S3M metaG (Illumina Assembly) | ecosystem: Environmental > Terrestrial > Soil > Wetlands > Permafrost | place: Sweden...
CGGGGGCGGGGGCGGGGGCGGGGGCTCCGGGGAAGTTGATGTGGAGGCGGTGCGCGCCGCGTTCGAGGGGGCGGCATTCGTGGTGGTGGAGAACCTGTGTTCCCTGCCGTTGAACCCGGCGGCGGGACAGGCGGTGGCGCAGGTTCTGCGCGGCCGGCCCGCCCTGTTGCGCCACCACGACCTTCCGTGGCAGCGCGAACGCTTCGCTTCCGCTCCCCCACCGCCTGACGATCCCCAGTGGCGCCACGTGACCATCAACGACCGCTCCCGGGAGGAACTGGCCGCTCGCGGGATCGCGGCGCGCACCATCCGCAACGCGTTCGCCACCACCGTCGCCCCGGGCCGGCGCTCCGAAATGCGCGCTGCCCTTGGGGTGACCGACGAGCAGACCCTGCTGCTGCAGCCCACCCGGGCCATCCTGCGCAAAGGGGTAGGCACCGGCCTTGCCGCGGCGGAGGCGCTGGGCGCCGTCTACTGGTTGCTGGGCCCGGCCGAGGAGGGCTACGGACCGCAGTTGGACCGGCTGTTGGGTTCCGCCACCGTCGCCGTTTTGCGGGGACCGCACCCCCCGATGGAGGACCATCACGGCATTGAGCACGCCTACGCGGCCTGTGACGCCGTCCTTTTCCCGTCCACCTGGGAGGGGTTCGGCAATCCGCCGATCGAGGCGGCCGTTCATCGCCGCCCGGTGGCCGTGGGTCCTTACCCCGTCGGCCAGGAGCTGATCGGGCTGGGCTTCCGCTGGTTCGACGCCGCCCAACCCGAACAGCTGGGACGCTGGTTGCGCCATCCCGATCCGACGCTGCTCGACCACAACGCAGCGGTCGTGCACCGCTACCTCGACCTCGCCGCCCTCCCCGGCCGTCTCGAGGAGCTCATCGCCGGCGCCGGGTGGCCCCTTCCCCACGGGCGGGCGTCACACGGCGGGGCGGTGGCGGGCGGGGCGACGCCCAGCGGGCCGGTGTCGGGCGGGGAAAGGCAGGGCGGCGACACACGGACCCAGCGCCTGCCGGCGGCCCGCCGGCGGGACCAACTCCTCGACGTGGCGCTCGACCTATTCGGCACGGCGGACTACCACGCCACGTCGATGGAAGACATCGCAGACGCTGCCGGCGTGACCAAACCTGTCCTCTACCAGCACTTCCCCTCAAAGCAGAGCCTCTATCTGCGTTTGTTGGAGATGGTGGGGGGCGAACTCACCGCGGCGGTAACGGCCAGCGCGGCCGCTGCCACCCCGTATCTGCAGGTGCTCGCCGGGTTCCACGGCTACTTCCGTTTCGTGGCCGAGCGCCCCAACGCCTTCCGGCTGCTGTTCGGGAGCGGCGCCCGAGGCTTGGACGAGTTCACCGACGCCATCGCGGCGGTCGAGGACGACCTGGCCGCCATCATCGCCTCCTACATCGACGCCGACCTGGGGGCCGAGCACCGCGAGATGCTGGGCTACGCCATCGTGGGACTGGCCGAGGTCACCGGGCGCCACTGGGCGTCGCGTCAGGAGACGACCGCTGACGGCACCGCAATAGCACTCGATCCAAAGGAGGGCGAACGGCTGGCGCAGTGGCTGGCCGACCTGGCGTGGGCCGGGTTGCGCAGCCTGCCGCCCAACCCGGGGGCGCCGGCGCCGGCCTGACGCCGCCGCGGGGCGTCCCGGGGAGGTCTCCAGCGCGGCGCGGCTTCAGAGTTCGGGCTTCGGGCTTTGCGATTCGGGCGCACTCTCGCGTCTGGGTCGCCAAAACTCCGACGGGGCGCGAATTCGGCGCCCAGACGTCGGGCGACCTCCACCCAGGGGCCTCCGGCCGGCCGGCCTGCTCAAGTTGCGGCTTGCGCCGCCGCGACATCAGCGGCCACGTCCTCGGCGTCGAGGGAACGAGGAGCGATCCGGTCCCTGATGACCCGATGCCCCAGGCGCCAAAGCACCTCGTTGACCGGCGCTCGCATGCCGTGGAGGCGAGCGGTGAGGACGACCTCCCCGTTGAGATAGTCGCTTTCCAGGCTGGGCGCCCCTCGTGCCAGGCTCTGCCACGTCGACGAGCCGGTCTCTGCGCCGGGGCGCACCCGCCGGATACGCATGCCGTCGCGGCGCTGCGCGTCTTCCGCGGTCGAGCCGACTTCGATGCTCGCGGCAGCAAACACCTGCAGTGCCTCGTCGCTGGCCGCGGCGTGGATCTCGGCGGTCCGGGGCGACGGGGTCACTGCGGCGTCGAGCACGTTGCTCAAGTTCAGGAGGAGTTTGCGGTACTTGCGCGACATGATTGCCGGATGGGCGATCGAGGCGAAGCCGGCGGCGCGCAGATCCTCGGCGACGGCCTCGGCTGTGGCGTCGGTCCCCGCGGGATAGCGCCCAAGATCGAGCACCCCGGGGTACCCCTCGCTGTCGAGACACACTTCGCCCGGTTCGACGTGGGTGGCCGGCATGACCACGCACAAGCCGTAGACGCGGGCGAAGACCCGCTGCGCCTGGCGTTCGTTGTCCACCCCGTTTTGAGCGCACACCACGACGGCGTCGGGGTGGGCCGACTCGGCCAGGACCGCTAACGCGGCCGGCGTGTCCTGGCTCTTGGTGGTGAGCAGAACCACGTCGCCGGGACCGATGTCCGCGTCGCGCACGCCGGCCTCTACACGCAGGTGCACCGTGCGGTCGTCGGCCGGCGAACGCAACCGCAACCCGTCAGCGCGCAGGGCGTCGAGGTGGGGACCCCGCGCGATGAGAGTGATGTCGTGGTGGGCCTCGGCCATCAGGCCCCCGATCCCCCCGCCGATGGCTCCGGCCCCGAAGATCACGTAGCGCACGCCTGAGGTCAGACCTTCTCGAGGACCTTCTCAACAGCGGAGACATCAAGGCCCAGTCCGTCTTCGATGGCCAGGTCTGTCACCACGCCGTCCTCGATGACCGCCGCGTACCGCTTGGAGCGCAGACCGAGGCCGCCTCCGGTGAGATCAACCTCGAGGCCGACCGCTTTGGTGAACGCGGCGGAACCGTCGGCGATGAGGACGACGGCGTCGCCCACCTCCCGTTCGGCGCCCCACGCTCCCATCACGAACGCGTCGTTGACCGATATGCAGGCGATGGTGGTGACCCCTTTGGCCTTGAGCTCATCGGCCCGCAGCACATAGCCAGGAAGGTGAAAATCCGAGCACGTGGGGGTGAAAGCACCGGGTACGGCGAAGAGGACGACCTTGCCGTGGCCGAGCAGCTCGCCGGTCTGTGCCGGCTTGGGGCCGTCGGGGGTGGGGATTGTCACCTTCACATCAGGGATACGGTCGCCTACAGCGATGGTCATGTGGTCACTCCTCGGTCGTTGGCGAGCGACAGACTACGGCAGCTTCAGGCCACAACCGTCCGGACTCGCCCCGCCAAGGCGAATGATCCCCTTCAGGCCACCACGGTCCCCCATATTGAAGCCGCGCTCAGCTCGACGTGGGCACAAAGCCGCCGGCCACGTCGGCCGCGGTGGGGACCGTCTTGCAATCTGCGGCCACCGACGCCCCGTCCGATTGCAGTGTCTCGGCGTCGCCGTTGACCACGTCGTCCGCCCCGTTGATGATGTCGCCCCCCAACGTCGCCCACTTGGGCAGGGCGCGCCCGGCCGCCTGGTCCTGTTTTGCACCGGAAATGAGGACTTCTGCGGCGCTCAACAGGCTTTCACCCTGCGCGGAGGAGACTTCGCCGGTCAACGCCGCACCGAGATAGACGTCCCACGCCTGGCACGCCCGGGCGGCGGCCACGTCGGCCGGGTCGGGCGCCGCGGTGGTGGTAGGTGCTGCGCTGGTAGTCGGAGGCGACGACCCGACGTTGGAGCCGTGGCCGCCGCCCACCAGAGCCAGCGAGGAAGTGACGGCGACCACCGCGACAACGAGCGCCATAAACGCGAGGATCACGCCCCGGCGACGCCGCACCGCCCGGTTAGAACTTGGGGGCGTTCAGGAACTTGTGGCCCCAGAAGGCGCCTTCGGTGATCTCGTAGGTGGGCTCGTCGGGGCCTACTCGCAGCCCGTCGAAGCCGAACTCGACGGGGAAGCCGTCGGGGGAGAGCACGTAGAACGACACCATGTGGTCGTTGGTGTGGCGGCCCAAGGTTTGCATGACCGGGATGTCGAGCTTGTCGGCTCGGTCGATGGCCCGACCCACGTCGTCGATCCGGGCGCCCTCCACCATGAAATGGATAAGGCGGGGAGGCCCGGGCATCGGCATGATGCCGAGCGTGTGGTGGCGGGGGTTGCAACCGAGGAACCACATCGTCTGGAACTGCGGGGTTCCATCGGCGGCCGGCGGGCCCGGCAGGCGCATGGTGTTGCGTTCCACGAAACCGAGCACATCGGTGTAAAAGGCGAACAGCGCGGGGCCGTCGGGAGCAGTGACGATCAAATGGCCCATGCCCTGGTCTCCGGTGACGAAGGCGCTGACGGTGGGCAGCACCGCAGGCCGGTGGCTGAGCACCGGGCCATAGAAAGCCTCGAAGGGGTTGCCTGCAGGGTCGTCGAAGGCGACACCCGCGGTGATGCGCCGCTCGCGCGCTTCGGTGTCGTCGAGGGCGCGGAGCTTGGTCCCGCTGGCTTCCACATTGGCCACCAGCTCGGCCAGTTCTTTGGCGTTGCCCACCTCGAGGCCGATGGCGCCCAGGCCCGTCTCTGCGGCGGGGGTCAGCACCAGTCGGGGCGGCAAGTCGTCCATCCGGAAGTAGCGGTGCTGCGGGTCGTCTCCCTCGACGGGCATCAAGCCGAGGAACTCCCCAGCGAAACGTTCCCACGCGGGGAGGTCAGCGACCCCGAGGCGAAGATAACCAAGCGAGCGTACGGGCATACCCGCAGGCTACCGAACCGAGCGGCGCCGCACGTGCGCGACCGCCCACGACGCGCCCGGAGCGGTCATCCGTCGCCGCCGGGGTTGCACACATAGCCGCTCGGTGACGCGGGACGCGCACGAACTGGCTGCCTTTGACGTCGATGGCGATCCAACAGGTCGGCGGTTGCTTGCCCACCGGGTTGTCCGGGGCCACCAGGCCACCGGCGTTGAAGTTCGTGATGGCTTTGAGTCCGGCCATGGTCGCCGCGCGAGTCGGGGCACCCCCGGCGTTGAAGCCCGCACCGACAGCAACACCGACAGCCACCCGTAGAACCCGAACAGGTCCGGGGCGCCAATTGTGGGTGGCCTTGTAGTACTCGTCGAGGGCCTGTGCCCCGGCGGTGTTGTCCTGGTCCAGGTGCATTACGAAGTCGGTGGTCAAGATCGCGCCGTTGGCCCCCGGTCCCGGCGCCTGCAAGAAGCCCCGGTCGTACGCGGTGAGCGACCAGTTGGCGAAGGGGACGATAAGGCCGGCCGAGTACATCTGCGACGCCATCTCACCGATGATCTGGGCCGTGGCTTGGAAGATGATCCCTTTGATCCCATCGGACTTCACGGCGTTGATCTTGTGCGGTCCTTGCAGAAAGCCGGAGGTCGGCGGGGCTGCGGTGGGATCGAAGTTGTTGGGCCTGTTCAGCCTGGGGCCGCATACGCCGCCGTTGGCGTTGATGTAGTTGACGGCTGCTTCGGTTCCCTCGCGGGCTCCAGCGAACAGTCCGGGGACGGGGCCGCCAGAGACCGTGCTCACATTTCCAATGGTGATGGTGGTGGCGGTGACCCCGGGGTCCTTGCTCGCGGCACCCGGCGCGCACGTCTTGCCAGTGGGCGGCACCGCGATGGCCGCGTTGGTGCCTCCACCTGATTTGGTGGTGCCGCCGCCCGAGGCGCTCGGCGTGGCGGAGCCGGTGCCGCCGCTGGCCCTTGACGAGCCGAAACCCGAACCGGCTATCGAGCCGCCGCCGGCTGCGCTCCCGGACGCTCCCCCGCTACTCGACCCCCCGCTACTCGACCCGGCCGCCGACGACGACGAGCCTCCGGCCGAACCCGCGGTACCGGCGGCGGTACCCGTCGCCCCAGACCCTGTGCCGGTGCCGGTGCCGGTGCCGGTGCCGGCTGCCGGTGCCGCCCCCCCCAACCGCCCGCCGAGGCCGCCGCGCTACTCCCCGACCCGGGGGCCAGAGCGCCGGCTCCGTTGGCGCCGGAGTCGCCCAGCGCCGCCAGTTGCTCCTTGCTCAGGCGGGCGCCGCAACCGGCCAGGCTCAGTGCGCACACCGCGACGACGACCCCCTGCCGTTTGATCACACCCAGCCGTTTGATCACCCCTAGCCGTTTGATCACACCCTGCCATTTGATCAGACCCTGCCGTCTCATGAGCCAGCCACCAGAGCCCGGGCGTCGCACACGGTGCAATACCGGAAACCGGGTGTGCCGGCAGCCACGGCGCGCCGACCGGCTTTGCCCGCGACGATGGCGCACTCGGGACGATGCAACAGGCTGCGTACAATCGCGCTGCTGAGCGAAGATCCACGCCCAGCGGGACCGGTGCTCAGCCCAGGGCGTTGCGCAGGAAATCCACCTGCAGTTCCAACAGGTGCTGGGCGATGTCCTCCCCCGAGGCCACGTGGGTGACTCCCGAGAGCGGAAGGAAACGGTGGGGGCGTCCCGCTTCGAAGAGTCGCTGCGAGAGTTGCAGGCTGTGGGCGACCACCACGTTGTCGTCGGCCATGCCGTGTACGAGCAGCAACGGCCTGCGCAGGCCCGCCGCGTCGCCTAGCAGCGAGCTGCGGGCGTAGCTCTCGGGCGACGTTTCGGGGTGATCGAGGAAACGTTCGGTGTAATAGGTGTCGTAGAACTGCCAGTGGGTGACGGGGGCGCCGGCCACCGCCGCGTGGAAGACGTCGGGCCGGCGCAGCACGGCCAGGGCGGCCAGGTAGCCACCGAAGGACCACCCTTTGATCCCCACCCGGTTCAAGTCGAGGTCGCCGATGGCGTCGGCCACCGCGTGGAGGGCGTCGACCTGGTCTTCGAGCACCGGCCCGGCCAGGTCCCCTTTCACCGCCCTGGCCCAACTGGGACCCCGCCCGGGGGTACCCCGGCCGTCCACCACGACCACCGCGAACCCCTGATCGGCCAGCCATTGGGCCTCCAGCCAGGCCGAGCGGGCGGCCAAGACCATCTGGGCCCCCGGGCCGCCGTAGGGGCTCATGATGACCGGCAACGACTGCCCCGGCTCATGGCCGCGGGGCAACACCACGCCGGCCCGCAGCTGGCGGTCCCCCACGCTGAGCAGGCGGACGTGGGGCTCCACCAAGGGTTCCTCGGCGTCGGAACGGATGACCCGGGAGGCGCCGTCGGCCCGCAAGGCCACGAACTCGGCGCGGGGTCGATCGAGGTCGCGGGTGGTGATCACCATGGTGGGACCGGCTCCCACCGCGGTGGCCACCCCGTCGGCCGTGTAGGCCCGCAGGCCGCCGCCCGGCGACCATCGCCACACGACGACTACCTCAGGCACCGACGACGCGGTGAACACCACGTCTTCCCCCACCGCCACAACGGCGCGGACCTGCAGCCCCACAGGGGTGATGAGCTCGCCCCCGGCGCTGAGCCGGGTGGTGTTGGCCGCGTCGGCCGCCCACAGGAGGCGGCCGTCGGCCAGCCACGCGGGCAGACCGGCAGGCACGTCCACCCAATCGGGATCGGTGGTGATCACCAGCACCCGCGTCGCCACGCCACCCGCCTCCACCGGTGGAGACCCCTGATCGGCGGTCCCCTCCATCTCGATCTGCAGGACGCGGACCTCGCGATGGTCGCGCCGCTCCACCACGAGCATCGGGGGCCCGGCGGCCGACCATTCCACGGCGACCAGGTAGGGGAAGGCGGCGCGGTCCCACACGACCTCTCGCGGGCGCTGGCCGGGCACGATGTGGTGCAGGGTGACCTCGGCGTCCGCGCTGCCCGCAGCCGGGTAGCGTTGGGGTCGGGGCGGGAGTTGCGGCTGCGCCGGCTCGGCGATCCACCAGGTGGCCACCGGGTGCACGTCGACCCGGGCGACGAGCAGGCTGGCCCCGTCGGGCGCCCACCAGAACCCCCGGTCGCGCCCCATTTCCTCAGCGGCCACAAACTCGGCCTGCCCCCAGGTGACCTCAGGGTCGTCGTCCGCCGCCACCACGATTTCGGTGTCCGCTCCGCCCGCCAGGTCCACCATGCGCAAGGAGCGATCGGCCACGTAGGCCACCCGGGCGCCGGTGGGATCGATGCGCGGGTCGAAGACCGGGCCGGCGACGTCGAGCGCGACGGCGCGACCCTCGTCCACCTCCGCGACGTAGCAGCGCCCCCCGACGGCGAACGCCACCCGGCGGACGTCCCGGTCAGCGGAATAGGCGACGATGCCCTCCGCCAGCTCTCGCCGGCGCTCGCGTCGCGCCCGCTCCTCGGCGGGTTCTGGGCCGGCGTCGCCCACGCCGAGCTGCGCCGGGTCGACCACCAGGCGCTCGCTGCCATCCCTGGTATCGAGGGCATACAGCGCGGTGACAGCATCTGATCCCGATCCCGAACGCAGGAAAAGCACTCGGTCGCCGTCGGGGCTCACCGTGAACGTGCGGGGCGCGCCGAGACTGAAACGACGGGTGCGGGCCTGCTGGCGGGGGTACGAATCGACCATGTGGCGGACCCTACCTTCGGGCCGCCGCGCGTCCCGCTCCGCTACGTGACAGACTCTGGGTTTCGTAGCACGGCATGTGCCCCTTCCACCCCACCGTCGGGTCGCCTCCAGCCCGGAGCGCCCGGCAGAAGCGAGAGGTTGATGTCCATCAACGAGGTGGCACTCGACGCCAGCCCGGTGTACCCCAGCGACATCCCTGAAATCACCGAGCTAAAGAGGAAATGGGAGCAGGTCGTCCTGTTCCTCTTCATCGTGGTTCCCTTCTTGGCCGTGCTGGCCGCCGTGCCCGTGCTCTGGGGCTGGGGCCTTTCATGGCATGACATGCTCATCGCTGGTGTCATGTACGTGATCACCGCCCACGGGGTGACGGTGGGCTTCCACCGCCACTTCACCCACCGGTCCTTCCGGACCAACAAAGCCATCCGGGTCATGCTGGCCGTCGCCGGGAGCATGGCCATCCAAGGACCGGTCCTGCGCTGGGTGGCCGACCATCGCAAGCACCACCGCTTCTCCGACAAACCGGGCGATCCGCATTCGCCGTGGCGCTACGGCCGGGGCGCGTGGGCCCTGACCCGGGGCTTCTTCCATGCCCACGTGGGCTGGCTGTTCGACATGGAGCAGACCTCCACTGACGACTACGCAGCCGACTTGGTGGCCGACCGCACCATCCGGCGGGTGTCGGGCGCGTTCCCCGTGTGGGTGATCGCCTCCATGCTGCTGCCTCCCCTGGTGGGTGGCCTGTGGTCGTGGTCGTGGCAGGGCGCGGCGACCGCCTTCTTCTGGGGCAGCCTGGTCCGCGTGGCCGCCCTGCACCATGTCACCTTCTCCATCAACTCGGTGTGCCACATCACCGGGCGCCGCCCCTTCCGCACCAAGGACGAAAGCCGCAACGTCTGGTGGCTGGCCATCCCTTCGGGCGGCGAGTCGTGGCACAACTTCCATCACGCCGAGCCCCGCTCGGCCCGCCATGGCGTGCGACGCTTCGAGATCGACACGTCCGCCATGTTCATCTGGACCCTGGAGCGGCTACACCTGGCCCATGACGTGCGCTGGCCGACCAAGGCCACCATCGCCCGCCGCCGCCTCGACCTGGCCTAACGCCGGAGCGTCCAGGCCCGCAGCATCGAGCCCCGCAGCATCCAGGCGCCCAGCGTCCTCGGAAGCAACCGCTCGGCGCCCGAAGTCGGGCCGCAAGGGCATTCCCGCCGATCCGTTCTCGGTTCGCACCGCGAGCACCTGGTGCAACTCGATGCGCCGTTGCTCGAAACCCAGTCGTGATCCGGCCAGGTAGAGGCGCCACACCCGGGCCCGGCCCTGACCCACCTCGGCCACCGCCTCGTCCCAGTGGGCGTCGAGGTTGGCCGACCACGCGGCGCAGGTACGGGCGTAATGCTCCCGCAGGTTTTCCTCGTGGCGAACCTCCAGCCCGGCGTCTTGGAGGTTGCTGACGATGGTGCCCACCGCTTCGATCTCGCCGTCGGGAAAAACGTAACGGTTGATGAACCCCTTGGCCTTGCGTACCGGGGTCGTGGTGACGGGCCGGGTGATGCAGTGGTTGAGCAGCCGGCCCTGAGGACGCAGCTTCGAGGTGAGAAACGCGGCGTACGCCGCCAGATTGGCCGCCCCGATGTGCTCGGTCAGACCGATGCTCGACACTGCGTCAAAGTTCGTCTCCGTCACCTGGCGGTAATCCTGGTAACGGATTTCCGCCCGTTGCCCCAACCCCAGGTCGTCGATCTGGCGCTGCCCGAACTCGGCCTGCTGGCGCGACAGGGTCACCCCGATGACCTTGACCCCGTAATGGCGGGCGGCGTGGACGACCATCGTCCCCCACCCGCATCCCACGTCGAGCAACCGCTGGCCCGGCTGCAGGTCGAGCTTGCGGCACACCAAGTCCACTTTCTCCTCCTGGGCTTGCTCCAAGGTGGAGTCCGCGTGGGGGTAGACGGCGCACGTGTAGGCCATGGTGGGTCCCAGGATCCAGCTGTAGAACAGGTTGGATACGTCGTAGTGGTGGCTGATGGCGCGCGAGTCGCGTGACAGGGAGTGGCGCAGGCCCCACCACGGCCCGATGCGCAACTCTTCGGGGGGTGGTGCCACCGGTCGCAGCACCCCGAGTCCGAGGTCGCGCAGGATGCTCCAGCGCTCTGCGTACGACAGGGAACCGACCTGCTCGCGGGCCAGCTGGTTGAGCGCCGTGAACACGTCGCCGTCCACATCGAGAAAGCCGGCCACGTAGGCGCGGGCCAGGCCCAGGTCACTGGGCGCGGTGGCCAGATAGGACAATGCCCGCCGGTCGCGCACCTTGAGCACCACGAGCGGTTCGGGGTGGCCCGCCCGGGAACCGTCGAACCCCTCGAAGGCCACCGGCGTTCCAGGTCCGATCACCCGGGTCAACACCTCGGCGACGTTGCTCCTCGCTGACATGTGCACAACCTCCTGTGACTGCTTGTGCGGATACCCGCCTCTAGTGTGCCCGCACGCACTTGGTATACAAGTCAAGTAATCGGCTGTCGGGGTCGTATCGGGCCTTGAGTTCTCGGTAGGCCGCTCCGTTGTAGAGCTCCCAGAACCGCTCCTCGTCGTAGAAAGACGTGGAGTACAGCGATTTGCGACCGCCGAGGCGGTCCACCTCGTGTTCCACCCAGCGGTTGTGGTGGGCGGGATCCATGCCGGGCTGCAGCGTCACCTTCGACCAGAATCCGACGTTGACGTACAACTCGTCGGGATTCATCCGGTACAGATCCCAGATGGCGTCAGGGTCGCGTTGGCGTAACGGACACAGCCATACGGGGGCGATGGGGACGTTGGCCTGGAAATCGCTCATGAACTCGGTGACCCGGCCGACCGGGACCTCGATGTCCTGAATGACCCGTTCCAGGGCGGGCGCCCCCCGCCAGCGGTTGAGGGTGGCCTGCAACCCGAAGCGCTCGTCGAGGTTCTGGACTTTCCAGTAGACATCGGAGCGCAGCATCCGACGGGGCAGCGCCTTGCGCAACATCCGGTTTTGCACCCCGAACGCCCGGGAGCACCAGAACCAGTCGGTGTCCCAGCGCCACAGGTAGTCACGCACGGTCAGCCAGTCCTCCGCCCGCTGCTGCAAGGAGCGGTAGTAGACGTGCTGGCCGGTGTAGTCGCTGACCTGGCGGACGTCGTCGGCCCACGAGCCGAGCGTGAGATAGCACTCCCCGGGGGAGAACACCGTGGCGTCGACGAAAGTCACCGCTTCGCCGTCGTAGGCGCCGGCGGCGCATACCGCTTCGAGCACCTGGGCCAGCTCCGCGACCGAGGCAAACGGCACATGGCGCAGATGCACGTAGGGGTGGACCTTCTCCAGTTCGATACGGACCCGCACCGCGTAGCCCAACGTGCCGAAGGAGTTGGGAAAGCCGAAGAACAGGGCGCGGTGCTCGTTGTCGGCGCGGGCGGTCACCACGTCGCCCGAACCGGTCAGCACGTCCAGTTCGATCACCGATTCATGCGTCAGGCCGTTGCGAAAGGAACTGCTCTCGATCCCCAGGCCGGTCACTGCGCCGCCCAAGGTGATCGTCTTGAGCTGGGGCACCACTTTCGGCATATACCCATGAGCCAACGTGGCATCCACGAGATGCTCGTAGGTTGTCATGCCTCCCACATCGGCGGTGGCAGCCTGGGGGTCCACCGAGATGACGGTGTCCAAGCCGGCGACGTCGAGGCGCGGCCCGCTCGGGGCGGCCCGGACGCGAAAGAGGTTGGAGGTGCGCTTGCCCAGGCGTACGGGCGCCGTGGTGGGCAAGGCCCGGTAGTCCCGCTGCAAGCGCGCCACCCGCCGCTCGTAGGCAGCGATCTCGTCGGCTCTCGATCCTGGCATGGGCAACTGCGAATGATAGCAACCGCCTCAGGCAGCAAAGCATGGAAACGAACGCCGCTTCACGCCGCGCTATGGTCTGCATCTGAGGGCGCAACAGCGCAACAGCATCACGTAGACGCAGTGCCTGGAGATCCCTCCGGCTCGTAGGAGCCAACGGCCGTGATCGGTGCTCGCACCGGTTGAATTTGGCCAAGGAAGGAGTGGATGACAGATGGCGACAGGCTCAGTGAAGTGGTTCAACGGTGACAAGGGCTACGGCTTTATCACCCAGGACGCCGGAGGCCCGGACGTTTTCGTGCATTTTAGCGCGATTTCAGGCTCCGGCTACCGTAACCTCGAAGAAGGGCAAAAGGTCGAGTACGAGACCAACCAGGGTCCCAAGGGGCTGCAGGCAGCAAACGTCCGCGCGATCTGAACCGAACGTTTTTAGTCACGCTATCGGTGGGGCATCCCGCCGGTAGCGGCGCGCCTGGCGGTTGTTTTGGCGGGGTTTTGCGAGGTCAGCCGTTGCGGAAACGGTCGAGTTGACGCCGGTCCCGTTTGGTGGGGCGCCCCGACGCGGGGTCGCGCACAAACAGCGGTAGGGGCCGCTCGTCCCGGGGCGGAGGCGGCGCGCTGTGATCGATGATGCACTGCGCAGCCACCGGCGCCCCGACGCGGCGCTCGATGACCCGGAGCACTTCCACGTCGCGTTCCCAACTGTCGCGACGCGCCGCGACCCGGTCACCTACGCGTACCACCGTGGCGGCTTTGGCCGGGCGCCCGTTCACCTTCACATGGCCGGCCCGACAGGCGTCGGTGGCCTGGGACCGGGTGGCGTACATCCGTACCGCCCACATCCATCGGTCCACTCGGGTTTCGGGGATTTCCGTCATGGCGACCAGGCAACGATCGTACCGGCCGGACTGCCGCCCCCCGTGTCCTGAGTCAGTAGTGGTAACGAGCCTGGAGGATGACGACATCGCTCGCTGCAACCACGTAAACCCGCCGATGTTCGTCGGTGATGCGTCGCGACCATGCCCCAGTGATCCCCGTAGCGGAGCATTTCCGGCGTACCGATCCCCGACGTCGGATCACGCACCGTGTCGTCGATCAGACGGTTGATCCGCTTGACCATCGAGCGGTCGCCCTGCCAAGAGGTGTCGTCCTGCCACCCCTGCGGAGTGAACACCGATATCACTCGCGATCGAGAAGGTGCTCGGCGATCTCGCGCTGTCGAGCGGCGTCCGCCGCGGCGAGCAGCCGTCGAGCAGCCGTCGAGCAGCCGTCGAGCAGCGGAAGAGATATGCGGACCCTCCCCCGCGAACTGGAGCGGAGGTTCCGCTCCGTATTAGAGTTCGGGCATGGCCCGCGTCAGTCCTCGCTTGACCTTCGCCGTGCTCATCCTGGGCGTTTCCACCTATTCGCTCCTGCAGTCGCTGGTCAACCCGGTACTGCCTTCGCTCGAACGCGACCTGCACACCACCCAGGCCACGGTGACCTGGGTGCTGACCGCCTACCTGCTGTCCGCCTCGGTGTTCACGCCCATCCTGGGCCGCATCGGCGACATGGTGGGCAAGGAGCGCATGTTCATCGTCACCCTGGGCGCGTTGGGCGCCGGCTCGCTGCTGGCCGCCCTGTCGAGTTCCGTCGGGGTGCTCATCCTGGCCCGGGTCATCCAGGGCATCGGCGGCGCGGTCCTTCCCCTGGCCTTCGGGATCATCCGCGACGAACTCCCGGCCCACAAGGTCGGCGGCGCCATCGGCGTCACCGCGGCGCTGACCGCGGTGGGCGGTGGGTTGGGGATCGTGGTCGGCGGTCCCGTGGTGGAGAGCCTCGGCTGGCACTGGCTGTTCTGGTTTCCGCTGATCATGTGCGCGGTGGCCGGGGTGGCCGCCGTGATGTGGCTGCCCGCGTCGGGCGTGCGCACCCCCGGCCACGTGAATATCCCCGCGGCGGTGCTGCTCTCCGCGTGGCTGGTGGCCCTCCTGGTGGGGGTCAGCGAAGGCCCCGCCTGGGGGTGGGGTTCGGGCCGTACGTTGGGCCTGTTGGTGCTGTCGGTCGTGCTCTTCGTGGCGTGGATGGCCCGCGAGTGGCGTTCCTCGCAGCCGCTCATCGACATGAAGATGATGCGCCAGCCCGCGGTGTGGACCAACAACCTGGTGGCCTTGCTGGTCGGCGTCGGCCTTTACGCCAACATGGCCTTTCTGCCGGCCTTCGTCCAGACATCGCCGTCGAGAGGGTACGGATTCGCCAGCAGCGTCGACTTTTCCGGGCTGTTCCTGGTCCCGCTGGCTGTCGCCATGTTCGTCACCGGCCTGGTCTCGGGGCGGGCGTCCAACCGGATCGGGGCCAAAGCGGTGCTCATCATCGGGACGGTGCTGTCGGTCGTCCCGTTTGTGTTGCTGGCCGCCGCGGCGCACGCGGAATGGGTGGTGTTTGTGGCCATGGGCTTTTTGGGCACCGGGTTCGGATTGGCCTTCTCCGCCATGTCGGCGCTCATCGTGGCCGCCGTTCCGCCCGAGCAGACCGGGGTGGCCAGCGGCATGAACGCCAACATCCGCACCATCGGAGGCTCGATCGGCGCTGCGGTCATGGCCAGCATCGTCACCTCCAGCGACGTGCATGGCGTCCCCACCGCAGCGGGGTACTCGCACGGATTCGCGGTGCTGGGGGTGGCCGCCGCCCTTGCTGCGCTGGCCGCCCTGCTGGTGCCCCGGACGGCGAAGGCCGACCAGCGACCGGTCATGGTCTCCGCCGTCCCCGTGGGAGCCCAGCTTGCTCCCGGCCCCCACGAGTAGTAGACCGACAAAACGCTCGAACCGCCCCTTTAGCTCTGCGGCCGAGCGGCCGATAACTAAACCCATGTGCCAGGGATACCGAGGGAGACCGCGATGAACCACGGCAAGGGCCGCTCCGGCGTCTTGTACTACCAGCCAGTGCTCGTCGGAGCGCTCGTCGCCAGCATCGCTGCGCTCTCCACCGGGGCCCTGCCTGCGGCGGCGGCCGCCGGCCCGGTCGCCGCGGCCAGCCCGGTGCATGCCGCGAGCGGCCTGAGCACCGTGGAGACCTGGAGCACCGGCAACCTTCCCGACGCCGGCTCGCCCATCGCCCTGTCGTCGCCCGCAGTGGCTGACCTTCCGGGAGGTCCCGCGGCCGTCATCGGCGACCGCGCGGGGTACCTCTACGCCTTCAACCTGGCGACCGGCGCTCGCGAGTGGACCGTCAACGAAGGGGGGATCGGGATCGACGGTTCGCCTTCGGCCGCCAAGCTCGGGGGGGCCTACGACACGGTCTTCGACGGGATCGGCGACTCCATCGCGCCGACGCGTGGCTACTACCAAGCGATCAACCCCAACGGCACGGTGCGATGGGAGCAGACGGCCTACAACCCGAGCACCGACACCGGTATCCCGATGAACGGGGTCTCGACGGGGATGGCGGTGGGCACCCTGCAGGGCCAGACCGCCGTGGTGTCAGGGTCGATGGGCCAGAACGAGGCGGCCTACAACGCATCCAGCGGAGCCGAACTGCCGGGCTTCCCGTGGCTCGAGTCGGACTCCAACTTCTCCACGCCGGGCATCGCGGATATCGAAGGCAACGGGACCAACCAGATCGTGGAGGGCGGCGACGCCACCCGGAATCCGGCGTTCCCCGCCAGCTATTACAACATGGACGGCGGCCATATCCGCATCCTCAACCAGACCGCGGCGCTGGGCCAGCCCTACGGCACCAACCCGCCCGGCGGCCTGTATTGCGAGTACAACACCAATCAGGTCGTGGCCTCGTCGCCTGCCGTCGGCCAGTTCCTGGCCGGGGGCGCGGTGGGCGCCGTGTCCGGCACCGGCACCGAGGTTCCGGGAGCCTCGCAGACCGACGTGGTACTGGCCATCGACAAACACTGCGGCCTGCAATGGCAGACGACCCTCGACGGCGGCACGACAAGCAGTCCCGCGCTGGCTGACGTGGAGGGCAACGGCGCCCTCCAGGTCATCGAGGGAACCAACCGGGGGCCGAACGGAGGCTCGGTGTACGCCCTGAACGGGACGAACGGCGCGGTCATCTGGCGCCACGACAACGGGTCGGGGGCGCCGGTCATCGGCAGCGTGGTCACCGTCGACCTCGGTGGCGGTTACCAGGATGTCCTCGACCCCACCCCCCAGGGGCTGGTCATCTTGGACGGGCGCACCGGAAACCAGATATTGCAGGTGGAGTCCGGGGTGCAGTTGCAAGACGCGCCCCTCGTCACCGATGACCCCAACGGCACCATCGGCATCACCGTTGCCGGCTACAGCGGCTCCAACGCGGGCGTCGTCGAGCATTTCGAGGTGCTCGGATCCAACGGATCGCATGTGACCGAGGCCGGATCGTGGCCCGAGTTCCACCACGACGCTCAGCTCAGCGGTAACGCCGGCACCCCACCACCGACTATCGAAGTGGCTTGCAACAAGCCGGCGCAGGCCGCCGGCTACCTGGAAACAGCGTCGGACGGTGGGATATTCACCTTTGGCGACCTGCCCTTCTGCGGATCGACAGGAAACATCGTGCTCAACAAGCCCATCGTGGGCATGGCCGAAACCCGTGATGGCGGCGGCTATTGGTTGGTCGCCTCTGACGGCGGGATCTTTGCCTTCGGGGACGCCAAGTTCTACGGGTCAGCGGGCGGGATCCGTCTCAACCAACCCATCGTGGGTATGGCCGCCACCCCGGATGGCCGCGGGTACTGGCTGGTGGCCTCCGACGGCGGGATCTTTGCCTACGGGGACGCCAAGTTCTACGGGTCAGCGGGCGGGATCCGCCTCAACCAACCCATCGTGGGCATCGCGGCCGATCCCAAAACGGGCGGTTACTGGATGGTCGCTCGCGACGGAGGGATCTTCGCCTACAACGCCCCCTTCCTCGGATCCATGGGCGGCAGCCACCTCAACCAACCCATCGTGGGCATCGCGGCCGACCCCAAAACCGGCGGCTACTGGATGGTCGCTCGCGACGGAGGGATCTTCTCCTTCGGCGCCCCCTTCCTCGGATCTATGGGCGGCAGCCACCTCAACCAACCCATCGTGGGCATCGCGGCCGACCCCAAAACCGGCGGCTACTGGATGGTGGCCAGCGACGGCGGAATCTTCACCTTCGACGCCCCCTTCCTCGGATCCATGGGCGGCAGCCACCTCAACCAACCCATCGTGGGCATGGCCAGCTGATCTCACGGGGCCCAAGGGGCGCGAAATCGGAGGTCCACTATGCTCTCGCCGGTGACGACGGTGTCGCCTATCGAGAGCGGAGACGAGACGCTTCAGCCCGCCAGACCGGCTCACCGCCGGTCGGTGCGCTCGAGCGACCGTTGGGTCAACTATTTCCATACGGCGCGACGGCCGATAGCCGTGTTGCTGGCAACCCGGCTCGTTGCGCTGCTGGTGTTGGACCTCACCACGCGGATCAAGCCCGGCTTGTCCGTGCGGTCGATGATCCAGACATGGGATTCGGTTTGGTACCTGCAAGCGGCTCAGCACGGATGGCCCGAGAAGGTCCCCTTCGCCGGCGGCCACGTCGCGCAGAGCACCATCGCCTTTTTCCCTGCGTTCCCGCTCGCTATTCGAGGGACGGCGGCGGTCACCGGGCTCAGTTATCTCGACGCCGGCTACGTGGTCGAACTGCTGGCGCAGGCAGTCATGGTCGTGTTGTTGTGGAAACTCACCGAACGTATCTGGGACCGCCAGGCCGCTGACCGGGCGACGGTCCTGTTTTGTGTGTTTCCCGGCGCGTTCATCTTCTCGCTGCTCTACAGCGAGCCGTTATTCTTCGTATTCGCCATCCTTTGCCTGTACGCGCTGTTGGACGGCCAGTGGCTGCTCGCGGGGGCCGCCGCTGGTTTGGGCACTGCGGTCACTCCGAATGCGGTGGTGCTCGTCGTGTGCTGTGGCTGGGCTTCGGGTGTGGCGATTGCCACCAGACGTGAGTGGAAGTCGCTGTGCGCGCCCGTCCTGGCTCCCGCGGGCATCGTGGCCTACCTGTCGTATCTGTGGGCGTCGACCGGGTCGGTCAGGGCGTGGACCAACACCGAGTCCGAGGCCTGGGGACAACACACCCACCTGTTGGCGTTGTGGAACCTCGTCGACTTCGAGATTCACAACCCGGGGCACATCGATGTCGAAGTCAACCTCATCGGAACGGCGTTTGTCATCGTTGCCTTTGTCGTACTGATCTGCACCCGGCCACCCGAAAAAGCTGATCAGCTCGGTTGGTGGGCGCTGCTGGCCATCTTCTCGGCGGGCATTGTCCTGCTGCCGGTCACCTCGCCGCTCCTGGGCCTCCGCCCCCGTTTCGTCCTCAGCGCCTTCCCCCTCATCATGGTGGTCGCTTACCGCGTCAAGAACCAGGGCTATCTGCTGTTGGTGGGATGTTCCGCTGTCGTGATGGGTGCGCTGCTCATCACCACAGTGACCACCACATCGCTGATCCCCTAATTCGTATGAGCGTTGAGTAGCGTTGAACGGGTGCAGGCGCTGGTCGTTCTCCCCACCTACAACGAGTTGGCGAACATCGACCAGGTGTGTCGTGCCATCCTGGCCGCCGCGCCCAACGTGGACATCTTGGTGGTCGACGACGGCAGCCCCGACGGGACGGCGCACGCCGCCGAGCAACTGGGCAAGGAGCTGGGCCACATCGAGGTGCTGCGCCGCGACCGCAAACAAGGGCTGGGACAGGCCTACCTGGCCGGTTTCGCCCGGGGCCTCGAGCAGGGCTACGACGCGTTGATCGAGATGGACGCCGACCTGTCCCACGACCCCGCCACCCTGCCTGCCCTCATCGCCAAACTGGACGACGCCGACTTGGTGATCGGGTCGCGCTATATCCCCGGCGGGTCGATCCCACAGTGGAGTCTGCGCCGGCGGCTGCTGTCGCAGGTCGGTAACCGTTACTCGTCGCTCATGCTGGGAGTCCCCCTCCACGACATGACCTCCGGTTTTCGGGCGTACCAGGCCGACCTGCTGCGCCGCCTCACCCTCGACGACACGCACGCCAACGGGTACGGCTTCCAGATCGAGATGGCCTACCGGGCGGTGCAGGCCGGTGCCCGGGTCACCGAGATCCCCATCCGGTTCGTGGAGCGCAAGGAGGGAACCTCGAAAATGTCGCTGCGCATCACCGTCGAGGCCATCGGCCTGGTGACGGTGATGGGGTTCAAGCGCTACGGCCGGGCCCTGCGCTCCGCCCGCCGGCGCTCGGCCAGCCCGGCGGCTGCCGCCCCGCGCTGAGCCCGGGCCTCGAAGAGGCGGCCGATGAGGCGGTTGAGTCCGTCGGTGACGGCAGCTTCGCCCGAAAGGCGTCGGGCGACGTCATCTCCAAGGTGGGCGGCCGTTCTGCAGCCTCGATGGCGGGTTTGACGGTCACAACCATTCTCAGCTAGCCGGCGTGGGGCGCCAGGACTTCGTAGCCCGGTTGGAGTTGGTCCCACCGGGCGTCGGCGTCGCAGGGCTCACCCCCGGTGAGGTGGGCGGCGAGATCTTCGACATGGATCTGGATCCCCGCTCCGAAGGCGGCGAGCTTGTCCCGGGGTAGTCCCCGTTCCTCCCAGACCAGGCTGGTCCCCCCGCCGTCGGCCGCCAGCATGACCTCGATGACATTCTCGTCTGGCTGCCCCGGGTCCAGTGTCACCAGCAACCGTCGCGGAGGCTCACACGCGTCCACCCGTCCTGTGCCCTCCGATCCACTGGCGAAGAAACGTCGGTGGAACTCGCCGCCGAGACGAAGGTCGCCCTCGACCCGGCCGATCCAGCGCCCGAGGCGGACGGGATCGGTGAGTGCCGACCACACGTCGTCGATGTCGGTGTCGAAGCGGTTCTCCATGCGCACGATCCCTGTGCCATCGGCTGCTGAGCGCAGGCTGCCCAAGATGGGGGTGCCGGCAGCTTTGTCACGCGTCATCTTGCGCCTACCTTCCGAGTTGACAAGTCCTTTTGCTACGACGGCTTCGCCGGCCGAAACTCATCGCAAGGTCTTTGAGCGACCCCAGCCTCAGATCCAAAAAAACGGGCCGTAGTTGCGCCAACGCCGCATCCGCGGGACGGGTGCGTCGCTTCGTTTGCGCTGAGCTATTCCGCGATCTCAGCTCGGTCCGAGCGAGGTCGACGTGAGCCAACCCTCAGCCGCTCTCGTCGCCCAAGCCGACGTCCAAGCCGACGCCCAAGCCGACGCCCAAGCCGACGCCCAAGGCGCTTTCGACGGCCTGGTCTTGAGCCTTGGCGCGGTGGCCCTCATCGTCGGTGCGGTCGGGGTGGCCAAGATCATGATCATCTCCGTCCTCGAACGACGCTCCGAGGTCGGGCTGCGCCGTGCTCTCGGGGCCACCAAGGGTCGCCCGGCGCGACGACGGCGGCGGAAGCGCTCAGCGCCGGTGGCTGGTGTGGCGCTGCCAGCTGACCAGGCAGAACACCCCGACGACGATGAGCGCCCACGGCACGTGCGGGTGCAGCAGGTGGCTGACCGAGCTCACTGCGCTCGCCGCCAACGTCACGAGCACCAGGGCGGCGATCAGGTAGCGGGCACGCGGCCGGTGCGGGCGGGTTGCCGGTGTCATCGCCCCGAGCCGGGGGAGGTCGGCCAGCAGGGGGGCCAGATCAGCGTGCGTCTTGGCTGCGCCGGCGCGCGCCTGGCGTTCGTTGAACTCTTCCTCATCGAGGCGTCCGTCAGCGAAATGGCGGCACAGGGCGGCGATGACGTCGTTGCGTTCCGCGTCGGAGACCCGCAGAGCGGTCGGCGCCACGAACGGCCGGTTCCCCCCACGCCCCCACGGCGGGCGAGGTTGCTCGTGGGCGTGCACGTCACGCCCCGGCAAATCGGTGGAAGAGGTCCTCGGCGATTGACGTCGCCGCGTCCTCTTCGGGGATGAGCAGCCAAGCCGCCACGTAGAGGGGAACGGCCAAGCCGCCCACCAAGCCCAGCACCACCCAGGCCAGGCGCACGATCATCAGGTCGACACCCAGGTACTCGGCGAGGCCGGCGGCCACCCCACCGAGCATCCGCTGATGCGGGCAGCGCCGCAACGTTCGCGTCGGGCGGTCGGGGGCAAATCCAGGTTGGCTATCGGATGCAGAGGTCATGGACCGAGCATGCGCCCCGCACCACCACAGAAGAATCGGGAATGACCCTGACCTTCCCCTGAACGCACCCGGGGGTGCTCGGGGTTGTTCCTCATGGCTGAGCCGTGCTGCGGGGCGCGATCATCGAGCTATCCACACCAGCGCCCGTTCCCCACGGTTTCACGATCAACACCAAAAGTGGGTGCGCGGACCCCGCGACAAAGGCCGCGTGCAGCGCCCGGCCGAAGGTCGTCTGATCGGCGGGCTGGGCGCCGCCCTGTCCGCCCGAACCGGCGTCGACGTGACCCTGGTGCGCATCGGGCTGGTGCTGTTCGGGTTGGCCAGCGGGTTCGGGATTGCCGTCTACATGGTGGCGTGGCTGCTGGTACCGGCCGAAAACGAAACCGACACCATCGGGGCCCGCTCCCTGCGCGACAGCCGGGGGCTGGCCTTGATCGCCGGTCTCGTCCCCGCTTTGGTGTTGAGCTTCCTTTTGGCCTCGGCCATCGGTGCGGGGTGGTTGAGTCAACTGGCGTGGCCGCTGCTGGTCAGCGCGGCGGCGTTCGTGTTGGTGTGGCGCAACGGTTCTGAATCCGAGCGGGCGCTGCTGCGGCGGGGGGCGGCGCCCCTCCTGCAGATCGGCGTCGGGAAGACCCGATCATGGAAGGTCTTCGCGTGGCGCGCGGCCCTGGGGATCGTCCTGGCCGCCGGAGGGGTGGCCGCCCTCACCGTCGGGCACCGCAACGCCCGGTTAGCCCCGCTGGGCGGGGTGGCGCTGGTACTCGCCGCGTTCGTCGTGGTGTTCGGACCCTGGTGGCTGAATATCGCCCGGGAACTGGTGCTCGAACGCCAAGGACGCCTGCGGGCCGAGGAAACCACCGAACTGGCGGCGCGGGTGCATGACTCGGTGTTGCAGACCTTGGCCATGATCCAACGCCACGCGGAAGAACCGCAACGGGTGGTGCAGTTGGCCCGCGCCCAGGAACGTGAGCTGCGCTCATGGCTCTTCGAAGGCCGCCCGCCCGGTTCTTTCGCCGATGGGCTGGCCACCGTGGCCGCCGTCGTCGGCCAAATCCAACACGACGTCGAAGCAGCGCACGACATACGGGTGGAGGTGGTCGTCGTCGGGGACTGCCCCCTCGACGAGCACCTCGAAGCGCTCCTGGCTGCCGGTCGCGAAGCCACCGTCAACGCCGCCAAATGGTCGGGGGCGCCGGTGGTGTCGCTCTTCGCCGAGGTCGAAGCCGATGGGGTGTCACTGTTTGTGAGGGACCGGGGCCGCGGGTTCGAGCCGGCCGACGTCGCCTCGGACCGCAGAGGCATCGCCCAGTCCATCAACGGGCGCATGCAACGCGCCGGTGGGCGCGCCGTCATCCGCAGCGCCGCCGGGCAGGGCAGCGAAGTGGAGTTGCGCATGCCGCGGCGGAGGCCGGCGTGACCGGCGCCGTACCGCGGGTGTTCCTGGTCGACGACCACCACCTGTTTCGCTCCGGGGTGCGCAGCGAGCTCGGTGACGCGGTGGAGGTGGTGGGCGAAGCCGACGATGTGGAACCGGCCATCGAGTTGATCACCGAGCGCCGGCCCGACGTCGTGCTGCTCGATATCCATCTGCCTTCGGGTGGTGGGCAACTCGTGGTGGAAGCCGTCAAACGCCACGACCCCGGTATCCGTTTCTTGGCGCTTTCGGTATCCGACGCCCCCGAGGACGTGATCGCGGTGATCCGGGCAGGGGCACGCGGGTATGTCACCAAAGCCATCTCCGGTCCCGAACTGATCGACGCGGTGCAGCGGGTGGCCGGGGGGGACGCGGTGTTCTCGCCCCGCCTGGCCGGGTTTGTGCTCGACGCCTTCGCGGGCATGCCCGAGCTGGCCGGTGCCACACCCCCGGTCGATCCCGAACTCGATCAGCTCTCGCCGCGCGAACGCGAAGTGCTGCGCCTCATCGCCCGGGGCTACACCTACAAGGAGGTGGCGGCGGATCTTTCCATCGCCCCCAAGACCGTCGAGAGTCACGTGTCCGCGGTGCTGCGCAAGCTGCAACTGTCGACCCGGCACCAGTTGACGCGGTGGGCCACCGAACGCCGTTTGATCTAGCGCGGCGGCCCTCACACCCCGCGGTAGCTGATGTCGTCGCGGTTGCGGGTGCCGACGGTGAAATCCTCAGCAAAGACCATGCGGGACGCCGGATCGAACGCCACGGTGTAGGTCCAGTCGAACGCGCACACCCGCCTGGCGATCAACCAGAGCCCGTCGCGACGTTCGAAGCGGTCGACGTAACGCAGACCGATGACCAGATCGTTCTCGGCGCGAACGTGGTGTGCCACACAGTAGGTGTCGACCTGCGCGGTGTCGCCGTCGAGGCGCACCGACGGCGAACCCACGAAATGCATGGTCTGCTCGAACGCGCTGAGCACCTCGCCCACCCATTGGGCGAAAGCCGCCGGCGCGCCCCGAAACGAGTTGTGATCGTCGAAACCGTCGGGGTGGTAGCACGCGATCATCGCTTCGGCGTCGAGGCGGTCGGTGCCCCGAGCCAGTTTTTTGATGACGTCGCCGATCTCTTCGCGCGCCGACAGTTCCTCGATGGTGAGCGTCATTGGTCGATGCCGATCATGACCGACACCATGCGCAGGCGCTGCTCCCCCACCGGCCGCCACAGGTGCTCGGTGCCGCGCTGCACCACGACGTCACCGGTTTCCAAGCGCACCGGGGCCTGGTCGCGCAGCTCGAGTTCGACGGCCCCGCCCACGATGAAGTCGATGTCGATGGTCGGCGTGGCGTGCCACCCTTCCCCGCGCTGGCCCGACCCGAGGGGCAGATCCACCAAACGGAAGGCGACGCCCAGCCCCAACGGGTCGAGGACCCAGGGGCCCTCCGGGTCGCCGCCTTGGTCGCAGGTCACCAGCGGACCGCCGGTCTGCCACAGATCCACCAGCACCGCGCCCTCGGCGCCCCCCGGGTGCAGGACGACCGGTGGCGTTCCGTCCGACACCGCGGAGGAACCGTCCTCGCCACGGCCGGTCACCACCCGCCGCGGTCCCCTTTCTCCACCTTCCGCGCCGGACCGGGTGACCAAGGCAAACGCCGGCGCCGGCCCGGTCGGGTCGGGACGGAGCATGGTCACCGCATAGGTGCAGGGGCGCTCCCCCACCACCCGCCAGCGATGCGCGGTGCCCCGTTGAATGGCGAAGTCCCCCGGCCCGAAATGGTGTTCCCCGTCGTCGAGACCGAGCACGATCTCGCCGTCGAGCACCACCATCAGGTCCAAGGTGTCGGTGGTGTGCATTCCCGGGCGGTCGGGGTCGTCACCGGGCACCCGCAGCCAACGGTCGTCGCCGGTGGCCCCGGCCGGCGGCGGGGGGATGCGGATCACCCGCGACGACAGGCCGCCCACCGGTGGTTCGAGCGCGAACGGTCCCTCGGGCGGGTCCCCTCCGTCGTAGAGGCCGGCCGGCGGCGCCCCCACCCACAACACGGTGCTGAACGCCGGGCCGCTTTCGGGTCCCACCCCCGGCGCCGGGCCGTCGGCGATCACCGATTCTCTGCCCCGGTCGTCCACACCGGTCACCACTCGACGAACCGCAAACCCCATGCGTCATCCTCCTCTGATGTGCCGACGCCCCCGGGCGCGACAATAGGGGACGATGCGACCGGCGCTCACCAGCAACATTCCGCTGGTCGGCCGCGCCGCAGAACTGGGCCAGATCGTCGGCGCGCTGGGGGGGCCGGCCCCGGTGGCCTTCGTCCTGGCCGGCGCAGCCGGGGTGGGCAAAACCCGACTGGCCGCGGAGGTGGCCGCCGCGGCGGAGGCTCTCGGCGTGGCCACCGCCCACGTCAAAGCGTCGCGATCGGCCGCGTCCATCCCCTTCGGCTCCTTCGCCCCGCTCCTGCCGGCCAGCGACTTAGTGCCCGACGACCTCCTGGGCCTGCTCCGCCAGGCCAGCGAGGCCATCGTGGAGCGCGCGGGGCCGCAGGGCCGGCTGCTGCTGGTCGTCGACGACGCCCATCTCCTCGATGACGGCTCCGCCGCGTTGGTCCACCAGCTGGTGCTCGCCGCGACCTGCAGCGTGGTGGCCAACGTACGCACCCCCGGTTCTGCGCCGGACCCGGTGACCGCGTTGTGGAAAGACGGTTTGGCCATGCGCATCGACCTCGACCCGCTGCTCGAGGCCGACGTCGCCGAGGTCGTCAGCCGCTTCCTCGGGGGGCCCGTGGCGGGGGCCAGTGTCCGCGGGTTGTGGGAGGTGAGCGGAGGCAACGCGCTGTGGATGCGGGAGCTGTTGATCGCCGCCGCGGAGACCGATGCATTGACGGAGAAAGGGGGCCTGTGGACCCTGCGTCTCCCGCTGGCCACCCCCGGACGCCTCATCGAGTTGGTGGAATCACGCTTGGGCGGAGTGGCGGCCGACACCATGCGGGTCATCGAGATGCTGGCTGCGGGTGAGCCGCTCGGGCTTTCGATGTTGGAGGAGCTCGCCAACGCGGAAGCCATCGAGGACGCGGAGCGCCGGGGTTTCGTCGAAATACGCACCGACGGCCGTCGCACCGAGGCCCGGCTCTCGCATCCCATCTACGGCGAGGTGCTGCGCCAAAGCCTTCCCCGCTCGCGGTTGCGCCGTATCTCGGCCACCTTGGCGCAGGCCTTGGAGGGAGTGGGGGCCAGGCGCCGGGAGGACCTGCTGCGCCTGGCCCGGTGGCAGCTCGACGCCGGCGTCCACGGGGATCCGGCGTTTTTGGTGCGCGCCGCGCAGCGCGCCACCGAGATGTTCGACATGGAACTGGCCGCCAAACTGGCACAGGCGGCACTCGACTCGGGCGGAGGGGTGGAGGCCGGCCTGATGCTGGGCGAAGCCCAGTTCCGATCCGGTCACCACGCGGCAGCCGAATCGGTACTGGCCGGTTTGGTGGCGCACTGCACCAACGACACGGAGCTTTCGTTGGTGGCCAACGCCCGGGCCTACAACCTGAGCAACCTGATGGGCGACCCCGCGTCGGCCGCCGCCATCCTCGACGAGGCGCTGGCCGTGGTGGTCGATGTGACCGCCCGCCTGCGGCTGCTCGGACGCCTGGCCACCAACCGGATTTTCGAGGCCGAACCGGGCGGCGCCCTCGCCGCAGCCGAAGAGCTGCTGGCCAGCGGCGACGATGGGATGATCGGCCGCGGCGCCTACCCTTCGTCGATCGCCTTGGCCCTGCTCGGTCGGGGTGGCGAAGCGGTGGCCATGGCAGACCGCGGCCTGCAGGCGCATCGTCGTTCGGGGCAGGCCAACCAGTTGCCGGAGGTGCAGCTCATCGGCGCGGTGCTGGGCCACACCGGCATCGGCGCGCTCAACGAAGCCGAAACAGCCGCCACCACCGGCTACCGGGCCTGCCTGGTGGCCGGCGACAAAGAAGGCCAAGCCACGTTTTCGTTTCTTCGGGGCCTGACCCTGGTGGAACGGGGTCAGCTCGACGCGGCTTCCCGGCTGTTCCTCGAGGGTGCCTCCATCAACCGTGACCTGCAGGACACCGCGGCGCTGCGCTGGTGCGTGGCCGGGATGGCGTTGGCCGAGGGGATGGCCGGGCGGGCCCCCGCGGCCAGCGCCGCCCTGGCCGAGTTGGACGAACTCCCGGCCGGGTGGATGACCATCTTCGAGACCGACGTCATCGACCGCGGGCGGGCCTGGGCCAGCGTGGCCAGCGGGGAGTTGTCGCGGGCGCGCCGCCAGTTGCGCGAAGCGGCGCAGCGGGCGGCCAACGGCAACCAACGGGTGGCCGAAGCCCGCCTCCTCCACGACGTGGCCCGCCTCGGGGAACCCGAATCGGTGGCCGCCCGTCTGAGCGAACTGGCCGGCGTGGTCGACGGTGAGGTGGTGGCCAACCTGGCCTCCCATGCCGGCGCCCTGGCCCGTCGGTCGGCGCCCGGGCTCGAAGCCGCCGCGCTGGGTTTCGAAAAGCTGGGCGCCGCGCTGTTGGCCACGGAGAGCTACGTCGCGGCAGCTGCCCTCTACCGGGTCAGCGGGTCGGCCCGCCGGGCCAGCGCGGCGAGCAGGCGGGCCGACGAACTCCTTCGTTCGTGCGGCGACGTCCACACCCCGGCGCTGGCCCCCAGCACCGACGCGGTCGCCTTGACCCGGCGCGAACGCGAGGTCGCGGGCCTGGCTGCGGCGGGCGCGTCGAGCCGGGAGATCGCGGCGAAGCTGTTCGTTTCCGTGCGCACCGTGGACAATCATCTCCAGAGCGTCTACAGCAAACTCGGCATCACCGCTCGCGACGAACTGGACCGCGCGCTGCGCGTGCCGGCCACGCACACCACCATCCCGAGAAATAAGTAGTCGTTACTCATCTCCCTGACGGCCTGGGGAAGCACACTTGGGCTACAGGGGTAACACCCGCTGCGACCAAGAAGGGATCGTGGATGGGACAGTTCAGGCAGACCAATGAGCGGGGCGCTCCGGGCGAAGCGGGCGCGGGAATGTCCGTCCCCGAAGTTTCGGGTTCGGGAGCGTCGGGTTCCGAAGTCAACGGACAACAACTGGCAGCCGCCCGGCTCCTGGCCCATTTAGCCGTCGCCTACCTCGTGGTGGTGGCCGAGCGCGACGAAGCGCGCCGCGTCCAGCAGGAACTGCTGCACCGGGGCCTGCGTGACCACTTGACGGGTCTGGCCAACCGGGATCTCCTCTTCGACCGCCTGGGCCAGGCACTCGTCAACGCCGATCGCCGGAGCCAGGCCGACGGCCACAGTGACCGGGTAGCGGTGTTCTTCATCGATCTCGATGGCTTCAAACAGATCAACGACACCTATGGTCACGCCACCGGCGACACGGTGCTCATCGACTGCGCCCATCGCATGGCGAGCGCCGTTCGCGCCCAGGACACCTTGGCCCGCCTGGCCGGCGACGAGTTCGTCCTTATCTGCGAAGGTCTGCCCCAGGCGACACCGGCGGAACTCGACGAGCAGGTCACCGCGGTGACCGACCGGTTGCGCCGCGCGTTGAGCGAGCCGGTCACCTTGGCCGACGTGGAGCTCACGGTCTCGGCCAGTGTCGGTGCCGCGCTCAGCACCCCGGGGAGTTCTCCCGACACCGTGCTGGCGGAGGCTGACGCGGCCATGTACCGGGCCAAGCAGCAGCAGCAGTACCGGTCGTGCGTTCCCGCCGGGCGTCCCTACGCCGGGCGCGCCCACGACGGTTTCGCCACAACCGGGTCCCTTCAGATCCGCAGGGGAGCTTCCAGGGTGCGTTTCTCGATCGGGGCGCCGGGCTCCACCCTCTCGTAGGGCCACACCGCCGGGTTGGGCCACATCGTTTCGTTGGGCCCGACCGTCTCGGAGGGCCACGTGCCCCAGCCCGCCGGACCTCCCGCCTGGTCGGGCCGGCCGTAGTCGGTCACCAGTTGCGCATGGCTGCCCAGCAGCGTGAACTGTTGCGGGCCGCAGGTGGCGTTCAGCCACCACCAAGGGCCGTAGCGACCGCTGCCCGCCAGGACCAGGGTTTGCCCCGGCCCCCGGGCCGCCACCACCTGGCGGGCGTCGCGGGCCGCTGCGCCCGCCACCCCGGCCAGGGTCAGACGATGCTGGGGAAGCACCAGGCGTACGATGGTCCCGGCCGGCCCCGTCGCCACTTCGAGGCCCAGTACCGGGGTGCCCGCGGCGCCCAGGGCCCGTAAGGAGGCGAGAAGGTCGCGCTCATGGTCGGCGAGCGCCCGGCGCTCGATGCGCCGCCAACGCCCCATGGCCCAGGGTGCTGCCCCAAGGAAGGTCATAGAAGAACTTTTAGCGAACGATCGATCGTATGTCAACTGAATAAGCGATCGATAGTTCGCTATAGTGCGGCTATGGCTGGTCGCCGGTCCGTCGCGGCCGCACTTGATACGCGCCGCACGATCTTGCAGCGATCTGCGGAGATCGCTTCGGTGGACGGCCTCGAGGGTCTCAGCATCGGGCAGCTGGCCAACGACCTCGAGATGAGCAAAGCCGGCGTCATCGGCCACTTCGGCTCGAAAGAGGAACTGCAGTTGGCCACCATCGACCTGGGAGCCGAGATTTTCCGGACGCTGGTGTGGGATCCGGTCGTCCCCGTGGAACGCGGGTTGGCCCGTCTTCTGGCGGTGTGCGATACCTGGACGAGCTACTCCAGCAACCCTCCCTTTCCCGGCGGGTGCGTCATGGCCACCGCGTCGATGGAGTTCGCGGGGCGGACCGGTCGCGTCCATGACCGCTTGGCCACCTACTTCGATCTGTGGCATCAGACGTTGGTGGCGGAGGCCCGCTGGGCGGTCGAGCACGGCGAGCTGCCTCCCGAGACGGATGCCGACACCATGGCGTTCAGCCTCCAGGCGCTCACCGCGGCCATCAAGACCGCCAAGTATCTCTCCGCCGATCCCGAGGCGGAGGCCCGGTGCCGAAGCGCCATGCGAGCCCTCCTGGGCAGGGACAGCTGAACCCCGAAGCGCACGGGCACGCTGCGCTGGCCGCGGTGCTGTGGGAGGCCGGGTTTATCGCGGCCGAAGAAGAAGCCGAAGAACTCCTCGAAGCGGCAGCCGGCGACATCGCCCTCCTCGAGTCGCTCGTCGGGCGCCGCCTCACCGGCGAGCCGTTGGCCTGGATCACCGGTAACGTCTCGTTTTGCGGATTGGCCATCCGTGTCGATCCCGGTGTGTATGTTCCTCGCTGGCAGAGCGAAGCCCTGGCCCAACGAGCCAGCGAGCGGTTGGGGCGGTCGGGCATGGCTATCGATGTGTGCACGGGAGCCGGCGCCATCGCCAAGGTGATGGCCACCAACCGCCCCGACGCCCGAATCGTTGCAGCCGACATCGACCCGAAGGCGGTGGCGTGCGCCCGGGCCAACGGCGTCGAGGCGTACCGCGGTGACCTCTTCGACGCCCTGCCGGCATTCCTGACCGGGGCCGTCGATGTGGTTGTCGGCGTCGTGCCCTACGTGCCGACGCCGGCCCTGGGGCTGCTGCAACGCGACACCTTGGCGTTCGAGTCCCCTCTGTCCTACGACGGGGGGCCCGACGGCACCGAGCTCCTGCGTCGCGTGGTGCGCGACAGTCCCCGGTTCTTGCGGCGCGGCGGTGCGCTGCTCCTCGAAGTCGGCGGAGAACAAGCGGACCTGCTGGCCGGCGACTTCGCTCGGCACCGCTTCGTCGACGTCACCGTCGTGGTCGACGAGGACCGCGACGTGCGCGGCGTCGAAGCAACCCTCGGGGGGTAATCCGCCGTTGGCCTGGCGAAAACCTACGCTCCACGACGATGGGGCGAACACCGCACTCACCGTGCAGTTATCGCCGTTTTGATGGTGCCGACCGGCTCCCTTCGCCGGTCTGGCCTTTCGCCGATTGCAGTGCCACGCCGTCCGGATCGGCCGATGACTCCGTAGACCCTGCAGAAACCCAACGGAGGTCAATGGAAATGAATCGATTTCGAAGCGGATTGAGTGCAGTCGGTCTGGCAGGTGTATTGGTGGCCGCTGGCGCTGCGTGCGGATCTTCGTCGAGCTCGTCCACCCCGACCACGTCGGCATCTGCGGCGAGTGCAACGGCCGACACGGTGACCGCCATCCCGCACCTGAGCGGCGTGGGGACCACGGTGCAGCTCAATACTTCCACCATGAGTGCCCTCACCTCCCTCGGGGTGAAGGTCACCCCGACGGGGACGGCCACGCTCAACGCGTCGGCTGGTTCGGTGACCTTTCCCATCACCTCGGGCTATGTGGAGATCCACAGCAACAAGAACTTCAAACCCGGTTACATCGTGGGTTCCGTCGAGCACGATGGATCCGGCCTGACGTTCAGCGCCGGCGCCAAATCCCTTGCCGTGAGCAACTTCGTCGTCGATCCCGGCAACTCGATGCTGTATGCAACCGTCGGTGGGATGCCGGACGTGCCGTTGTTGAGTCTTGACGGCACCAACGTCAAGGTGAGTATGCAGGGGAGCAATGTGGTTCTCGACGGGACAGTGGCCGAGTTGACCCAAACCGCGGCCAGCGCACTCGACACGACGTTCGGCACCACCGCCGTAAAGGCAGGTCTGCCTCTCGGTACGGTGCACCTCGTGGCCAGCGGCACCACCAACAGCTATACCGGCCAGACCACGGAAATCTCCCGGCTCAGCGGCCAGAGCACCTCGGTCGCCCTGGACCCCTCGACGGCCAGCGCCCTGGCCAGCCTGGGCGTGGCCCTCGCCCCGGAGGGAACGGCAACCTACACGGCATCCGATTCGGAGATTCACTTCCCCATCACCGGTGGGTTCGCGGCGATCCACTCCGATACGAGCTACAAGCCGGGCTATATCGACGGGGTGCTGCTCCACCAGGGAAGCGGGTTCACCCTGAGCAAAGGCTCGACCAAAGTCACCTTGTCGAACTTCGTGGTCGACCCGGGTAACTCCACCCTCACCGGTTGGGTGAACGGGGGCGAGGTCGCCGTGCCGTTGCTGTCGCTCGATGGGAGCGCCATCAAGGTGTCCAACGTCGGCAACACCGTCCACCTCGACGGCACAGTAGCCAGCCTCACTCCTACGGCGGCCAGCGCCCTCAACTCCGCTTTCGCCACCACGGCATTCAAGGCCGGCCTGGAGTTGGGCGTCGTGCACATCATCGCCGCCGGGAGCTGACGACGCGGCCACCTGGGGCACGTCGACGGGAATGCTCCACACCCGTCGGCGTGCCCTCCGTCGCATCGGATTGCCTCCTCGCGGCCCGAGTGGCGGCCCTTGCTACCTTCGCGTTGAGCTAGCGAGCGGGGCGCACGCCGGGCGCACCGAGACGCCGGGACCGGCGGCGGAGCCCCACCACGAACCCGGTCCCCAAGATGGCGGCACCGCCTCCTGCAAAGTAGAGGGGATGTCCTTCGGCCAACGCCGGAGCGGGGCCCGGCAGATCCAGACAGAGGCTGGCGTCGAGCGGCCCGTAGGTCGATTCATTGGTACCGCTCAGCGACCCGGCGATCACCGCGCCCCACAGGTGACCGCTGGAAAAGGTCACCGCAACCCCAGGAGCAAACAGGGTTCCCGCCCAACCGCCGGTCAAGCCGAGCGAAGTGGCGCCGGGGAAGTTGAAGATTGTGGAGTCGGCCAGCGCAGGGGCCGGGCCGGTGGACGGAGCCGCGGACACCCCGTCGAGAGTGATGTTGGAAACGGTCAAGGCGAGCGCCCCCGTGTCGGGGATGTTGACCACTACGTTGCCTCCGGCCGGTACTCCGGTGACCTTTACGGAAGTGATCGACGCCAACTCGCCCGGCGACAGCGTCCACACGTATTGATGGTCGGTTTCGCTTTGCGTGGCGGCGAGCGTGAGGGTGCTCGACGCAGTGTTCACCGTGTCGCCCGGTGAGGTCGGGAGGCCGGCGAGTTCGCTCGAGAGTGTCGCGTCACCGGCCGCGGTGGTCGCGAAGTCGACGGGGAGATTGGCCTGCGAAACCGAGTTGAGAACGCCGGCTTGATAGCTGACACCGGTGACATTGGCATCGGCGTAGGCGTTACCGAGGTGGACCGACGTCGTGTTGTTGCCGGTGACGGGGCCGCCGGCCACAAACCCAACGTTTGATGCGGGAAGCAGGGTGGCGTTCTCCGAGATGGCAAAGTTGCTCAGTTGCGAGGTGCCGCCGAAGGCCGTCGGACCGTCGCTGTCGCCGTGGGCCTCGGTGACGTTCCCCGTGGCGAACTCGCTGTAGCCGAACGATGGCGGCAACACCGCGCACGAGTTGGCGGCGAGCACGACGCCGGTTCCGGACGCGGCAGCGGGTTGGACCAGCGGGCTGACGCCGCACACGACGGTGGCGGCCAGTACTGCACAAGGACCCAGACGCCCGGCCACGCCTCCATGCATCTTCATACAAGCACTATGAACCGACGTCGCCGATCGGCGGGATGACGGGTCGGATCCCGGCAGTGAACATTGGGTAGCGAGGAAGTGAGGAATCGACACCGCGGCGCCACGCGCCGGTTTGCGGATCCCCAAAATACAAGTTGGTGCCTCTCCGAAACTACGAGCTCAGGCGTCGCCCTCGGGCTCGCCGAGACGAACAGTTCCGGGAACCACCAACGGGGACATCGCCACCCCGGGGTCCTCGCCTCGCCAATCGGGATCGATGCCGGCAAACATCTTGCCGCCGATGTCGACGTAGAGATGGCGCTGGACCGGATCGACGACCGCGTGCTCGGTCACCTCCTCGGGGGTCCAGGGTCTCCATGACTGGCGATGCCAATCCCAGGCAGAGCTGTGGCCGTGAACCTGGCCGAACGGCACCGGACGCCCCACCCAGGACCGGTAGAGCTCCGAGCCGGCGGCGGCCCATACGACTCCCGGCTTGTAGGCGTCGACGCCCTGCAGCATGAGGCCAGGGGCAAACGCCCGGCGGCGGTCCATGCGCAGTATTCGATTCAGTCGACGTGCGGCGTCCACCGGGTCCGCTGGCTCGCCCAGTTCGACCCATAACTCTCGGGTCAGGCCGGCATGGGTGACAAGCAGGGGACCCCAGGCTGCGCTGTCGACCGTGGTGGCCAGCAGGCCACGACCGTTGTGCACCCACGTGCGGATGATCGCCTCGGCATCTATCGACACCCGTGAGTGGCCGAAGCCGATGCCGCCGATGTACACCGACTCGTGATTGCCCACCAACTGCACCCAGCGGGACCCGTTGGCCGACATCATCTTCGACACGAAGGCCACTACCGCGTCGCTGTCCGGACCGGTGTGCACGAGATCGCCGACCTGCACCACCGTCAGATCATCGGGCAGCTTGCCTGTTGCCCGATCGAGGCCGAGCACTTCAAGCGCTGCCGCTAAGGGGCGGAGGTGCCCGCTTACATCACCGAAAACCGCTGTGCGCGGTCCCTGGCCATTGCTCACGATCGATTCCTCGGCCGGCGAGGCACCGCCCTGAACGTATCAGACCGCCGGCGGCCGCCCGTCGCCGTGATTTCGGGAAAAGCGGTCAGTAGATGGCCGGTTTTGCCGGGCATGATGGCGACATGACGAGCGAATCTCAAAACGAGCAGGCTGAGCGGGCCGACCTCATCGATGCCCTGGCCACGCACCGGAACTTCCTGCGCCGCACCGTGCGGGACCTGACTCGGGAGCAAGCCACTCAGCGCACCACGGTCAGCGAACTCTGCCTGGGTGGACTGATCAAGCACACGGCGCGGATGGAAGAACGCTGGGACAATTTCATCGAACAGGGTCCGACCGCTATCGGTGCCGCCGACGCCGCGGCGTACGAAACCCATGCCGCAAGTTTCCGTGTGGCGGACGACGAAACGCTGGCCGACCTCCTCGCTCACTACGACAAGGTTGCCCGCCGCACCGAGGATCTTGTCACCACGTTGCCTTCGCTCGACGTATCCCACCCGCTGCCCCCGGCACCTTGGTTCGCGCCGGGCGCCCGGTGGTCCGCCCGCCGGGTCCTTTTGCACATTTTGGCCGAAACGGCACAGCACGCCGGGCACGCAGACATCGTCCGGGAGTCACTCGACGGCGCCAAAACCATGGGGTAGTCGGCGAGGTGTCCGAGCGACGCGGACGGGCAGGATTACCGACCGTCGCGGTGACCTCCGAATCGGGCCCTACAGGCCCGCATCGTCCGGGTGCGTTGAGAGTCGCGGCGCCGGGCGCCGAGGTTGCCACACAAGGAGCGCAAGCCCGGCCCAAACAGCGATCAAGGCGATCCAAATTGTGGATCGGAGCCATAGGGAGATCTCCCGGGTAGGCCAACGGATCGAGCCGGTGAGCGGCGCATAGCCGATCCAGCCTGAGGTCGCTGACACCCTGATGTGGGTGAGGTACCAACCAGCCACACCGAGTGCCGAGGCCACGGCCAACATCCAGATGGCCCGGGGTCTCCTCGTCGGGTGCGGGCGACGGGGCACGACGCAAGCATGGCACGTCGTTGGGGTGGTGGGCTCAGGGGCGGATGGGGGTAATCCCCGATAGCGCGAAGTGGCCTCTACCGTCGACGATGAGCGGGTGAAAAGCGCGAAGCGGGCCGGCGCCCGTTGGTGGGTGCACCTGGGACTCATCGGGTCGGTGTCGGTGTCGTTGATCTTCGAGTTCGTGCTGACGCTCCACATCGCGTTGGGTCTCGTCTTCGCCGTGCTGGTGGGTGCACATCTGCTCCAGCGTCGCCGTACCGTGGCCAACCTGACGCGCCGTGTCGGTCGATTCGCGACCCTGCAAAGTCGCGCCGGTCGACTGGCGCTGTCCGATGCGCTGCTCGGGGTGCTGAGCGCAGGGATGCTGGTGTCGGGTGTGGTCGATCTGGCCTTGGGGCACCCGACCCGTATTCGCTGGCACGCTTTGACCGGCGTGGCGCTCGCCGCTTATCTGCTGGTTCATACGCTGCGACGGCGGAGACGGCTGCGCGCCTCGACCATCGCCTGATGCAGGACGGTCACCGACTGAAGACCATTATCGGCTGGGCTGGGGGACCTCACCGGCTGGGTGGCCGTTCGATCTGCAGCTGGGTTTCCGCAACGACAAAGCCCACCGACCGATACAGGTCGAGCGCGAAGTAACTGGGGTCGGCCACGATGACCAGGGTGTGTGCACCGAGGTCGGTCAACCCGTAAGTAGCGGCACGGTGGATGAGGGATCCCGCCAACCCACGACGGCGCCAGGCCGGGTCGGTCTCCACCGTTTGGAACCGCGCGACGCCGGCGGTGGCCTTGACCAAACCCATCTGGGCCACCAGACGATCGTCCAGGAATGCACCGAACCATGCCCCGCATCCCGCCTCGACGATTTGGCGGTTGGTGGTCGCCTTGGCCATGAGGTGCATGCGGTAGGCGACGTCGCCCAGTGGGCGCTCGTTGCAGCGCGTGCGCAGATCGACGCTCTGCATCCAGTCTTCGTCCGAACGCAGCTGACGGTATCTCGCCTCGCGATTCAACGTCGACGGTTCGTGGATTTCGGTGGCGGTCATCACTGCCGCAGCTTCCGCGTCATAGCCGCGACTGGCGAACCAGCTCAAATCCTCGACAGCTCGGTCGGTGCCGTCGAATCCCATCGCCACGTGATCGGCCGCCGGAAACGCGTCAGAAAAATGGTCGAGCCACTGCTGCGAACGCTCGGGAGGCGGCACTTCGCCGAGCAGGACAAAGTTGCCCCACCAGTGGGTGGGATTGTGTGGGGTGCGTACCACGAGGTGATCCGAGTACTCCTCGACGATCGATCCCCCGAGGCGCAACAAGGCAATGTCGGTTTGGAAACCCAATGAGATCGGTTCCATCGCCGACGGTCTAGCGCACCTGAACGGCGGCTGCACCCGACATGGCGGCTGCACCCGACATGACGGCGAATCCGTCAGTTGCCTGCCGACCGCTCGTCGCCGGCAGATAACCAGCCACCGCCATCGACCACCACGATGGCGCCGGTCACATACGACGACGCCTCGCTGGCCATAAACAGCACCGCGTTGGCCACCTCGGTGCTGGTCCCGATCCGGCGCAGCGGATTCTTCGCGCCGGTGCGACCGAGGCCCTCGAAGCGCCGCATCCCTTCGGTTCCTGCCATGCCGCCGGGGGCGACCACATTGACCCGAACTCCGTCGGCACCCCATTCGATAGCGCACGTGCGACTCAGGGCATCGATGCCCGCCTTGGCCGCAGTGACGTGCGCCTGCATGGCCATCCCCCGGTACTGGATGGCCGCTGTCACGTTGACCACAGCGCCTCCGTGGTCGCGCAGCCACGCCTCGTATGCCAGTTTGGACACGTTGAACGTACCGAGTAGATCGATGTCCACCACTGCTTTGAAAGCATTGGGACTCATGCCAGTGATTGGCACCGGGAAGTTGCCGGCCGCGTTGTTGACCACAATGTCGAGACGGCCGAACTGGGCGAGGACGGCGTCGAGGACGGCTTTCACCTCCTCGGGACGTCGAACGTCGCATATTCCGTAGATTGCCTCGACTCCGCCGGAGGTCAGCTTCTCTACTGCAGCACGTAGATTGTCCTCTTTGCGACTGCAGATGGCGATCCGGGCCCCGTGGGCTCCAAGGACGGTGGCGATCTCGAGTCCGAGCCCGGTCGCCCCACCGGTCACTAGTGCAACTTGGCCTTGGAGGAGGTCGGAGCGAAACGGACTCAGCGGCGGTGGCGTCATGCCAGCAGCATGCATCATCAACAGCCCGCCGGCACGCATGACTGAATGCTCGCCGACTCACTCCTCAGCGCCGGCCGACGAAGACGCGCTGTTCCCTGATAGCGCGCCACCTGGGGCGCCACTTCCGTTCGGCGGTGACGACGACTCGTCAGCGGTCCCCTTCGGGATAGGAAGCCCATTGTGCACACCCACGCCGGCCGGGCACGGCGGATCCTCCCAGTGCCAGAAGGGAAATGGACCCGAGAGCCGCGCCCTTTGATAGCTGATCTGGTCGTGGTGATACCCGCAGATCCTCGAAAGGTTTTCCAGCGTGGTGGGGCCACCTTGGGAGAACGGCACCAGATGGTGGGTCTCGAGGTGACGCGAGCGGTCACACCCAGGAACGACGCATGCGCGATCCCGCTCCTCAAGGGCAATGCGCACATTCGCGGGCACGGTGCGGCCCACATGCCGCACATCGAGCACCCGGTCGCCGTCGACCAGCAGTGCTTTCAACACTGCGTCGCACTCCGCTTTGCGGACCGTCTCCACTGGCACGGGGCCTACGCCGACGATCTCGCACACCTCGCCGGGCTCGGTGTGGCCACGTAGCAGGGCGGAGCGGTCAACCCGAATGTTGATTGTGGTCTGGGGACCTCCCGTGGCAGTCCCACGTGGTGCCCGGGCCATCTCCACGAGGGCGTCCGCTTCGTAGGCGTCTGACTCGTCGCGCACGCCCTGCCTCCTGGCCTCGCAATACACCTGCTCGCGGCACGTGGCGATGCCTGCCAGCAGCACGGCCCCCTGATCAGCGGTGAGACGGAACCTACCTTCGACTGCGCCGTCGGCGGCGGTCCAATGCCGGAAGTAGCGCGACCGGTGAATCCGATCCCTGTCGGATGCGCCGTTGCGTCCTTGTGCGGCTTGGCGCACCGCTTGCGCTTGGCGCCGCAGTTTGGAAAGCGTCTCTTTCGCGGCCTCCGACAGCAGACGCGATTCGGCCGCCGGATCGGCCGTCGAGGCAGAGGACACGGCAGCAACTTGTTCCGAGGACAGTTTGCCGGAGCGCAACGCCTCTTCCGTAGAGGGAAGTTGCTCCATCCGCGAAGCGGTAGCCAGCACCTCCGACGCGGACGACACCGAACTCCCTTCCTCATGAGCGAGCCACGCCTCTGCGCTGCGGTGCCCACCAGCACGCCACCCGTTGGTCCGTTCGACTTGGCCGGCAGCCAATGTCTTGCCGGCCGACGCCAGCCGTTCGATCTCGACAAGCATGCGCACCAACTTGCTGGCGTCAGCTCCAGCCCAACATTTGGGCTCGAACGCCGCCACGAAGGCGCCGAGCTGTTGACGGCACTGGCGCAACTCATCCAGCGACGATGTGTTCGTAGCCAACCTGGCTCCCTTACGAGTACGACGATGCGGGAGCGGCTGTATCGTCAGCCACGAACGTAGGTGCCTCCGACACTTTACCATGAAGCGGTTGCACTATCGAACGTATGTTCGTACACTTGCGTCGTGGCGTGCGACGGTCGGGTCGACAATGACGGCAGGTGTACCAACAATGAGTGCGGCGCGTGGGACCTCGTTCGGGCCTATCGCCACACCGCCGCACAGGACCGTCCTGGCCGGTGGCAAGTGCTACTCGCAGCGCATGATGGGAGGTTTCTGGGCGAGTGCCCAGGTACCGCTCAGGTCAGCACCACGCAACCATGCGACCGGGGGGAGCGCTGCTTGGCGGTCGAGGAGCGAGCGGCACTGCTGGCTTGGGAGGCCGCCGGGCGGGAGGGAGCTCCTGTCGCCTGGCATGTGTTCCAGGCCGCACACGGCGGGCGACTTCACCACACCAAGCAGACTTCGATGGCCGCCCAAGTCGAGATTTCAGGCTCTGCTGGGGTTTCCGGCGGTCATTGACACTGCTCCTGCACCCCTGAAGATGTGTCTGCTCA
>Ga0182030_10002438_pt1 | contig 39418 bp, 41 predicted proteins | sample 812S3MmetaG_FD_121299 | JGI IMG/M metagenome (GOLD analysis project Ga0182030, IMG submission 121299) | Permafrost microbial communities from Stordalen Mire, Sweden - 812S3M metaG (Illumina Assembly) | ecosystem: Environmental > Terrestrial > Soil > Wetlands > Permafrost | place: Sweden...
ACGTGGCTGCGCGGCGTGCGCGCCGTGTATCAAGGCGTGATCGTCAACACGATCATCATGGGCTGGGTCAACCTCGCGATGGTCAAGGTGCTCTCGCTGACGCTCCACGTGCCGACCACGCTCGCACTCTACGTGTGTCTCGTGCTCACGGCACTCTACGTGACGATCGGCGGCCTGTGGTCGGTGCTCGTAACCGACATGCTGCAATTTATCGTGAAGATGTCGATGGCGATCGTGCTCGCAATTGCCGCCGTGGTTGCGGTCGGCGGCATCGGCCCGCTCAAAGCCAAGCTCGCCGTTCTCGATGTCGCGCATCATGCGTCGGGCGGCGGATCGCTGTTATCGTTCTTTCCAACCGGCGATGCGAGCTGGATGCCGGTCACGACGTTCCTCGTCTTTATCGGCGTCGCTTGGTGGGCATCGTCGTATCCGGGTGCGGAGCCCGGCGGCGGCAGCTACATCGCGCAACGCATCTTCGCATCGAAAGATGAGAAGAACGCCGTGCTGGCGACGCTTTTCTTTAACGTCGCGCACTATGCGCTGCGCCCGTGGCCGTGGATCCTCGTCGCCTTGTGCGCGCTCGTGCTCTACCCGCACGGCGTCGTCGGCCAAGACGGCAAGGTCGACGCCGAGCTGGGCTACGTTCAAACGCTGGTCGACTACCTGCCGCCGTCGCTGCGCGGTCTGATGCTGGCCGGGTTCGCGGCCGCGTACATGTCGACGATCGGCACGCAGCTCAATCTCGGCGCGTCGTATCTCACCAACGACCTCTACCGCCGCTTCATTCGCCCCGACGCGACCGAGAAGCACTACGTCGCGATCTCGCGCGTGATGACCGGCGTCGTGCTCGTGCTGGCCGCAGCCGTTACGCCCCTGATGCACTCGGTCGGGGATGCCTGGAAGTACATGCTCACGATGACGGCCGGCGTCGGCCTCGTGATGATCCTGCGCTGGTACTGGTGGCGGATCAACGCCTGGAGCGAGATCTCTGCCCTGGCGATCTCGGCCGTGGCCGGTAGCGCCCTCTACGCTTTTAACGTCGTGGCAGGTGACGATCCCAATGCCACGGCGAAGCGTCTCCTCATCACGGTCGCGATCACCACTGTCGGTTGGATCGCGGTCACATTTGCCACTCAGCCCGAAACCGAGGCTACCTTGATCCGTTTCTTCGAGCGCGTGCGACCCGACGATTTCGGCTGGAAGCGCATTGCGCGCCTCGCTGCACCCGCCCCGAAGGGCGCCTCGCTCGGGCTCGCGCTCGTCGATTGGCTGGCGGGGCTCGGGCTCGTTTTCGGAACGCTCTTCGCGATCGGCGACTTCGTCCTCGCCGAACCGCTGCCGGGCACGGCCTTCGCGATCGTTGCACTCGCTTGTGGTGCCGTTATCGCGCGCAGTTTGAACTCGCCCGCGGTCCGCACCGTCGCTGCGATGGTGCTCGCACTAACGCTGGCGACGCTGCCGCTGACCGTGCGCGCCGACGACGACAAGGTGCTCACCAACGAGAAGGGCGGCGTGTCGTACGAACGCGCGGGTACGCCGCACAACCTCGTTCCCAAGGTGAAGCAACTGCTGACCGATGACGACGTCGCGGTCACGCAAGCCGATTCGCTCGCGCAAGTCGCGTTGCCCGATTCGTCGATCGTCACGCTCGGCTCGACAACGCGCGTGCAACTCGCGTTCTTCAACCAAACCGATATCGCGAACGCAAAATTCATTGTATATCAAGGAAAAACGCGTTTTGAAGTAGCGCACCCGCAAGGCGGTAAAGCGAACTACACGTTCCAGACGCCGACGACGCAAATCGCGGTCCGCGGAACCGAGGGCGACATCTCGGTCGACCAGGATAGCCTCACCGTCAACGTTTACAACTCGAGCTTGCCCGACGGCGTGACCGTCACGTACACCAAAGGCGATAAGATCGGCACGAGCGTTCACGTCCTCGCCGGTCAATCACTCATCGCAAACCTCGTCAACGGCATCATTCAGGGACAGATCACGAACCTTACCCAGGCCGCGATGAACGAGTTTGCCGAGTTAGGGATCCCGACCAACGTGCAGCAGGCGCAGACCCAAATTCAAAACACCGTGATCCAAAAGGCGCGCGGCGCGCTCCACCTACCGTTTTAGCCGCGCGGCGATCCCCGCCGCCCGCTCGGCGAACGCCCGCTCGATCGACTCGATCAACCCGCTGAGCTCAGCGGCCGTCACCGTCGGGCACGCGCCGGCGGCCGCAACCAGCTTGCGGTCGTAGTCCTCAATCGCCACGGCAAACTCGGCCGCTCCGAAGCGCTCGTCTTCGATCGCTCGGACGACATGCTGGTCGGCAAATTCGCACCGCACGAGCAACGCCTCGACCCGCTCGCGGACCCCGTCGAGGGGCAGACGGTCCTGGAGATCGACCAGCAGTTCGCCCACCCAGGCCCGGACTTGCTGATCGCTCAGGCGGCGGGCAACCGCGTCGCCGTTGCCGGCATAGTCAGGCACCGGTGAGGCTGGGGATGTCATATCCTCGCTCACTGCGGCGGTTTTACCGTGCCGAGGTCGAAGGAGGGCCTAATGGCGGTCGCCTTGGTGAGCGTGGCGTTCCTCGCCGCGCTGGTCGTTTGTGTGGTCCTCGTGCGCCGCTGGCGCACGGAACAGGCCGAAGTTCGCCGCGTCCGGTCGACCTTTTCGCGGTACGTGCCGCCCTCCATCGTCGAGGAACTGCTCAGCCGCAAGGACGAGCGCATCTTCACCGGCCGCGACCTGCGGGCGACGATCTTGGTGTGCCGCATTTGGAACTTTTCGCACTTCATGGAGGACCTCACTCCCGAACAAACCCTGCGTTACCTCAATGAGTTCTACGCGATGGCCGGTTCGTCGATCGAACGCCAGCACGGCGTGCTCCACCGGTTCCTCGAGGACGGCGTCGTCGGCATCTTCGGCGTGCCGCTCGAAGATCGTCAGCAGGAAGACCATGCGCTGCGGGCAGCCATCAACATCGTGCGGCTGGTCAACGTGATGCAGCAGAAATGGGCGCAGCAAGGGCGCCGCGCTCTGCGGGTCGGCGTCGGTGTGAATACGGGCATCGTCATCGCCGGCGATGCGGGCTTCGCGAACCGCCGCGAATACACGATCGTCGGACCCGACGTCACTCTCGCGCACCGTTTGCAGGCGGCGACCTTCGATCTCAACGCGTACATCGTCGCTTCGCACACGACGGTCGAGCCGATCCAAGATCTCTACAACCTCGTTCCGGTCTCAGGGATCCCGCTCAACGGCGTGCGTGCGCTCCTCGATGCATCGATCGTGCGCGGCCGCAAGCGCAACGATAGCCTCATGCTGCCCAAGGCCGACGCGTTCGCGAACACGGTGATCGACGAACATCCTGTCGACGACTTTCTCGAACCCCAAGAAGTCGTGCCGTTCGAAGAACAGGCGAAGATGAGCGCGCCGCCGCCCACTCCGGGCCAGCCGAGCACGCAAACCGCCATTTCGCCGCCGCAGCCGCAGCCGGCATCGAGCACGTCGCCGCCGCTCAAGACCCGGCGCCGTCCGCGCCCGACGGATGACACGTCATTCGGCTTCGATCTTCCGGAGCTGCGGATGCCGGTGTCGTTCGGCCACGACGAAGGACCGATCATGCCCGACCCGCCGGCGCCGCGCGCGACCTACGAAGATAACGACGGGCCGCCGCTGCCTTTGTGAAACCCGAGCCGTTCCAACAGCGGCTCGAGCGCAATCCCTTGTACGATCAGGGTAAATAGCACGACGGCGAACACGGCGTCGACGATCTCGTCGCGATACGGCAAGGTCACCGGCAACGCCAATGCGAGTGCGAGCGAGAGGCCGCCGCGAATTCCGGCAAACACCACCGTCACGCGCCACGTCATCGGCCGGATGACGAGAGCGGAGAGGATCACGCGCGATGCAATGACAGCGACGATGGCGACCAGCACCAGCAGCGGATGATGCGCGATCCGTCCGATCTGCAGCACGAGACCGGTTGCGAGGAACACCAGCGCGTTGACGATGAACGCGATCGTGCTCCAAAACGTATCGACGTCATCGGCATGATCCGTGACCGGCGCGATGCGCGCGAATGCGCGCAGTGCGATGCCTGCAGCAGCGGTGGCGAACACGCCCGAGCAATGCAGGGCATCGGCACTCAGGTAGGCGAGGAACGCCAACACGATTGTTGCGGTAATTTCGAGCGGCCCCGACCGCGTGCGACCCATGATGAGCGCTACGACGAACGCGCACGCGATGCCGATCGCCACGCCGCCGATAATCGCCAGGACGGCGTGCAGAGATTCCGCCTGCAACGAATCCGCGAAGTTGCCGGATGCGAAGGCCAGCGCCAACGCATAGAGCACGATCGCAACGCCGTCGTTGGCGATCGACTCGCCCTCGACGATCGTCATCAGATCGGCGGGCACATGCAGCCGCCGGAAGATCGCGATCACCGCCACCGGATCGGTGGCCGAGACGATCGCGCCGAGCACGATCGCCGACGCCAACGGAAGTTGGCCGGTAAGCGCGATCCCGAAGCCGATCGAACCGGCGACGAGTACGACGCCGGGCAGCGCCAGCAGCGCGATGCGAACGGCCGTCCGGCGGAGTGAGGCCGGATCGATGCTCCACGCCGCCTCAAAGATCAGCGGCGGCAGAAAAATGAACAGCACCGCATCCCCGAAGTGGAACGGCAACGCCACCGGATGGATCGCCGCCGTACCGGCCCCGAAGGCGACCAGCGCCACGGCGCTCGGCACCCGAAGCCGCTCGGCCACGAGGGCAACCAGCATCGCGACTCCCAAGAGACCGACCAGGATGGTGGTCGCTCCAGCAATGCCGATCACACTCGCGCCTTCGGGTAAGCGCCCTTTTGTCCGTTTTCAGGCAAAGCCCCATCCAGCGCGCCGGGGGGCGCGTTTGCTTACCGGGGTTCCGAGAATGAACGGACGAACGGTGGCTAAGTGGAAGACGGTGCACGCCTGATGGAGCGAGTGCGCGCACGAGATGTCGACGCGTTCGAGCAGCTCTATGATGGCTATCATCGCCTCGTGTTCGGCATTGCGCTGCGAATCGCGAGCGATGCCGCCCTGGCCGAGGACGTCACCCAGGCAATTTTTCTCAAGCTGTGGAGTTCTCCCGACACGTTTCGGGAAGGCAACTTTGCGGCTTGGCTCAGCCGCGTGACCCGTAACCGCACCCTCGACGCCGTGCGCAGCCGCGCCAACCGGCCGCTGGAAGAGATCCCGGCCGACGTGCCGGCCGAGGCCTCGACCGACGCGACCGTGTTCGCGCGGATCGACGCCCAACGCGTCCGCGGCGCCCTCTCGACGCTGAGCGAGGAACAACGTACGCCGATCGAACTAGGATTCTTTGCCGGGATAACCCATGAAGAGATCGCGCAACGCACCGGGATTCCGCTCGGCACGATCAAGACACGCATCCGCACCGGCTTGCGCCGCATGCGCGAATCGTTGAGCGAGGCGGTGTCCCGATGAACGAACCGCTCGATCGCGAGGCGCTGCTCGACTTGGTTGCTGCATACGCCTTGGGCGTATTGCCCGCAACGCAGTGCAGTCTGGTCGCATCGTTCATTCTCGCCGACGCCGGCGCGCGGCGCGAATACGACGAACTGCGGGCAACCGCAGATCTCGTCGGTCTGTCCGCCGAAGAGCCGGTCGATAGCGCCCGCGCGGCGCGCATGAAAGAACGGTTGATGGCCACCGTGCGCAACGATGCCTCGCCGCGCCGCGCCCCCGCTAGCGCCACGCGCACGAGCGCCATGTGGGGCACGACGCTAGCGGCCGCGGCCGCGGTCGTCTTCGCCCTCGTCAGCGTGATCCAGAATTTCGGACTGCGCTCCGATCTGCACGAATCGCAAACCCGCGTCGCTACGCTTCAAACCCGCATCGATGCCGACCGCCGCACCGTCGAGCGCGATCGGCGCATGCTGACCGATCTCACCGCGAGCGATGCGAAACGCTACACCGTCGCGTACGGCACGGTCGTGACGCGCGGCGAGCATGTGTATCTCGCGCTCGGATCGTTACCACCGCTGGCGCCGGGCAAGGTCTACCAAGCGTGGACGCTCGCTCGCGGCGCGAAGACGGTGGCGCCAAGCGTAACCTTTACGCCTAGCCAGAACGGACTAACGCTCGTCCCGATTCCGGAGAGCGCGGGAAACCTGACGGCCGTGGCGTTGAGCGTCGAACCACAAGGCGGTAGCCGCCAACCGACGACGAAACCCGCGTTCGTTCAACTCTTGGGCGTCTAGCCCAAATGCAAAGTCGCGAGCGTCGCGAGCATCCATCGACTAGCTGACACCCTGCTCGAATCCGTCACCCGTTACAATCGACGCGACGCGCTTGCCTTCGTGGCAGCACGTCCGTTTGAGAACGCCTTCCTTCACTGGGTGCTCGACGGCGGCCACGGCCCGTATGCACCCGACGAACTCGTGATCGATCGCAAACGCGACGGCACGGTGCGCGGCGTAGTCTACTACGGTGCCCAGCTGGTCGTCGCGGCCGACGATGGCGCCGCGCTCGATGCGTTCGCAATCGAGACCCGCAAGTATCCGGCGCTGCGCAGCTTTGTCGGCCCGAAGCGCGCGGTCGACGGGATCTGGAACCGGGTCAAATCGTGGCACCAGCCGGCGGTCCTCATTCGCGAACGGCAACCGCTCTATGCCCTCTGGCCGCAGGGCATCGGGGAATTCGCCGACGTCGAAGTTCGGCTCGCCCGCACCGACGAAACGGAACTCGTCGCCGAGCATTCGGCCCGCATGATCTTGGGCGAACTGGGCTACGATCCGCGCGCCCAGCGATCGACCTTCGTGGGCGGCGTGCGCCGGGCGATCGAGCTCGGGTCGTGGTGGATCTGGATGGTCGACAACGAGTTGCGCTTTCAATGCAACATCGGCGCCCGCACCCCGGTGACGGCGCAAATCCAGGGCGTGTGGACGCCGCCGGCGTTGCGCGGTCGCGGCTACGCGACGCTGGCGCTGGCGGCGACCGCGCGGCGTTTGCTCGCCTCCAACCCGACCGTTTCGCTCTATGTGAACGACTTCAATACCGAGGCGATCGCGCTCTACGAACGCATCGGCTTCACTCGCGTCGGTGAACTCGCGACGTACCTCTTTCCATGAGACGCGCGCTCGTGGTCGATGCCGCGCTCATCCTGCTCGCGTTCGTGGTGTCGACCGCGAAGATCCCGGCGACAATGTTCGAACGCGACTATGCGAACGGTGCCTATGCGTGGATGAACGCGACCTTCGTGCCGCTGGCGAACCGCGTTCCGTTTGCCGTCGGCGACCTCGAAGCGCTGCTCGTTGCGGTTCTCGTCGTCGGCGGTGCGATCGTGGCATTTCGGCGCGCGCGCGAGCCACGCTGGCTCACGGTGCTACAACTCATCGCCCACGGCGCGGCGCTCGCCGCGGTGATCGCGATCGTCTTCAACCTCCTGTGGGGCTGGAACTACCGGCGCATTCCCGTCACCGCACGGGTGGACTATGATGCCGCGCGCGTGACGCCGGCGAACGTCTCGGCATTCGCCGATCGCATTGCCGGCATTCTTAACCACGACGTCGGTCCGGCGCACGAGCGCATGCGCACCGAGAGCGCGGCGACGATGCGCGCCGAACTCACGCGCGACTTTTTGCCGGTCGTCGCGCGACTGGGCGATAGGTGGTCCGTTGCGGTCACCATTCCTAAAACCACACTCGCCGAACGCGTCTACGAAATGGCGGGCGTCGGCGGACAGTACGATCCGTTCGCGTTCGAGACGCTGCTCAACGCGTCGTTCTTACCGTACGAAGTTCCGCGCGCGCTCGCGCACGAGTGGTCGCACGCGGCCGGCTTCGGCGACGAGGGTGACGCCAACCTGATCGGAACGCTAACGTGTCTGCGATCGGCCGATCCCCTGATTCGCTATTCCGGCGCATACTGGACGTACGGCGAGCTGCCGGAAAGCGATCGCCGGCGCATCCACCTCGCACCGGCAGTCGTGGCCGACTTCAACGCCGGTCGCGATCGCTATTTGCGCTACTACAATCCGCGCCTGTTCGCGATCAGCTGGAGTTTCTACGATCGGTATCTACGGGCAAACGGCGTGGCGGGCGGCGTGGTGAGCTACAGTCACTTCATCCAGTTGCTCGTCGGCACGACGTTCGACGCGAGCGGCTTGCCGCTACGCGCGCTCGCCCGCCAGCACCGGAGTTAATCGGCGCGCGTTCTCGCGCACGATCTTCTGCAGCGTTGACGGCGCTAGCGCGAGAGCCTCGAGTCCGACCAGATCGCTACCGTACGCCGAGGGAACATTTGGGTAGTCGGTGCCAAAGACGATCGAATCACCGATCGACTCGACGAACGCGCGGTCCGTGCCGGCAAGCAGCGGCGAGCCGGCGGTAAACGCCATCGTCGTATCGAGAAACAAGCTCGGGTGACGCGGCATCATGGCGCCGTAGGCGGCCCAATCCGGAACTCCGAAATGCGCGACGACGATGCGCAAGTGCGGATGGCGTTGGAGCACGCGCGCGATCCGGGCCGGGCCGCCGGCTGTGTTATCCCGCCACGGAACGTGACCGACGTGCACGAGCACGAAGCCCTCGCGCTCAGCGATCAGCGCAAACGCCGCGTCGAAACGTGGATCGTCGACCGCCAGCAGCTGCACGCCCTCATGAATCTTGAGGCCGATGCAGCCGTCATCGAACGCTGCGGCAAGATCGCCGGCCGGATCGGGATCGTCGAGGTGCACGGTTGCCAGCGGCACGCCGTAACGGCCCAAGTCCCGCGCCGTCTGGGCTAGCCAAGCATTGAGCTCGCGCGCCATTCCCGGCTTGTGCGCGTAGGAACAGAAGACAAACCGCTCGACCCCGGCTGCGCGCAGCGTCGCGGCAACCACCTCGGGTTCGGTCGGGTGATCGATCTTCCAGTCCGTCCGCTCGGCAAACCAACGCCGAATCGCCGCGTACAACCGCGGCGGGTGCAAGTGGACGTGTACGTCGATCAGAGAAAGCGGGTCGGCCAGTTGATCGTGCGCCACATGTGCGACGACGCGCTATCGTCCCAACCGAGGCCTTCTTCGGGTTGACGGAAATTCCGGGCGATGATATCGCGGAACGGGTCTATGCTGACCGGCATCGTCTTATCGAAGGAATAGATGTCGTTGACCGTGATCAGCCGCGCGGTTTCGTACCACTTGTGCTGGCGGATCTTTTCGTAGTTGCGCTGGATGTATGGCTCGACTTGATAGTCGGCGCCGAAGAACTTGATGTAGAGTTCCGGATACACGTAGCCGTACTTCTCATCGGGAAAAAAACGCAGCGTCTGGTGGGCGCGAATCGCCCAGCTCACTTCTTCATCGACGTACGGTTCGAGCAGCTGCGCGCCCCAGTAGCCGTGATCGCCGCGAATGAACATGGAGACGGCGATGTCGTGCACGAGACACGCCATGATGACCTTCTCATCGCAGCCGGCTTTGAGCGCGTGCGTCGCACTCTGCAACAGGTGCGTCGCCGGACCCATGCGCAATTCGAAAAAGTCGGTGAGCGTCGGCTTGTCGGGCATCTTCGGGAGCCGCTTGTCGTGACCCATGTTGAACTTTTTGCCGGCGAACTCAGGCGCATCAGACTTCACCTCGGGCGGCAGACGCGGATCGCGTTCGCCCGAGGTGTAGAGCTGAGCGCGAACCGGGATCGCGCTATCGAGTTCGTCGCTGAGCTGCTTCTCGAGCGCGTCGGCGCGCTCAGAGAGCGTCATCGTAGGAGCTGCCGTTTCCATAGCCGGTTTTTCGGGCTAGGCGGGGACAATCCCGGGTCGGACTGCGCCCTCGTCGTCTGGTTCCATAGCCGGGCGTCCGAGCGGCAGCGCATAGATCACCGTGTCCCCAGCTAAGATTTCGCTGCTCCCGTGAACCAGCACGACGCCATTGCCCGCGCGCCACACGGCGAGCGGAACTGCGTCCGCCGAGGGTGCATGCGAACCCGTGCCGCCCCAGCGCTGCACGATCGTATGCTCTTCCCCAGCGTACCTCACGCGACCGAGGGTTCCCGGATAGCGGGCCAGACCGGCGAAGGCGGGAGCGCTCAGCGCGGCCGGCGAGAACGTCGCGATCCCGAAGAGGCTCTCCGTTGCCCGCGCAAACGTGCGGTTTTCCATGCGCACGACGAGCGGAACGTCGGCGCGTAACGCGCGCGCACCGAGCGCGATCTCAAGATTGCCGGGGTCGCTGTTCGTTAGCACGATGACCGCTGCAGCGTGGGGTACATCGCACAAGGCGAGCACGTCTTCGTTGGTCGCATCGCCCGTCAGCATATCGATGCTGCTCTCTCGAGCGCGCCGGATTAACGTTGGATCTGGATGCGAATCGATCACGACAACCCGTTTGCCGGCAGCGGTCAACAGGTTGACGACAGCGCCGCCGATACGTCCGCCGCCGCAGATGACGAAGTGCCCGCGCGCCTGAATGCGCCGCAGCCCTTGCTGCGCCGTCCACTGCGCGCGCGTGATCGCGGCGCTGACATAACCGATGAAAATGCTGGTGAAGACCGTTCCGCCGATCATCACCGCCATCGCGCCGGCCGTCAGGACGGCTCCGTGGCGAACGGCGGTGGGGTCGCTGAAACCGGTGCTCGTCATCGCTTCGGTAACGTCGAAGGCGGATCCGGACCACGAGAGCGAGAGCCCGAAGTGAAAAAATGCAAGCGCAAGACCGTAGAAGCAGACGGCGAAGATCGCGGCCGTGCGCGCGATCGGATTGGCGCGCGCAACGGCGTTAACGAGCCGTGCCATCACAGTCCGAGCGGCGCGCGGACGCGGAGCGCGTTCGTCATCATCCGCGCGCGCCGTCGCCTTACGACGTTCGATCACGGGGCCGAACGCCACGATCGTATCGCTGCCGTCGATCAATGCATCGGGCACCGGTTCGGGCCGGTCGCCGAGTGCGACGATCCGAACCTTCAAGTGAGCCTCAGCCTCCGCCACGGTCAGATCGGCGACATCGAACGCGCTCGCGAGGCCGTGCGTGAATCCGACGAACGCGCCGTCGACGGCATCCGGGAAACGTAATCCGAAGAAGCAACCCGGATCGAGCGCCGCGCCCGCGTAGGTGGCCGCCGAAAGCGCGGCCGGCGAGAGTACGGTCGAATCGGGCAGATTCTGCTCGATCTTGCGGCCGATCTTTGTGCCGAACTGGCGCAACACGACGCGGATCTTCGGGTTGAGCATGCGCGCGCGCAGCGCAACCGAGAGATTGCGTTCGTCATCGCCCGACAGGGTGAGGATCGTGATGGCGCTTGCGACACCCGCTTCCAACAACGATTCGTCCGCGTCGGCATTATGCGGCGTTACGGCCGCACCGGCGCGCCGGAACGCTTCCTGCCGTTCGGAGTTCATCGGCGAAACGACGCGCACATACGTGCCTCCGGCCGCGGCCAGTTCCACGCACACGCGCTCTGCCAATACATCATCGCCGACAATAAGGATCGCTGAGTCTTCCGCGTGCGCTTCGGTCACCGTTCCTCCGTCTTCAACCGGTCCGTTCGACGTGCGAGCCGCGAGCGCCCCGAACCGTATCGGCGAGCGCCGCGGGATCGCCCGGCGCGACATCGCCGCGCCAGGCGACGTGACCGTCCGGCCGCACCAGCACCAGACGCCGCTCGTAAAGCGCCGCAATTTCCGGATCGTCAATCGCGTGGACGGCGAGCGGAACTCCGGCTGCACGGAATGCGGCGTCGATGCCGCCGGCATTCGCTTGCGCACCAAACGTCAGCAACACGAAGCCGCGCCCGAACAAGTCGAGCATCGAGCGGCCATCGGCGAGCCCGGCGTGCGGCGCGCGCGCGCCCGGCAGCGCGTTCGGCCGGTACTCGACGATCGTATCGGGCAACGCTTTCGACCCGTCCGGAATGCAGATCGGCGAGTGGTCGTAACGATAGCCGAGCGCCGTGCCGTCGGTCAGGTACTGCCGCGATTGCGTACCGACGATCTTCGCGCGCAGTTCGGCCCGCGCACGATCGCCGTCGTCCGTCGCACTCGCGATGGCGGGGTCGATCTGCCGTTTGCGATCGCGCTCAAAATTTTCCGTGGCTTGGCGCACGTTGCGCTGCGCCACCGGCCGGCGTTCCAACTCGTACGTCGCCAGCAATTCCGGACCGCCCCAGCCCTCGACGGTTGCGGCTAGTTTCCAGCCGAGATCGACCGCATCGCCGATTCCCGTGTTCATGCCGAACCCACCCGACGGCGTATTTTGGTGCGCCGCATCGCCGGCGAGAAAGACGCGACCGGAACCGTAACTATCGGCGACCAAATCGCGCGCGACCCAGCCGCGACGCGACATTTCCCGGAACGGCACGTCGACGCCGATGACCTCGCGCAGCATCTTCGCAACGTCGACCGCGGCCGGATCGTCGTAGTAAGCTTTACCGCGCAAGCCCAAGCGCCACAGCGAACGGCCGTCGATATCGATCAGCGTGCGCCAGATGCCTTCGGGTGCAACGAGGAAGTACATCGCCGCTTCCGCGAGGTGACCGTACGACCACAAATTCTCGATATAGACGAAAATGTTGAGGTTGTATTCGATCGCCGGCGGACCTTGCAACCCGATGCCGAGCGTTTGTCCGACCGAACTGCGTCCGCCGCAGCACGCCACGAGATACTGCGCGCGCACGCGTTGCTGCTCGCCGCTGGCCAGATCGCACACGATCGCATCAACGCCGTCCGCATCTTGGGTGAACGATTCGAAGCGGCAACGGTAGCGCAGGTCGATGCTCGGAAAGCTGCTCGCGCGTTCGCGCAAAATTGGGTCGAGCCACAGCTGATTGCAGCGCTGCGGGCGCTCCGGGCTGATGGCCGTGCCGCCGGCTCCACCGTGACCGGGGCGGTCGATCCGCGCGATCTCGTAACCGCCGAGGCTCGTCGCGTACACGACCGCCTGCGTGAAATCTTGCGGCGTTCCCGACGTGCGCACGGCATCCGCAATGCCCCAGCGCCGGAAGAACTCCATCGTGCGCGCGTTCTCCGCATTGGCGCGCGGATGATCGATCGTGCCGTCCTCTTGCTCGACCACGCGCGCCGCAATCCCGCGCCAACCCAAATCGACGGCGAGTGCGAGCCCGACCGGGCCGCCGCCCACGATGAGCACGGGAACATCGACTTCACGCATGCCGGGGCTTTCGCGCATCCCCGCTAGGACGCCTCACTCACGGCGCCGCACTCTCGTGCCATATGACCGTCTTTCTCGACTACGATCAGGCCCAACTCGACAAGTGCTACGACCAGACGGCGTGGGCGCCGAACGTCGATCAGATGCACCGCCGTCAGAACGCGCTCTCGGCGATCGCACGCAAGCGGCTACCGCCGGCGCAGCGCTTCGCTTACGGATCCGGACGCATGGAACACATCGACGTGTACCGCACGGCCCGCGACGGTGCGCCGATTTTCATGTTCGTCCACGGCGGCGCATGGAAAGCCAACACGTCCGAGCGTTACGCATTTGCCGCCGAAGCATTCGTGGCGGCCGGGGCACACTTCGTGCTGGTCGATTTCGACGGTGTGGAAGACACCGAGATGCGTTTGCTACCGATCGCCGATCAAGTGCGCCGCGCCATCGCTTGGGTTCACCACAACGCCGCATCGTTCGGCGGCGACGCCACGCGCATCCACGTCGGCGGGCACTCGTCGGGCGCGCATCTCACCGGGTGCATGCTCGTCACCGACTGGAGTCGCTACGGCCTGCCGGCCACCGTCATCGCCGGTGCCATCTGTTGCAGCGGGATGTACGACCTCACGCCGGTGCGTTTGTCGGCGCGCAGCTCGTACGTGAAGTTCGACGACGAAACGGTCGATGAGCTCAGCGCGATACGGCACCTCGACCGCGTCACGATGCCGGTCGTGCTGGCGTACGGTACCGAGGAGTCGCCCGAATTCAAACGCCAAACGCGCGACTTCGCCGCTGCCCTCACGGCCGCGGGCAAACAGGTGCAACTGCTCGTTGGTGAAGGCTTCAATCATTTCGAGATCGCCGAGACGCTCGGTAATCCGTACGGCTTTCTCGGCCACGCCGCACTCGAGCAAATGCAGCTCGCGCGCTAGCTGGGCTGCTCTCGGAGCAAGCGAGGTTTCCGCGTCACACTTTTTGGTATAAGGGATACATCATGTACAGGATGATCCTCGCGATGCTGGTCGGCGCCTTGCTTACTGCGGCGGCCTGGGGTATCGGTCTCGCGCAAACCGTGCCGACCCCGATAACGGCGCCCACGCCCGCACCGATGGCAACGCCGTTTTCGCCGCCGAGTTCGTTACCGACGACCGGACCGCTCGCCCCGCCGCCGATCCCCTAGCCGCCCGGCTCGAGCGCGACGCTCGCGACCAGGTCGGACGCCGCACCCGAGTTATCGTGACTAGGGGTGCACTTCTTGAGTGAACCACTCGGTCGGGATGTCGTGTCCGATGTTCATGCCGCGTGCCAGCTCGAGCATCTTCGCGCCGACAGCGGTGAATTGCGCCCCCATCCCGATCGGGTTGAAGAAGCACGTGATCTCATCGTCGCTTTCACGACCGGCGGCGCGACCGGCAAAAACATCCGCTAACGTTGGGAGATTCGGCCAATCGACTTGCTTGCGGCGCGCGAACCACTCGACGTTGTCGTCGAGTTCGCGTAGCGGCGGCGTGCCGACGGTGATGATGTCCTGCGGCGTTGCCTCGTGCGAGTGGACGACGATGCGCATCGGCAGATCGAACGCATCGACCGGAAGCTCCGCGTTGCGAATGACGCCGACGTGCATGCCCGGCTTGATCCACGCCGCCTTGACGACCGGATCGATCGAGTTCGTCGCGCAGAGGATCACGTCGGCGTCGGCCACAGCCGTTTCCGGATCCGCGCAGATCGTCACCGCGCGGCCGAGTTCTTCGCGAATCTCTTCGCCGAACCGTTCGCGGTTCGTGCGGTTGGGACTGTAGACGCGGATCGAGGTGAAATCGCGCACGGCGCACGCGGCCAGCAATTGCGAGCCGGCTTGCCAACCCGAACCAAAGAGCGCCAGTGTCTTAGCGTTCTTGCGCGCCATCTTCTCGATGCCGAGCCCGCTCGTTCCACCGACGCGCATGCGTTGAATGTAGCCATCCGGCACGATGGCCAACGGCTCGCCGGTCGCGGTCGAAAACAGCAGCACGAGTCCGACCCAGCGGCCGTTGACGGCGGGCGTCTTCTCTTTGCGCACGTTGCCCGCGCGCTCGTGCCAGGTGATGATATCGGAATTGAGCCGGATCGATCCGACGCCTAGGCGCGGAATGAGTCCATCCATCGACTTGAGGACGTAGACGCCGTTTGGCGCGCTCGTCGCGCTGTACATATCGGTGCGCCCACGGTTGACGGCGCGGCCGTGACCGAGTTCTTCGTAGAGAATGCGCAGCACGTCCAAGACATCGGGCATCTTCAAGACCCGGCGCATTTCGTCGATGGAATAGACCTTCATGGATTCTCCCGGGCGGTTCGACCGTTACGGTTGGTAGGTGAGTTCGGAGGCGGGGAACGAGCGCGTTAGGAGTCCGTACTTCAGTGCGAGATCGATGTTCGGCTGAATCGACTTCGGATCGAGCCGCGTTCCGTACACGCAACGGTTCATGTCGTGCACGACGGCCGCCGACACCTTGGCATATTTCTCGAGGATCGCACCCGACTCGCGCGGATGGGCGTTCGCCCAGCGGGCCGTCGTTTGGAACACGGTGATGAGTTTCGCGATCAGTTGCGGGTGCGCTTGCGCCCAACTGCGCGTCGTGAACCACACATTGATGGCAAAGCCTTGCGGCAGCGCGCTATAGACGTCGCCGATCGTGCGCCCATCGGTTGCCGCGGTCGTTGCCGTCGGCTCGATCGCGACGATCGCATCGACGCGGCCTTGCGTCATCGCGGACGACAGCTCGGCGGACGGCATCTCGATGAAGCGCACGTTCTTCGACTCGCCGCCGTGCGCGTCGATCCACGCTTCCGGCGCGAGCTGCGAGATCGTTTGGAGCGCCTGCGTTCCGATCGTCTTACCGGCGAGATCCTTGCCGCCGGCGATGCTCGAGTTTTTCGGCACCATCAGGACCGTGGTCGGTGACGCGCGGTCGTAGACCGCGGCCGGGAAGAGGATCGCGAACGGCAATCCACGCTCGTGTGCGAGCGCCAGCGGAATCGAGCTTCCGACGCCGACGTCGATCGCGCCCGACGCTACCGCCGTGGCGATCGATGCGCCGTTGCTGATCGTTTGCAGTTCGATGTTCAACTGCGCGTTGCGAAAGAATCCCATCTCTTGCGCATAGTACGGTTCGGCCGCACTATCGATGGGCGACGTCGCGATGCGAACGACGGTGGTATCGACCGGGTCGGCGGCGCTTGCCGGAGCGCTTGCAAGCAGGAGCACCGATGCGACGAGCAGGGCTTTGAGCGGGCGGAACATGTTCAACCTCAGGACTCGTTCGGGTCGCGGACCATCGGAATCGTTTCGAATTCCACATTCACAAACGATCCGCGACGTTTGATCGTGCGGCGGATGTAGATATTTTGAATCAGGTCGCGCGTTTGCGGATCGATCGCGATCGGACCGCGCGGGCTCTCAAACTTTAGCCCCTTCACGAGGTCCATCGTCTTGTCCGGATCGAGCACGCCGTTTTGCGCGGCCACAACTTTATAAATCGCCGCCATCACGTCGAACGCCGCCGCCGAACTAAAGTCGGGGACGATGGCGCCGTTACCCGTTACCTTCGCGAAGGTTTGGACGAACTGCCGGTTGAGCGCTGAATCGTGATCGGTCGAATAATTGAGCGACGTGATGAGCCCGTCCGCGGCATCGCCGATGACCGGCAAGTAATTCTCGTCGACGAGTGCGCCGGCGGCGAGGATCTTGATCCCGGCGCGGCCATACCCGGCGGCTTGACAACCATGCAGAAACGCGACGCTTCCGCCGCCGTTGTTGAGAAAGACGTAGAGCGCTTGCGGCTTCGTGTCCTTCGCGCGCTGAATGTACGCCGAGAATTCTTGATTGGTCACCGGAACGCGCGCCTCGCCAAGAATCTTACCGCCGCCGGCCGCGAACGTTTTCTCGAAGGTTACTCCGGCATCGATCCCCGGTCCGTAATCCTGAAACACGACGTAGGCCGTCTTGATCCCGGTTTTTAACGCCCACTCTGCGAGCGGAACCGTCGCCTGCGCTTCGGTAAAGCCGAATCGCGCCGAATACGGTTGCTTCGCGATGATGTTCGATGTCGCCGAGTTAACGATAAAGAACGGCACCTTCGCCTGGGTCGATACGCCGGCGACCGCAATCGCGTTCGGAGTGAGCGCGCTGCCCATCAGGATGTCGACGTGCTCTTGAACCACCAGTTCTTGCGCCTGCCGCCGTGCCACATCGGGGGCAATACCGGTGTCGTCGCGTTTGACGAAGACGACCTTGCGGCCGGCGACCGTGTCGCCGTGCAGCGCGGTCCACGCATCGAGTGCGCCGTCGAGCGACTTGCCGAGCGTCGCACCGCCGCCGCTGTACGAATAAACGATCCCGATCTTAAGCGGCGGCAGGTCGGCGCGGACGCCGGAGGCGGCGATCACCGCGGCAAACGCGGCCGCGAACGCGACAAAACGGCGCATGAGCAAAGAACTTGCCCGGCGGCAGCCGAGCTCCTGGCGCGTCTAGTCGAGCCGGGCGTAGGTCGCGGTGAATCCCCACGCGAGCGCGAGAAAGACGAGCGCGATCGCCACCGCCTCGATCCGTCGTGCGCGCACTGCCGGTGCGGTCATGAGGAGCGCGACGAACGCGCCGAGCGCACCGCCGGCAAGACCACTCGCCACGTCAAACGAGTGCTCGGCAAACGTTTCGGTCGAGTGTTTGAGAACGATCTGACCGATCTCGATGGCGTACGAGTAGACGGCGATTGCGACTCCGGCCGCGAGCACACCCTGCACGCGCCGGAGGTTCGAGCGCTCGAGCAAGAATCCCAAGAGTGCGAACGCGAGTAGCGCGTAGATCTTCCGCGCGAGTTCGTGTTGCGGCATGGTCACGGGCGACGTCAAATTGTAGACGCGACCGCTGACCGAAATCGCGTACAAGACGACGGCGCATATGACGCCGGCTATCCGTGATGCCGCGTTAGCGTTAAACGAGCGCGGGATACGTTCCACCGTCGAGATGGATGTTCTGACCGGACAAGTAACCCGAAAATGCGCTGCAGACGAACGCGCACGTGGCGCCGAACTCTTCGGGCCGGCCCATTCGCTTCGCCGCAATCGCCGCAATCTGCCGCCGGCGCGCCTCGTCGAAATCGATGTGCTGCGTTTCCATCGCGACGTGCGCCATCTGCAGCTGCCGATCGGTATCGAAGCGTTCGGGCAGCAGGTTGTTGATCGTGACGTTGTGGGGCGCAAGCTCAAACGAGAGCCCCTTGAGCGCGGCCGTCAACCCGGCACGCGGGCCGGATGAGAGTGCCATGTTGGTGCGCGGCGTCGTGACCATCGCCGACGTGATGTTGACGATACGCCCGAACTTGCGCGCAATCATCGCGGGCATCACGGCCCGCACGAGTTGCAGCGGCGCGACCATGTTTGCCGAGAGCGCTTCGATCCAATCGTCTTCATCGAGCGCGGAAAACGGACCCGGATCGGGGCCGGCATTGTTGTTGATGAGGATATCGGGATCCGGGCACGCGGCCAAAAGCGCGCTGCGCCCCGCGGCCGTCGTCACGTCGGCAACCACCGCCACGACCTCGGGCCGGTAATTCACGCGCAACTCTTCCGCGGTACGCGCAAGCCGTTCCGGATGGCGCCCGTTAATCACAACGCGCACGCCCTCGGCGAGCAGCGCCTCAGCGCACGCGCGCCCGAGTCCCTTACTTGACGCGCAAACGATCGCGCGCCGGCCCGAAATCCCAAGATCCATACCGCCCTGAACGCCCCCGCCCGTTCCAGCAGTTGCGCGCCCGCATACAGAGAATAGGCGGGACGGATGAGCGAGCGCGCGGAGTTATCTAGCCACAACCAACTGAAGCTCGGCATCTTCGGCATGAATATGTCGTCGGGGATTGCCGCGACGAAGGTGCCCGAGCGGTGGTCGGCGTCGTGGGCTGACAACGTCGCCCTCGCGCGCATGCTCGACGCGGCCGGCCTGGAGTTCTCGCTGCCGGTCGCGCGCTGGAAGGGCTTTGGCGGCGCTACCAACTTCGAGGGTGCCGGCTTTGAGACGGTGACGTGGGCCTGCGGTCTGCTCGGCGTTACCGAGCGCCTCATTGTGTTCGGCACCGTGCACGCGCCGCTCGTCCATCCTATCTTCGCCGCGAAGCAATTCGCGACGGTCGATCATGCCGGGCGCGGACGCTTTGGTCTCAACCTCGTCTGCGGCTGGAACCAGGACGAGTTCGAAATGTTCAACGTCACCCAGCGCGACCACGAGACACGCTATGTCTACGGCGAGGAGTGGCTGCGCGTCGTACGGATGATGTGGGAGCGCAACGACGCATTCGACTTCGACGGCGAGTTCATCAAGTTGCGCTGCGTCGAGTCCGAACCCAAGCCGTATGGCGGAACGCAACCGGTCATCATGAACGCGGGCAGTTCCGATACCGGCAAAGCGTTTGCGATCGCCAACTGCGCGTATCTGCTCTCGACGATCCGGGCAAATCTCGATCAAGCGGCCGAGAACGTTGCCGACGCGCAGCGCCGCGCGGCGGCGCTCGGCAAACGTCTGGGCGTCATGACGACGGCCAGCGTCGTCTGCCGGCCGACGCAGCGCGAGGCGGAAGAATACTACCACTACTATGCCGACGAGCAAGCCGATTGGGACGCCGTCGATCGGATGGTGGCGATCGGCACGCGTGGTGCGTCGACGACGATGCAACCCGAACACTATCGCCAAATGCGCGTCCGCTTCGCAGCCGGCTACGGCGGCTGGCCGATCGTCGGCGATCCGGACACGGTCGCGAAGGGTTTCGTCGACATCACGCGCGCCGGTTTCAGCGGCGTTGCCATGGGCTTCGTCAACTATCTCGCGGAGTTTCCATACTTCCGCGATGAAGTGATCCCGCGACTCGAGCGCGCCGGCGTGCGCATGCCGCTCACCACGAAGGGAAGCTGATCCGTGAAGAACGCCATCGTCCTCGGCCTCATGCTCGCCATCTTTGCCGGCACCGCCGGCGTGCCCGCGCGCGCTGCCGATCCGTACACGATCCCGATCGTGCTCTCGCTTACCGGCGGCGCGGGCTTTCTCGGCACCAAAGAAGCGGCGTCGTTGCGTCTGCTCGAGACGATGGTCAACGCGCAAGGCGGCGTACGCGGGCGGCAAGTAAAGTTCGACATCGCCGATGACGAGTCGAACCCGCAAGTCACCGTGCAGCTCGTCTCGGGGTTGATCGCGAAAAATGTCCCGTTCATCTTCGGGCCGACGATCACGGCGATGTGCCAAGCCGTCGCGCCACTCGTCGACAAAGCGGGCCCGGTGACGTTCTGCCTTTCACCCACGATCTTTCCGCGCCCGAACGGCTACATGTTCATGGGCGTACCGTCGATCGACGACGTACAGCCCGTCGTCTTCCGCTATCTGGTCGCGCGCAAGCTGCTCAAGGTTGCGATGATAACGTCCACCGATGCTAGCGGCGCCGACTTCGAGAAGCGGGTCGACGGCACGCTTGCCGCGCCCGAGTTCAAGGACGTGAAGGTCGTCGCGCGCGAGCATTTCGCGCCGGGCGATCTCACCGTGACGGCGCAGATGGCACGCATCAAGGCGGATGCTCCCGACGTGTTACTGACGTTCACGGTCGGCACGCCGTTCGGCACGCTACTCAAAGGCGTTCACGACGCGGGCCTCGAGATACCGGTCTACGGTTCCGGCGGCAACTTCACGTACGCGCAAATGCAACAGTACGCGTCGTTTCTACCCAAGGAGCTTATCCTCAACGGCTCGCGCGGCATCACGCCCGACCCGGCGGCGACCGGCGCGAACAAGCGCGCGCAAGACGCGTACTTCGCCGCGATGGCCAAAGGCGGACTACGCTCGGAGTTCGCGACATCGATCCCGTGGGATCCGATGATGATCATGCTTGAAGTGATCCGCCGCGTGGGAACCGACGCCGACGCGCAAAAGATCTACGCGACGCTGCAAAGCCTCAAAGGGTTCACCGGCATCGAAGGCACCTACGACTTCACGTCGCACGACCAGCGCGGTCTCGGCCAGCCCGCTGCCGCACTTTTTCGCTACGACCAAGCACGGAACGAGTTCGTTCAGGTGTACCCGATAGGCCGTTGACCACCGCCAGCAATCCGTTTTGACTACCGCGCGGCGAGCAATTCGGTCGCCGGAAAGCCTTTCGCAATCAGGCCGTAACGCTGCGCCGCATCGACGATCGGCTGAAGCTCGCCTGCCTCGAGCGTCGCACCGAGCAGTGCCGGATCCGTGCGCTTCAGGTTGGCGACGTCCTGGTGGAAGTAGGGCGCGAGATATTTCGCCATCTCGTGCGGGTTGGCGTTCGAGTACGCCGAGGCATCGTGCATGACGCGTGCAAAACGCCGGACGATATCGCGGTTGGCCGCAACGTAATCAAGTGTGCAGAACCAGGCGCTGATGACGATGCGCTTACCGAGCGCGTCGCCCGGATGCGCAAACGCTTTACCTTGGCCCGCGCCGAGCACCGCGGCGAGGCCCGGATTGCGCAGCGTCGCGGCGTCGATGCGCCCTTCCGCTAACGCCGGGCCAACCGAGATGCCCGGCATCTCGAGAAATTTCAAGCTGCGCGAATCGCCGCCGTTCGCGTCGAGCCACGCGCGGCTTAGCAGCACGCCGACGTCGCCGAGCGAATTCTGACCGAACGTCTTGCCGTTGAAATCGCGTGGCGCGTGCAACTGCGAATCGGGCCGCACCACGATGACCGATGATGGATGATCGCTCGTCGAGATCGTTCCGGAGGCGATGATCGTGAACGGAACGCCGCGCGCGTGCGCCGTCACGAGCGGCAGCGAACTGCTCTTGGCGATCTGCAAGCTGCCGCCGGCAACGGCCGACGCCGCGGCGGAACCCGAACCCAGCAACGTAACCTGGACATCGAGGCCCGCCTTCGCAAACGCACCGGTGCTGATGCCGTAGAGGACCGGACCGATATCATCTTCAGCCGACGAGCCGACGTTGAGCGGCGTCAGGCCCGCCGCCGAGGCTCGTGCCTGGGTGGAGGCGACTGCGGCCGCCGAAAGCATGGCCAGCACGGTGCGACGATTTACCATGACGATGCTGTTCGCCGGCTTGTCGATTTTCGCTGTCCCCGCTCGACGCACTAGGTAAGCTCCCCCACCACACAGGAGATTCCCGAATGCGATTCATCGTTTTTGTCAAAGCGACGCCCGAAAGTGAAGCCGGCGTCTTGCCCAAGCCCGAAATGCTCGCCAAAATGGGCGCCTTCAACCAGCAGCTCGCCAAAGCCGGCATGATGCTGGCAGGCGACGGACTGCAGCCGACGTCGAAGGGCGCGCGGATCAGTTACGCGGGCGCGAAGCCCGTCGTCACCGATGGCCCCTTCACCGAAACGAAAGAGCTCGTCGCCGGCTTCTGGCTGCTACAAGCGAAGTCCAAGGCCGAAGTTGTCGAGTGGCTTTTGCGCTGCCCGTTCGAAAACGGCGAGCAAATCGAGATCCGGCAAATCTACGAAATGGAAGACTTCGCTCCGGTCATGACGCCCGAGATCGAAGCGCAGCACCAACGGCTCGACGTGCAGATAACCGGCCAAGCCCAGAACAAGCCCTAGACACGTGGCTCCGAGTTCACTCGACGCGCACCGGACGGTCGATGCGATTTGGCGCATCGAATCGCCGAAGCTCATCGCAGGATTGACGCGCATGGTGCGCGACATCGGCGTGGCCGAGGAACTCGCGCAGGATGCCTTCGTTGCGGCGCTCACGCAGTGGCCGGAATCGGGCATCCCGCGCAATCCCGGCGCGTGGCTGATGTCGATCGCCAAACGCCGCGCGATCGATCGCTTCCGGCGCGAGGAAGTCCTCGAGCGCAAGCACGAGTTGCTCGCGCACGACGTCGACGTTTCGGACGCTGCAGACGCGGCGTTCGACGCGCTCGACGAGGACGATATCGGCGACGACCTCTTGCGTTTGATCTTCATCGCGTGCCATCCCATACTCTCGATGGAAGCGCGGGTGGCATTGACGCTCCGCTTACTCGGCGGGCTGACGACGGTCGAGATCGCGCGCGCGTTCTTGTCGAGCGAACCGGCTGTCGCGCAACGTATCGTCCGCGCAAAACGCACGCTTTCCGAAGCGCACATCCCGTTCGAAGTCCCCGGTATCTCGGAGCGTGCCAAACGACTCGCGGCGGTACTGGAAGTACTCTACCTGATCTTCAACGAGGGTTACGCCGCAACGGCCGGCGACGACGTGATGCGGCCTGCATTGTGCGAGGATGCGTTGCGTCTCGGGCGCGTTCTCGCGCAGTTGACGCCGGACGATCCGGAAGTACACGCGCTCGTCGCGCTCATGGAAATCCAAGCGTCGCGCACCAAGGCGCGCGTCGGGCCGTCCGGCGAGCCGATCCTCTTACTCGAACAAGACCGTGGCAAATGGGATCATCTGCTCATTCGCCGCGGTCTCGCGGCCCTCAAACGCGTCGAAGCGCTCGGCGGGGGCATCGGCAACTATGCGCTGCAGGCCGCCATCGCAGCCTGCCATGCTCGCGCCCGCGCGCCGGAAGAGACCGATTGGGTGCGCATCTCCGCACTCTACGACGCGCTGGCGCAGCTCGTACCTTCACCGGTCGTCCAACTCAATCGCGCGGTCGCAATCGGCATGGCCTACGGTCCCGCTGCGGGTCTCGAACTCGTCGATGCCCTAACCTCGGAGCCCGCGCTGCAGACGTATCATCTGTTGCCGAGCATGCGCGGCGACCTACTGGAAAAGCTCGGCCGGTTCAGCGAAGCGCGCGACGCATATGAACGCGCCGCGTCGCTCGCGCAAAATGCGCGCGACCGCACGCTGCTCGTCGAGCGCGCCGCGCGGTGCGCTCGCGCTTAAGCGAAAACGCTGAGGAAGCTGTTGAGGTGGCCGGCGTCGTTGTTGGCGCGGGCGAGAACGGCGATCGAGATCTGCTGCTGCAGGGTGGACTGATCGCTCTGCGTCACGGCCTGACCGACCTGCGTGTCGCCGATTGACGACGCGGAATTAGCCAGGTTGTTGGAGAGAGTGTCGTTGTTGCTGAACTGGGCGGCAAGCGAGTTGGTCTCCGCGCCGAGTTGGGCTTGGCCCGCGCCGAGCGTCGTGATCGCGTTGTTGATCTGACCTTCGGCGTTCGTCGCGCTGGCCGGGTTCGACAGATCGATATTTTCGATCCCGAGACCGGATGACGAGGCGTTGGGTAACGTGACGGTCGTGGTTTGCCCGGCGTTGGCGCCGGACTGCACGTTGACCGAGCCCGAAGTCGAGCCGGCGGTCGCGGCAGTCGTTTGAACGGTTGCCGACGTTCCGGCATCGCTCGCCGAAATGTTGCCGACGTTGATCGTCGTGCCGTTGAACGTCGTCGACGTATTTGCGGCGAAGCTGCCCACCGCGACCGTGGTCTGCGTCGCGCTGTCGGTGAACGAAATATCGGCGTTACCGGTCGCATCGACCGAGACGTTGAAGGTGCCGCTGGTGGTCGCGGCCGAGGCCGTCGCACTCGTCACGACGCCGCCCCCGGCGTTCGTCGCGGCGTCGGACGTAACGGCCGCCGTGGATGCCGTCGCGGGTGTGTTGCCGGAATTCGCGCCGTTGAGCAACGGCGTGCCGTTAAAGTTCGTCTCGCTCGCGACTTGGTTGATGCCTTGGACCAGCGCGTTCGCTTGCGCCTGGAGCGCGGCGTTGTCGGACGGTGAGTTGAAGCCGTTGTTCGCTTCGATGGCCAGATTATTGATTTGGCTGAGCGACGTTTGAATCGTGCTGGTCGCGCCTTGCGCCACGTTGACGGCGTCGGAGGCTTGCGTGATGTTTTCGTTGGCCGTGTCCGCGCCCTGAGCTTGTGTCGACAAGTTATTGTAGATCGCTAGGCCGGAGGGGTCGACGGCGGCATTCGAAATCCGCGAGCCGCTCGTGAGCTGCTCGGTCGCGTTCAATAGTGCAAGCTGAGCCGCTTGGATCGATTGCAGCGAGTACGCGGGATTGGAGCCGGAAACTGCGAGCGACATGACACTCCTTTGTCTGTGGGACAGGCATCCATGCCTTCGCCGAGGCGCCGGAGACGTCATGCCCGGTCCCCTCCCTAATCCGGCGTTCTTGTGACCGGCATTACACGAATTACCTAGACCTTACAAACCTGGCCTCAGCCGGGGCCGATTTCAGGCGAATGAACCGGGTCGGGGGCGGGCACTAGCGGCACCGGAGGGGTGCCCAAATGCTGGCGACGAGGCTCGTGCCACTGGCCTTAGCGGTCGTATTCGCCTCGTGTAGCGGCGGGGGCGCAGGCGGAAGCGGAGGCGGAACAACCCCGTCCGCTCCGCTGGCTGGGCCCACACCCAGCGGGGCAGCCGTGCCGGTCCTCACCGGCACGGCTGTCGACGACGCGACCGGCCGGCCGATCGCCGGTGCGGTCGTCTACGTGAGCGGGGGGACGGCCATCGCCGGAGCTACGCCGCTTCCCGCGACGGCGACACCGTGGCCCACGGTCACGACCGCAGCCGACGGATCGTTCGACGTGACAAACGTGCCGGCGTCGGATTGGACGGTAAGCTTTACCTACGTCGGAGCGGGCTATCCCGTCTACGGCAACGCCCAATGGATCGAGATCTTTTCGCCCGACGGGCACGCCGCGTTTCACGCGCTACGCTCGATTGCGACGACGGGGACGACCAATCTCGGCAACATCGCGATCGCGCTGCCAAACGCCGGCGACGTCGCGTGGCTCAATCAGATCAACACCGATCGCGCGACGCTCGGCGTGCCACGCGTCAGTAGCCCGCTCGTTTTCGACAGCGTAACGCTGCAGACGGCGCGCTACTGGGCAGGGCAAATGGAAAGCGGCAACTTCTTCGCGCACATGTGTCCCGCCGTTCCGGCAACGTGCGTCGAATTCTGGCTCTACGAAACGCAGCACGGCTCCGTCCCGTCAGCTCAGAATATCAGCGAGCAAAGCGCGAGCGGCAGTTGGCTGGCTGCCGAAGCTGCGTTCATGGCCGAGACGGCAAATTGTCCGGGCGCCAATTGGCAAACGTGCACCTATAGTGAGACGACCGGTCACTATATCAACATCATGGAGGCCACAAACTGGGCCGGCGTCGGTATGGCCCAGACGCTCTCCGCGCCGGCCGTCCAGTACTATGCCGAGAATTTCAGCACGCCGTCAGGAATCTCAACGATCGAGTCCGCTATACTGGGGCCATGTGCCGCAACATCCGCACCCTCTTCAACTTCGATCCCCCCGCAACCGAGGACGAAGTCCGAGCAGCGTCGCTACAATTCGTGCGCAAGCTTTCCGGCTTCACGCGCCCGTCGCAGGCCAATGAGGCGGCATTCGAGCGAGCAATCGACGACGTCACCGCCGTCGCCCGCGAACTGATCGGCTCGCTGGTAACCATGGCCCCGCCGCACGATCGCGATGTCTGGATCGCAAAGGCACGGGCGCGAGCCGCGGAGCGATTTGCCAAATCCGGCTAGTGTTCCATCCGTCCGGTGCCTTCGAACTTGACGTCCGGCGGGAATGTCTCGGCGGCGGGCGCGACGGCAGCGTCATCATCGATGCGGTCGGGACCGGTTGGTTGAGCCGGCGAGAACTCGACGCGGTCGAGCTCAGCGGCGAAACGACGCGCGGCCTCTGATTCACCGGGCGCCGGATTGGTACTCATGGAAAGAACCTTTCCCACGCGCCTCCTGGCTCAACCGGCGATCCGAGCCGATACAAAAAGCAAAGAGGTTCCGGGGACGAAGCGGCCGGCAATTACCGGTTCGCGTTTCTTTTTGTTGCGAAGGATGGGGTATGGGTTTCGAGGGTTGGCGCGGCACCGGCTTCAATCCATCGCACCGCGGCAGTGCGGTGACGACTCGCCGTTCGTTCGTGCTTGAGACTGCGGCCGCAGGCGCGCTCGCGTTGGCGGCCCCGGCGACACGCGTGCGGGCGCAGGTTCCGGTACGCTTCTGGCCCGGCGGCGCGCGGCTGGCCGTGCTCGTCTCGATGGTCTGGGAGTCGGGTGCGGATCCTGCGCCAACCCTCGCCGCACCGGGAGTGCCGACTGCCGGCGCCGCGCCGGTGCGCTATCCCGATCTAGCCGGCGGCTCCGCCGTTGCCTACGCGACGAACGAGGGCATCCCGCGGATGCTCGACCTCTACCGGCGCGCGCACATCCCAGTCACCGCGTTCATCTGCGGGCAGTCGGCAACGCTCGACCCCGCGTTAGCGCGCGAGATCGCGCAACGCGGACACGAGTGCGCCGCGCACGGACAAACCCACTCGCAACAGTTTCAGCTCGCGAAGGATGATGAGCGCGCGTTCATCCAAGCCAACATCGACAGTCTGGTGCGCACGACCGGCAAAAAACCGTTGGGTTACAATTGCGCGGGTCAGAATCGCAGCGTGAACACGGTGTCACTGTTGCAAGAACTCGGCTTCCAGTACCACATCGACGACTACAGTCGCGACGAACCGTTCATCGTGCAAGCCAACGGCAGCCCGTTCGCGGTCGTTCCGTACACGCAAACGCTCAACGACTTCCGGTACTTCAACGTTTACGGCGGTGTGACGGGTTCGTTCGGAAGTGCGATGAAGGACGAGTTCGATAGGCTCTACGCCGAGGGAGCCCAGCGCCGGCGCATGATGGTCGTCACGATGCATGACACGGTGGTCGGCCGCGCCGGACGCATCCCGCTCTACGAACGCTTCTTCACGTATGCCAAGCAGCATCCGGGAGTGTGGTTCGCGCGAACGTCGGAGGTCGCGCAATGGGCGCTCGCAAGCCCGTTGACGCCGCGCGACAACTAAGGAGTAGCCTAATCCCGGCCTGGCTCCGCCGAAATAAAGTGCGTGACCTTTGGAATTCCGTTGAGCTGAAACGCGTCGACCTGCGCCTGGAGTACGCGATCGGCATTCGTCACTCGTTCGTGTTGATACAGATGTTCCAGCCACGATTCAAGCCGGAAGGTCTCGAGGAATCGGCCCGGTTGAGCGACGTCCTCAAGGATATCCCACGCGTAGGCCCCATCCCGGCGACGTTCGTGTCCCAGCCGGCCGACCGCCGCGAGAAACGGTTCGCGATCGCGTTCAAGCACGAGATACTCTACCGTCACGACAACCGGTCCACGATCGTTTTCAACCTCGTCGGTGATCACCGGAACGGGCCAGTGCATTGAAGGGGTGAGATCTAAACCCGCGCCGGTTTGCAGCTTCCAGCGCCAGGTAAGCGGGATAGCGACAAGTGCTCCGGCTGCCGCGATGAAGTGGGTAGCGGGCAGTCCCACCATCCCGGCAAGCTGTCCCCACACGACGCTGCCGACCGTCATGCTCCCGTAGAAGGCGGTCACATAAATCGCGAGACCTCGTCCGCGAACCCAATTCGGAATCGAGAATTGAGCCGATACGTTCAACGTTGCGAGAGCCGAGAGCCAGCAAATACCGGCGAGAAGACTTGCCGCCAGCGCCACGGCCGGAGTGCGAGCGAGGCCGAAGAGAACGAGGGCCGTAGCCGTACCGATGGTTCCAATCGCAACCAGCCGATTTGTTCCCACCTTTTTCCTCAATGGACCCAGCACGAAAATCGCGCAGATCGCACCTACGCCAATGGCGCCGAGAAGTGCACCATACAATTCCGGTCCGCCGCGAAGCTGGTTGCGCGCCACGAGCGGAAGCAGCGCCCAGTAGGCGCTTGCGAAAAAGAAGAATGCCGTCGCTCGTATCAAGGTCGCGCGCAACGCCATGTTATTCGCTGCATAGCGAACGCCGGTACGAAGTGCGTTCGGAAAGCGCTCGGGCGGAAGGCGTGCGCTGCTCGGCGGCGAGCGCCACCAGATCAGCGCGGCAATCGTTCCGACGTTGCTGATACCGTTGATCACGAATGGTGATGCGATTCCGAGAATGTTGATGAGAACGCCGCCCAGCGCCGGTCCGATCGCGCGGCTCACGTTGACCCCGATGCTGTTGACCGCAACGGCGGCGGGCAAGTCATCCTTCGGAACGAGACTCGGCACGATCGCCTGCCACGGCGGCGCCGAGAGCGCAGCGCCGACGCCGATGAGAAACACGAAGAACAACAGACTTGCCGGGTTGACGAGTCCGAACCAAACGAGAGCCGCGAACACGAACGAAACGACGGTCGTCGCAATTTCGACCACCAGCAGCAGCATTCGTTTGTCGACGATATCGGCGAGCGCGCCGGCGGGCAGAGCGAAAAGAAACATGGGCAGATTATTGGCAACTTGTACGAGTGACACGATCAATGGATCCGAGCTGAGCGATGTCATCAGCCAGCCCGCGGCCGCCGTGTACATCCACGTGCCGATGTTCGCGGCTACCGTCGCGGCCCAGATCACGGCGAACACGCGACTGCGGAAGGGGCGGGTTACCATAGGTGCCTCGCAAAAAAGTGTGGCGCCACCTACACTTTTGGTTATGCAAGCCTGCGCCTCCCAACTAGCGCCAGATGAGAAGTTGATTGGTCCCAACGTCCTCACATTGACAAGGAGGACCATATGAACACGCCCTGCGGAAAGGTGGGGCACCTCATGAAAAATATCAAAAAAGCCTTCACCCTAAAGCTGCTCGGAGCAGCCATCGCAACTGCCGCACTTATCACTCCATCGATCGTATCGGCGCAAGAAGTTTCGTCCTACGCCGACAGCGGAGCGAATCAGCAGATCCAGGGAACGGTTTCGTCGATCGACGGCACCTGGAATATCACCGTCGACGATGCGAGCGGATACAGCGATAACGTCGCACTGCATCAAGGAACGATCATCAACCCGACGGGCCTTACGCTCGAACCGGGGATGAACGTCACGATCGACGGTTACCCCGACGGATCGAGCTTCGACGCAATCGAGATCGACACGCCGTATCAATATCAAGGTCCGGCACCGGTCGCCGTCTACTATGGACCGGGCAACTGGTATCCGGGTTATGCTAGCGGCTGGGGGCCGTCGTTCAGCCTCTTCTTCGACGTCGGCAGCCGGCGCTTCGAACAGCGTTCGTTCAACTACGGCGGCCAGATCCGCCGGCCGATGGCGCCCCCGTCCGGTTGGGAAAACCGCCCGCACGGCTTCATCGGAAACGCGGGCTACGCCCGGAACTCGCGCACCGCGTACGTAGCTCCGCAACAGCGCGGCTTCGCGGCCCCGCAACAACAGCGCAGCTTCGCGGCCCCGCAACAACAGCGCAGCTTCGCGGCCCCGCAACAACAGCGCAGCTTCGCAGCTCCGCAACAACAGCGCAGCTTCGCAGCCCCGCAACAACAGCGCAGCTTCGCAGCCCCGCAACAACAGCGCAGCTTCGCAGCCCCGCAACAACAGCGCAGCTTCGCGGCTCCGCAACAACAGCGCAGCTTCGCAGCCCCGCAACAACAGCGCAGCTTCGCAGCCCCGCAACAACAGCGCAGCTTCGCAGCCCCGCAACAGCAAGCGCGTAGCTTCTCCGCACCGGCCTCACGTGCAGCAGCTCCCGCGCGTGGCGGCCAAGACCGCGGTGACCATCAACGCGGCTAAATCCCTCGATCGGTGAATCGAAGAACGCGCGTCCCCCGGGGCGCGCGTTTCTGTTTCTCGGCGCCGTCCGACCGACGTGCCCTCCTTGTCATCCCGAGCGTAGTCGAGGGACAGCGACAACGGTGCAAGACTGTGGCCATGCAGTAAGGGCCGGAAGAGGGCCGTCGAGCGGCGAACCGCTTCGCACCAGTGAGAGCTAACGGCGCCGAATACGTTCTTCCCCTGCACTGTATCGGCGACAGCCATACCGAGATGCTCAACGGCCTGCTCTTGCGCGACGCGAAAACGAACGCGCCGCTTGCGGTAGGGACATCGATGTATGCCATCCCCACTGCCGCCTCCGCGTTTAGCGATCCCCAAGCAGGCATTTCCGCTACGCTCATCCCGCTGTTATATGCGATCCGTGTACTTGGGTTTGCCAAACGTACTGCGGAAGCGCCGACCTTTCAGTTCGGCCAGCATCTCTTAAGCGTGCACCCAAACGCGCAGAAACGCTGGGTCATGCTGTTTGCCGGAGAATTCGATGCACGTTTCGTGATCGAGTCGGTGCCGCTCGACGCGACCATTGCCCTGCCAGACTTCGATCTTTCGCCGTTCGCGCAGTTTCCGGTGCTGCGTGTCGTTGCGCAGCAATCGATCGAGGCCGAGATGTTGAAGCGGCTTCAACCGTTGATCGATTTAGTCAATCAGCTTCGCATGATTGGAATCGCGCGCGTCGCGCTCACATCCATTCCACCTCCGACGCTCGACGATGCGGAGTATCGGCGCCTTACCGGGATCGAGTCGCGTGCAAGCACGCGGTATGCCGTACACTGGCTGCTGAACCGGGTGTTGGCGAGCTTGTGCGCGGCGGACGGGATTGCGTTCATCGATACGTGGTCGCTAGAAACGGAAAATAATATCGTTCGCCCGGGGTTTCTCCTCGATAACATTCATCTTGGCCGCGAGGCTGCCGTCCTCAAGCTGCGAGCCTATTACGAGCTCGTGCAAGCCGACGGGTCGGCGGAGGTGGTGGATGTCTCATCCGTACAGTGACGTTCCGCCGATGCAGATCGCGCGTCGAGCGCCGGCCGATCCCCAGAGCGACGGGCGCTTCCGTCTAACGCGTTCCGATCGCATCGCGTCGGCCGGTAGCTGCTTCGCGCAACGCATAACGGATGGACTTCGCAACAGCGGCTATCGCTATCTCGTGACGGAGCCCGGTAGTTCCGAAAGCTATTCCGCACGTTATGGTGAGATCTATTCAACCTTGCAGCTCTTGCAAATCGCGCAAGCCGCAATTGGCGCCTTCGTTCCGGCGGAGCAGCCGTGGCCGAGCGACGATGGTCGCTGGCTCGATCCGTTTCGTCCGCGGATTCAACCCGGTGGATTCGACTCTCCTCAAGCCGTGCTCGACGAACGCAAACGGCACCTCGCTGCGGTTAAACGCCTTCTCGAGGAAACTGACATTTTCGTGTTCACCGCCGGTCTGACCGAAACGTGGTGTTCGAGAAGTGACGGCGCGGCCTTTCCCGTCTGCCCCGGGACCGGCGTCGGGACCTACGATCCCGAGCGCTACGAGTTTCGTAATCTCGGCGTCGAAGAGAATACTGCCAACCTCGATGCCTTTCTCAACATTGCATGGTCGCTCAATCCCGCATTACGCGTGATCTTCACCGTATCACCCGTTCCCCTCGCAGCAACGATGGAGGCGCGTCACGTCGTGCAATCCACGACGTGGTCGAAATCGGTGCTACGCGTGGCGGTGGAGGAAATGCGCCGCCGCTATGAGGCAGTCGACTATTTCGCCGCCTACGAGATCGTGCTGGGCGCCCGCCCGAGCGGGTTCGAGAACGACGGTCGAACGGTCACCCCGGCCGCAGTAAATACCGTCGTCGCGTCGTTTTTCCGCCATTTTGGCGAACCGCTCATCGCGGCCGAACTGGAAACGAGTCGCCCGCGCGCTGCAGTCGAGCACGACGTTTGCGACGATACGTTCTTAGAAAACTTTCTCGAAGAACAACGCAAGCCTGGATGATCCTTCGAGGCTTTGCGGGGATTACAACATATTCGGAAGGCTTACGTTATGCTCGAGCTAGGGACCCGCATTCTTGTACGAGAGCATGTGGCTGTCGTACGCATGGGCTTCTCGACGGGGATGACCGACGGGAATCAACCAGGTAGAGACGACGACGCGGAGCCGGTCAAGACGGGCCCGATAATGCAATGACAAGTTTGGCGGGAGCGTGTAGGAATCGAACCTACCAGCCCCCTTGCGAAGGCCTCAACAGTTTTGAAGACTGCGCGGGCCACCAGACCCGTACGCTCCCATAATCTAGCGCGAATGTTCCCACGGGATCGGACGAGTCCAACTCTCTCCGACCAACTGATATGGCTCAATGTGTGCGACGTCATCAACCTGACATTGGAGCAGCAAGGTTTGGCACGTCTTCGGAATTGCCCGCCCGGCTGGACCCTCCGTCCCCTCAAACGCCGTTAGACAGCCTGACGAGAGCGCTGAAAACTCCGCGGGGGGGGGGTCCGAGACGCCGTCCGCATTCACGAAATGGCATGGCGGAAATACATCTTAGCCGGACTTTCCCACTTCTAATGGCCGCCACAGTTTAGAACAACAGCGGAACGGATAAAATGTACCTCGATAAACTTCCCCGGCTCGTGCGCGGAGGGAAGTGAGGAAAACGATGACATTCTTAGCTAGAAACGACAACGTTCGCGCCCGCTATATGTTCCCCGGCGAGCTGTTCAACGTGCAAGAATCGCGCAAGCGGCGTGAACGGAAGTACCGGGATTGGGACGGCTGGCTCGAGCTCGTTGCCGAGTACCACAAAGAGGCGCTGTTCGGTAAAGACCCTCTACACAGTAACCGGCCCGAATCATTTAGTTAGCCTTCATAGCCCACCGCGCGGGTCCGAAAACAAGAGAAGCCTCGGCAGTTGCCGGGGCTTCTCTTGTTTTGGCGGTTTGCTTTGGTTCGCCAGGGTAAACCTTTCCGCCGGCATGGCTCCGTTCCCGGTTCCGTCGTCAGCGCACAGAAAAATCCGCGCAGAGCGATCGTTCGCTCAACGCGGATTACGTTACGACCCGCTAACCGGCAGGATGGTCGTCGCGCGGGTTAGTGCCTGTTGTTGTAGTAGGGATCGCGCGCGACCGGATACTCACGTTCCGGGACCCAGGCCTGCCGTTGGTACGTGCGATGGTGTCCGCGATAGTATTGCGCTTCGTTTTGCGAAACGTAGTAGCGATGATTGTCGCGCACATAGTACGGACGGTTGTTTCCGTCGTAGAGTAGCGCGCCGACGATCGCCGCAGCACCGACAGCGATCAGTGCAGTTGATGTGGTGTCTGCCTTGGCCGGCGCCGGCGTTCCGCCGAGGCTGCCTAGGAAGAGAAGCCCTCCGAGCGCGGGTAGGATAATGCGTGATAATTTCATAGCCCGATTGTCCCCGCGGCAACCACGATCTAACGATTACCGCAAAAGCCGATGCTGATTCTAATGCACGAGTGTTAGCGGGAACACTTGATGCAGCGGCGAGGGAGAGCATGCTTCTGTGCCTTACGAGTTCGTGAGGACCGCTCTTTAGCGCCAACGAATATGGCAGAATGGCGAACGGGTTCCGGTACGCGACCGGCTTGGCGTACGCTTCGGTCTTTTCTCTTGTTTTGTTCGGTAGTGTTTCGATGGCGGAAGCCCAGCCCTCGAATGACGGGCGCGGCTTTCTTTTGAACCGCGCGACCGCGGTCAGCCGGAAATATTGCGGAGTGGTTACACCCGGCGCGTCGATCGGCGACGTTGCGGCGCGCTGTGCGCAACGGCTCCAGGGGCTAAACCGGGCTTACGTTATGTTCTACGCCGTGCACGCCTACAGCGTTGCGGACGAAGGACCTGACTTCACGCGTGATTTGGCGCGCGCAGACCGCCTACGGGCGGAACGGCTTATCCTCGTCGCGCTCAAAATACCACAACTGACGGGCGTCTTGCGCCGAGCCTTTCTGGACGCGCGGGATGACCTACTAAACGAAGACGCGCTCGAAGACTAACGGTCGCCCTCGACCGTCGTGCGGCGCAGATCGCGCACGTGCACCGAGAGCGGTTCGCTCAGATCGATGCCGTCGACTTCGGCCGCGAACGTTGGACGGAGTTGGCGAAACGAAGGCGCGCTAGCAACGGTCACGGCGAATCCCTCGAACCGCTACTGCAGCGGCGAAAACGAGGTCGGCGTCAGGATGCGCGATTCCTGAGTGATGAGACAACCCTTGGGTTGACCGGCCGCGAACGCTTTCCAATCGGGATCCTGCGCCATCTTCGCGCGCGCGCTTTCGCGATGCGCGAGACTATCGTATGCCCAGAGATGCACGATGACGTGGAGCGTTCCGATCTCGGTGGTGAAGAATCCAAGACAGCGGCCGAGGTGGCGCTGCTGAACCGGAAAGCCGTGCTCGCCGTAATAGTCGAGCCACTCTTTGGCCCGTCCGACGACTGCGGTGTAGGTGCGTTCTTCGACGATCATGCTTGGGCTATTGAAGCCTCAGCGGCCGCCTCCCGCTTCGAGAATCGTCCCGGTGACGTACGACGCGGCGGGCGACGTAAGCCAGATGATCGCTTCGGCAATTTCGTGGGCCGTGGCAGCGCGGCCGATCGGCACCGTCGCGCCGGTACGCTTCGCGCGGTGCGGATCACCCGCGGCAAGATGCATTTCCGTATCGACGATGCCCGCAGCGACCGCGTTCACGCGCACGCCCTCGCCGGCAACCTCGCGCGCGAGACCGACCGTAAACGACTGAATCGCGCCCTTGGAGGCGGCATAGTGCACCCACTCGCCCGCTCCGCCCAGCTTGGCCGCGAGTGAGGACACATTGACGATCGAGCCGCCGTCGCCGCCCCAGACCGTCGAGAGCCGGCGCACCGCCTCGCGGGCGCACAAAATCGTGCCGATCACGTTGACCGCAAGCATGCGCTCGAGCGCTGCCGCCTTCAGGTCGGCCACGCGGGCGAAGCCGCCGGTCACGCCGGCGTTGTTTACGAGCGCTTTGAGCTGCCCGAAGGTATCGACCGCCTCGAACATCCGCACGACGTCAGCTTCGTGGGCCACATCGGCCTTGATCGCCAGCGCCCGGACGCCGCTCGCCCGGACCGCCTCGACGATCGCTGAGGCGGCGCGTTCGTCCTCGTGGTAGTTCACTGCCACGTCGAAGCCGTGTTTGGCAGCCAGCGTAGCAACCGCGGCGCCAATCCCGCGGCTCCCGCCGGTAACGAGCAACACTCCGTTCATTCGCCGAGCATTTCAAGCGTCGCGATGTTCTTCATTCTGGGTAGGGCCAGATCGTGGCGCCTTGCGATGGGCTTCACTTTGTGTTACAAAGCAAGTAATGGAAGTCTCCCGCGCCATCGCCGACCTCGAAGAGGTCCGCACGCGCCTCGCGGCCGTGCAACGCTTCCGCGGGCTTTCGGGCGGCGCAGCCTTCGCTAGCGGAGTCGCGGCGATTGTAAGCGGTGCGATCCAAGCCGCGAGCATTCCGGTTCCGGCCACACCCGCCGACGCCACCCGTTACGTCACGATCTGGATTGCGTGCCTTGCCTGCTCGCTCGCGGTGAATTACGGCGCGATCGTACTTTGGATCGTTCGGCACTGGTCGGTACGCTCGCGGGTGGAACTCAAAACCGTCGGCATGACGATTCTTCCGTCGGTTGTCGCCGGTGGATTGTTCACCGCGGCATTCGTCGCGCGCGGCGAACTCGGACTGCTGCCCGGCATGTGGTGTTTGTGCTACGCGCTCGGCCTGATCGCATCGCGTGCGATGGCGCCGCCCGGAATCGGTTGGATCGCCGCGCTGTTTGCGGCGAGCGGCACGGCACTATTGTTTGCACCCGGGAGCAACGCGCTTGCCTGGTGGGTGATGCCGGCCACGTTCGGCCTCGGCCAGATCGTTATCGGCTTCCTCGTTTCGCGCGACGCCGTCGAGGCAGCGCGATGAACGGCGGCGACGCACCCTTCGCGTATTCGGGCCTCGAACGCATCTTTCACGAACGGGGCCGGCTCGCCGTTTGTACGTGCCTGGTTGCAAATCCGCACGGTATGCGGTTTACCGAACTGCAAGACGCGTGCGCGTTGACCGACGGTAATTTGAACCGCCATCTGCATGCGCTCGCCGAAGTCGGCATCGTCGAAATGGAACGCGTCACCGGGCGCGGGCGTCCCGCGACAACCGTCACCATTACCGCCGACGGACGGCGCCGTTTCCTTGCCTACATCGATGAATTGGAATCCGTCGTGCGCGACGTGCACGAGCGTTCCGCCAAATCAGCCCCGGTGCGCGATGGCTGGGCGGCACAATCATGATCGAACGCGTCCAAGCGCTACCGGAGGTCGCCGCAGCACCGCGTCACGTTGCGATCATCATGGACGGCAATCGCCGCTGGGCCGCCGCGAGCGGACTGCCCTCGATCGAAGGCCACCGCCGCGGAATGCTCACGCTGCGCCGCATCGTCACCGCAGCGGCAAAAGCCGGCATCGACGTGTTGAGCGTCTACGCGTTCTCGGAAGAAAACTGGGGCCGCGCACCGGCCGAAGTCAGTGCGCTGATGGATCTTGGGGCGTCGTTTGCGCGGCGCGAAGCCGAAGCGTTCGCTCGCGAAGGCGTGCGCGTCCGCCTCATCGGCCGGCGCGACCGCTTGCCGATCGCGATGCGTGAAGCGTTTGCGCTGCTCGAAACTCGCACTGCCGGCTGCAGTCGCATGACCCTCAACCTCGCGGTCGACTACGGCGCGCGTACCGAGCTGTGCACGGCAATTCGCACGCTTGCTGAAGACGTGGCAGCCGGACGTCTCGATCCCGATGCCATCGATGAAGACGCGATTGCCGGCCGTCTATCGACGGCAGGTCTGCCCGATCCCGACCTCCTGATCCGCACCGGCGGCGACCTCCGCCTGTCAAATTTCCTTCTCTATCAGTGCGCGTATACGGAATTGTGGTCCACGACGGTGCCGTGGCCGCAATTCGACGCTCGCGCCTTCAGCGGAGCGCTCGCCGCATACGCACAACGGCAGCGCCGGTTCGGCAAGTAGAGCATCGCTTCCAGCAAACGCTAAAAAATGCTACAATAGGGCGTTGTGAACACCCGCCAGGACATCCGTAATCTCGCAATCATCGCCCACGTCGACCACGGCAAGACGACTTTGGTCGACGCAATGTTCCGTCAGAGCGGCCTCTATCGTGAAGGCCAGCACGTCGAAACGCGGGCCATGGACTCGAACCCGCTCGAAAAAGAGCGCGGAATTACAATCCTTGCCAAAAACACCGCAATCGAGCACAACGGCGTCAAATTCAACATCGTCGATACCCCGGGCCACGCCGACTTTGGCGGCGAGGTCGAGCGCGTCTTACAGATGGTCCAGGGCGTCTTGCTCCTGGTGGACGCCGCTGAGGGCGTGATGCCGCAAACGCGTTTCGTGCTGCGCAAAGCGCTCGAGCTCGACCTGCGCGCGATCGTCGTGATCAACAAGATCGATCGCAAAGACGCGCGGGCAGGCGAAGTGATGAACGAGATCTTCGACCTCTTCATCGAATTGGGCGCCAACGACGAACAGGCCGATTTCCCGGTGATCTACACCAACGGCCGCGCCGGCATCGCAAAAAACCATCTCGAAGACGAGAGCGACAGCCTCGAGCCGCTCTTCCAGATGATTGCCAAACAGATCCCCGAAGCGCCGGCCGAAGATGGCCCGTTTCAGATGCTCATCAGCGCCATCGACCACAACAAGTATGTCGGTCGCATCGGCATCGGGCGCGTCTTCCGCGGTTCGCTGAAGGTCAACGCACCGATCGCTAAGGTCGCGCCCGACGGCAAGGTCGAGAACGGCCTGCGACTCACCAAGCTGCTGACGTTCCGCGGGCTCGAACGCATCGAGGTCGAGGAAGCGACGGCCGGCGATATCGTGTGCGTCTCCGGTATCGAGGGCCTCAACATCGGCGACACGATCGCAGATGCGCAGCACCCGGACGGAATTACGGCCGTTGCGGTCGACGAGCCGACGGTTGCCATGTTCTTCATGGTCAATAATTCGCCGTTCGTCGGACGCGAGGGTAAGCTGCTTACGTCGCGCCAGATTCGCGACCGCTTGATGCGCGAACTCGAGTCGAACGTCGCCCTGCGCGTTGCCGATACCGACAGCGCCGACACGTTCGAAGTGTGCGGACGCGGCGAACTGCATCTTTCGATTCTGATCGAAACGATGCGCCGCGAAGGCTTTGAAGTCGCGGTCAGCAAGCCGCAGGTCATCATCACCGAACGCAACGGCGTGAAGATGGAGCCGGTCGAGTACGTCGTCATCGACGTTCAGGAAGAGTATTCGGGCCCGGTCATCGAGACGCTCGGCAAGCGCCGCGCGATCATGTCCAATATGGTTACCGTCGGTGAAACGCGCCGGCTGGAATACACGATGCCGACGCGCGCGATCTTCGGTCTGCGCGGCGAGTTGCTTACGCTCTCGCGCGGCACGGCCGTCATGTCGCACACGTACTACGATCACCAGCCGCTGGCAGGCGACATGCCCGGCCGTGGCAACGGCGCGCTATGCGCGAGCGAAACCGGCACGGTCACCGCATATGCCCTCTCCGGCCTCGAACAGCGCGGGCGCTTCTTCGTCGAGCCCGGCATCGATGTCTACGAAGGCATGGTTGTCGGCCGCGCCAACGACGACAAGGACGTCTCGATCAACGTCGTGCGCGCGAAGAAACTCACCAACATGCGCGCGGCCGGCACCGACGAA
>Ga0182030_10002441_pt1 | contig 39409 bp, 24 predicted proteins | sample 812S3MmetaG_FD_121299 | JGI IMG/M metagenome (GOLD analysis project Ga0182030, IMG submission 121299) | Permafrost microbial communities from Stordalen Mire, Sweden - 812S3M metaG (Illumina Assembly) | ecosystem: Environmental > Terrestrial > Soil > Wetlands > Permafrost | place: Sweden...
ACATTCCCCGCGGGAAATTTCGACGCTGGTTGATTTATTCACCCGCGGCGATGTTCCCGATTATCAGATGTCCGCGTGGATGATGGCGGTTTTGCTGCGAGGAATGACAGATGCGGAAACGGCGGCCTTGACGGAGGCAATGTTGAAGTCGGGCCAAGTGATGGATTTGAGCGCGGTGCCCGGCGCAAAGGTGGACAAACATTCGACGGGCGGAGTGGGCGACAAGACGTCGCTGATCCTCGCGCCCGTGGTTGCGGCGGGCGGGTTGTCCGTGCCAATGATCAGCGGACGCGGGCTCGGCCACACGGGCGGAACACTGGACAAACTGGAATCCATTCCGGGATTTAACGTCAATCTTTCTCCCGCCGAATTTATCAAAGTCCTGGGCGCTTGCGGGTGCGCCATGGTGGGACAGACCGCGGAAATTGTTCCGGCGGACAAAAGGATGTACGCGTTGCGCGACGTAACCGGGACGGTGGAAAGCCCCCCGCTGATTTGCGCCAGCATCATGAGCAAAAAACTGGCCGAAGGAATCGACGCATTGGTGCTCGATGTCAAGACGGGCTCAGGAGCGTTTATGAAGCGCACGGAAGATGCCGAGCATCTGGCCAAAATGATGGTCGCGACCGGCGAACGCATGGGCAAACGCATGGCCGCTCTTATTACCGACATGAATCAACCTTTGGGCCGCGCGGTGGGCAACAGCCTCGAAGTGCGCGAATGCCTTGAGATCCTGCGCGGCGATTGCCAGCCCATGAGCAAAGATCTTCTGGACCTTTCGCTGGAACTGGCGGCCTGGATGTTTTATCTCGGCGGTCGTGTCGAGAGTGTGGATGCGGGAAGATCGCTAGCGGAGAAAATGATCGCCAATCGCAGCGCTTTGCAGAAATTTTGCCAGATGTGCCGGGAGCAAGGCGCCCACGCTTCCTTTAAGGGCAAACCCGAAGATTTGCCTGCGGCAAAATTTACGGCTGAATTTAATGCGCCGGCGGATGGTTTTATCGAATCGATCCAGTGCGAACAGGTAGGGTTGGCCAGCCTGGTTCTGGGCGGCGGACGAAATAAACAAGACGACGTCATCGATCTTTCGGTGGGCTTTGAACTATTCAAGAAAACGGGCGATGCTGTCAAGAATGGCGAGCCCATCGCCCGGGTGCATTATAATGACGGGGCGAAACTCGGCAGCGCCCTGGCGATTCTGAAAGAGGCCTATCGCATCGGGCCAAAGCCCGCGGAGCAAAACCGGCCGTTAATCAAAAAAATCATCGAAAGCCGAAAAAAAACCTAAAACCATGGAACGATTCGCGAGCATCCTTGGCATCCTGGCCATCCTGGCGGGATGCTACGCCTTCTCCACCAACCGCAAGGCTGTCAAGTGGAAAGTTATAGCCTGGGGCGTGGGCCTGCAATTGCTATTCGGCTATCTGGTCCTGAAGTTCGACTGGGGCAGAAAAATCATGGAGGCAGCCGGGGAGAAGGTCAACGAACTGCTCCATTTCGCCTTTGCCGGGGCGGTATTCGTGTTCGGACCATTGGCCCAGCCGGACGGCAAAGTCGGCTTCGTTTTCGCTTTTGCCATTTTGCCGACGATCATTTTCATGGCGGCCTTCTTCGCTGTTCTTTATCACTTCGGCATCATGCAGTGGATCATCAAAGGGGCGGCATGGATAATGACGCGATTGATGGGAGTGAGCGGGGCGGAATCGCTGGATGTCGCCGCCAGCATTTTTATGGGCCAAACGGAAGCGCCCCTGACCATCCGCCCTTTTCTGTCCCGGCTGACCCGTTCGGAAATGATGACAGTAATGACCGCCGGAATGGCGCACGTCAGCGGGGGAATTATGGCGGCTTACATCGCCACCGGGGTGGAGGCGAAACACCTGTTGGGCGCCGTCATCATGACCGCGCCGGGCACTTTGTTAATTGCCAAGACGCTGGTGCCGGAAACCGACACGCCGGTCAGCGGCCGCAAGGTGGACATTGTCGCGGCAGAGGAGGACAAGCACAGCAATCTGCTGGGAGCGATCGCGCGTGGCACCGGGGACGGCTTGAGCCTGGCCTTGAATGTGGCAGCGATGCTAATTGCGTTCCTGGCCCTTATTGCGCTTTTAAACGGTCTGATGGCATGGGTGCATGGATCGATTGTTTGGTTCCCATCCAGCTTGCAAAGCGTTTTGGGCTGGCTCTTCGCGCCGGTGGCCTGGCTGATTGGCATTCCCTGGAAAGACGCGACTCATATCGGCTCGCTTTTGGGCATTCGCATGGTGGGAAATGAACTGATCGCCTACGGGCAACTGGGAGATTTGAAAGCGCAAATTGATCCGAGATCTTTTACCATTGCGACCTATGCCTTATGCGGTTTTGCCAATTTGAGTTCAATTGGAATTCAGATTGGCGGCATCGGCGCGCTGGCTCCATCGCGCAAGGATGATTTAGCCGGGCTTGGTTTCCGGGCCATGCTGGCCGGGACCATGGCCAACCTGCTCTCGGCGGCCATTGTGGCGATGATGATTTAGGCAGACTGAAGAAAGGCTACACCCACATGCGCGGGACGATGAGTCGGATTTGCTTTGGCACGGGAATTCCACGAATTGAAGATGTGATTTTCTGTCAGTATTTGATTGGGCGCGAATCCGCGTTTGGTAGAGTGACTCTCGCCGAGGCGACTTCGGACGGCTCGGCGGCCGCCCACGTCCGAGGGAGCTTGCTCCGTCAAAAGATGATTTGCAGACAGCCCGGGCCTCATCTGCCGGAATTTCCCGCAGTCAGGTGCTCCTCTCCATCCAGATGAACATGGGTCGTTCGCCCGGCTTGAATGGTAATCGGGACGACGGCGGGAAAGGTGCCGGGATCGACGCCTTTTGCCTGGGCCTCGATTTTGTATGTGCCGGTCGGCAGCGTCACCAGTGCGGGCTGGGCATCCGCCAGGTTGCGGGCGTTGTGGACGCGCTCAAAAACGCTGCCCGTTTCGGTGTAGATGGTGTAGTCGCTGTGCGCCGGCGCCAGCGGGAACGGGTTGCCGGCGACGTCGTCGTTGGCAAAAAATTCCTCAAAATTTACGTCGGTGATGGCCGGAAGCCGTGCCGAATAAACCTGGAGAATTCCCTCGGAGTCAGATTTGTTTGACGCGATCGAATCAGGGCCGACGGGCGGAACAGCAACAAGAGAAGCGGATTGACAGCCAGTGATCGCGAAGAGAGCCAGCGCGCCAGCGAGCGGGAGGGCTCTTTTAATCCAAGTATTGACACGCGCTTCGGTCAACCCGCCGTCCAGTAAATATAAATCGTCTTTCATAAGCACTTACGGTTTCTCGCACGTGCTTATTGTAGCTCAAATTCAAGACTGCGGCAAATCGGCCCAAAATCGGCGCGCAGCACCGATGCAGCACCCGATCAAATTAGCAAATCGCGCTGCCACGCCATCAGGTCGGCTTGGTGGCAATCCCAATCCTCAGCCAGAGCCAGGAGGGTGGCCCGGCTGGCGATCAGTGTGGGGTCCAAATTCAATTCCAGGGCGCGGCTGTTTCGGCGCTGTTCCAGTTGACTGAAACGCACGCGTTGCGCCTCAGTATGCCGCCGGGAATGGAAGCGGAGAACCTCCGGGTGTTCGCCCGGCGACAGCGCCAAACCAGTTTGAATCGCCTCGTTCAATCCATCCAAACGCCGGGGCGAAAAATGGCGGGGCAGGAAAGTATCAATGGGACGATGATCGACGACCGCCGCCGAAATATCCACGAGCACCTCATGGCTGAGCACGAAATAAGGAGGTTTGTTGGCTGCAATTGCTTCCTTTTCCCGCCAGCGCCAAAGCTCGCGCAGAACGGCCAGCGAGGGCCGGCCTAATTTGTGGCTGCCTTTGAGCCGCCAGACCAAGTCGGGCTGGAGTGAAGCGGGAATGGCGCATTCAGCGATAAGCCGGTCACAGGACTGCTCCAGCCAGGCCAGGCGTTTTTTTTCGCGCAACTGCGCGTAGAGAATATCGCTTAACGCCTTAAGATGGCGGGTGTCATGGCGCGCGTAATCTTCCATGCGCGGCGTCAGCGGACGTTTGGACCAATCAGCCTTTTGCGAACCTTTTTCAAGGACAATGCCCAGGTATTTTTTGACCAGGCTGCCCAAACCAAATTCGCGTTCGCCCAGCAGACGGCTGGCCAGCATCGTGTCAAATATGCGGTCGGGAACGAAACCATGATTCTTGCGCAGCAAGCGCAAATCATAATCGGCTCCGTGCAGGATTAGTTGGTGTTTTTTTAGCTCCACCCACAGCGGTTGCAGATTCATTCCCACCAACGGATCAACCAGACGATCTCCTTGCGGAGTGGTTAGTTGAACGAGACAAAGTTTTTCCGGGTAGGCGTGCAAGCTGTCCGCTTCAGTGTCCACAGCGACCCAGGTCGCGGCCCGCAAAACGGGCAGGAATTCAGTCAATTTTAGATCCGAATCAATCACAAGCCAATCATTCTACGCTAACGCTGTCCAATTTTAAACCTTGAACTTCCATCGAGAAGGCCCGAATTTTGATGGCATGAATTTAGCCCGTGCCCTGGCCAAATCCGCCCATCGACAACCGGACAAGAGCGCCCTCTACTGGGGCGGATCGCAATTCACCTACGCACAAATCTGGTCGCAATCGCTGGCCGTGGCTCATCACTTGCGCCGTGAATTGGGCGTCCGCGCGGGAGACAGGGTCGGGCTCTGGCTCAAGAATTGCCCCGAATTTGTCACGGCGTTTTTTGGCATTTTGCAAGCCGGCGCGGTGGTCGTTCCCATCAATAATTTTCTCAAGCCGGCGGAAGTGGGATTTATCCTGGCGGATGCGGGCATCGACCTGATCATCCTCGATGAAGCAATGCGCTGGGATTTTGAGAAATTGCGGGCGGCCCGGCCCGGCTTGGAGTCTCTCGCCGTGGAAAACTTCGCGCGACTGCAATCGCCGGCCCACGCGGGCGAGAACTGCCGCCGCGCGGAATCCGACCTGGCAATCATTATCTACACCTCCGGCACGACGGGGCATCCCAAAGGGGCGATGCTCTCGCACGGGAATTTACTGGCCAACGTGGCGAGCTGCGCACACGTGCTGGAAACGGTGGGCGAAGACCGGATTGTTGTGCTGCTGCCAATGTTTCACAGCTTCATGCTGACGGTGGGCGTATTGCTGCCCCTGCTGATTGGCGGCTCGATGGTTTTGATTAAAACGCTGAACCCGCCAAAAAATATCGTGGCTGAAATAATTCAGCATCGGGCCACGTTGCTGCCCGCCGTCCCGCAATTCTTTCGCGCGCTGACTCACGGTTCGGTTCAGGTCGATTTACCGTTGCGGCTGTGCATCAGCGGCGGAGCGCCGTTGCCGGCGGAAGTTTTGAGAGAATTCACCGCGCGGTTTCCCATCCCGTTGCTGGAAGGCTACGGCCTGAGCGAAGCCAGTCCTGTCGTTTCGTTCAATCCCGTTCGCGGGCCGTGGAAAGCCGGCTCGATTGGCGTGCCGATTTATGGCGTGGAAGTGTCGGTGCAGAACGATTCAGGAGAAATGATGCCGACGGGGGAGATTGGCGAAATCTGTGTGCGCGGCGCCAACGTGATGCTCGGTTACTGGAAGCAACCGCAGGAAACTGCCAGGACGATGCGCCTGGGCTGGCTGTTGACGGGCGATATTGGCTACGCTGATAGTGATGGATATTTCTACATTACAGACCGCAAGAAAGACATGCTGCTGGTCAATGGCATCAATGTCTATCCGCGCGAAATCGAAGAAGTCCTCTACAGATTTCCGGGGATAAGAGAAGTCGCCGTCATTGGCGTGCCGGATGAACGCAAAGGGGAACAACCCCTGGCTTTTGTGGCCGGCCAGGATGGGAGCGAATTGAAGGAAGGGCCGCTGCTGCAATTCGCGCGCGAGCAATTGGCAGATTATAAAGTGCCGCGGCACATCGTATTTATGGCGGCCCTGCCACGCAATGCCACCGGAAAAATCCTCAAAAACGAGCTGCGCGAGGCTGCGGCGGCCACTTCGTAACTGCCCTATTCTCCGTTGCATTGCAACGAGTTACACAAATATTGAACTTTTACGTGTTGACGCTGATGACAGGCCGCTCATAGACTATTGCCATCGCACAGAAGTGCCAGAAGCGCCCTGTGCGCAACAATTTTATGCCTGAAGGATATTGTGTTAAGTGCAAAGCAAAGAAAGAGATCGCCGAGGCCGTGGAAGAGACGATGAAGAACGGCCGGAAGGCGATCAAGGGCAAATGTCCGACGTGTGGCGTGGTGATGTTTAAGATCCTCGGCGGGAAAGCGGCGACAACGCCGAAAAGCTCCACCCAGCCAGGCTGACTTCTCTATGGCCCAACAACTCGCATACGTCATCATTACGCCCTATACGCTCCACAAATCCCGCACGGGCGGGATTCTGGCGCGATTGATTACGCGCACCGGACTGGAAATGGTGGCGGCCCGCATGTTTGCCCCCAGCACGGAATTGGTCGAACAATATTCAGAGGTGATTATTTCCGCCGCCGATTCACAAGACCGGCGCGTGCAGGAATTGATTCGCGATTACATCCTCCGCAATCTGGCCCCCGATCCGAAGACCCAGCGCCCACGCCGGGTCATGATGCTGCTTTTCCGCGGCGAAGAGGCGGTGCGAAAGATACGCTCGGTCATCGGCAATATTTCAGCGGAACGCCGCGGCGGTGAAACGATTCGCGACACTTACGGGGACCTGATCATGGACGAACACGGCCAGGTCCGCTACTTTGAACCTGCCGTGTTGGCGGCGCCCAGCCCCGAGGAAGCGGCCATCAAACTCAAATTGTGGTCCCACTATTCCGAAAGCGACGGCGGTTTGGTCGAGCGAACGCTGCCCTACGGCCCGGATGAGAAACCCCAGCGCACTTTGGTCCTGATCAAGCCGGACAACTTTCGCTTCGCCACGGGCCGGCCGGGCAACGTGATCGATTTTCTTTCCCGCACGGGCCTTTATATCATTGGGATCAAAGTGCATCGCATGAGCGTGGCCCAAGCCGCGGAATTTTACGGCCCGGTGCGGGAAGTCCTGCGCACCAAATTAACTGACGTGGTGGCGGCGCGGGCCAAGGCCATTTTGGAAAAGGAATTCAACTTCAAGATTCCCCCTCCCACGGAAAAACGATTGGGTGAAATTCTCGGGCCGCATTTTGGCGACAATCAATTCGATAACATCGTCAAATTCATGTCCGGCCGCTCGCCTTCGGAATGCGATGCCCAACTGATGCAGCAACCCGGAACGGAAAAGTGCATCGCCCTCGTTTATGAAGGCGTCGAAGCCATTCGCAAAATCCGCGATGTCCTCGGGCCCACTGATCCATCGAAAGCCCCGCCCGGCTCGATCCGCCGCGAATTTGGACAGAACATCATGATCAACGCGGCCCACGCCAGTGATTCCGCCGAAAGCGCGGAGCGGGAAATGAAGATCGTCAATGTCGGGGAAAACAATTTCCGCGCCGTGGTCGAAGAATTCTACGGAAAGAGTTAAGAGAGAAAAGGCTCCGCTTTAGGGAGGCAGCGACAAAGCCAGCCGCAACCAATCCACCCCGCCGTCGTCAGGTTGATTTTCGTAAAGATTATTGTTCGGGTCGCGCCGGGTGTAGGACGGGGCGCAATTCAAGGAAGGATTCGCCGTGAGCGTGAACATGGACGGCCCCTGCCAATGCCATTTCTCGGCGTGCCCATCGACAAAGGAAACACTGCAAGTATTGCCGTGGCGACAGGCGGGCATATTCCAAACCTCGTTGAGTTCGTTGGTGTAATTTAACCCCAAAGCGCCGTTGTCAATACTCGCGCTATTTTCCTCCAAGAACACGGAAACTTGGGCCGATTTGGAGATTTGGGCGGTTTTTCTGTAAAGGGTGGAGTGCGGCGGCAGGTTGGTGTACTCCTGACAACTGATGCCGACGGAAATGGAATAACTGCGATTATGCGGGACATGCTTGTTGAGCAGCCCAATGACATAGCCCGGATCGGCGGGGCAGACGTAAATATTCAAAGATTTGTTATAGGGAAAGAGCGTTGCGCTGGAAATATCGTTGGTATACGTGCCGCTGTAGGCCTGCACATTGTCGGTTACCCATGCGTTGGTCGCGGCGGAATCCCCGCTCACGTCATTGATGGGAAATCCATCGGAATTATCTCCCGCGTACATGTTCACGCATAGTTGCAACTCCTTGTCATTGTTGAGGCAGGAAGTGGCGGTGGCGCTATCCTTGGCCTTGCTCAAGGCTGGGAGAAGCATCGCCGCTAATATGGCAATGATCGCGATGACCACCAACAGCTCAATTAGTGTAAATCCAGCCAGCTTTGGTTTTGCCATCGTTTTTCGCCTTTCATTTTGAGGTTGACAAACAGGCTTACGATCTCTTGAATACTCAACGTAATGGTAGTGTAACCACCAGCCTTAAACCTGACAAGTAATATATGAAGAAAAAAATCTCCTCGCTGTTTTCAGCTCGCCTATTCCTGGCGTCCATCCTGTCAACATTCTGCAGCTCGATCTTCGCCCAAAACTACACCATGAGCAGTTCGTGGGCGATCAGCGCCGGGACGGTTAACTGGTTCTCGTCCAGCGCCAATACCGAGCGCGGCATGGCCTACAATCCAACCACCGGCCATTTGCTGGTCGTCAGCCGCGCCAGTGGAAACAGGATCGTCATCTTGAATGCCGCCGACGGCAGCAGCAACAACCTGTTGAACATTACCGGCATCACCACCAGCGGCACCAGCATCACCTTCGCGCTGAACCAGATTGGCGTAGCCAGTGACGGCGCGATTTATGCCGCTGACTTAACCTCTCCCGCCGCCAGCACCACCAATAATTTTATCGTTTACCGTTGGGCCAATGAAACTGCCACTCCAACGATCGCGTTTCAGGGATCCGTGGGCACTCAAAGCGGCAGCACTGCTGATCGCTATGGAGACAGCTTCGCCGTAACGGGTTCCGGCATCAATACCATGCTGGCTGCGGGAGCAAATGCCGGCGGGGGCCTTGTAGTTCTGACAACACCCGACGGAATGAATTTCACCGCCCAAAGCATGACCAATACGACAGCGACCGGCGGAGATCTTCAACCAGGCCTGGACTTTTACTCAACCACCACCTATTTCGACAAACACGCCGGCGGAGTTGGATTTCACTATTCGAGCTTTAACCTTGGCGCGACTCCTCCCACCTCTGTCGAACTTACGACAAATAGCGGCGGGGCGTTTGACAGCAGTTATGGCCCGCTTAAAGTCAGCGCTGCCAGCAACTGGGTGGTTTCCCTTCGATCCACGACTTCCACGACCGGCCATTATGTCGGGCTGTTCAACATCTCCGGCAGCCCATTTGGAAACCTGACTTATGTGACCTCCAATCAAATCGTGGCAACCGCTGGCAATGGCAACCTGACCGGCGCCGTGGCCATCAACGGCAGCAACGTTTACGTCCTGGACACAGATGCCGCGATAGGGGCATTTGAAATCCTGCCCGTCGTCGTTCTGACTCCGCCGACTGCCACCGTGTCCCCCTCGACTGAAACCGAATATATTGGCAACCCCGGCTTTTCCTTCACGGCCGTCCCCAGCGGGAGTCTTCCAATTTCTTACCAGTGGTATATCACCACGAATAACGTTACCAAACCCATACCCGGCGCAACAAATATTTCCTACTCATTTGCCAATGCCACCACCAATATGGCGGGCAGCTACAGCGTTTCCGTCAGCAACGGGGCCGGGACCAACATCAGCGCCGCCGCGACCCTTACGGTCCAGTCGCCATTTACAACCGGCCGCATGACTAATCTCTGGAGCCTCCAGCCGGGCAGCCGGTTTTACCTGGACAACGCATCTTATGCTCAGCGCGGTTTGGCCTACGATTCGGTTACCGGAGATTTGCTCGTCGCCAGCCGCTATCCCACCAATCTCATCGCCGTGCTCAATTCAACCAACGGAGCGGACAAATGGCTGATGAATGTTGACCCAACAGTCATTACCGGAAACAACACCACCTACCCGCTCAACACCATCGGGGTGGACACGGATGGCGTGGTTTACGGAGTACCTTTAGTCGTGGCGGGCCAAACCGGCTTCGAGCTTTATCTTTGGACTGATGACACAACTAATTCCGCACCCGAATTAGCCTACACCGGAGATCCTGGACTCGGCACCCTTCAGCGTTGGGGCGACAGCATGGCCGTCACCGAATCGGGTGGAACTACGATGATTCTTCTGGGGCCGGGAGGTGAAACGAATGCCGTCGCTGTTCTGGTTGGCACGAGTACGAGTGGATTCAGTCCAACCGTGCTCACAGTCACTGATCCCAATAACTCGAGTTTGGTTGGCTTCGCCCAATTAGGTGTCGCGTGGGGAGCTGGCAATACTTTTTGGACAAAATCCATTTCGTATAACCTTCGACAAATTCAATACAATATCAGCGCAGGGACGGCCACTGTCCTGGCGAATTACAGCACACCCTTCCAAGGCACCCAAGGGACAGCCATCGGCGTCGATGTTACGAACAGCTTGCTCGCCATGCTGGCTTTTGACAATCCGCCTTCGGTTCGGCTCTACGATATCTGGTTCACCACCCAGCATCCGAACGTCACACCGGTCATGGTGGATCAGCAACTTTTCCCGGTGAATTACCCCAACCAAAACTTCAATGGGGCGGTCGCTTTTGCCGACCCGTATTTCTATGTCCTTGACAGCAATAATGGCGTGGAAGCCTACAAAGTGGACACTAGCACGCTGTTGCCATTTTCCATGGGAGCTCCGGCCATCGAAGGCGGCACAAACACGTTGCTCACCTGGCAAAGCCAGCCCGGGCGAGCCTATCAGGTTCAGTACGAAACTGCTGTCGGTAACACATGGGCCAGTGACGGAGCTTTAGTCGCCAGCAGCGCCAACTCCACCTCGTTTACGGATACAAATAATCCGACCGTAACCAACGGCTTTTTCCAAGTCATTGGACGTTAAGATCTGTCAGAGGCTGCCGACTGATCGTCAGGCGGCAGCCTTTTGCTTCTGAAACTTCAACTCGCCGGCCTCCGCCGTCACCTTGATGCGGTCGCCGGTTTTGAATTCCCCCTCGAGCAGTTTCATGGCCAGGGGATCCAGCAGGTGTTCCTGGATGGCTCGTTTGAGAGGCCGCGCCCCGAACTGGGGATCATACCCTTCCTTGGCCAAAAATTTCTTGGCCGAGGCATCGACTTCAACAACCAATTGTTGTTGCGCCAGCCGTAGTTCCAAGTGTTGCAATTGAATACCGACCACCGCCTCAAGTTGCTTCTCATCCAGGCTGTGGAAGATAATGATGTCGTCAATTCGATTTAAAAATTCAGGCCGAAAATATTTCTTGAGCTCCGCCCGCACCAATTCTTCGACCTTCCCGTATTCTTTGCTCGAACCCGCTGCCGGCCGATTGAAAAATTCCTGGATGATGTTCGAGCCAATGTTGCTGGTCATGATTATGACCGTGTTCTTAAAATCGACCGTGCGCCCCTGCCCGTCGGTCAGCCGTCCGTCGTCCAGCACTTGCAGGAGGACATTGAAGACATCATGGTGCGCCTTTTCGATCTCGTCGAACAGGATCACGCTATAGGGCCGGCGCCGCACCGCTTCGCTCAACTGTCCCCCTTCCTCGTAACCCACATATCCCGGCGGCGCGCCGATGAGCCGCGCCACGCTGTGCCGCTCCATGTACTCGCTCATATCGATGCGCACCATGGCGTTTTCATCGTCAAATAGAAATTCTGCCAGGGCGCGCGCCAGCTCGGTCTTACCCACGCCGGTGGGTCCGAGGAAAATAAAGGACCCAACCGGGTGGTTGGGGTCCTGCAATCCGCTGCGGGCGCGCCGCACTGCATTGGCCACGGCGGTAATCGCTTCCTTCTGCCCCACCACGCGCTGCTGCAAGCGCTGCTCCATCTTGATCAATTTCTCGCGTTCGCCCTCCAGCATGCGATTGACGGGGATGCCGGTCCATGCCGCCACCACCCGGGCAATATCCTCCTCTGTCACCTCTTCGTTCAGGAGCCGCTTGCCCGAGCGCTGAGCCATTTCCTTTTGCATGGCCGCCAGTTTTCGCTGCAACTCCGGCACGCGGCCGTATTGGATTTGCGCTGCCAAATTCAAGTCGCCCGCTCGTTGCGCCGACTCCTGCTCCCGCCGGGCCTCTTCCAACTGGCTGCTCAAAATGGAAACGGCATTGATGGCAGCCTTTTCATTTTGCCACTGGGCCTTGAGCTGGGTGGCCTTTTCCTTCAAGTTGGCCAGGTCTCGCTCGATCTTTTTTAAACGCGCCCGTGAGGCGTCGTCTTTCTCTTTGCGCAGCGCGGTTTGCTCGATCTCCAATTGCAGGATCTGCCGTTCCAATTGGTCAATCTCCGCCGGCATCGAATCCAGTTCCATGCGCAGGCGCGAGGCCGCTTCATCCATCAAATCAACCGCCTTGTCAGGCAAAAAACGATCCGTGATATAACGATGAGAGAGCGTGGCCGCCGCCACCAGCGCCGCATCTTGAATCCGGATGCCGTGGTGAACTTCGTAGCGCTCCTTCAACCCGCGCAAAATGGCGATGGTCTCCTCAACGCTGGGCTCGTTAATGTGGACCGGCTGGAACCGCCGTTCCAAGGCGGGGTCTTTTTCAATATACTTGCGGTATTCGTCCAGCGTGGTCGCGCCAATGCAGCGCAATTCGCCCCGGGCCAGAGATGGTTTAAGCATGTTGGAAGCGTCGTTGGCCCCTTCCGCGGCCCCGGCCCCCACAATCGTGTGCAGTTCGTCAATGAACAATAAAACGCGCCCTTCGCTGGACGTCACCTCTTTCAGAAAAGCCTTGAGCCGGTCCTCGAATTCCCCGCGATACTTGGCCCCGGCAATCATCGCTCCCAAATCCATCGCCACCAGACGCTTGTTCTTGAGCGACTCCGGCACGTCGCCGCTGACAATGCGCCGGGCCAATCCTTCCACGATGGCCGTCTTGCCTGTTCCCGGTTCGCCAATCAGCACCGGATTGTTCTTGGTGCGGCGGGTCAATACCTGCATGACCCGGCGAATCTCCTCGTTGCGGCCGATGACCGGATCGATTTTCCCGGCACGGGCCAGCGCCGTCAGGTCGCGCCCGTATTTCTCCAGCGCTTGAAATTTTTCCTCCGGATTCGGGTCGGTCACCCGCTGGTTTCCGCGCAGGTCCACCAACGCTTTTAACACCGCCTCGCGGTTGAGGCCGTTGCCTTGAAAAATCTTCTTCAACGCCGGCCCGCCCTGGTCCAAAATCCCCAAAAACAAATGTTCCGCGCTGATGTATTCATCGCGCAACTTCCCCGCCTCAGACTCCGCCGCATCGAGAACCTTTTTCAGCGCCGGACTGGAATAAAGCTCGCCGGAGACATCTCCATGCACTTTGACTTTGCGCTCGATTTCCTGCTGGACGGCGGCGGACAAGGGGGCAGCGGCAATCCCCAGCTTTTGCAAAACGGAGGGGACCAGACTGTCGCTTTGCGACAGCAACCCCGCCAGCAAATGCTCCACCTCCACTGCCTGATTGGAATTGCGCCGTGCTATTTCCTGCGCTTCTTTCAATGCTTCCTGCGCCTTAATCGTCAATCGATCCATTTGCATATAACGGAATCTAAACGCTAAAAGCAGAAAACGAAAAGTCCAAAAAACCGCCTGGGCCGCTAAAGTCAATTGCAACCCACTTGGCTGGAATGCTTTGCAACACATAAAAAAATTTGGAAATTTCAAATAATCCCTTGACATAACACCCGGAATAGAGTTTCATGGATGGGTGAAATACTTTGACTGCGATTGATAAGGTTGTGACATGATTTGACTGCATTGCCTTATGGATATTTTGTGTTAAGTTCTTTTGGTATAAAGACGAGATAAGGAACATGAAGAGATATACAAAACCAGTGGTTGGATTGTCTTTCAGCGCCGCGTTGATCGCTGGAATTCAATGCCAGACAGCGCAGGCTCAACTTTCACTTCTCACCCCCGGGGGCCCGGCCGATACAGGCACCTCGGTCCTGGCGGACGCGCTTGGGACAAATACTGGACCGGAAGCAATCACTATTTCGTGGTCGGTGAGCGAGAGTCTTTCTGACGTGTACACCTACACATATGTAGTAAACAATCCCGTTGGCGATGTCGTTTTGGACAATAATGGCAATCCCACTTTAACGCCCGAAATTGTCGACGCATATTCGGTTGGCTTCGACACTACCCAGCCCGGTAACTATATAATGAACAGCCAAATCGGTGGTTTGATTGGTCTGAATAATGGCTCTGCCGGTTTGTTTTGGGCATTTACACCCATTAATCCCGGCACCAGCAGCGGCCCATTGTCCTTCCAATCAGACAACGCTCCGATCTTGGGAAATGCCAATGCTCAGGATCGAAATCCCCCTTCCCCCTGGTCTTCCAGTCCTGACGGGCAGCAAGTACCTGTTCCGGGGGCCGTTCCCGAACCGTCAACCACTGCCCTGTTTGCCCTGACAGGCTTGTTCCTCGTGCCTTTCCGATCAAAACTGCTTCAGTTGGTCGGCGGGGCAAAAAAAGCCCGCTCGTCCTGCTAGATTTAAATTCCGCCCGCATTGACACTACGCCCATTCGTTGCCGAGCCGGCTGCTAATCACTGTCTGGTTGTAAAAAGACGCAAATGTTTCTCCCTGCGAGCCATAGCGGTCGCACTGCTCTGCTGGGCACTCGCGACAGCGTCGGGACTGGCGCAAAACAACCCCGCCGTCAGCATTGAATTATACGCCGGGTTGACCATCACCGGAAGTGTTGGGACCAACTATGTCGTGCAGTACGTAAACGCCTTGTCCCACTCCACTAACTGGCAAACACTGACCAATCTGACGCTGCCGACCAACCCCTACCTCTGGGTGGATACAAGTACTCCAGCTTGGGGACAGCGTTTTTATCGGGTGCTGGCGGCCAGCAACACCAACACCAGCACGAATACTCCGCCCGTTGTCCCGCCAGGCATGGTGCTGATTCCCGCCGGTTCGTTCCTGATGGGGGACAGCGTCGATGGCGACACCAACGCTCCGACGAGCACGGTGAATGTCAGCGCTTTTTACATGGACACCAATCTGGTCGCCTACACTCTTTGGCAGCAGGTGCGTCAATGGGCCGCAACCAACGGTTACAGCTTTGATCCCGGCGGCGCCGGGCTGGCGGGCAATTATCCGGTGCAGACTATTAACTGGTATGACGCCGCGAGATGGTGCAATGCGCGCTCCCAGATGGATGGCTTGGCGCCGGCGTATTATACGGATACGAATTTGACCCAGGTTTATAAAACGGGAGATGTGGATGCTTTGTATGTGAACTGGACTGTGAGCGCGTATCGTTTGCCCACCGAAGCAGAATGGGAAAAAGCGGCGCGCGGCGGCTTGGCCCAGTTGCGGTTTCCATGGGGCAATACGATTTCCGAAAGCCAGGCCAACTACGACGGTGACCCCTATGACGGCCTTTACGGTTACACCTACGATTTGGGGCCGGTCGGATTCAATGCGGCTTTCAACACAGGTTTTGTCAATTATTCGGCAGGCTACACGAGTCCGGTGGGATATTTCGCCCCTAACGCCTATGGCCTCTACGACATGGCGGGGAATGTATTCGAATGGTGCTGGGACTGGTACGGGGTTTACGCCAGCGGCCCGCAATTCAACCCGCACGGCGTGGCGTCAGGCTCTTACCGGGTGTTGCGTGGAGGCAATTGGAGCCACTTCGCGAACGAATGCCGCGCCGCCTCTCGCAATGACGAGGCCCCTACCTACGGCGACAACGGGGTGGGCTTCCGGACCGTCATGCCCCAGGCTCAGTAAACATCCAATTCGGCCATGGACGCGAAAGGGGCGGCCGAATCAAAGCCCGCGAGCGCGACGAATTTTAGATGGCGCGTTTCAATGGGATTGGAAAATTTCACGATTTTTAATTCGGCGTTTCGTTGGAAAATCCCCCGCGCAATCGGCTCGCCCCAGTTCTTGCCATCAGTGCTGGAATACACGGCATATTCCTTAATCCAGCCATTTCGGTTGCCATCCTGACGCGGCAGGCACCTCAAGCCGGCGACCTTGGTTGACTGTGGCAAACGGACAATCACCTGATGCGGAAAGTCCGGTGCGTGTTCTTCCCATGAGGTATGCCAGAATGTTTCAGGCTGGCCGTCTATAAGATTCGCAGCCGGGTAACCGTCCGCTTCACTATCGGCACGGATGTCGGCCCCGAGTTCCTGGAGCTTGTTAGTGAACTTCGACGCAAAAACCTTTTCGAGCAAACCGACATCCAGCGTTTGAGCGGGATTGAAATCGGGTGACCCGGCGTAAGCATACAGACTGCTCAGCATCTGGCGCGCTGCGGGATCTTTGGCGAGGTGAGGCAAATCCACCCCGCACACAAGCAACTGGCCCCTGCCTGCGCGCCCTTCAAAAATCAGCCCCAACTTATGATTGCGCGCAAAGTTGTCAATCACCTGGACTAACGGGCGCCACCCCGCCGGAGCGTCGTCCATAATAAACAATCGCGAATGCTGCATCAGTTCATACCACTGCCAGTCGCTGTGCGACTCCGTGGGGAATTGCGCCAGCAACGGTTCCTTGGGGTCACACAGGATGCCCATCGTGTTGGGACGCTGGCTTGGAAACCAAACCGGACTCCAAAATACCGGCAGAAATTTCCCCGACATCGATTCAGGGCTGTGTGCTGAGAACGCGAAAAAGAGAACCTTCCGTCCTTCCGCCAGCGCGGCGTTGGCCTGGTCCCAGTGATCGCAAACGACGACACCCGCCGGCGGTTGCGGCGTGGCGGCCGCAGGATAAACCCAGATATCCCAATCGTTGATAGTTTTCGTGTCCTGCAGCGCGATCGTTACTTTCAATTTGCATGGCGCAGACGCCGTGGCCAGCGAGGCGTCAATATTGCCCAGAGCGCTTAGCCGGCCCGTCCGCGCCGTCAAAGTTGGCCACTCGCCTTTCGCCACCACCCTGCCCTGCTCATCCGAAATTCGCCACACTGGCCGCGCCTCCTCGAGGTCCGCAGCCGCGTAATGCGCCAACTCTGCCGTGGCCGCAAAAGGCTCGTCAATCGAGTAAGTTCGTTTCGCCATGCGCAAGAGCGGCACGGTCGCTCCACAAAACCGCCGCCAGTCTTCCGGTTTGATAAACCCCTTGGAATGCCAGAACGGATCCAGCGGCCCGACCAGCGCCGTCCCTTGGGTCGGATAATCGTGCAAGTCAAGCAATGAAAACCCGCCATAACCCGGCGTGCGCAATAAAACTTCGATTTCTTCTTTGTAAAGCCGCACCGCGAATTGGCCTGAGGCCTCCACAAACTTCGGCGCAAGATCCAGCATCTGTTGTTTCTCCAAGCTGTCCCGGACCAATTCAAAATTCTTCGGAGCCAGCACGCCGGTGTATTTCCTCATCTCCTTTAGATCCGGGAAAAACATCCACTGCCCGATCTCGTGTCCAACCACCGGCTTCGGCTCCTTGGCCACCACCTCACGCAAATCCCTCATCGTTCCCGGCCCATTCACTCCGCGCCCCTTTTGCGTTTCCGTCCACTGCCGATTCATCGTGGTCTGCCCCTCCGATGCCGAGGAATAAAGATGCCGCGAATCCCGCTGCATCAGCATATCCACCCAACCGCTCAAAACCTCGTCCTTGCCGCCGTATTCGTTGCCCAGCGTCATCAAGCAAAATGAAGGATGATTTCCGTAAGTATCCACGATCCTCTTCAACTCCGATTCCAGGAACGCGTCCCGCGCCGGGTCTGTGCCGGCAGGCACATTTGCTTGCGGTCCTTCCGCCTGGACCATGATCCCCTCCAAATCCGCCGCTGCAAAAGCCGCCTCCGGCGGGCACCAGGAATGGAAGCGAATAAAATTCAGCCCGTACGACTTCATGATCCGATAAATCCGCTGCCAGGAACGCGTGTCCGTCGGCGGATAACCTGTCAATGGGAACACGGCGCACTCCAGCGTCCCGCGCAGATACACAGGCCGGTCGTTGAGCGTAAATTGTGTCCCGCGCGCCGCGAACTTTCGCATCCCAAAACGCACCATCCTCGTGTCGCCGCCCAATTTCACCGTGATCTCGCTCAGATTCGGCGCAAATTCATCCCACAATTTCGCGCCGCTCATGTCCACCTCGACCTCGGCCTTTCCACCTTGCTCATCCCAGCTCGCCTCGACGCTTTTCCTTCCCACGCTCAAAATCCCCCGGCCTGGCTGGCTCGTATAATTGCCGGTGCGCACCTTCACTCTGGCAAGCTTGCGGTCCACGTCTGGATACACCTGCACGTCGTCAATCCACACCGGCGGCGTCGCTGCCAGCTCGATGCGTCCAACAATTCCGTTCAAATTCCCCTGCGTCCCCCCGAACAGCGCCGACACAAATCGCCCTAGGTTCAACTTGACAGTGTTATCAACGCAAATGGTCAAGCGATGCTTTCCAGGAAGGACGCCACCAACACCGAAATCATAAACATGCGGCGCGATAAGGCTGTCTTGTGTTCCGATGAATTTGCCATCCAACCACACTTTCGTCACCCATCGAACGCGATCGAGGAACAACGTCACCCTTTTCCCCTCCCATCCGGCGGGAATTTCGATCTCACGCTGATAACACGCCGGCCCGGCATAGTCATAAATACGATAAGGTCCCTCCAACGTTGGCTTGGCCGTATTTTTCGGGCCAAGGCCCGCTTCATCCATCGTCCCCGGCAAATGAATCGTTCCGGGCAACTTCGCCATTCCAGCCGGCGGATTCGTTCTGGCAATTTCAAATTCCCATCGTCCCGCCAGCGAAATCGTCTCAGCCCCACGCGCCAATTCACTGCCAGCGATCCCCGCCAGCAGAGCAAAAACAATCATCCACGCCACCCCAAAAGTTTGTTTCAAGCCAAATCCGGCCTTATTTCTCCTTTTCATGTCAAAAAGCATAAGAGCACCCGGGAAATGCCGTCAAACATTAGATTTCAAAAAATCCGATGGGGTCAGACAAAAGAACGGCGAATACAAGATACTTTGTCCTTTTTTGTGTTGAGCGGACATAAATATATGGCAAGCACAAAGGACAAGCGGGAATGGATCGAATCATTTTGAACCAAAAGTCAGGTAAAAACGTTTTTACGCTGATCGAGTTATTGGTGGTTATAGCCATCATCGCCATTCTGGCCGCGCTGCTCTTGCCCGCATTGTCCAGATCCAAGCAACAGGCGCAAGGCACCTCGTGTTTGAACAATGGCAAGCAACTGGTAACTGCCATGATACTTTACACAGGGGACAACTTTGAGTTTTACCCGCCAAACCCCGATGGCGGCACCACCGATCCTGGTTACAATTGGGTCGCCGGTCAGGCCGGACCCGGCGGCGCGGACGAATTCAACCCCGACTTGATTCAGGACCCTGCCCATTCTTTGTTGATAACATATCTGGGGCAAACGATCTCCATGTTCAGATGCCCGGCGGACCCTCGCACCGGCTTGTATCAGGGAACAAACCCCTCGCTCATCGGCAAGAATGTTCCCTCCGCCAGAACCTTTTCCATGAATAATGCGGTCGGCACAATTGATCCCGTCTTCGATACCGACGGACCCGGCCCGGGCAGTCCGCACGGCGGGGTGCCGAACTTGTCCGTCAACGGTCCGTGGTTGAATAATCAATATACTCACCGCCGCAATTCGCCCTGGCGCACCTTCGGCAAGGCCACTGATGGCGGCACTCCCGGGCCGGCCATGCTGTGGTTGTTGGTGGACGAGGAAGTTAACACCATCAATGATGCAGCCTTATGTTTTGGCATGGAGCAACCGGTATGGTATGACGCTCCCACAACCGCTCACAACGGCTCCTGTGGTTTTGCCTTTGCCGATGGTCATTCCGAAACTCACCGCTGGAGGAGCACCACGCCAAAGCAAGGCAACGGGTTTGTCATTACTGACCCGGGAGATCATCAGGATTGGCTCTGGATGCGGGAACGAACTTCCGCAGACACCACCGGCGCCATGCCCCCGCCGCCGTAAAACTCATGCCCGGCCGGGAAATGCCGCCTCAACTGTTCACGGCACGGGCTCTCCCGCCGATGCCTCCAAAATAAAGAACCATTGCTCGCGCGACAGCTTCAGACCGGCGGCGGTGGCGCTGCTCCGCACCCGTTCGCGATTGCACGTTCCCAGCACGGGAATAACTCGCGCCGGATGCGCCAGTATCCAGGCCAGCGCCACTTGCTCGACCGTCGCCCCTCCCAGCTCCTGTCCAACCTCGGCCAGCGCCCACCGCGTTCGCACCGCGCGTTCATCCTGCGCCTTCAACAATTGTCCGCCCGCCAAAGGCGACCAGGCCATCGGCGAAACCCGCAGTCGCAGGCACTGATCAAACGTGCCGTCGTAAAGCGGCGCGGTGTGTAACACAGAATATTCCAATTGGTTCGTCATTAATCCGAACGGCAGCCGCGAAGCCAGAAGATCAAATTGCGCTGCTGTAAAATTCGAAACCCCAAAATGCAGCACCTTGCCTGCTTTTTTAAGCGCAACAAACGCCTCCGCCACCTCATCCGGGTCCAGCAACGGGTCGGATCGGTGAATCAGCAGCGCCTCCACCCGGTCCGTGCGCAACGCCTTCAACGAATCGTCCACCGACGCGAGGATATGCGTCCGGCTGGTGTCATAGTACTTGACCCGCTGCTTGGATTCCGTGGCTGGAATCAGTTTGATCCCACACTTGGTGACAATTTGAAGTTTATCCCGCAACACCGCGTCACCCGCCAGCGCTTCGCCAAAAAGCCCCTGGCACTTGTGCCCGCCATAAATGTCCGCATGATCGATGGTAGTAATCCCGATTTCAACCGCCTGTTCCACCAGCGCGCGAATCTCATCGCCGGTCAGCCGGGCATCCGCCAGCCGCCACATCCCCAGCGCAATGCGCGAAGCCTCAAGCCCCCCGTCACAAAATCGAATCGCCGGCACATTCATGGATGTTTTCATTCACGGGAAGTTTTTGGCCCAATCGGCAAATTGTCGAGCGATACTTTTTTCCAATAACCTCAAGGCGCACTCCAAAACGCGACGCGCCATTCGAGAGTCGCCCGCCGCCCTTCGGTCAAAATAGTTTAAATAATCAATTTACTATTGAATAGTTAAATAATATTTAAGTCAAATGATAAGAAAAGGGGAATATGAGAGATAATTTAATGATCGCCAACCGCCTTCAAATTCAGGGCGGTCACTGCGGCTTTGCGCGACAATTCTCCTTTAGTCTCCCCAGTTCCGGCGCGGACCCGGTCCCTTTTGTCCTCTTGGGTCCCTGGCGTCCTTCGAAATCGCGTCCTCGGAACGATGTCATCAGTTGGTCATTCGTGCGTGGACATTCGTCATTCCTCACTCCTCTCTGTCAAACCCAGTCAAAGTGAATCAAACCGATATTTTTAATTTCCTGTCCGTGAGCCACTTGCAGATGCAAAAAATGCGGTTTCTGGCAAAAATGCTTCTTTTCCCAGCCGCGTCGGCGGCAGAAGAAAGTTGCCTCTCCGCCTCCGCTGTAGTTAATTACGGCGTGGAGTCACAAAGGTATCTTCCAAACGAAACCGATTTGAAGGCCGCCGGAACCCGGCAAAGGGCCTTGCACGCTGCCGCCGCTGATGCCACCCGCACCCGGTTTGGCCGAAATGTTTTCGTGCGCGCCGTCGTCGAAATCTCAAATTTTTGCCGCGAAAATTGTGCTTATTGCGGCATGCGCCGTGACAATCGTTCCCTCCATCGCTTCCGCGCCCGCTACGAACAGTTGGCTGAATTGCTCATCCGTCACTGTCCTGTCAGTGTCACGGACGTTAATATCCAAAGCGGCGAAGACCCCGTTGCGGTGCGCGAAATCGTCCTGCCGCTGCTCAGAACGTTGCGCAATGAAACCTCCCTCGGCGTCAGCCTTTGTCTGGGCACGTTGACGCCGGAGATATACGACGCCTTGCAGGAAGCCGGCGCGGCCATTTACATCATGAAGTTCGAAACCGGCAATTCCTCCCGCTACAAGGCCGTCCAAGCCCCAGGCACTCTGCCCGAGCGATTGGACCATATCCGGCTGCTGGCATCACGCGGGTGGTTCGTCAGTTCCGGACTCATTGCGGGCCTGCCCGGCCAAACCCTTTCGGATCTTGCGGCGGATTTGGCCCTGGCCCGCTCGCTTCCCCTGCATGGATGCAGTCTCAGCCCGTTTATTCCCAGTGATGACACGCCCCTTGGCAACGCTCCCGTCGCCGATCCCGATTGGACTTTCAACGGCATGGCCACCTTGCGCCTGATGCGGCCGGATTGGGTGATTCCCGCCATCAGCGCCCTCAATTTGGTTGATGCCGAAGGTTACCGCCGCGGGCTGCGCGCCGGGGCGAATCTGGTCACCATTAATCTAACCCCGGACGCCATGCGTGGAGACTATATTATTTACAAACGCGACCGCTTCATCATGACCGAAGAGCGAGTGCTCACCGCAATTGATGGGGAAGGGCTGCTCCCTTCCCGACAGGGATTGGCCGACTTTTACCGGGCGCAACCGGCTGGCAACGTCAATTCTTTGGCCGCCCCGGCCTTCAACTCAGTGTAAGGTACTCTTGCTTTTTCCCGCCTCCAGAATTCCAGGAACAGCCCAACCCGCCCGCGTGGTGGTCACCGGCGCCGGCATCATCACGGCATTCGGAGCAGGCTGGAAAACCAATGCGGAAGGCTTTCGCTTCGGGCGGACGGCCATTCGGGCGGTGAGGCTTTTCGATGTGTCGCGGCAAAGATCGAAAATTGCCGCAGAAATAGAATTGACTGATGAATTGCCGCCCACCCGTCTGTCGCGGAAACAGGCGCGCCGCCTCAGCCGCGCCGCGCGATTGCTCCTCCTGGCCGCCCATGAAGCCTGGTCGCAATCGGGCTGGACGACCGAAAATCCACTGCGCGTCGTTCTCGGCACCACCAGCGGTGAAATGTGTCTTGGCCAGGAGTACTTGTGCCAGGCCCTCCATTCGCCTCATTGTTTCAAGGGCCAGGCCGCCCGGGTGGCCCATTATTTGGTGCAACAGCAGGGAATCAACCTCTCCCACGCGTTGGGGATCATCGGACCCCTTATCACCATTTCAAACGCCTGTGCCTCCGGGGCCAGCGCCATCGGCCATGCGTGGGAAATGGTGCGCCAGGGCCGCGCTGAAACAGTATTAACCGGCGGTTACGACGCCCTCTGCCATTTGACCTTCGCCGGTTTTGATTCTCTGCAAGCTCTTTCCCCCTCGCCCTGCCGTCCTTTTGATGCCCGCCGCGATGGTTTGACTTTGGGTGAAGGAGCCGCTGTCCTGGCCTTGGAAAATCTCGAGCGCGCGCAAAGCCGGGGCGCGGAAATCCTGGGCGAAATCATTGGTTACGGCGCCAGCACTGACAACCACCATCTGACCCAGCCCCACCCGCAAGGGGACGCGGCCCTTGCCGCCATGAAAGCCGCCTGCGCCAGCGCCAACCTCGCCCCGGATCAAATTGATTACGTCAACGCCCACGGCACCGCCACGCCGCAAAACGACGCCGCCGAGGCTGCCGCCATCAACGCCTGGGCCGGACCGCGCGCCGCCACGCTTCCCGTCAGTTCCACCAAATCCGGCGTGGGCCATTTATTGGGTGCGGCTGGCGCAGTTGAAGCAATCGTGTGCCTGATGGCCTTGCGCGGACAATGGCTGCCCCCGCAGACTCCGCTTCAAAATCCTGATTCCGTCTGCCGCTTCCCAATCGTGGGCCATCCCGCTAACGCGCCAATAAACACCGCGCTGTCCAATTCATTTGGATTCGGCGGCGCCAATGCGGCGCTCATTTTCAGGAGGTGGTCGTGAGCCGGATTTTTGTTCATGGTCAAGGCGCGGTTTCTCCCGCTGGCTGGGGCGTCCCCGCCATGCGCGACGCGCTCGAGCAGGGTCTTCCCCTGCCCATCCAATCCCTTCCCCGCCCCGGCTGGGAAAAGCCTTTGCGCGTGCGCTCCGTTCCGCCCCCGTCGATCAGGCCTGCTTTTATGGCCCATGCCCGTTTGCGCCGGGCCAGCCCGATGACCCATTACGCGGTTTCTGCCGCTCTCGAAGCGCTGGGTGGCGATGCCGCTCTCGTCGCCTCGGGCGCGCTGCGGTTGGGCATCGTTGCCTGCACCATGACCGGCGGTCTCTCCTATTCCCGGCGATTTTATGAGGAAGTCCTGCAAGACCCGTCCGTCGCCAGCCCGCTCGTGTTTCCTGAAACGGTTTTCAACGCTCCGGCCAGCCATCTTTCGGCTTATCTGGGGACGACTACTGTCAATTATACGATTGTCGGCGACGCCGGCGCCTTCCTGCATGGCCTTGCCCTGGCCGCCCAATGGCTCGACGACGGCGTCGCCCGGGCCTGCATTGTCCTGGGCGCCGAGGAAGCGGACTGGACCGCTGCCGACGCTTTGCGGTTATTTGACCGCCATGCCTTTCCTGCCGCCGGGGCAGGCGCGCTATATCTGAAACTGGAATGCCCCTCGCGCACACCGGTCGAATTAGCCGCGGTGACCGACTCCTTTTCCGCCACGCGCGCGCAAGCCGCCCGCCTCATGCGGGCCCAATTGCCTCCAACCGCCCCCAACGAACTGCTCTGTGCCAACGAAAGCGGAAATCCCGCATGGCGCGATTGGACCGGCGCCCGTCTGACCCCCAAGACCGTCCTGGGCGAAGGCTTTGCCGCGTCCGCCGCCTGGCAATGCGCCGCCGCCTGCGACGCCCTTCAGCGCTGTCAATACCAGGCCGCCACAGTCAGTCTCACCGGCAAGAACCAGCAGTCCATCGGCGCACGGTTTATAAATGCTAATTTTCTGAAAAAGAACACAGGCCTCTTGTCATGAACACACCCTCATCATCACTCAAAACGCAGATCAAAAGCATGCTGGTCCAGGATCTCATGCTCCAAATCACTCCAGACCAAATCGGCGACGACCAACCCCTCTTCGGCCCCGGCAGCCTGGGTCTGGATTCCGTGGACGCCTTGCAACTGGTCGTTGCCCTGGACAAAACCTACGGACTCAAAATTCCCGATGCCGCCGTGGCGCGAAAAACGATGCAAACGGTCAGCGCCATCGCCGCCGCCATCGAAGCTCATCAAGCCGCCCGCCCGTAGCGATCTCCCGGGACAATTTTTTATTGGACGGGCGCGGATTTCCGGTGAATTGTGCATTTTTTACCGTAAAACCTAATGCATCCGATTAGAGACCAATTTTATGTCACTGCCTGCGCCGCCCTGTGCTTGCTTAGTCTTCCAACCCTGCCGGCGCCTGCGGCAGGAACGTGGGCTCCCCTCACCCATCTGGCTCCGGGCGCTGTCAACACCATGCTTCTGCTCCCGGATGGCACTGTCATGGGGGCAAATGGCGGCAATGCCTGGTATCAGCTTACTCCGGATATTCACGGCAGCTACATCAATGGCACGTGGACGACTCTGGCGGCCATGCACGACACGCGCCTCTATTATTCCTCCGACATCTTGACCAACGGCCGGCTTTTTGTCGCCGGTGGCGAGTACGGCACCGGCCGGGCCTCGGCTGAAATTTACGATCCGTTGCTCAATACCTGGACGATGTGCGCCGGTTCGGGCGCAGAATTTGTTGACTCGATTTCCGTCCTTTTGCCCAACGGCAATATCCTGGTTGCGCCAGTCGAACCGACCCAATATGGCCATACGGCGCTTTACAGCCCGGCCACCGATTCCTGGCCTCTTTTCCCGGCGCTGGTGCAAGGATACAATGAAGACGAAGCCAGTTGGGTCAAACTGCCTGACAACAGCATTCTGACTGTGGATCCCTATGGCGCCACTTCGGAACGTTTCATTCCGTCGCTGAACCAGTGGGTCAGTGACGCAACAGTTCCCGTGCCGATATACAACAGCACGCTTTACGAAATGGGCCCCGCTCTGCTGCTGGCCAGCGGGAGCGTCTTTTTCATCGGTGATGCCGGCTACACCGCTCTTTATATACCGTCCGGCACGACGAGTCCCGGCTCGTGGGTGGCCGGTCCAAACGAACCCGCCGGACTGGGCGCGCCGGACGTGCCGGCGGCCATGATGGTGAATGGCAAGGTTTTGTGCGCCATGGGTCCGCCTGCCTCTTACAATGCCCCGACGGCGTTCTACGAATACGATCCGGTAACCAACGCCTTTTCCGCGGTGACTGGTCCGGGCTCCTTCACCAACAACCTTATCCCCTATGAAACGCGAATGCTGGACCTGCCGGACGGCAGTGTGCTGCTGGCGGTTTCCGGCACCCAGCTTTATGTCTATCAACCGGACGGCTCTCCCCTGCCCTCCGGCCAGCCCGCCATTACGAGCATAAAGACCAATTTTTACCGCTCCTATCATCTTACGGGCACTCTGCTCAACGGCATTTCCCAAGGCGCCGCTTATGGCGACGATGCGCAGATGGACAGCAATTACCCCCTGGTTCGCATGACCAATGCAGGCGGCAATGTTTATTACGCGCGCACGTATAATTGGAGCAGCAACGGCGTAATGACCGGCAGCGCGCCCGTCACCACCGAATTCATGGTTCCGCAAAACTTGCCGGCTGGCCTCTATTCGCTCGTCGTTGTCGCCAACGGCAACAGTTCCGCCCCGGTTTCATTCACCTTTGCGCCGGACACTTTGCAAATCTCCCCCCTGTCCGGGTTCGCCGCCAGTGCTCCCTCCGGCGGCCCGGTGGCCGCGAAGTCCATTAACTATTTGTTGACAAATACGGACGTTGCCCCCCTTGACTGGTCCATCGGCAATGCGCCGGTTTGGCTCACGATTTCGGCCGCCAGCGGCACACTCGCCCCAGCCGGCTCCGCCTCGGTGACAATCAGTCTCAACGCCGCCGCCGCCTCCAGCCTGCCGCTGGGCAATTACGCCGCAACGTTGTGGTTCACCAACCTGACCACAGGCGCAATTCAAAGTGCTCCTTTCAGCTATCAATCCACTCCATTGGTAATCAACGGCGGTTTCGAATACGGCAGCCTGGCCTTTTGGACTCTCTCTGGAACCGACGGCGGCAGCACACTCGGCTCAACCGCCTATGATTCCGGCCAGTCGACCTACGTTCACTCGGGCTTTTATAGCGCTCTTCTGGGCACCAATAGTGGGCCGGGCTATCTCTCCCAGACTATCCCGACGCTGGCCGGGCAAACCTACACCCTGTCTTTCTGGCTCAAAAACATATCCTCGCTGGTGACCAACTCATTTGCAGTTTCGTGGAACGGCAGCACTCTCTATACACAAACCAACCTCGGCACTTTCTCATTCACAAACCTTCAATTTCCCGTGGCGGGCGGCGGATCCGGTTCCAGCACTCTTCAATTCACTTTCCACAACGCCAAAAGTTTTTTTGGTCTGGATGATGTCACGCTGCAAGTGCGGACCGCGGCGCCCGTGATCATTGCGCAATCATCAAATCAGACCGCCCCGGTCGGGAGCACCGTCACGTTCAGTGTGACTGCCTCCGGCACAACCCCTATCAGCTATTTCTGGCAGCGCAACGGCACAAACATCGTCGGTGCCACCAACAACATCTATTCCGCCACCAACGTTCAGTTTTCAGATTCCGGCAGCCAGTTCACTTGCCTGGTCAGCAACATGTATGGAACGGCGCTCAGTTCCAACGCGGTTCTGACCGTAGTCGCCGCGCCACTGGTGCAGAACGGCGGCTTTGAACTCGGCACGTTCACCGATTGGGCCCAGAGCGGAAATTCTTCTGAAAACACAGTCACTTCCGCCTCGCCCTATGTTCACTCCGGCACTTATGGCGCAGAGCTCGGCCCGGCCGGGTCGCTCGGTTATTTGTCCCAAACCATCCCCACAGTCCCTGGACAGCTTTATCAGGTTTCCTGCTGGCTCTATTGCAACGGCCAAACTCCCAATGAGTTCTCTGTTTCATGGAATGGCGCCACGCTCTTTGATCAGACGAATATAGGAGACACTCTCTGGACCAACCTCCAGTTTCTCGCCCCCGCCAGCGCCGCCAATACTCTGCTGGCCTTTGGCTACCGCAATGATCCAAGCTATCTGGGCTTGGACGATATTGTTGTTGGCTTGGTTCCGCCTCCCGGATTTCAGGCGGTGGCGGTGGCCAACGGCGCAATCAGCTTTAGTTGGAGCGCGTTGGACGGCTTTTCTTATCAAATACAATACACGACCAATCTGGCTCAAAATATTTGGAGCAATTTGGGCGGTGCGATCTCCGCCACCAACGCAGCCGTAATCGCCACCGATGCCGCGACTGCCGACGCTCAGCGATTCTACCGTGTGCTGCTGCTGCCCTGACGCTTTGCGCCCGGTGTGATTTTCTATGCCGTGGCGGCGAGGAAATACGTGTTGGCCGTCCAGTGCCAATCGACATCTTGCCACAACGAGAACAGCGGCTCACCATAGTTTGACAGGCTGGAACCCTTAAAATCCATCGCCGCAACGATTCGCATGGAATCGCCGTTGTAACGCTTGTACCACTCCCAACTGACCGCCGGGTGGTCCGGCCAGATTAACGGGCCAAAACATTCGGTGATGATTCCAGCCAGTTTCTTGCCCGATGGCAATGTGAGGCGTGTCAACTGCGATTGAAACCAATCTCGTGTTCGATCAAGCATGGCGGCGTAATGCCGGCGGCAGGCGCTGTCCCATGCTTTAGAAAAAGCCGTAAAATCGAAATTCTGCGGGCCGGCTGCCAATAATTGACTTTGAAAGACAGTTACATTCCCGCCAGGGAAACGCGTTATATAAAGCGGCACTCCCGGAAAAGTGTTCTGGTCCTTCTTGTCATAAATGACACCAGGCATAAAGTGCATGTCCCCCGCGTCGTAGTCATCGGTTAGCCTGGCGCCGAAATTTCTGTCGCCGTTCGATGAGTAGGAAATGGGAATCTTCTCGCTGACGACTTCAGCGCGGATCGGAGCCGCCATCCAGCCGTTGATGCGGCGGTAAATGGCATCCACTTCCGCAGGATGAGTTGCCTTCTTCACGCCCGCCACGTGGCCGCCGACAAAATTCGGCACTTCATTCATCGGGGCGATCCACACCGCCCGCTCCAGCACACCCGCATCGCGCATCACCTTCAATGCCTTCACCCAAATTTCCCCGTAACGGGTGAATTCGCGTTCCTCTTCGCTCTCCGCAATCACATTGTCATGCCCGAACATGTGCGGCTTGTCCCACGAGTCCAGCCCCAGCCATAGATTATGCTTGCGGCATAATTCGGCCAACTCAGAGACCTTCTTCTTTACACTGCACGTAAAAGTGACCGCACGCTGCCCCCACTGCGGCAGGTTGATCGCCGGGTCCCAATTTTTTTCGAAGCGCGACTCAGATTCAGGGATGCGGGAAGGAAAACAATCAATCCGCAGCGTGTTGTAACCGCGTTCCGCCGCTTCGGCCACACGGCGTTCAAGGTTCTCGTAAGGCCCGTCGGGATGGCTGGCGCACAGCCAGCTAAAATCCCACATCGAAATCGTCAGCCGCGTCCCTTTGCCAAAATAATTGCGCGAGGGAGATTCCGCATTTAACTGCGCGTGGCCTGCCATCGCCGCAGGCGCAACTGCGGAGAGCGGAAGCGCCAGAGACGCATTTTTTAGAAAATTCCGACGGGACAAAACGGGGGTTTTCATACGCTTTATTATAACAACGGCACTACGGTGCCCTTGCCCTCCGGCGGATTGAAATGCAACACCTTGCCGCCACGCTCTTTCTCAATCCGGCAGGATTGAGCCACTGCCGAAGTCTCCCTCGCTCCTGCTTCGACAACAAAAACCGCGACCCGCCTCGCCACTTCTTCGGCCGCCTGGAATTTTCGCGGCTGATCCAAACAAGATCCATAAAGCACGTCCGCACAGACGGAAATGCCGGGTGAATAGCCAGAGGCCTGCGCATATCTTATCCCCTGCCCCGCCAACGTCACCATGCCCAAACGGCCATCGACATCGACCCACGATCCCGAAAGGGCCACCGTTTGCCGGGGCTTTTTACAGTCAATTATCCTTTTGCCATTTTGGAACAATAGAACCCGCGTTCCCCCGCTAATCTCATCATTTTCGATGCCAACGGGCAGCCCCAATTCTGACCGCACCGTGACGTTGGACAGCGCCACAACACGGTCGTCGTAAACTACTGTTTGGCGGCCGATCGAAGTCATCCTCAGCGTTTGTTTTAACCGCCCGCCGTTAAGCAGCAACGTGCCTGTGGTTTCAAATCCCTCGGGTGTTCTTTTCCAGGAATGGTCGAGCAACGTCGTCTTGACATCGCCGCCTGGAGCCAGAGAAAACGACCCGATCAATCCATTGATGATCGGAACGGTGAACTCCGGATTACCTTCATGCCCGTCGCCAATCGGAACTAACATACCCATGATTTTGTTTTTCCAGGAAAAAGAGGCGAACATCTTCGCTGTGCGATCAGCAATGAAATCCACATAAGGACGTTCCCACACGCCTTCTTCACGGATCGCGGCCGCGCTCGCCGTCAATTCCCTGGTCGCCGGTCCGAATATCTTGTGGGCCAAAAATCCGTAGGCAGCCTGCTCCGCGCATATCGCGTGGCGTGTGATTCCCAACCGAGAACCGGGAATAGCCATGTCCCCCTGCCGCATCACTTGCCAGGCGCGAATATATTGCAGGCTCCTTTCCTCCATCCGCGCAGCGACCGGATCCTTCCCATGCGAGCCGAGCGCAGCAAAAAGATTGATGAACGGCAGGCCGTGCAATTCCCAATCCATTCCTTGCGGGTAGGCGGCCTCGCCCCACGGCAGAATGACGGTCTGAAACATCCGCCACGTATCCATAAGATGATGGCTGGCCGCCTGTGGCACGGGCTTCCCTGCGCAGGTGTAATACATGGCCGCCTGGGTCAGAAAATAGCAACTGCATCCGACATACGACGGATGAAAAATATTATGGTTTTCCAGCGTAAAATCCGGTTGCAGATTGGCGCCCGTCACCCATTGATTGACAGGCCGGCCGTCCACTAGGTTCGTGTCATGCAGATCCTCGGCCGTACAAAGGGTGTTCATCATGTACTTCAGCGCTGTCTCGTGCCAGGCGGTTGCATGCGGATGGTTGGGAAACATTAATTCGCCCAAGACAAGGCACGGCACTTCCCATCCGTTTTCCTCCGCCTTGGTGTCCAGCCATAGTCCGTTGGGCAGCGGCCTCTTGGACAGAACGTCGTCCTCGGAAGCGACCACCCGTTGCATGTCTTTCTGCAAGGCCGGGTCCAATTTGTCCCATATCAACCACGCCCCAGTGGCGAGCGTGCCCGTCCACATGCCTGACTGCCAGCTTCCCCGCTCGAATTTCTCCGTGGCGCCCCAACGTTTCCGATCGGAACACTTCTGTGTACCAGTTAGGTGCGTGGAGGTGGCATATCGAATCGCAGCGGTGGCTTTGTCCAGTAAATTTCGACGGTCGCTGTCGCTGAGCCCACTGTCATATTTGATCAGCGCGCTGCAAGCCAGCACCATGCTGGCGATGGTTCGGGTGCCTGCGTTACCGTCGCTAACCCCATCACCCCAGTAGCCCGCCGTTGGATCAAAGGACGAGATTTTCCAATCCCGATCAGCATGATGGCAGGCATCCAGCAAAACGGAGGTATAAGTTTGCAGAACTTCCTGCTCTGAAAGACTGTGGATATCATAAATGTCTTTCCCCAGCGCGGACAACGGGAGCAACAGCAGAATCAATAAATATTTCATGAAAGTGCGCGGGCCAAAGGCCCTGAGCAGCGATTGCCTACCATCCGAGGCGACAAAGGGAAAGACCTAAAATTTTCGAGCCTTGCTCGTCCACCCTGCGCAACACATTATGGATTCGTGAAGATCAATTTCAACACCGTCCCCGTAATCCTTGCTCTGTCAATCCTGCTTTTGTTGTCAGGCGCCCGCGCCGACGAACTGGAGCATAATTTTTCCGAACCTCCCGCTTCATCCCGCGCCTGGGTTTATTGGTATTTCATGGACGGCATGATGACGCGGGAAGGATTGACCGCCGATTTGGAGGCGATGCGCAGCGCGGGCATCGGGGGCGCGATTTTTCTGGAGGTCAATATCGGGCTGCCGCGCGGACCAGTCGAGTTCATGAGTCCGCAGTGGCAGGCGTTGTTTCAGCATGCGGTCAAAGAGGCGGACCGGCTTGGCATTGAAATCGCGCTGGGAGCTGGACCGGGTTGGTGCGGCACGGGAGGTCCATGGATTAAGCCGGAACAATCCATGCAACATCTCGTGGCGAGCCAAACAAATTTTGCCGGACCACTTGAATTTTCGGATACTTTGCCAAGGCCCCAGCCACGCCTTCCCTACTTCGGCGAAGGCACGCTCACACCGGAATTGAAGGCGGAATGGAAGAGCTTTTACCGCGATGTCGCCGTCCTGGCATTTCCCACGCCGGACAGGTTGGGCCGTATCAGCGAGGCAGACGAAAAGGCGCTGTATTATCGCGAACCTTATTCTTCCAAGGCAGGTGTCAAACCGTTTTTACCCGCTCCGGCGGAATTCCCTCCGCTGGCCGCAAACCAGTGCATCGACACTAACGCCGTAATCGATCTGACTGCGAAACTTTCGCCCGATGGCCGGTTGAATTGGGACGCGCCGCCGGGAAAATGGACGATCATGCGTTTCGGACGAACCATTACGGGCCAGACGACGCGCCCGGCGCCAATGCCAGGGCTTGGATTTGAGAGCGACAAATTTGAAGACGCTGCTCTGGACGCTCATTTCGCCTCATTCCTTGGCAAATTGATTTCCGAAACAGGGCCGCACAAAAATTCGGACCGCGGCCTGACCATGCTGCACTTTGACAGTTGGGAAATGGGATCGCAAAACTGGTCGGAACATTTCCGCGCGCAATTTCAGAGAAGGCGCGGCTATGATCCGATAAAATTTCTCCCCGCCTACGCCGGCCTTGTCGTCGGCACACCGGAATTGACCGAACGCTTTTTATGGGATGTGCGGCAAACGGCGGGCGAACTTGTCATTGAAAATCATGTGCGGCACTTGCGTGAGTTGGCGCATCAGCATGGCCTGCGGCTTTCGGTTGAACCTTATGATTTAAATCCGGCCGGTGACCTTGCGTTGGGCGCTGAAGCAGACGTGCCGATGTGCGAATTCTGGGCCGACGCCGATCCTTTCAACACGACCTTTAGCTGCGTCGAGGCAACGAGCATCGCGCATACGCACGGTAAGCCGGTGGTCGGCGCGGAGGCTTTTACCGGCGGAGGAACTCTTTCCTGGTCGCGTCATCCGGGTTCAATGAAGGACCAGGCGGACTGGGCATTTGCCACGGGAATCAATCGCCTCACCTTTCATCGTTACCAGCACCAGCCCTGGACCAACCGCGTTCCCGGAATGACGATGGGAGACATCGGCACGCAGTACGAGCGCACCCAGACCTGGTGGGAAATGTCCGGCGCATGGCACGAGTATCTCGCCCGCTGTCAATATTTATTGCGCCAGGGTCTTCCCGTGGCGGACATTCTCTATCTCGCCCCCGAAGGCGCACCGAATGTGTTTCGTCCGCCGCCTTCCGCACTGGCGGGCGATAGAGTCATGCCGGACCGCAAAGGCTACAATTTCGACGGCATCGATGCCGCCACCCTGATCCAGCGTGTCAAAGTGCGCGGAGGAAATTTGGTTTTGCCCGACGGCATGAGCTATCGCGTGCTGGTCTTGCCGGAAACGGAAACCATGACCCCGGAATTATTGACAAAAATTCGCGACCTAAAGAAGGCCGGCGCAACGATCATTGGATCGCGTCCGCAAAAATCTCCCAGCCTGGTAAATTATCCGGAGTGCGATGCGAAAGTGAAACGGATTGCTGACGAAATTTGGGGCGACGCGCCAGCGGTGGCGCACCCCAATGACGTATTCACTCCGCCTTATCCGAATTACAGCACGGTGGCAAAGCGGCTGGCGGCGATGAATGTTTCGCCGGATTTCACAGACAGCATGCCTTACGCGTACAGCCTGCCGCTGCGCTACAACCATCGCCATTTAAAGAAGGCAGAAATTTATTTTATCAGCAACCCGTCGCACAGTCGTCAGGAGGCCAACTGCATCTTCCGCGTCGCTGGCAAACAGCCGGAACTTTGGGACGCCATCACTGGTAAAACACGCCCGCTGCCAGACTTCAAATTTACCGCTGACGGGCGCACGGAAATTCCGCTGCGGTTTGAAGGGTATGGAAGTTACTTTGTTGTCTTCCGGCATCATTCGGGCGCGAAAATTGTGAAGGAAAAAAATGTGAATTTTTACGATTTTGAGACGAATTCGGTGATCAATGGGCCCTGGGAAGTGACTTTTCAGGCGGGCCGCGGCGCGCCAGAAGGCATTGTGTTGGAACAGCTTGGATCATGGAGTGATCAGACGAATTCTGGCGTCAAATATTTTTCCGGCGAGGCGGTGTATCACAAGAAGATCGTACTGCCGGCGGAACTTGTTACAGGCCGCAGCCCGCTCCTGCTCGATTTGGGCCGGATGGAAGTAATGGCGGAAGTGACCTTGAATGGACACAGGTTTGACACGCTTTGGTGCGCGCCGTTCCGGGTGGATGTATCCTCCGCGGCAAAGCCGGGTGATAATCTGCTGGAAATCAAGGTGGTCAACCTCTGGCCGAATCGTCTGATCGGCGACGCTCAACTGCCTCCGGATTCTGCGCGCAGCGCCGGCGGGATGGCAACCGCCTGGCCGCAATGGTTGCTGGAAGGCAAGCCCAGCCCGACCGGCCGCATCGCCTGGGCCTCGCATGAGCCTTATCAAACCAATTCTCCGCTGCTGCCGTCCGGGTTATTGGGTCCGGTGACTGTTCAGATCAATAAAAACTAGATAACGGAAAACAAAGGCATTGCACGCGTCACAGGCATCGTGTAGTAGAATAACCCGCTGATTCATGGAAGCTAAACTTCAACCGCTCCCGGCTGCAACCTCCTCGAAATCCTCGCACTGGTGGGGTTTGTTGGATGGCACGCAAAAATACGTCTTCGTCATGGCTTCGCTGGCCTGGCTCTTTGATTGCCTGGGGCAGCAGGTGTTTGTCATTGCCCGCAGTCCCGCAGTTGCGGCGCTGATGCCCCCAGGGACGGGGCCGGATGTGCTCAAGACATGGGGCGGTTATACGACGACCATTTTCGTTCTTGGCTGGGCCACCGGCGGATTGATCTTTGGAGCGGTGGGCGACCGGATCGGACGCGCCCGGGCGTTGGCCATAACGATTCTGCTCTATGGGCTGTGTACCGGCCTGTCTGGATTCTCCACCAGCATCACGGACTTTTGCGTTTATCGGTTTATCACCGGACTGGGTGTCGGCGGCGTATTTGGGTTGGCAGTGGCTTTGTGCGCCGATTCTCTGCCAGACAAGGCTCGTCCTCATGCATTGGGATTGCTCCAGGCGCTGTCTGCCTTGGGAAATGTGATCGCCGGCATCGCTGCCATCTGGCTGGGTTATTGTGCGCTGCGTAACCCCACCGACGTGAGCGGCTGGCGTTCCCTTTTCAAATTCGGCGCGCTGCCGGCGTTGATTTGCGTTTATTTTCAATTCAAAATGAAGGAGCCGGAGAAATGGGCCGCTGCCCGCGCCCAGGGAAAAATCGACGGCGTTCGCTTCGGCTCTTACGCTTCGCTCTTGGGGGAAGCCCGTTGGCGCAAACCGGCGTTATTCGGCATGTTATTGTGCGTGGCGGGAGTGGTGGGATTATGGGGCATCGGGTTTTTCAGCCCGGAGCTGGTGAATTACGTCGTTACCAAACAATTAGCCGCCCAGCATGTCCCTGCCGAACAAGTGGCCGGCAAAAAATTGATGTGGGTGGGCCTGACCATGATCGTTCAAAACGTCGGCTCGTTTCTGGGCATGATGACATTTACCAAGCTCGCTCATGCTTATGGACGGAAAAAGGTCTTCGCCACCGCGGCGGTTTGCGCGTATGTCAGCACGGTCATTGCTTTCAAGTTTCTGACGGAAACGTGGCAGATATTTGTGCTTTTGCCGATCATGGGGTTCTTCCAACTTGCCTTGTTCGCCGGTTTTGCCATTTATCTGCCGGAATTATTCCCGTTGCGACTGCGCAGCACCGGCACCAGTTTCTGCTATAACGTGGGCCGCTTTGTCGCGGCCAGCGGGCCTTTCACCCTCGGCGTTTTGCAGTTTCATCTGGCCCAGGGCGCCAGTTCAACGGAGGCGAAAATGGACGCATTTCGCAGCGCCACCTGCTGGGTTAGCCTGATCTATCTTCTGGCCCTTGTGGCCCTGCCCTTCCTTCCCGAAACCAAGGGCCAGCCGCTGCCCGAGGGATGACCCGCCGCGCCCCGGGAAATTTGCCAAACAAATTTGAAACCTTCCGGCTCCGGCGGGGTTCAATTGACTGAACATGTGTTTGGCGCGGTTGTCTCGTGACTTTGCCCGCTTAATTTGATAGGATAAATTTTTATGAAATCTAATCTAGGGGGGATGGTTTTCACGCTGCTTTTTTCATGCTTTTGCCTTAACGCACCCGCCGCCCCCATGATTCCGGCCAATATTCCCATCGTCACGGTCCAGGCGACCATGCCTTTGGCGTCAGAACCGGGCAATAATCCGGCTATTTTCACCTTTTCCCGCGTCGGCAATACTAACGGCGCGTTGACCGTTTCCTTTGGCATCGGAGGCACGGCCCGCAACGGCATCGACTACGCCGCAATCAGCAACTCCATTTCGTTGGCGGCGGGGCAGGCTTTTGGCACCGTGACCATAACGCCGATCAGCGAACCGTCGGCCAAAGGCTACAAAACGGTTGTTCTAACGTTGCCGCGACATATTGGCATGGAACCGATATCCGCGTCGCCAGCCGAAATCGTTCCGCCGGTTTTTAGCGCCGGCTCCCTTAACCGGGCTGTGGCCTATATCGCATATAATTACACGAACATTCCGCCCACGGTCAGCCTGGTCACGCCAACCAATGGGAGTTCTTTCCTTTCGTTGCCTAACATCGAAATCGCGGCCAATGCGTTTGATTCAAATGGATGGGTGACGTCGGTCGAGTTTTTGGCCAATGGCCAGCGATTGGGAGTGGTGAGCAATGAGTCGCTCGGAAGCTGGACGGCTGAACCGCTGGTCTTGCGGGAATCGCACGGATTGGTCCTGCCGGTGTGGCGGGGAAATCACATGAACCGCTACCAATTTGTCTGGACGAATGTCCCTCCCGGAGAATATGGCCTCACTGCGGTCGCAACGGACAACGCAGGCCTGCAACTGACTTCCGCTGCCGTCAACATCGCCGTCAGCACCAATTTGCCGACGCCGCAGGTGCGAATTGTCAGCCCGGCACCCGGGGCGGAATTCCCGGATTTGGCCAGAATCAACATTTACGCCGCCGCAGCCGAGGCTGGAGGAGTGATCAAGACGGTGGAATTTCTAGCCGACGGCAAAACTTTGGGCGTGGCCACAAATTATCTGGCGGCCGAGCCTTGCAGCCAATTCCATTTAAAAACGCAGTGGCTTCCCTATTATTTCCGATGGACCAACGCGCCCGCCGGCAGCAATGTTTTGACCGCAGTCGCCACCGATAATAACGGCATCCAAGTAACTTCCACTCCAGTGACCATCGGCGTTTCCACCAACACCCATCATTTTCCGCGGTAGGACGCCGGCCAACGGGCTCACACAATGAATTGCAGCCATCGCCTGGGCCGCATAGATTGGCAGGTATGAAATGCAAAGGGATAGTTTATCTGGTGGGGGCGGGACCTGGGGATGTGGGCTTGATGACGATGCGCGGCGCGGAATTGCTGGGGCGGGCCGATGTGGTGGTTTATGACGCGCTGGTCAACGGAGATTTGCTTCGCCTGGCGTCAGCCAGGGCAGAGCTTATTTTTGCGGGCAAACGCTCGGGAGTCCATGTCATGCCGCAGGAGGACCTGAACCGATTGCTGGTCGAAACAGCCCGCGCCGGAAAGTGTGTTGTGCGGCTCAAAGGCGGCGATCCCTATGTGTTCGGGCGCGGCGGCGAAGAGGCGGAAGAATTGGCCAAAGCAGGGATACCCTTTGAAGTTGTGCCGGGAATTTCTTCCAGCATCGCCGGTCCCAATTATGCCGGCATTCCCCTGACTCATCGCGATTATTGTTCCAGTTTCAGCATCATCACCGGCCACGAAGACCCCACCAAGGAGGATGCAGACGTGGATTGGTCTTTGGTGGCCAAGGCGCCGGGGACAAAGGTGGTGCTGATGGGAGTGACGCGGGCGGGAAAGATCGCCGAAATGCTCATCGCCAACGGACTCGACGCGGAGACGCCCGTGGCGGTGATCCGATGGGCGACCACCGGACGGCAGCAATCGGTTTTTGGCCCGCTCAAGGACCTGGGCACTCTGATTGAAACGTCAAAGTTCAAACCGCCCGCCATTATCGTCATCGGCGAGGTGGTGAAACTGCGGGAGAAGCTGAACTGGTTCGAACATCGCTCATCGTTTGGCAAACGCATCGTGGTCACCCGAACTCGCAACCAAGCCAGCCAGCTATCCCGGCAATTATTGGAACGCGGCGCCGATGTGCTGGAGGTGCCGGTCATCAAAATTGAGCCTCCAACCGACCGGCAGGCCGTGGCGGATGTTTTGCTGGAATTGAACTCCTATGACTGGCTGATCTTTACCAGCCCGAACGGTGTCAGCACGTTTTTTGACTATTTCTTTCGCGCTTTCCAGGACCTGCGCGACATCGGCGGAGTGCGCATCGCCGCAGTCGGCGCGGCCACCGCGGCCAAGATCCGGGAGCTTCACCTAAACGTGGACCTGATGCCTGACGAATACGTGGCTTCCAAAATCACTCAAGCGTTGCTCAAATACGAAAGCATCGAGAACCTCAAAATTCTCCTGCTCCGCGCGGAAGTCGCCAACAAGGACTTGCCCAAACAGCTTGAAGAAGAGGGCGCGATTGTCGATGACGTGGCCGTTTACCGAACAGTGCCGGAAACGGATGACCGAACCGGGTCCGCGGAGCGCCTAATGGAAGGCGGCGCGGATTGGATCACTTTTACGAGCAGTTCCACGGTGGAGAATTTCAATGCGCGCTTCGATTTGAAACAGTTGATCCTGCGTTTTCCCCAACTCAAACTGGCCTCCATCGGACCGGAAACCACCAAGGCGCTCGCCACCCTCAGTCTCAAACCCGCCGTGGAAGCAAAGGAACATACGATTGAGGGATTGGTCAAGGCCATCGAGTCGGCCGCCAGAGCGGTTTAAATAAAACTGTAGCCACAAAATGTCTCAAAGCGCGATGAAATGCATCGACGGTCGCAGCGCAGACTTCCAAGTCTGCCGTGCCGCAGGTGTCCCAACCTGCGGATGGTCCGCCGATTTGGAAATCGGCGATACGGCAGGTTTGGAAACCTGCGCTACAGATCTGGAT
>Ga0182030_10002442_pt1 | contig 39406 bp, 42 predicted proteins | sample 812S3MmetaG_FD_121299 | JGI IMG/M metagenome (GOLD analysis project Ga0182030, IMG submission 121299) | Permafrost microbial communities from Stordalen Mire, Sweden - 812S3M metaG (Illumina Assembly) | ecosystem: Environmental > Terrestrial > Soil > Wetlands > Permafrost | place: Sweden...
GAAGGGGATGACTAAAGCATATGCCTTACTCATGCTTAAATCCGAAGTAGTCTGAATCTGAGTACTGCAATTCGGCCTGCTCCTGTTTAAAGTATGTGTTTTCGGCATAATGGAATTGGGAACACATCGACAATTAGCACTTAAAACTTAAATAGTAGGGCTTATAAGATATTAACCCAGAGCATTCTAACCGCAACTTCTTACGCAGTAGTTTCTAATTGAAGTGAGCTATCGAGAAATCTGTGTGACGGGCTAGGTGCAATGTCATCAATTAAACATCTAACTGTTCCACGTACAGGGAGGATAATTTGAAGAGTAAGAAAAGGAGCCTCAGATAGGATCAATCTTATCCCTTGCTCCAGGTTGTCAGAGCAACTCTCTGCTAAGTGTGCACTTCCAATTCGGATGCGCCTGCACTTAGAGTGTGCCTGCACTTAGCGTGCTCAGGACCCAGGACTCGGCTCAGGTTAAAGCAGCGAGTGCTCAGGTCCAAAGACGGAAATAGACTTTGGTGGACTCAATTGTCGTCTGAGATTATATCGGTTATACATCTCGTTTGTTCCACGCTGGTTTTGTTTAGAGCGAGGATTAGAGTTGGAGAATACTTTTATGTGGAGATTTTGAATAAGGGGCATAGGGTGGCGATCGAGGTGGTGAGGAGACCGATGCCGGTTTCTATTATGCTCCAGATTAGGGGTTTTGCGAAGGAATCTGTGGGAAACAAGTATTAGTGTGGGGCTAGGGTGGATAAATGGGAAGGGAAATGGAAAGGGGCGTACAGAGGGCATCAGTTGGGTCTGTGAGCACGACTATGTATTTGAGGCGGACGACGATCGCTGTGCTTGTGCCGGGCAGAATATCAATATCTGGCCAGGTTATAGGGGGATAGAATGAACGTACAAGACACCTGATCCTAAGATGAGGAAAATACTCATCCTCAACTGGTCCGTCATCCTCACATCCCAAAACATCGGCATCGGCAGCAGTGCAAACAACCAATCAAACACGATATCCATCGCCAAAAAAGTATATCCGAAATTCGCAATCACTTTCGGGTTTAAACAAGTCCCTTTCGTCGCATTGACAGGGTTCAATTGTTCCCACACGAAAGGTACGGGATGGCATCGGAACAGGACAACGAAAAGATGTCCACACAGTGAAGATGCACATGCCGGTGTAAATGAGGGGCCTGTAGATGGTTTTCCCGGTGGGTGCTCCGCGGAGGAGGTACCCGACCGAGAGCTTGATGAGGGCGGTGGAGGCGATGTAGAAGATTATCCAGAGGTTTGGTACTGTTTAACCATTACCAACCACATACTTCGTCAATTGGATCTGGGAATTGGGAGAAAACCTTCATAGCTTACACGACATTCGGTATCGCCAAATCCTTGTTATGTCTCCCCATCCCGTAATGTACACCCGTGAATACACCCACATAGCACCATAAACACTACCTACGAAAATCAGTACCCAAATCTGGTTATCCCCACGGCCAATTCCTAGAGACAAATTGAAGAGAGAAACAAACTAAAGAAGTCACAATCAACTAATCATTGACCCCAAAACACCTCACAATCCTGACCCTCACAAAACATCTCAACGAAACCGTCAATCACGCCAGTACCGAAAACGCAATCGTTACCCCACAAAATTACGCTGCTCGATCCTCCATTTCTAACTGCAATAATCAGGCAATTATGATGTAGTTGTGCTGCGGGAGCTCTGAAACTCTGGGAAAACGCCCGCATTAAAATACAAAGAAATGAAGGAAAGAGAAAAGCCACGCGGGAAAGTGGAAAACCTTGGCATAGATACTAGATTCTCGATTGGGAACTTAAGGCGGCATGTTTTGGAGATCTGAGGATCCTTAATCCTGGGTATCTGTGTGTTGGGTTGAAGATAATTTCATGGGATTGGGTTAGGTGGATGCGCTGTGAGGGTGGAGAGGCTAGGAGACGCGATGGTAAGTGTCAAATGTCAATAGACTTCGGGAGCTGAGCTACTGATGGGCTGTATTTCCTTTCGATACATTGCTAGTGTAAAATAAGAAGTACGGATTGATATGTCAACGCATCGCATATGAGAACTCTCTCATTCAGAAAATGACGCTATAATAATCAAGATAAGAATCCGGATTTTGCGGATGATCTACTAATCTATGCTCGCACCCGTAAGCATCAATCTGGATCTGAAGTCGGGGTCGAGGTAGATCTTTGTGCCGAGAACCGTGTTTCGAATCCTATGGATGGCACATTTAGGTTGTATATACAGTGCGGCAGATGCTGTGGCGTTCATATTTTCATTAGGTTTGAGGGGTTATGCGAGAGGGGCATAATGTGACATAAACTGAACTGGCGGCTGCGTTCTTTGTGGAAATCAAGACGCTAGGACATCGTGAAGTCACATTGAGGCTAAAAATGACAGGGAATCTCTAGCTACAAGGAAGGAGTGGATTAAACACAGGGTAAGGAGTAGTTTACTGTTCGCCGAAAGAATAGTCCCAGGCCCAAACCTTATCCCAGCATCAAATTAATATTGTCATGTTCCAATGACTCCCATATTTCCTTGTCCACTCTTCCAATGCCTTTACGATAAGCCACGCCAGAGGAATCCCACTCGATATAAAGAACGTTGTAAAACTCGTACCGCCAGCCTCGCCTCCTTCGCTCCAAGCAAAAGTACTCAGGCAATGGGAATACATATGTCTGTATATTGCGCTCCATACTATCCTCGTATGCCCATGCACAGGATATAGCCACTAACTCAACTTCAGCCATATTGGAGTCATATATTTGGCTCCCACGGATCGTTTCCAAAGGTTCATGAATTTGTAGCATTCCGGCCCATGTCCCTGACTTGTCACGAAGACAGTGCAAATTGGTGGGGGTGAGCCGGTAGGAGGCTTGCGTAATATTCGTAACCGGCTCTGCTAATAATAGGCGTGCCCCATTACATCTACAAGATAAAAATCGTGCTTGATAACTAGTCTCCGCGATGTTGTCTTCGGATCTAGGGATTGGAAATCGATAGACACCACGACCCAAATATTGATATCGCCATGGTGGAAACAATTCGTCTCCTGGTGCCCCCGACTGAGAGGTTAAGTCGATTCTGCTTAATCTATGACTATCGTTATGGGCATCGATCTTTTCCCAGCCTGCAGGCAGGATGGAAGTGATTCCTGAAATGTTATCCTCTGCCATAGCGCTGAAATTGATGCTTTTAATCGGTATGCCTTCATCTCCCGGGGACTGATGTGTCTTCCATTGAACGAGAGATCCATCGACAGCGAGCATACCGTAGCCCCTGAAGGGTTCGATATACTCCATTGCCATGTGCCAAGAAGAGAGATCCAGCGGTTCAGTCCAGCCGGCCCACGACCAGCTCGGCAAAGGGCTATTATCCTCAGCTTTCGATCGTAACCTTCTGATTAATGTACCATACGAATTCCAAAGAAGAGCAATGTCGAAGAAATCAACAGGTAAGCCAGAGCGAAAGCCTCCAGGAAATTTGGTGGCTCGAAGTGCCGTGACAATCCCTGCAAAAGCTTTGAGCACGTCTTCCGGGAACGACAGCTTTCTTATGTTGTATTCGTCGACCAATCTCGCGAATTCCGATAAATCAGGCAGATTGCTCTCAATAAATGAATATGCGCCTGTCGGCGCATTCCATAAGTTGTGCAGGCTTAGAGAGTCGTGCTTTGGCGCGCTGCAAATACACTCCCAGTGAAGACCGTCTTTGTAAAACACAAGTAGACGCCTAGAAAACATAGCCTCTTGCAATGTCCAAGCTCGTACGTGCCAACTTGTCGGGCCCTCGTAATTACGAAAACTGCGGAGAGTTTTCACAGTCCGATTAGGGGCAAGAGAAAATGTTCGCAGCACAACGTTGCGAGGCCTGAGGGAAGCTCTCCAAATGCCGCGAAGGCCGTAATTGGCGTCGGGTCCGTCTGCAGCGACAATAGTTACGGCGGAATTCGCGTATATAGAAGACATATTTTCAAGCGCCACACGCTTAGTTGTTTCGTCGTCTTGGACGATGCACAAGGTATCGACCCATAAGTACTGTTCCTTCAAGAGGGTCGTAATTTTCATGGCGTCCTTTATTGTTTGCGTGATCCCCAATGCATCATCACACAAAGCTCCAGGCTGTCTAAGCTTTTCGATGTCTGCTCTCGTAGTTAAATACTGCTTGGCATCTCCCCAGACATAGCTAAGAGTGATGTAGGACATATCCCTGCAAGCCGGCACGAGACAATGCTGCTTCGTATCGATGAACCAGGATGGGTTGGATGGAGGAAGACTTAGATGGAATTGACTCTTGCTACAAGCGCAACGCTTTTCGCATTTCTCTTTCCAACGGGTCGGTAATCCCGGGTCAATCCATGAGGTATTGATGAATTCACTAGTACTAGCATAGTCAGTACTGTCGTCAGTGTCTTCGTCGATGCTATCTTCAAGGCCGTCACCAACGTCAACACCGTCAGTGTTATCGGTAGCGCCATCGCCAATGCCATCGCTAATGTCAGCACTATTGGTGTCGTCGTCAATGTCATCGTCAACGCCATAGCGCTCTATGGTGTCATTGTCGTATAAGAAGTGTAACTGTCGGTCGTTCCTCCCACTTGTGTGTCTTGTCCATACACCGGTCATAAATCCCCGCTGCTCCATGATCCATTTAATACTCCAGGCCAGGTCAGGATTCGCAGGTCCAAGAGTTCGATCGCCAAGCACCTCTCGGATGAATTCCACGTGGGTAGCGCATGTGGAGTCAAAGAAAAAAGGCATATTGATAACAGATTCTAGTTTGGGAGGGCCGGACCGAGGCCAAAGGGATGTGGCAATACTCTCACAGATCTCACATTGTGTGGCTAAGAGGGATCTATCTATATCCCGCCTGTTGATAATTGGATTAGAGACAGGTGATTTAGTTCGCTTTGGTCCTCGCTTTGGCCCTCGCTTTCGCCTTGGTGTTACATCTGAATGGCGAACGGGAACTACCCTCATGACTAGCCTTAATTTGCGTTGGTGTATATTGAATTGTCCAGTGGATCCCGGGCTGAGCTGTCTAACTGTCGATTTTCTCAGAGGCGAGGCATGTTAAGTGGAGATTATTGCTCTTGGTTGCGGGGCGGTTTGGCTGTGCCGATATCAAGTGTACAGCTTTGCCCACCAAGATGGAGAAAGATGAGGGGATTCAAGGCTATGCCGCAAGTTTAGGGCCCTAGAAGGCTTCTTTTTAGCTGTTCTTCAGGGTACTGAGTAGGATAAAAATGTGATAATAAGCTAGTGTCGTACAATCAAGATGATTATATTGACTAGTAATATCGTAGTGATGGGTGGCTTTGATCTCCCTTGACATGCCTAAGATAAAGCAGAAAAATCGAAGGTAGAAAGTTCAAGTGAGTGAAACTGAAGAGGGCTGTGCCGCAGGTAGCAAATGACATGGGGGCCAGAGCCATTGCCATCATAATTCTGCCTTGCCAGCCATCGGAAACAGTGATTAATCTCGACTGCACACCCTCTCACCAATTGAAACGACGCTTACTGTCACACAAAATAGGCTGTGGGTGGTCAGCAAAAGAATAAGCCCCGTTGCTGTGTTCTCCTGAACATGTATGCGTTGCCGCAGCTCTCTTTTACGAGTGCTGTTGGGAACGGTTGGCCCTAACCCCCGGGTTCTGTTTTTCATATGAATACGGGGGTTTTACGAGGCCGCTCTCTTCGGCTTAGCTCCTATAGTCCGAGTACCGTACTGGGGTTGCCAAGCATGGTTCTTCAGATGTTTTGCCGGCTTTCTTCCTTGTAACGAAAATACGTTATTGCAATTTGGTGTAGAATAGTCGACCACAAAGGCGAAAGCATAGCGCGAGTCGCTATGCCCAATGATCTGCTGAGATCCGGTTGGAGCTAGCATTTTAGCGTGGGAAATGAGTGGCTCAGAGGCTCCTGGAAGGTGTGTGGCGCACTCCAGCCACACTGCCACAGAACAACGCACACTCTCTTAAATGTTTTATTAAAAGAACTAGAATAGAACTTCCGGTGCGAAATATCTTTATTTAATTGAGGTCGACTCTTTGGCTTTTTTAGAATTCCGTTATCTTCTTATTTCGTAAAGGTATTGCGTGGTCTTTATTTCTACGCTAAAATGCTAGCGCCAACCGGTCAAATATTGCTGCCTTAGGCTACATCTCTAAAAAAAAAAATTCAGAGACGGAAACTGTTACACCTGAAGCAGCGACTTATGCATAGTGTCCGATCTCCATCCTATTCTATCGCCACATCCTCCAGAATGACCGGGTCGGAAGAGTCGCCATGTCGTATCCTGGTCATGGCCTCTGGCTTAGGCTCGAACTTTCAGGCTCTCATAGATGCTATATCTACGGGTCAGCTTCGAAATAGCCGCATTATCTCGCTCATCACGAACCGCAAAAATGCACACGCAATTGTTCGAGCGGATGAAGCAGGTAGGAGCTCTCCCCTGTGCGTGTATACAGCACGCAACTTATTCATGACCAGGCATTCCTTGGGATTACTTCAATCTAATCAGTAACGGGTTCTTGCGGAAGGGAGAAACAGACGAACAGGAAGTAGCTGAAGGCCGTCAAAAATATGATGCTGCATTGGCCGCGAGGGTTCTATCAACAGATAAGGAAAGGCCTGACTTAATCATTCTCGCTGGTTGGATGCATGTCTTCTCAAGTGCTTTCCTGGACCCTATCGAAAGGGCAGGGGTGCGGATAATTAATATTCATCCGGCACTACCCCGTAAGTTCTAAGAGATGATGCTGAATCTGGCTACTTACAATTTGCACAGGGGAGTTCGATGGAGCTATGGCGATTGAGTGAGCTTTCGAAGAGTTTAAGGCTGGGCGACTAACACGCACGGGTATTATGTCACTACGTAATTGATGAGGTGGATAGGGGTGCTCCTATCATGGTTAAAGAGATTGAGTGGGAGGGAGAGGAGCTGGAAGAGTTGAAGGAGAGGATGCATGTCCATGAGCACGAGCTGATCGTGAAGGCAACGGCGAAGGTGGCGCAGGAGATAGTGGAGGGCAGGGGAGCGTAAGCCTCGAGACGTCCCAAAATCCCTGAGCTGTAGGTATATGTCACTGTAGCAACCTTCGTTATGAAATTAACATGCCCCTTATAGGAGAACATGGTCTGAGATGCTGTCTGTGAGGTAGTGGTTATGGATGTGTAGTACAGATTTCTGGTTTTTGAATCCCTTATCCTTGGGCAGCACCAAAGCGGCTAAAGTGCATAAGTCTAACCGAGGTGTACAGTACACAAGCTGTAAGTACTTCCCAATGCCGTTCGATAGATCCGTCGGCCACGCGATCATTGCGTCACATTATTGCATGATCACATCGTCTAGATCGCAGGAAGGAAATGGCCTTTAGAATTCGTCCTGGCTTTGTTGACAGCACTGATAAGCGTGAGAGGTCGACAGCCGCATAATTTTTAGGAGGCCTTGAATCTGTCTTCCAGATTGGATTCAGATCTGCGTTCGGCTACTTAATTAAGCTTGCAAATGAAGTCATAACTACGGGGCCGAGGCGCCACATCCACTGTAGACCCACTATAGGGGCCTCGCTAATAACTTGAGCCTCAATTCCTGTCTTTTTAAACTGACAGACGAAGATCCCTGACAGCCAGATCTGCTATATAGTAAAGCGTCTGAGAGATAGTAGTGCACCCCTTTTAGCTGCATGTCGAACTGACAGACTTAAATGGATGAATGAGTGAGTAGTATAATTCAATCCAAAATTTTAAATTTTATACGCTGTTCAAAATCCCCCCCACCACAACTTCTATTTCAAGAAACATACCGCACCCCCAAGGTCATAACTTGATCAAGTTGTTATTTCGACAAGACCACGAACTCCTCTTGCCTTTCACCCGCGGCCGGCAGCTCTGCCTCTCGTTACTGGGCTTTTCATGAGATCCCATTCTTTCTTGAACGTGGCTGCGCATTGCCGGTCTAACTATGAACTCTTAGCGCTTCTGCTTAACTAGTTGGTAAGTTCAGCTCACTAAGATCTCTTGCTTGCCCTGAGGCTCCTCTACTGAAATCTTCACTAATCCTGCTACCAAGTTTATTAATTCAATGGTTACGACTCTACATCAAGCCTCTATCTATATCCCCTTCTCTGCACCTGAAACCGTCCTCTCTGTGATCACACCGAGATGTTCCTCGATATCCAAACGGCGAGTTGACTCGTCCACTACTCCAAACAAAACATCCATCTCCTCAAGTGACAACCCCTTCGTCTCTGGCAAGAAGATAGCAAAGATGAAGCCAAGAGCATTAAAGGCCCCAAAAAGCTGTTCATGTTAGCCAAAAATTCTCAAAGTGGACGACAACGCACCATCCAAGTCTTCCAGGTGAGGTGTAAAAAAATCAATGGCGTCCATTTCGAAATCACGAAATTAAAAAACCAGATGACCATAACAGCAATTGCCATGCCGTAGTCGCGGATCCGAGTGGGGAAAATCCTTAAAATTAGCCGTGTCCAAACATAAGGGGAAGAACTTACTCTCCAACGTAAACCCAGCTAAGAGGCCCCCAAGATAAAGTATATCCAATAATATAGATGTAGATAGTTGCCATCTACACAGGTTAGCAAGGTCTCTCGTTGTAGATAAAAAAGATGCACCATTGTTCTCCCACTCGAGCTATTATTTGCCGAATGTCCGGAAACAGGAGGATGGGTTTTCAGTAACGCTCCGAGAGTGAACAGCATAATAGACATCAAGGCACTCCCGAATAGTAGCAAGTGTTTTCGCTTAAAGTTCTGAACCACCAGTGTAAGAAACACGATCGTGACGACGACTTTGACGACCGTGAACACCCCACTGGCCAGAAGTCCTGGATTCTGGCCTGTGAAGCCGATCTGCTTGAACACCGTGGGAGCATAATACAAAATAGCAGTCTGGCCAGTCCCGACAGCAAGGGTCATAATTCCACAAGCCCAGAGCAAGCGGAAGAAATTCTCCCGTTGAAACAGCTCTTTGATAGATCGCCCAGATGTTGCCCTAATCTCCTCCTCGATCTGGACGTGGATCTCGGCGAGCTCATCTTTCACTTCTTCGTATGACGAAGCACCTCTGAGCCATTTTAAAGCATTAGTAGCTTCATCCCACCGATCTTGCTTCGCCAACCAGCGAGGAGACTCGACGATGATGAATGATCCAACAAGAATGATTGCTCCAAGGACGATCTGGAGACTTAAGGGGACTCGCCATTGCTTGCTGGTAGGTTTGAGATTCAGAGAACAGCCATACACGGCCCAGTAAGCTACCATACTTCCACCGACCAAGGAAAGCTCAGTAAAAGACATAAGAAGTCCACGAAGTTGTTTTGGCGCGGTCTCTGCGATGTACATGGGAGTGAGGGAGCTGACTATCCCCACTCCGAAACCAGAGATGACTCGGCCACCATAGATCATGGAAATGGATGGTGGTTGAGCAGAGGTTTGAAGAATGCCACCGACAAGCATGAAACAAGCAGCGATGGTCATTAGCAGTTTGCGACCAATATATCGAGATAAAAGCGCTGGAACTAAGGCTCCAAAGAATGCTCCTGAATTTAGTAGGGCGACGACGTTCGATGATACGTCCGCAGATTTGACCGGAATTGTTGAGAGCTTGAACTCGACCTGGAAACTGCAAAAATATTAGTGAGGCTAATCTGCCAAGACCTCAAGATGTGCCTTTTGAGAGCAATGACCCCACCAGCAATCGTGGTATCATAGCCAAACAACGCGAAAGCCGTGCTTGCTACAGCCGCGACACCGACGGCGGCTCTGTGTTTGGACAAAAGTTCCAAAGTAGACGGCATGATTGTGGCGATGTGAAAGTTTGAGGAGAAGGGAAGGAAAATTAGTTGAGAAAAAGAAGGTTGGAAATATGAAAAGTGGGGATGTTGAAGAATCGGAGTGGAACCGGTTAAATACCTATTGTGGCTGGATGCCGAATTTGGATTTTGAGGGTTACACTGCAATCCCGTCTCGCGGATGCAGACTGTAACCCCGCCCACTTTTCAACTGCTTGCACGTCTTTCGATCTTGTTAGAGTTTCAAGAACAAGAGCACCAAGAACCTACTATTCTTGAAGCAAAATGACTCACGACCAGATGAAAAGCGCTGCTGGCCCCCACGTTCTCATCGTCGGCGCCGGAATAACAGGTCTACTTATCGCACAAGGTCTGAAGAAGGTCTGGCTCCCAATTTCCAAACATGGTACTAGGAGTTGGTAGATAACACTGAATCCCAGGTTGGTGTTGGGTACACAATATTTGATGCGGAAACTCCAGGAATAAGTCGGCCGAGAGAGTGGACCTTAGGAATTCACTGGTCTATACCAATCCTAGAAAATCTCCTTCCTACAGATCTTTCCAATCGTTTGTTCGAAGCTCAATGTAATACCAGACTCGTTACAGACCCTGATCATACCATTGAACTCCTAAATAGCGAGACTGGAGAAGTGCTCAAAACGATACCTACACCGAACTTAAAGCGAGTGTCGAGGAAAAAGCTCCGGACTTTGTGCACAGAGGGCGTTGAAGTGCTGTGGGGAAAGACCCTTAATGACATTACTTACGAATCAAATGGAGAAGGTCTCACCGCACACTTTACTGATGGATCCACATATTATGGAGATCTGCTCGTGGGTGCCGATGGTCCGAAATCGAAGGTTCGGGAGATTTTATTCGGGGCTGAAAAGGCTAGGAGTATTCCTTTGGATATTGTTTATAGCATGTCTATCGTCAATTATGGAGATGCGAAGAAAGCGCTACATGTGCAATCGGGACATCCCCAAAATTCTTTTGGATATAACCCGAATGGCATATTCAGTTTCTTAGCCAGTACAGCTCCAAACTCGATATTGCAAATTGCTGGCAAATTACTGATTATAATCTAGTCCAAGACATGCCCGATCCAAACAAACCTGAGACTTGGGTCTTTCAAGTAGGATCTTCTTGGTTAGGGCAACGAGATGCCAGCTTAAGTAATGAAGAGCGAATAGCAATAGTCAAAAGAGCTGCTAGCCAGTTATCAGAACCTTTCCGATCTGCTAATTTATGGATGCCGGATGATACGATCATTAACATTGACCCAATAGCGTATTGGGTGCCAATACCATTTGAGAATCATCAAGGTAGGATCACTCTTTGTGGAGACGCTGGCCATCAACTTCCACCACGTAAGTTTGGTGTATTAAAAACAAGATTGAACGGTTTAATACTTACTGGAGCTAGATCGTGGTCAAGGTCTTAATCATTGCATTCTTGATGCTTCAAATTTCGTCGCTGCTATAACGAAGATAAAGATGGAGCAGGGCAAGAAAGAAGCAGTGATTGCAGATTATACCGAAGAGATGATCAAGAGAGGTGCAGAAGAAGTTAATATTTCCTTAAAGACTGCTTTGACGGTACATGACTGGGCAGTGTTTATGGAATCTCCGCTTATGAAGCATGGAATAACGAAGATGAGCTGAGAAGTAACCTTCAAGCAGACCTTATGCATGCAAAATGGTGGGAAACCATGTGGCGCATTGATGATAGCATTTCTATAGAGGAATTGGAGAAGGGATTCGGTTAAACCATACGTGAAACGAACACGTGCCCTATAAATTTCCGTTGTTCCTGCCCCTCTGGTCATTTTCCTTGCTGAACGAGAATCTGAATGATCGTTAAGATCCAGAGAGGGAGGAACATTTCCGATTCTTGTAGGGCGTACAGTATATTGGGAAAGGCACCAAGGAAAGGCTCTGGAGGCGGGGATCAGCGTCAATGAATTATAATCGTCTTCTAACCACTAATTATTCCAACGCTTATACAGAAGTGGCTAGAAGGACATATTCTGGTAATGAGAAAATAGAGATATCCGCCTTCACTAGGAGGCTCGGATCGAGAAATGAGGATCCAGGCTACAGATATTGACGACTACCTTCCTTCCGAGTGGTCTGCCGTCCTTTTGTAGGAGATATTCTATCCCGCACTGGGGAAACTTTGGGGCGGCCAACTTGAAATCGAAGTTCTGGGTTTAGAGAATAGATGACACAGATGTCGCCTGGAGAAGGTAATGAACTTGAAGTGCCAGAGCTCGGCCTCTAAATCCTTCAGCCTCTAAATATTCGGGGGCTAAACGTGATTAGCACGTGACCATGATTTTGAGCCTGGCTCAGGAAGCCATCGTCACAACTCTCATTTGTTGATGCAACTTGAACAGAGTCTGTTTTATAATTTGATTATTCTATCTTTATTTATTTTAAATATAAGTTTTTTTAATTTTTTTTTAAAAGATAATATAATAGCCAGCCGGAGTACTCGAGTAGGCGCTTCCCAAACACAAATGATTTTACGCCGCAGTTTGGGGAGGGCGATCATACGTCAGCCAGCGCTTCCAGGATGCGCTAAAGCGGAGTTAATGCATGGAAAGACGAAGTTTCATCTTTAAAATAGGCCTGTTCCGAACCCCTTGTTCAGGGGTTCCGTTCCCTGTTCCCGGCGCAGCAGGCCCACTGTTGGGTTCTCGGTACTTGTATATTGGTTCAATCCGAGCTTTTGACACATTTTCGACCCGCTGCTTTTTCAACGTTACAAAGCCCTTGTCATAGCTAGTTTGCCTAGAAATAAATTCAATGATACAAAGGCGTCATCTCTCACAGGCCTATGTCAAGATGTTATATGTGAGGAAACAACATGTCTCCTCCCCCATGCCCTGAAATGTCGAGTTCATCGTGAGTTGAGACGACAGCCCCACCTGCGTATTTTCTGACACCCGCAGGAAAAGGCTTCGGGGTAACAAGAAAATCCATGTGGCAGCAGTATCTGTGTTTATTTCCTTTGTCCTCGTCATACTCTACCGAAACTCAGCAATAAACGAACAAGTCGACGATTTCCTACCCCACAATATTCAAAGCACGACCATCTCCTCGAAAAATGTGGCCGCAATAATCGAGAACCGATCTCTCGACAATCTCATCCCCATAATCCTCCAATTTTCCTCCGTCCTTGGTCCAGAATGGCCAATATACATATACACCAGCGAGGAAAACCTAGGTCTTTTCAAAGAATCCTCACCTTTCAAGCGCGGTGTCGACTCTCATCTCTTCCGCATTCGAAACTTACCAGCAGAAGTAAAGTTGAACACACACGCAAGTGTATCCAGTTTCTTCACCAAACCCTGGTTCTGGGAAGATTTAGCGCCTGCAGAGCATGTGCTCATGTTCCAAGTCGATAGCATCATTTGCTCGAACGCGCCACAAAAAGTCGAGGATTTCCTACAGTATGATTTTGTGGGTGCGCCAGTCGATTCCAGCCGGAATCTAGGGTTTGGATATAACGGGGGTCTATCACTGCGGAATCGAGCAATGATGCTAGATATTGTGAGGACGCATGATTGGGAAGAAGAAAGACATGGGGACCATTCGCATGGAAATGTTGATTATGAGGATCAGTGGTTCTCGAAAGTGTTACGGGAGCTGCCTTTAAAGGCAGATGGGAGTCCAGGTGCGAGGTTACCGTCAACGGAAGAGGCGATGAGGTTTTCGGTAGAGACTATTTGGTATGATAGGCCTCTTGGGTATCATCAGGCAAATGTGTGGCAGCCTGGGAAGATGGATGAGATTTATAAGTGGTGTCCTGAGTATAAACTTGCTTTGACCGAGACATTTACGGATCACAACACCGATCCTGTTTGATTGTTGTACATAGTGATGGATGTTCCGTGTGTTTAAAAGTTATTCTATCGCTCGAGTATCGTTGCTTTGAGAATATATAGTAGATTCAATGTCATTTCTATTTCTTTATATGCGCGCTGGGAAAGATGTCTAACATCAGCTCGTAGATGGACTTCGGCCTAAGACCACAACTGAGTTGTCTTCACTTTCAATCTCAGATAAATCATCTAATGAAACTTTGAAGAATTGGATTGAGGAACGCTCCGACTCCCGCTCTTAAACGAAATCATTGCTATCTCATCTACTAAACCAATGTAATTTTACCATGTCTAACTCATCCCCCTTCTCTAGGTTCAACCCACATCTCCACCGGCTCCGGAACGTTCTCTTTCTTTATGGGCTTATCATATCTCCCATAACCATCATTGGGGGCCTCTACAAGAGGGACATGTATCTGATTTCGCTCCTTCCCCAAACTTCCAGGAACTTCCGCGATTCCAGCCTGGTACGGAAAATGCGCTTGTGATCTCCGATATTGTCTCCGCTTCACGATGATTATCGTTGCCATCAGCGCGAGAATAAAGCCAAGGATCAGGGGCGCACCAACCCCAATCCCGATTTTTGCTCCGGTGCTGAGACCACCATTTTGAGATGACGGTATGGAAGTCGACATGTTGGTTTCTTGAACGATTCCGGATGTGGAGATTGGGGATGATGAGGTAGTTGCTGATGCAGAGGCTGGGGAAGTGGGAGATACGTCGTCGTTGAATATGAATCCGTTTATGTGAGCCCCGAATACGTTGATACCGGTTGTGGTGATAGTCACTTCTGTGGTGTTCCATTGGAAGACCGAGTTGGCGGATTTGGCGGTGATGACTTGGCCGGTGGTCATGGCCGAGAGGCATTGGCCTAGAGAAGCAGCTGAGAAGAAGGAGCCGGCATAATTGTATGAACTTTGGTCAATGTTAGCAATTACATCAGGAGCTCATGTATCTGGAACGTACGAAGGACAACAGCCAACAAACGTAGTTTGAGAGTTGACTGTGCTAGCACTTGCTGTGGTGTATCCGGTGGGGCAATTAAATGGCCCTAGATTTATATCTGTTGTTACCCCATCGCTGTGTTGATTCCACCATAATGATTGTTGCGTTGCAAGACATTGGACTGCTGTATCGATAAAATGCCCATAATATGGGTCAAAAGCCACGAGCTCGGTATTGCTACCAGGCACGACGTAGATTGCTGAGGAACATTCCCCTAGTAGTGAACCTGGCCCTGGAGTCGTCAAGGGAATCCAATTTGTGATGAGGCCGTTCACATAATCGGGTGCTCTCGTCGTAGTCATACTTTTCGATATGTGGCTCTGATCTTGGCAGTGGATTGAGGGAACGAGATGAGAAGAAGCGGGATCTGGGTGGTGGATATACAGCACGGCCGCCAAGCCCACGCTGACATCGAAGGGATCCTTCCATTGACATCTTCTGTGAATTACCTAGACCAGGGATTAATCCAACTCAAAACACCTGTGGTACCAGAAACCCGGGATCTTAGCCCTCAGTGGCTTAATTAGGTCTTTCGCTTCGAGGTTCAGGGGGATTGTGAGGTGATAAGGCGGCGCAAGGACCCTGGTTGATGTGCGGGGGGCACAGCTCGCTAGATAACCCTATTAAAAAATGCCGTACCATTGGAACCATGATGCCTACTCTACAAGCGCCAGCGACTCCTGTAGAAATGATTAATCTTGCACTCAACCCGCTTTGCGTTTCATGCGCGGCGCTGGCCAGTATGCTATAGATATCTAGAATACTCGCTAGAACTAGTTGAAATCGAAAACTAGGCCGTGCGCACATTGTTTGCATGTCAATCCTCTGTAAACCCCGCGGAAGAGATGGACAGGATTCTCCGCGTCTCGGGCTCTTCACACGAGTGGGAGAGTGGGAGTAGATTCAACAATGCAAAGACGGCTGCAGAGGGTGCACTGGTTATTAATCGGTATGACTTGGGATACTACGACAAGCGTGGGAGGGAGGAAGTCAGCCATGTTGAGACAGATGCGTCTGCGGATCAGTCAGTATGGAGCTTTTAACATACGGGCCGGCATCTTAGAAGCCCGGCCAGGTTTTACATAACCTCTTGCCAGTCAAATGCAGCGGTCGCGAGTGAGACAATCCGAGGGTGCTCTTTCATCTCTACAATTGAGCTAACTTTCAGCTAGATATCTGCCCCAATCTATCTTCCTTGATACTAACCAAGGTTCATCTAGGCTCTTCACTGCAGATCTCCAGCCCTTACTTATCAACACCTCTCACCTGTAAAGAGATCTAAGGATCTTTCGTTACATAAGCGGTTGGCAACCTTAATCCCCTGAAGACCCCCTCACATCTCAGTGCGTTGATGTAGCACCACGATCAGAAACTCTTTCAGACAACGAAAAACCACTGGTAACAAACAATAAGTACAAAATTCCCAACACAAAAGGCCATCTAAACACTCTTGACAAAGTTATTAATTGTCTGTGCTTAGTCATCCAGCCCCTTAAACCAGTCGCTTACGATAACCACCTGGTTAAACAAACACCCCAATACTCATCTCCCTCTCGCAGCTTCAACTTCTGGACCTATATCTCACCTCAAAAATCCTCTTTAAGGAATTTCTCATCTTGAAATTGCAAACCTCAGCACAGCCCAGTTTACACTCTTCCCAAAGCTACCCGTTGAACTACGACTAAAGGTATGGGTCAAACATCCACGCATTATCAAATTCTTCCACGAATGTTTCTGCTATGAGATATGCACTTGCAAGGCCTTTCTAGTCCACAATTAAGATAGAGCGCCACCAATTTTGCACGTATCACGCGAATCTCGACAGGTGGGACTGAAGCATTATGACCGTATTTGAGAGGCTTGATCCCGCTCAGACCACGACGCTGCGGACTGCGGCTGAATGTACCAGCAAAACTTGAACAATGAAGCTATCCTGATATAGTGACCCCCTTGAATGTATCAGTAAGCCTTGAACAATGACCAGCCATTATAAAACCAGGGGCCGACTCTACCCTTGCCATGAATTCCATATTGTTGTATATTTTAAGATAAGATATTCACACTCAAAAACCAAAAAGCTTGGCCCGCTAGCTTAATCGCTAAGCGCTCTATTCATTAATTCTTGTAGGTTAATTTTCGAGATTTGTGTTAAGCGGCATTTATTAAGCGATTCCAGTATCTTCTTATACTCCTCAACTTGTCCATAATCATTTTCAAATCTACCTAAGATCGAAATCACAAAACACCAACATAGCTACAATATGGATCAACCAGCAGTCTCTTCCGCCGCTAGCACACCCCAAAACAGCGATATGGAGGCGCAATTGACCTCTTTCACGAAGTTTCCAAAGCTACCTAGAGAAATCCGAGACAAGATCTGGATGCACGCCGCCTTCGAACCGCGCAAGATCAGGATATTCAGCACAAGATTCCGATATGCTGATTCCTTGATTCATCGAATCCCTGGTCAATCTACAGCTCCTGCCATACTTCATACCTGCCAAGAATCTCGAGAGGAAGGTCTACGATATTACACAAAATGCGATGACACAACCTTCAACCCTGTCAACTTGCCGCCTCCGATCTTGAATATGAATATTTTATATGTCAATTTCGCGGTCGATACCTTCTTGCACGCCTCACTCCCCGGTCCCCCACCTTTCTTCACTCCAGGATCATTGAACATCAGTGCTACAGGCTATAACTTGGAAGCTCAGCATATCCAACAAGTTCAAAACCTTTACATCATCTATAAGAGTGACTTTGGGGGTGGTTGGGAGATTAATGAGTTCTTGAAGCGGCTGCAGGCTCTTGATGAGATGACGGACCTAAAGCTTCTTACTGTTGGTTTGAAACGCGGGCAAGCAGATTTTACCGACGAAGAGGAGTCTCCCCAAGCTACTATGGTTGCATTTGATGAAGTGTTGGACAAGCTGCACCCGTCAATCAGGACAAATGCGAAAGTTGAATACGATCTTCAGCCTTCGAAATTGATCTCCACTTACGATTCATACCGCATCATAGAGCTTGAGTCTTCTGACGATGAAAAGCCAGAGAATGATGGAAGCGAGGCTGCCGAAGATGACAAGATGAGCGCAGGAAGTGACCTACCGATGATGGCAAGAAGATGGACCATCTGAACTGCCAAAGATGACAAGACAAAGTGATGGATGGAAATGGTTATTCAGATGAATGAAAGACGCGAAAGATGGAAAGGGTTCTTTTTTACACTTGGTTGGTCAGCAAGACTAGAATCTCTAAGACTATTGACTAACCATTACATAGACATTCTGAGGAAAGATTCTACTACAGCGAACCAGCGGCGTTACTTGGTGTTGAAATTGAAGGAACGAAGCATATTTGGGGAATTCATGCATGAGCACTGGGACACACAGGATTCGAAACCTTTGGGAGATTCGGGGCCTGTAAAACTTAGTCCTTGCAAATAGATTCCTCTCCAACACTTCACTGCAATTTCTTTTATCTTGCTCATACACTAAAGCCCAGAACCATTCCAAAACTCCAGTTATTATATCCAACTAGGCAAAATCGCTGTCAGCAATCAGCATAAACTCAAGTAAAATTTACAGTGTCCCATACACCAGGTCATAGCTCTCTCTCACCAATCTCCCATTACCAAACATCCCACATCTTGCTCCCCCAGTCCATCAAACAACCCTAGACTTAGCCTCAGCTTCTACAGCACCTATTATATCCATGTACCAGAACCGAAGAAGAAAAATACAGAAAAAGACTAGCCCCTTATCACCCTCACTTAATCCACGCTAAAGTGCTCCCCACCTTCTTTTCACTTAACTCCAGTTTACTCTCTTAAAACCAAACAACAATCATACAAGACCAACATCACCAATTATCGAAAAACATCCTCGGGATGGCACGCACTCGAGTCCAAGAACTATGTGCGCAACTACCGAAGCTGACGATCCCGGAGCCTTTTACGCAATTTACGGGTTTCCCCGACCTTCCCCGGGAATTGAGGAATAAGATCTGGTTCTTTGCCGCTCATGAGCCTCGCACCCTTGAGCTCTCCCAAATTACCGAGATGACAGAGAAGAGCGGTCCCGGAGAGCCACTCCAGACAAAGAATCCAGCGATCTTGAGAGTAAGCAGGGAGGGACGAGAGGAGGGATTGAGATACTATACAACTCTCCACAAGATGGGCGATTTGTATGATGTTAGACGCGCAAAGATTCCTACCTTTTCTCAATCCATCCAGGCTATCCTCATGTCTCATCCCATCTACGTCAACTTCGAAGTCGACATGTTCAGCTTCCGTATGAAAGGTTTTTTTGGCTACGCGATGGAGAGAGACCTGATCACTTGCTCCTTTAAGTCGTTTGAAGTGCTCAGTAATCTCGGACTTTTCCCACGAGTTTTTCGGAAAGCGCTTTGAACGATCTCTGGGTCTCTGGGTTCCCTGCATAAGTGTCAACGACTTCGCTTGTCTCAGTTGATATTTGAGCCATGGACTGAGATCCACTATCATTGCACACAGCCTTCCAAATTCCAAGAACGCAACTAGAGGTTAGTAGCAACAATAAATTTAACGGTACAGGAGTCGAAACTAATATATTCTCAGATATACGACAAGATTCTCCGATCACCCACAAATTTCCCCCTCAAGCCCCTTTTCGCCGGTTCCTCTCTCGTCAACATCGATCAACTTTCCGAGACGAAACTTGCTGTCTAGCAAAGCCACATCGACTTTTTACCAATGAAAGTTAAATTCGGACGAAGGATCAATAGCTGCCGCAAGAATTCAAAGTGCAGCAAAACAGCTTCGTCCTAAGCTAGCCTGCATCAATCACAGTCCTTCAAACAAATCTCTCTTCCCTTCTCCACTGCATTTTTTCTCCTCTTGTTCATACCCTCAAGTGCAGTATCCCCATCCCAGAACTCGCATTGATTCAACACCAGCAATAAACGCATCTCAGCTCCCGTTCAAGAAAAATCACCACCCATCACCCATCACCCCACAAACCTTCTCTGCTCCTCACCTCTCAACGCCACACATTCTATATCCTGCCCCTGGGATTCTTTCCCCATCTCAAGAACTAGACACCCACCTCAGCTCGCACACCTGTAAAATATCTACCCATCACCCTCTGAACCTCCGGCCTCCTCAATTCCTAATTCCTAACACCTAATAGGTATCCCACATCCTGATCCTGATCCTGGCCCTCTGACTTCTCCCTAGCTCCAAACATAAACCTAGTCCTAGTCCACTGTCCTGTCCCCTCACCAAGTCCACACCCTATCACCACCTAACAACATCCACCAATATCTTCTCCCGTCACTCCAACCCCCCCACCCCTCTCTGTGAAGCACCAGGTATCACATCACATCCCAGCCCCAAACTTCTCTACTTCGCCAAAAACTACTTAAACCAAGTCTCTAACGCCAGAACATAAGGTACATTTGCTATTGTGCCCCAGTTGTCTATATTGCAGACGAAGCAAACGAAATCCAAAAGCCAAGACGAGGGTAGAAACCAAAGGGACTGGTGATTGTATCTCATTAAACACTATCTAAATCTCCGTATTTCTAGATCTCATGCCAATATGACTCCGGGTTCTTTTCTGACCATCCCAACCCAACTCCACAAACGTACACCAAACGCCGTCAAATACAAAAAATCCATCAATCTAACCCACCAATAGCTTCAAACCTCCCCTTCTCCAAATCCCTCTCCGGATCCTCCTCTCTCAGCCTCCCACCTGGTTGTCCCACATCACTCTTCCTGTAATCATCCGGTTTCGCGACCCTTCCTACTCCTTCTCCCTCTTTCTCATATTTCTCTAGATCTGAGTGGCTTGAGCGTAAGGTGCTGGTATCACTACTTGGATTTTCTCCTTCCTCCACATTCCCCTCTCGCTCCTTCTCCTTCTCATCCTCTTTATTATCCGTAGGCGCGAATTTCGACCTCTGCCTAATCGGCCCCCCATACTTGTAGAATACGAATGGAATAGGGGCAAGCAAGCATGCAACGCCACCGATTAAAGAGCCGCCACCGCCAACCCCCAGCGCATCAAACATATACTGCGTGAACAGAGGTGCTGCTGCCCCGGCCGCAGATCTGCAAACCGTATTCGCGGCTAGTGCGGATGCTGCATACATGAGATACGAATCCGTGAGATAGTTAAGATATGCCACGAAGATAAGTAAAATAGAGGTTGATAAGAAGACACCTGCGATGGTAGGCACGATCCAATGAATACTATCATACTCTCCCGTCCACGCAAACCAAAACATTGTAACCGGGAACAGGATTCCCCCAACCATAGCCACGATCAAACGGTCTTCAGGCGTAGCTTTATATCCCGCTTCTATCTTCTTCCTATCACGGTGCGAATTGTAGAAGATGATTGCTCCGCCAATCACAGCACCGATTGCGGTACCAATGAGGGGCAGTTCGCCGACACCAGCGTTGTAGCCGCGTTTTTGTTGGAAGATGATGGGGTAGATTGTGAAGAGCATGTAGAGTAATGCATATACGACGGAGAGGTAGACAGCGACTGCAAAGGAGATGGGGTCGATGAGGATTTTCCAGGGGCGACTGAGCGCTACTTTGAAGATGCTCCACAAGCTTCGGCCTGCGGCTTCGACAGGAGTTTGGACATTTTCGAAGCCGGGGATTTTGCGTGCACGGATCCGTTTCGCTTTATTCATGAGGACGCGTGGTGGGTAGGTTTCGGGGATGGTGAACATAAGGAGTTCGGTGGCGCCTGCGAACCATAATAGGACGTAGAAGTTCCATCGCCAATCTTCTTTTAATTCTAGGAAGCCGGAGATGACGGGGCCGAGTGCTGGACCGACGAACGTCATGCACGAGAAGAGGGCCATGGCGTTGCCACGCTCGATTGGACCCCATACATCAGCTAACACGCCTGGGACATTGGAGAGCGGAGAGCTGGCGAATGTGCCTGTGAGGAAACGGCCTACGAGGAGCGAGCCGAAATTTGGTGCGAAAGCGCAGAGGAAGTTGAACGCTAGGTAGCAGGTAAATGAGATGTAGAAGATGTATCGTCGGCCGAAGTATTCGGACAGCGGGGCCCAGAATAGAGGGCCGAAACAATATCCTAATAAGAATAGTGTGATAACCAATCCTGCGGCTTCTGATGATACGTGGAAATGTGCTGCTATGCCGTTTGGTCCGTCTAATGCTCCTGAAGGACTCGAGGATGCGAATGTAGCGTTCACCACAAGCAGAACTGAGCAGACTGTTATATACCATCTCCTCCCCATAGACCAATTCTTCGGATTTTCGATATCGTCGGGTGCGAAATCAAGGTGCCCATCTTCATTCAGATGGGGGTCTTCGTCTGGTATGCCTTTCGTACGGTAGGGTTTCGCTACGGGTCGCGAGAGTATTCTCTCTATTCGACTGAACGTTGACGGCATTTCGAGAGTCGCTGACGAGGGTCCGTGAAGGACTCGAGGAGGGGAGGCTGTCTATATAAAGGAGGTGACATCTTCCCAACAACCCAACACGGCGGAGGCCGTATTGGTGCGGTATTAAGACGGCTCAAACGGCAGTCTAGAAGAACGCATCGTTGTGTGCTTGATTGGTGACGTCGTGTAAATGGGGATTTTTCAGCAGAAGTGTGGCGATCGTTTGGACTAAGAGACGCCGTCGCAGCAATGGGACGAGCCGGACCAACCATGTATCCAAGCGTAGACTCAATTGCATGGGGCAGGAAATAAGATCGAGTTTATTTAGAAAGTCCGCAACTGTAATAGAGTGGGTATGCTGCAGCTCTCAAGATGGTGTTAGTCAGAGCCCATCAGCACTCTCGCACCGAGAGTTTCGGCGCGAAATAATCATACCTTGACCGAGCATAACCTCGCCGATGTTTGCGTGCATAGCCTAGTACCCGAATAAGAAATCCAATAAATGAAAGAGTACCTACCCACCCTACCGATCGATATATTAAGGAGGACCTCTGATGTTCGCATGGCTTATGCTGGGTAGCAGCTCTCCATCACGACTGCAACCTCGCAGAATCGCAGGACTAGAAAACCCTTGTTGGCGCGGGGTACCAGTAGAAGGCGCATTTCTTTGCCTAGATAAGTAATTCCAGGGATGCGTGCCGCCCAGTAGAAAGCATTCTGTTCCTGGTGTCGCGATCCTCGAAGATCATGACGATTCGCGACCATGGCCTGTGGCAAGGAATGATGCGCCAATCGCATATCGCACACTGAACCTTGGGCATCGAAATTATTAAAGGCTTCTCCCTCCAATTGAATGTTAGTTGACGGCGCTCGTATGTATTTGAGATGCGAGTGATGGAGATGTCGTCGTTGAAAAGTCGGGGAATTTAGAGATTAGGAAGCGAAATAACTCTTCGCGAATCCGTTTAATAGTAGAGAATTGTGGATTGAGAACTCGGTGCAAGTGCTGATTTATAACTCAATATATTTTGCAATTTTTATGTGAACAAACTCTTCATTCTTCACTTCCGAAGTTAGATAAATGACTGTTCTAGAAAACTGTATTCCAACCCCGACCAAGCCCATCCCATCGATGTATCATACCTCAACCTCCCTCGCCTGAACAACCACCTCTTTACCCTTTCCCTTCACTATCCCCTCCTCCCTCTCCCTCTCCATCTTCTCTCTCGCCCACTCCTTCTTAACCGCCTCCCTAACCTTCCCCTGATAAAAACTAACCCCATTCTCCTTCCTCGGATTCAATATCCCCTCCCCATAAACACCCATTTCTAAATTGCGTTGCGCAACCTCACACAACTCTGTCGAAAATCAGCACATCTCTCCGACATCAAGTCACTCGTTGCTAGATCACTCCTCTCTATCCACCACAAAATCACAAGATAATGCTAAAAACATGTGGTATTGTAAGACGTACCGAAATCCTCCAAAGCAACCTGCCTCACAAACCCAAAATACTCCTCAAACTTCTCTGCTCCCCCCTCATGTGAAAAATAATAATCAAACTCCATCCTACACTTCCCCTCCCCTATTGGACACGTGCGAAAACTCGTCATCCCACCCGCATACACATTCAGCGTACAAATCGGGAAAAAATACAAGAAAAGACCATCGTTGGGTTTGGTGGGATCAGCTATGTGCTGGCTGAAGTTCAGGTGATTGGTCACGGAGTAGAATGTTGGAGGGTAGAATTTGGAGAAGGTGGGGTGGGTGTATAGGCAGTGGAGGCACTCTTGGTAACCGTCAATCCTAGTGCCATTGCCATCAGCAAAACTTCACCAAAGACGAAAAAAGTTGGCGGCGGAAATGGAAATAGAAAAGGGCAAGGGAGACAGGGGTAAGGTACATAGTCTTCCAATTAAACCGCCCTTCATACGAAATACTTCTTCGATGCGGCAATTTTGTGAAATCCACTTTATTAGTTAAATCCTCAAGACCAACGAAGAAGTCTTCGAAGCTGGGGGTGTCCATCGAAAGAGTCGCGAAGAGAAGACCAGAGGGCGTCATGTGACTTTTGATTTTGATGGACTGTTTTCTGTGAGCTAAATGTGGTTTAGGGAACTGAGAGGAGAATTACTTCATCTTGAGCACGAACAACTATGCCGTCTGTGTTTATGGATTCGCTTTCTGGGGCTTTGTTCTCGACGATGAGTGTTACCTGCGCAATTTCATAGATTACTAGCTCGGAGCGGCTTTGAAATCGAGTTATGGGGCCAAGGAGATGCCATGACTGCTTTGTTAGATCTTCTATTTTGGGGGGGATGATTTTATTACCGTGAGAAAGACCGCCCGACGTTCAAGTTGATAAAGAGCTGGGCTACAAAACCACGAAGCAGGAAGAGTCCTCGTAAGCAATACCATCTTGATCGAGGTTGACTTTTTGCGTGAAGTCGGGGATGGGTTAAGATACAACATCTTCAGGTAAAAATGGTTTATGCAGTACAACAACGATACCAAGAACACCCCATCGTTCAAACATCACCTAACCTGGTTGGTGGGAACCGCCGTAGTGTGACGCAACAGGCACCGTCCCCTCATTGGATGAAGCACCATCCAACAAATACCCGAAACGGAAATGTGATCCTGCTCCCAGAGCGGGACACATCATCTCGTGGGAAATCGCCGACGGGGCAATTAAAATAGCGCGTTCGAACAAAGGAAAGAAATGCTGTACAACACGCATTTGAAAGTGGAGGGAAGAGATGTGCGTTGGGAGGTGAGTCTGTTAGCTTGCCACGCGACACACGTAACATCGCACACGACAGGATTGGCAGCGCGATCTATCGTGGAACCATCCGTGCAAAATCTGCTGACAGTCAGAAAAGCCTGGATGCCTAAACCAAATTTAGCTATATATTGACTCACGTAGATGAGGAAGGCACCAATCATAGATCGAGTGAGTACATGATGATATTGGGAAGCGCAATGCGATATGAATCATCCACTTCATTCCAGATCAAGCAAGAATGGAGAACGGCTTCAATTTATAGACTTCCTATTCTACAATTGATTTGTACTGATTAGAAGTACTAGCTTCTATTTTGATTCTTGAGATTTTGAAATTTGCTTTGAATTACAAGATGGACTTGCTTGAAGCGACCGTATACTTGTTTGCAATTGCTGTCTTACTTGCGGTTGTTTATATCATACCGTATCTTTTAACGGCGCATTTGAATGGCTCGAAAGCTTGCGGCCCAAGATGGCTAGAATCAACTTTAAAGAAGGGAGATGCACGAACTCTCCTCTTTGCCCCGCTCGAAACCCTAGAGACGGAAGAGTGCGGTTCAAAAGCCACATACTCACACAACTGGTGGATGGACGAGAACCAATTTCAGCTCGAACGACGAGCAATATTCAGCAAAGTAAGACATTTACTATACCTGGTTTGTAGTATGCTAACCTCGCGGAGACTTGGCTTTTCGTTACCCACGCCTCAAGATTTCAGAAAGCTGGAGACTACCGCACATTTGAGGTCGCGGGATTCTCTTTCATCGTTATCTTGGGAAAAGACAGACAGCTACGAGCGTTCCATAACGTCTGTCGTCACCGTGCTTATGCAGTAACTAAGAAGGAATGTGGAAGTTCGACGGTACTGGGTTGCCGATATCATGGCTGGAGCTATGATACGAAGGGGAAGTTGATCAAGGCTCCCGAGTTCGATAAGGTGGAAGGCTTTGACGAAGATGCCAACGGGTTATGGGAGTTGAAAATTGAGGTTAGGAATTCGATGGTATTCGTAAACTTGGATGCCGAGGCTGGAACCAACGGTATAGGGTTGTCAGATTCTGCGAAAATACTCAAAAGATGGAATCTTGATGCAATGCAGTGGATTGATGGGTGGAAATTGGATGGTAAATTCAACTGGAAATGTTCAGGTTTGTACGTCAAAGAGACCAAACGACCCTTGCTGAAATTTGTAGTTGTTGCTTTCTCACCCCTTGATCAGAAAGAAAGGGGAAATTCATTCTGGTCCAAAATCATGGACATCTCCAAGAATGATCTAGAGTCTTTTGACATCTCAATTTGCTCAACCTTTATCAGGTTGCCATCAGGATCATTAGTGACGATCAGACTTCTCCCAGACTCAAAGTCCGCGACGACGATCGAATGCAACATGTATAGCAATAAACCAAGTCTGTCTGATGTGAAAGGAGAGCGAGAATCAATTGAAGCGGATATTCAATTCCGAGTCAAGGAACTAGAGTTCCAACAAAGAAAACTACTGGGTAGTTGTGCAAAATCTTCAAGTGGTACGTATAGCTACTGGAACTTCTGCACTTATTGACTTGGCTACAGTTCGACAAGATAAGATAAATGAGCTGGTAAAATCGCACCTCGACTGTGAAGCACGCTACGGTAGAACGCTTCATCCAGCAGCTCGCAACCAGGGGCTTACGCAAGACGGGCAAGATGATGATGATTGTACGTGACAGGCAGCATCTTGCTAGTCCCTACCTCTTACTAACATTAGTACCAACCAGTCTGTAAAGAGCTTGAGAAAACTACAAACGGTGGACCTTCGATGTGTGGTGCGAATGGAAAAAAAATGTTGGATTGGTGATCAGGCCTTGCTGTTATGAAGTATATGGATTGTCTGGACAATCGATATGTAAAGACAGACTCGTGCAAGAAGAATAGAGGAATCAACGCACGAGGGCTAACAAAAATCGTATCAAGATAATGCTATGGAGTTCAGGAATTCTTTCGGCCTCTGTTTTTATCCAATTGAAGGCACTTTAGAGTCTTGGCATAATGCCTCTGATTTATCTCCAAGCACTAGATTCTTCTCTCATATCTCAAAATCAATGTCGAATACAATCACACATGGATTTGAAGTTGGATGCAAAACATCCGGTATCCCGCATAACCCTGCAGCGGCCTTCGGTAGAGACTTACCTCAGCTCCCCGCTATTGTTCTTGGATGGTAGGAACCACGAAACCATACCGCTGTAAATAGTAGAAGCCGTTGGCCACGACTTGAAACTATGTGCATTCGTGTTGAAAGCGTCAACTGATCCTACTTGGACTTCTTCAATATCGATCACTGGATCCTGGGCTTCTGTTGCGATGTTTTCCCTTTGCCTTGACTTTGACATTAAATCTTCAATAAGAATCTTTAACTCTGATGCTTGAACGGCTAAGGATTCTGGTAATCTTCCTACGATGGCTGATAGCTTGCAACGTGGTTGCATCCAGTGTTTACTCCATGCCATCGGATTTGCATGATGCTCAAGGAAGACCTTCATAATCAGGATCCAGCTCCTGACATCCTCCTCCCACTGTTGGTTGCGGGTGCTTCCGAAATCATGAAACTCATCTCTGTCATTGGAAGAGATGTGAGCCAATACTCCGGTCAGAACCTCTTCCCATGAGGTACATTCATGGAAAGAAAAATTAGGATCAGCCCCCGCATCCAGTGCGCGTGTTATGACAGCTAAGTCTGGTACTTTAGAACCGCCGGCAGAATTTCTTCTTGAATAACAAGTTACGGCATGAAGAAGTATGTGATGATTCACATCGTGGTTAACAACCAGTCCAGTCGTGTCTTTGTGAGCCACATAGTGTTGAAGACTTAAGCCTCTTGCTAGATCATAAAAGGATATAGTACGCTTAAATGGCTTGATTCCGGGTAATTCGATACCATTTGTCCAATACTGATATCTGCCATCTTGGGCTGGAATAATTCGAAAGTCATCCTGACCAATGGCGATATTCTCGATTGAAGGACTACTGCCGAGGACATCGGGTCGATCTCCATACCCACCATACCTCGCCTCGGATATATAACGCGGTAGAGATCTTTGTGTAGCCAACTCGTGAATCGATCTATGGCCCGGCAATATCACGCTGGTGTGACAGTCAAAGTAGTTGTCAGAATTAAGGTCGTGATCAGAGCTCGAATCCGAATCCCAATCCGACTCGCCATGAAGTAGATACGAATTGACAGTTGTCAGCCTTCTGAGAGAATTTTGACTGTCGTCCAAGTTTCGGAAATCGTCCCCAACAGTCTTCGCCCTTCCACCAATGGCCCTACCTCCAGACTTCTGCCACTGATAAGAAGCTGTAGCATCAAGCTGGTCTAACAGTTCCGGGAACCCAAAATCAAGACTTGCCTCAGCCTTTTGGGCATAGCCCAACGCGTTTCGAATAATTGACATATCCAATGGTAATGAATGATTCACGTTTAGCGTTTTCAGCTGCAAGACACATGATCGAAGTAAAGATAAATAAGGAGAGAAGTCTGTGCCTTGGGTTTGTTTGGTGATTTTGTCCCAGATATCTTGCTTTTTGAAGAAGTCCGAGACTGTCCGGTGCAGAAATATAACACGTGCATCCGGCGCAATGTATGAATATTTCGAATCATACGACTCCAACAAACCTGAGCATACACTTTTAAGCCGACTATCCATCAGCTTACACCGCTCAGCCTTTTCTTGTTCTGTCAATGGCTGAAAGAGGGCTCCTATTGCAGATGACTTGTCTTCCTCATCGGCCCAAGAAAGCTGCAGTAGAGTTATCTGGTGACTCGTTGATTCCTTTTGAGCAACGAGTACAATTTGGAATATTTGTGACGCTTGTTCTAGGTAGAAGGGATCAGTCTTCTGAAGCATGTGGTCGTATAAGGCCTCCAGATCAGCTGGAAGATGCCGTAAGCGCCTTTGCAGATCTGTGATCCGATTTTGATCTCGAAGACCTTGGAGCAGAGACTTAACGACGAGCTTTACCCAAAGGAATACTCCGTTCGCTTTGGTAACAATCTCGGAGACTAAGCGTCTAGCTTGGTCCGGGTTTTTCAGAGCTAGCCTTGCCATATGCCTGTGGTTGCCAAGCTTATCTTCAACATACTGGCTGATATCTTGATATGTCAAATTCTGAAGCTTCAAACCCGGAACATCTGCAAAAGCTTCCTCGAAGACCACCAAGGGGCGACTTGACAAACACATCTTGATACCAGGCTCCTGAGACAGGGCAAGGAAATACTCAACAATTTCGTCACAATCACCACCATACTCGTCAAGTCCGTCTATGAAAATGCAGACCTTTATGTTTTTGGTTTGGAAGTTCCGAAGTAATGACTGAAAAGCGGACTTCAGTTGAGATAATGTCCAAGTTTTTTGCTCGTGAGATAACAAAGATGCTTTCGAAGGTACAGTGCCTATAGTCATGGCGGTTCTTACCTTGGTTGACCACCTAGACCATACACTGGGAAAGATACTGGGAATAAATTCTCGATGACTCTTAAGCATCTCGAACAACAGCGTGCGCAGCAACCCTCTCTGCGATCGTTGCTCTTCGCTGCCGCTATTCCAAAAGAAGAATCCCGCGGTGGCGCAGGCTGAGGAGCCGGCCCAATGTCTCAGCTCCTCGTGGGTTTGAGGATGGTTGAAAATGTACTTCATCAGAGTTGACTTTCCAGCTCCAGCTTTTCCGTTGATCCAATAGATGCCATCTTGTTGCTGCAACCACCCCACAAAATTATCCCAGTTTTTGTCCATAATCTCGGAGCCCTTGAATATCCATTCAAACGTTTGATGATGAGCGACCTCAACCTCTTCATGGCGATCACCAATGCTGACAAAATCCAGGCTTCCGAGAATGCCATTTTCAATCATAAGCAGTGCCATTTCTTCTTCAACCTGGAGTGCAGTCGCGGTAACACTGTGTTGCACCACCATTCCTTCTTCCTCGGCCTGATGTTGCACAGTTTGTAGTGTACCATGTGGCCGGATACCCCACCTATCCTGCGATTCTTCTTCCCATCTCTCCTGGGTATCTTGAACTTCTGCCAACTTCTTCGCTTGTCTCTGCAACTCGCTTGCAAATTCGTCACGAACGCTGAGAAAGGTTGTAATTATAGTTTGTGTAGATTCGGTCAATTGGTGTGAAGCTCGCGTTTGCTCTGCTGAAAGAGTTTTTAGAGATCCTCTGCTTCGAATTAACGTTTGATCGGAACCCTCAAATCAAGAAGATCTCGTACCTAAAAGAAATCAGAACTCGGAACTCGATCTCACTCCTAAACTCGTGGAGCTGTGCTAATATTTCATCAATCTCTTCATGGCTCCAGGAGGATCGTAAAGCTTTCTTGAAACTTTCCCAATTTCGATGCTTCGAGTTCCCTGAGACTTTTAACTTGTCCAGCTTGAACAACAACTTCTTCGAGATCTCGTGGCATCTTCGGCAGAGATTATCCAGGGCCGCATCATCCTCCGAAGAGGATTTTGGGGGGAACCCGAGGGGTTGATTCTCCTTGAGAGACAGAAGCAGATTATTGCTCAAAGATTCAAGATCATGAGCAAGCACTTCAACGACGACATTATCAGACAAGGCACCGTCAAGGGATTTGTATAGCTGACGGCTGCGAGAGAATAGTTTGCAGCCGAAGTCCACGAACTGGATAATATTTGAGGCAATCGACAAGGCGGAAAGGGGATCCATATATTGTAGCCAGTGTACTTCGCAGCATACTGCAAAGTTTGCGGGTTGAAGGGAGAGTGTAAGCAGGAGTACAAATCTTACTCCGGACGAGGCCAGCCTTGTCGAGAAACTCAAGGCGGCGAAAAGTTTCACCGTCTCCGGAGGAGAACCCTTATTAAGCTCTGTGTCACAACCTTCCCTTGCCTACTTGTATTCATTTATTACTCAACTAATTCCACGATTTACATCAATTCCTATAAGCAGAGACACGAAAGTTATCAGCTATCTGGTATAAATACTTTCACGTAGTGAGGCTGAATACAGAAATTTCCGATAACATGTGACTTTATATTTACCCCATGGAGGGGTTAGCGTTTCAACACCGAGGACTGCGCCGCACTGCCTGCCTGCTTCCTCCTTTATCTTCTCCTCGAGGGGTCAAGCAACCTTGAGATATATATACAATCGTTTCTAAACGCGACCTCTCTTCACTCATTTCTGTTTGAATTCATTTGCTTTCTAGCTACATTTCTGCATCCCGAGACAACGGGGGAGAGCTGCCTACTCGCACCATTCCTCTAGTCTTGCCCAGCATGGTCAGTGTCCCTTATCTGCTGGCGGCTCTGTCGGTGCTCAGTAGTGCAACTGGGTACGCTGTAGGCAACAGCCCAGCCAAAATATCGTTATGGCATCCATCGACTTCAGCAAGGTCATTTACCTCTGTTCTGACCATCGAAGACTGCCACGCTCAACAACCTTCCACTGATATCACACTCCCTATTGACAACTGCCTTTGGGGCGATTACTACCTGATCAATAATGTCAAGATCACAACTTATCCTACCTGTGCCAATGGCCATCAAGCGGTTGTCACATTCTATGAAGGCACTAGCTGTACAGGCAACCCGTTATTTCGCTCTGACCAATCGCAGTTCGACATTGAGGGTCAATGTCTGTTTGCGACTTCATCAGAGCAGTGGTCTATGATCTTCCGATGTGGCGATGTAGACTCTCAAGCTGTCGCTAAGGGAGCATTCAAGCAAGCAATTCCTCCTTTCTACGCTGCAGAGAAAGCCCATCTCCCCACGACTATGGTCGAGGCTCACGGTGTCATAACGCCATACTTCTCATACGACTGTACCATCAATCGTCCTAAAGAGCCAACCATCATCCCAGCAGATACATGTCTTCCTCTCGAAGTCGGTCACTCCATATTCATACATCAACCTGTCATATGTGCAAACGGCAAGGTCGCACTGGTCCAGGCATATGAGGATGAAGATTGTACATCGACCAGCAGCTGGCTCGGGACGGATGCATTTTCACCCTCGTACTTTACATCTATAGACAAGAAGTGTCACACCACAAACGCACGCAGCATAGCATTTACTTGTGGGGACCATGCGATGAAGAAATTCGCGGAAGTATCTCCGCCGGTACGCGAGGAAGTTAAGCAATCGATACCTCTAGCGCCACCTGCTCCAAAAGCTCCAAAAGCACCCAAAGCACCAAAAGCACCAAAAGCGCCAAAATTGCCATCAATTCCTGCACCGACTAAGGCAAAAGATATGGAGGTACAGTTCTACCGTCGACGAGGCTGCACGCCAACATCATATCAAGACACCCTTGTCCAGTCCCACTCTATCGCCGTCGACACCTGTGTCGATATGTCATCCACATTCAGCTTCCGCATAACTTCAATGGGCGCTTGTCCCAACGGTGGAATGCCCAAATGGGCTGTCTACAAGGGAGCTTCCTGTGGCAACCAGAATCTGATGCCAATCAACAACTTCGCAAAATTCTACGAGGGAAGATGCAACCCCATGTATCGAGCCGAAGGAAGCCATGATCACATGAGTCTTTCTTTCTACTGTGAAGGCCCAGCTGAAAATAAGAATGGTGTCAACTCTGATGGGGTCCTGAATCCCCTTTCTCTAGATTCTGCAAAGTCCACTGTTGTGCTACAGAGCACTAGCAGCGTTATACCTGAACCACTAATCTGGCAAATTGGAGCTCGACCCAAGAGTTGCAGCGGCAATGTCGCAAAGTGCGCCGACCTAAAGCCCACCATTGCATTAAACCCTCGACAGGCCGAAATACAACCCTACCGCGGCAGAGACTGCAGAGCCGGCGACATCCCTGAACGCAAAAAGATCCAGCGAGTGGATACCTGCCTCTGGACCTTCATGTGGGACAGCATGCAAGTCAGCTTACCCGCCGTCTGCGCCAATGGCACACAAGCACTCTTTGCGACCTATTCGCGTTCGGGCTGTCGTGCCCAGGACCTGGTTAGCTTCGGCGCGTTGCCATCTGTATACTCAGATGGCTGCGCAGATATCACGAGCATTGATGCAGTTGCCTTCATATGCGAGGGGCTCCCAGAGACCGAGATCGGGAATAAGGGAAGTCTTGGAGGATTTATCAAGTTCTTGCTAATTCTGATATTGGTTGTGGTTGTGATGGTTTCGTTGATGGTGTTGAGTTGTTGTTTGAGAGGTGCGGCCATGATGCAGCAGGCTAGCAAGGTTTGGGGACAGTTCATGAAGGTTTTTAAGAAGGGAGAGGGTGAGATTCAGTTGTAGATGATATATAAGGTGATTGTGTACGGGTTATTGGAGCTTTGGAGTTTCATTTCAACGCGGGAAGAATGGCGCTGTTGATAGGACGAGTTTGGGGTTTTTGAGTACTTTAGGTTGGATGAGAATTTGTTCGGGATGATAATGAGCGATGCTGATGTCTGATGGGATTCTCGTATATTACTGTCCCTACCTTGATCGTTCTCACGATCTCATTACTCAATTTACTTAGCGTTGACTCCACCACAGACTTAATGAGACAAAGTTTGCACAGCTGAGTTTGGTCTTTGAGGAAGTGAGGTACGGATGAGCCTAATGATGATATTAGTTAGTGGAATTGATTCTAGAGCCAAATGATACACCGCAATCAGTAAAGAGCGTGACGGCAGCGGCAGAAGTGTTTAATAGCAAGTGAAAAATAGGACGAAGAAGGATGCGTTGCTAAAAGTACCGCTTGGCTTATTCTTGGTGCGAAGTTTCTTCGAAATAGATCGGGGGGGGGTAAATCTAGGTATCACATATACTAATATACACCTTCTTACAGCGCTTGAACGTCAACTCATACTCTTTCAAGTGGTAAGTGTGCTATACCCTCACATCGTTCCTCTCCCTATACCCCATCTTCAACTTCCTGCTGAAAGTCGGAATCCCAATATAGAATTTGAAAGAGTGAAAAGGATATATCTTCCGAAAACTCTCTAGCATAGCGGCTCTACGTTCTTCTGCGCTCGATTTATGTTCTTAAGGTCTGCTGGCCAGAGTATCAGAGAAGACCTGCACCAAAGACCGATTCCGCAGATGCCAGACACTGTTGTTATGACACAGTAACTTTTTGAGAAGGCGTTGCTTATTTGACCCTAAGATTTGCATAGCTTTGTACCCATGCATATCACTTACAATGACATGTTTAAATCACACTCATCCAACCTCAACACCAAATCGCCTCTCAAATTCCCTTATCCTTTCCATCTATCCTTGCGAGGAAAATGTCCGTATATTCCCACGCGGCTCTTTCTCCTTTTATCCCTCATAGATAAGTCAGTTGACCACGTCTCACTATCATCATCACCATCGCTATCCTCATCCTCATCCTCATCCCAAGCCTCATCTCCCTACTCACTAAGGCCGGGTATCCGGTTTACAATCCACACAATCCTTTTCACAGAAAATTTAGTCCTCCTTACCTACTGTGGTGATAGCGGCAGCATTTCTTGGTTTGCACGGTCTATTACTTTCGTGGTAGTCCGCCCAGAGATGTAGCGTTCCTGCTTTGGTGTTGGTGTGGCGTTCGAGGACTTCGGTCACGCGGGGGCTTTGGATTCGTAGGCGAGAGCCTGAATTTAGAGACGGAGCTCTGGGAGGAGTTGGGGGGTTTGTGGAAGGTTTGGAGGGTCACGGTAAGTAGGTGGATGTTGGTAGCTGGACTAGAAGGTGGATGTTGAGTGCGTAGACTTGTAGTGACTTCTTTTTGTGATTGATTTGAAGAATTAAGTCTAGAAATTTTGTATTAACAATGGGAAATTATGATATGACTCATGCTTCAAAACAGAATCTGTGGGAAATACCTAGTGTTCGTGTGGTTGATGTTTGGGACTGATGACAGCATAAAACGAGTCTGGAAGAAAATAGGACTAGAAACCATTTAAATGATATTTCCCTTCTTCGAATTTCTTTGAATGAGCAAGCGTTCTTGCTGTTAATTGACTTTTCTGTGGGAGCTGGAATCTTTCGCGTCTCTATTTCGAACTTTCATCTGGAGTAAAACCTTGGCTCCATATGCTCAAACACATTGCCCAGCTATGTATATTGAATGACAAAGTGTCTGAGCAGATAGACCATCGGTTTGCAGCCTGAAGCCTTGAATTTCTCGCCCATTCTTTCTCTAGCATTGCGTTGTATTAAAACGAAACAAAAGCTCCTAATTTCTCTGTGCCCCAGGGTATTTTCTCAAACGAGCATGACCTGTTCCAGCGAAGCCTCCCGAAAGAATGGCGGAACAGCAGACAGGTGCGCGGTATCGGTCTTGGGCGATGGAATTTCATCCCAGTTAGAGAAAAACACTCCAATCCTACGATACGTAGCAGATTCGGCATCATGATCCTTGACAAGGAGCAAGGAATCAGGACTATGCCGATCATTGGTAAGATTAAGTCGGATAAGAAGGCAGTAGATCTGTGTATATCTCTCCAGCGTATCAAACTGCCCTCGACCGACTATCAGTCCGGTTACATCAACCATGTGTGTAGACAGCAGCTCTTTCTGCGATACGGCATTTTGGGATTTCGACTGGTAAACAGGTCGTATCCGACCCCTCAAACTCATCATACCAGACGTGACTTTTCCAAAAGGATCCGAGCCAGCCTGCTCCATCTCGACTCTTATATCAAAGATTTGAGATTTTCCCTGAGGAAAAGGAAACTCAAGATGCCCATCAACACCTGCCCAAGACCAACTCGGGGCTCGGGGGCTACCCGGCCGCCTGAATACATCTTTTCGCAGCCCACTCGACCAAAGTAGTCCGCGAGGTAAGTCTTCTTCCCACAGTCCCGCAGCATAATGACATCCCATGATCCGTTGGAATGAGCTAGCTAACCCAGAAAGCGCGGGTAATTTATCGCTCTCGAACGTCAACTCCCGATCTGAGTACTGCTTGATAATTTCATACCAAGGCTCGAAACGCAGTAATCCATTAGTGTCTGATCCGTATGAGATCAGTTTCGCCAATTTCCTTCCACCGAGTTTTGATCCTAGCGTTTTAAATTGAGTCTCTCCTTCGTCCCAGGAATCAGATTGGCATTCCCAATGCAATTGATCTTTTCCAAATAGTACAGTTCGTCGTGCGAGGATGCTCTCTTGTAAAGTCCATCCTCGACGATTGAGTGGGAAGGGTTCGGTATCGAATATTGATCTGAGTTTGGGAGCGATGTAATAATGTCCATCTACCACACCATCTCTGTTAATGTACGGAATCTTGGCGAATTCATCCTGAAGTGGGTTTCTTCTGTAGAGAAATCCCGCATTCCCATCTAATGCATCTGATGCTGAGATAGTGAGTGTGCTGTACAAATAGATGTCAGCCATTCGCCGCGATTCTCGATTCCAATCTTCTTCTGAATCCTGAATGATGCAGAGTGAGTCAATCCATAAATAGCGAAACCCAAGCCTTCTCGTCACAGTCATTGCATCTTGGAAGTTCTGGCATAGCGTCTCGATAGGAATCCGGTTTTTGAATCGTTCTAATGTGCGAGAAGTTGTTCTTAAAATGTTTGCATCACCCCATCGATGGCTCAAAGTCAGATATTGGCCACGTTTCCCCTCACTTTCCAGGAGAAACACCTGATTTGTCGAAAAGGGAGGCCCAACGTCGATGACTCGCGTCGGGAGTAGAACTAAGTCATCTGGTGAACTCGTCATACGGAGTGTCTTATTTGTGCATCTAACATGTTGGCTCCTGCATATTTGGATCCAGATTGATATTCGGTCTATCCCATCTGGCCGGCCTGGAGGAGTGCTTTTGATATCGCCGGCCAGTAAAGCCGAACTTCCTGCCAGTACAGTAAGTCAGAAATCATTGAAATAACAGCGCACCGGAAGAGAAAAACTGCCGCTGACCCTGTTCCGCAAAGAGGCATAGTCGCCCGATGTTGTCTTTTACCTCCGGTGTGGTGATATTTATTCTCTGACCCTTTAAATACTGAAGGCAGATACCGCTTCCCGAAAACGACTCTTCAGTCTTCTTCCAGCTTTTGAAAGCAATGCTTTTTGTAACCGCTTGGGCAATGAGTTTGCAAGAGGGACATGTTCTTGCGGATGTCCGCAAGGCCGTCATTCCTGAATGAACGACGTGACCTCGAGCTCGAATTCTGGGATCTCTGAGTTCCCAAATGCGGATCGACTGGCACTGACTGCATATCTGTCCCGAAGAGCCTTGCTCGACATCATCTATAGGTCTCTCTACGGGTTCTTGAAGTTCAAGCCTTGTTTCTGGTTCTCCCGTTGCCTCTGCCCCTCGACTCGGCCGCGTACGGCTGACTAGTTTATATTGTAATGCGACAGGAGAATCCCACCTATTCTGCGCCATCGAGATCAGGGAAACGGTTAACAGCAGAAAGGCTACTAAACTATAAATCAAGATATCTGGCTTGCGTTTCCAAAGGTGGGGATTGGCCGCTCAGGAGGAATCTGTAGGCGATGCAGAATGTTCAGGGTTCGCAATCCTCGAAGTAAGACAAGGAAGCAGCCGGTCAGCACCTTATTATTTGTGTTTTGTGACCAGAAATGCATGAAGTCGCAGTTGGTTGCTTACTTGACCCGCCTACCCCACTACCCCACTTTCTGCTAAGTGGATCAAGTTAGGCGACCATTGGTTTCTTTTCTTATAAGGTTCGACCACGGCCGCAATAATTTTTTCTAGATTATATCTTACCATTGAATCCTACAACAGTTCACTTCATATATAGTTTCTCAATTGCTTGATCTCTGTTAGGTGTAGGGACTACCTTATCCCTGGATCCACGAGGGCATCTATATCGATCTATCCTTTTCCAGAACGCCATAACAAGAGACTCTAGTCTATCCTAAGTCACTCACTCTTCACATTAACAAGTTTCGTAACACTCGTTCCATCACCCAAAATTTCCACCTCTTCTTCAACTCTATATCCTTTCCATTTCGGAATCGCCACAAACGCCAAATACCAATACAAGATTGCGAAGAGAATACTGTTCACATTACAATCCCGTCACAAACATGGGTGGAAAGACTTACATCCCAATCCCAACAATAGCATAAGTTCCATACCAAAAATCTACATCCGCCTTCCCGTCTTTTGGCGGGAAGAATGGAGCGGCAATCAGCGCAACACAGATCGCGATTCGTAGCCAAACAGCTGGAAGCCAGGCTTTGAATGGACGTTTCAAATCGCTTCGTTTAGTTCGTAGCCAGAGGAGGCCGATGGCCGTGGCCAGAGCCATGAATTGTCCCGGATAGCCTTCGACGTCTAGGATGAAATTGTAGACGTCTCCGCGAGGAGGGATGGCTATGACGAGGAATGAAGGGATATAATGGACTATGAGCCCTCCCATGGGTGCGCTAAAAGGCTTGGACGAGGAGAAAAGGCGGGAGTAAGGAAGGAAGCCTTGGCGGGCTATTTCTTGGTTGACACGTGCCTGGAATCATCAGCTGGTGAATGTTTTGGAGAAGGAGAAGAAAATACCAAAGTAAAAGTCACCACCATAACATTCCCCGCCGCCGAAACGGCTATAGCGAGCGGTAAGATCACCCTTCCGAGATCCCCAAAAACCCTCTCAAAAAACAACGCTGCGATCATCTCCCCACTCCTCTTCACCTCATCTAATGGCACAACAACAAAATACGCAAAATTAACCAACACATACATCGCACACGCCGTCAGTAACGCCGCCGGCGCAACCGTCTTTAACGTCCTGACCGGATCCTTCACCTCATTCAAAACATTATTTACATTCTGCAGCCCCGCATACGAATACGAAACTTTGAACACGGCGGTTGAAAGTGTTCCCCACCCCCAATTGGAATCCCTCCACAACCCATCCCAAGAAAATTGTTCCGGAACCGTTTTCTCCCTCTTAACATCAAACAACACAACCCAGATACCCGTCAACGCCATGAATATAATAAGTCCCACCTTGATCCACCCCAAGAAATTCTGGATCCAGATCCCGGTTTTGAGGAAACAGCCATGCACGACCGTGATCGCGGTCAGGAGACCTAACGCTAGGATTTTCTGCGAGAACTCAGTGACCTCGATCCCGAGTGCAAAAAGTACATATTCCCCGAATATAATACAGTTGCTAGCTGTAAACCCCAGGAGTACGGCATGCACCGCCACCAACGTACTAGCGAAGAACCGCGGGTGCTGGTACGTGAACTCGAGGTATACTTTATCCCCTCCTGATCTAGGGAGCATGCAGCCATATTCGAGAGAGATGGCTAGACTGCACCAAGATATCACCGCACCTGCAACCCAGAGAAGCATGGCTAGGCCGATGGACCCGGTGGAGGTGACGATGGAACCTGGGGTTGCGAAGATACCGGACCCGATTACACGGGAGATGACGATTATGTAGGCGCTGGACCAGGAGAGGTTGCGGCCTAGGACGTGGGTTTCGGGGAGGGTGGTGTCTTCGACGTGGCGGGAGGGCTTGGCGGTTTGGGGGAAGGATTCGGTGTC
>Ga0182030_10002443_pt1 | contig 39393 bp, 37 predicted proteins | sample 812S3MmetaG_FD_121299 | JGI IMG/M metagenome (GOLD analysis project Ga0182030, IMG submission 121299) | Permafrost microbial communities from Stordalen Mire, Sweden - 812S3M metaG (Illumina Assembly) | ecosystem: Environmental > Terrestrial > Soil > Wetlands > Permafrost | place: Sweden...
CTCACCCCCGCCAGCGGGGGACACTCCTTCTTTTTTCATCGCTACGCTTGAAAAAAGAAGGAAGGACAATAGAAAAGATGTGTCCAAACGGTAGCTACCGGCAGGCAGGTTTGTGTTAAATTGCATTTGGATTTAATTTTAAACATCTTCTAGACATATGTTGGTTATCCACCCGGCCATGTTGTTATGTAACGCATATGATAACCTGTTTAAAGAACTTAAATCATTAATCTTGTTTCAGTAAAATCCGTCTACAAGGATATGAGGTGTTTTTAACCTAAATAGTAATAATGAAAAATAATATCCGTGCTTTTGTAGCCCTGGCCTATCTGATAGCGGCATTGCCGCTTCTATCATCAGCACAACTATCGGAAGGAGGCACCCCTCCGGGGTTTAGATATGCCCCTGCTGCTGGTTTGCCGGTTATAAAAATGCCAGCCGTTAATGTAGATTCTATGCTGGAGGAAGATTCAGTTGACCAAATTTTTAAAGGACATCCATACCGGTTTGGTTATAATCACCTGGTTTATTATAAACCCGAAAATTCAGGCACCTGGACTAACCTGCCCAATGGCGACCGAATCTGGCAATTAGATGTAAAAACTCCCGGTGCCTATTCAGTTAACCTTGGTTTTAGCGGATTTCATTTACCTGCCGGGGCTAAATTGTTTGTTTACTCAAAAGACGGCTCACAGGTTTTGGGTGGGTTCACTTCTGCCAATAACACGCCCGACAAATTTTTTGGCACCGAACTAATACATGGTGATGAGGCTGTGTTGGAATATTACGAACCTGCAGGCGCACTCGGCCAAAGCAGCTTTATTCTTTTCAGAATTACACAAGGTTATAAAAACGTTGTGCATGATTTAAAATCGGGTATCGGTTTTGGTACTGCCGGTACCTGTATCCATAACATCAACTGCCCCCAATATTACGACTACGCCACGCAAAAAAGAGCGGTGGTTTGTGTTGTTGTTGAGGGCAACTCATTTTGTTCGGGCTCATTAATTAATGATGCATTAAATGACGGGACGCCTTATATACTTACCGCTAACCATTGCAGTCCCAACACTCCGGCAGACGGAACCTGGATTTTCCGTTTTAACTGGGAAGCACCTGGTTGCGAAGACCCAGGCACCGACCCTGCTTTTGAATCAATAACCGGGGCCACACAAATTGCCAAAAGCGGAATTTCAGATTTTAACCTGGTAAAAATGGATGCCACCCCACCCTGCTCGTTCCATGCATTTTATATGGGTTGGAACCGCGGATTAACACCGGCAACCAGTGTAACTGATATACACCATCCCAATGCCGATATTAAAAAATGCAGTCAGGCCAATAACCCGGTAACGGCAACATCTTATGATGCCGGCAACGGCCCTGCCGAGGTTTGGCAAATAGGTATATGGACCGATGGAGCCACCGAACCCGGCTCATCGGGCTCTCCGCTTTTAGACCAGAATAAAAGAATAGTTGGCCAACTTTACGGGGGGCCTTCAGATTGCGATGTGGCGGCTTACAACCTGCATGACTATTTTGGCCGGTTTTCGGTTTCATGGGATAGTGGCTCAACAACACAAACCCGTTTAAAAGATTGGCTTGATCCTAACAACTCAGGCGCCATAACAAATGATGGATATGACCCTTGCCCGCCGGTAGATACCGTGGATATAGAACTGAACGCCGTTTTATCGCCTGTAAACGGCTCGTGCGTAGCGGCGGTGAACCCATCTGTTGTTGTAACCAACATTGGCACCGTAAGCGTTTCTACCATTACTGTTAATTATTATGTTGATAGTGCCTCTGATTCAACTTACGTTTGGACGGGAACGTTAGCACCCGGCGCCAGCACCACCATAAACATGCCGCCACTACCGGTAATACCGGGCATACACAGCTTTTATGCTAACGTAAACCTGCCTGCCGGTATGGTGGATCAAAATCTTTATAACGACTCTATTATTACTGCCTTTACCGAATTTGAACAAACTACGGTTCCTGTTCCGCTGGTAGAAGGTTTTGAAGAGGGGTTCTTTCCACCAACTAACTGGACCCTTACTACCCCACCAAGCGGCACCACCTGGACATTAACCAGCAGGTTTGGAGGATTTGGCTTATCAGCATCTTCGGCAGAGGTAAACGAATTTGCCCCGGCCACCAGTACTGCCGGTGAAACCCCAAGCCTTATTTCACCACCGGTTAGTATGGTTAATGCACCTAACCCCTCATTCTTAAAATTTGATGTTGCTTATGCCCCTTACGAGGCATCTACAGACTCATTAGCTATCCTGGAATCTACCAACTGCGGAGCTACCTGGGATCTGATATACAAAAAAGGGGGCGACTCCTTAGCCACTGCCCCTAATGCCAGTGATACTTTTTTGCCGCTGCCTTCTCAATGGAGAAAAGACTCGATAAATATCTCTAACCTGATAGGCCAGTCTGATGTATTATTTGAATTTGAAGTAATAAGTGGATGGGGCAATGCTATGTATATAGACAATATTGATATTGCCGATACAAATGCTTCGGTTGGTGTTTTACCTGTTACTGACAACATGCAGGTTCATGTATTTCCAAACCCATTTTCGCAAAATTTTAATTTACAATTAAGCTTAGATGCCGCACAAAATATAACAGCCGGTGTTTACTCCGTTGATGGTAAAAAGCTGATAACCGTGCTTGACAATCAAAAGTCTGATGCCGGAACCCACCTGCTTGAAATAAACACCAACCAGTTAAGCAATGGCGTTTATATTTTAAAAGTAAACGAGCGGGCGTTTAAGCTGGAGAAGATGAAGTAAACAAAAACCCGGCGCAGTTATTAGTGTCAACAATTGCTTAAAGTTTTTCGAAAGTTGCTTTGTGTCACCCCTTCCGTACCCCAATGAGCAATGTCATTGACTTAACAAAAAGTAAAGTCACTTTACCTGCGCCCAAGTGCGACCCCGGATGGGGTCGTATATTTATAGGCCGTATATTGCTATAAAGCTTCGACCCCATCCGGGATCGCATGTGGTCATCTTCTATAAACGCGCTACTAAGTCAATGACATTGCCCCAATGAGTGTTACTTATCTAGTCAATTGATTATTAATTTATTACGACTACATAAGAATAATCCAGTGAGTAAATGGGGACATATTGATTAAGAAATTTCGGTGAACAAACATAGAAAATTTAATGGCAAAGATTGCTAATCTCGTGCCGGTTGTTGACCAGAATGGGTAACCCGCCCATGCATCTCTGAAAAATTTCTCTGCCAGGATTGCCACATCTCTGAGAAGGTCTTTTCATATAGGTATCCGCTTCTTTGGCGCTCAGGACTATTTTCCTAACTCTGATAACGGTTAAGCATTGTTTGAATAATTTCTTCCATACCTTATTTGTTTGGTTTCCCAAAAGTATCTCTGGTGGTAGTCCCTATCAATCAATCATTTCTACATCCTTCTGTGATTCTGGAAATTTGTCATACAACTCTTTCATCTGAAAAGTTTGTCCCATCCTTGCTATCCGCCTATAGAAGTTACATTAGCGTTACCAATGCGCACTTGATTTGAGGCGGTTGTAATAGTTGTATAACCAATAGCTGTTGCATTTGTTAAGGCCCCGGAACTGACATCCGCCCCATCGCCTATAGCTGTATTATTTGTACCTGTAGTATTGGTAAGTAAGGGGGAACACTTTTTCATTGAAAACGAACAGCAAAACGGTGAGGATCGCCCCGCCAACGACAGTGGCCGCTACTGGAAGGGCCGGAGTCTTTGACCACTTGAGGTCGGAATTCCAAATCACCTGGGCCAGAATTTTTTGACCATAGCAAATATAATGCTAATGCATTACGATTCATAACTTCAGGCATTGTCTTATGGTCTTGATAATTTTATAAACCGATGCTAAATTGGCACCGGCCTTAGATGATTTTTGAGACCGGCTTTTCCAACATTGCGTAGTGCGGCCTTAAATTTGGAGCAGAATGGTTTTATAAGCTATATCAATCGTTCATTTCCCTTAAGGGGCTTTGGCAGTTGTAAAATTGACCATAGGCGGAGGATGACGTTTTATTTAACCATTGTAATATTTAAAGACTGAGAAATGACCACTTTATATATGTAGTTAAATATATCAAGTGAAATTTATGTCTAATTAATTAAACAACGGAAAACCGGTATTGTATATTTGGTATTTTATTATTTTCTTTGAATTCTTTTATTGAAGTATATCTGTATGGCTAAAAAATTAATTAACTCAGTGTAGCTATGTAATAAGAAATGATTAGGAGAAGAAAATTGCGAATGAATATTTTTTTTGTAAAAAAAGATTTACTAAATAAAATATGAATTATTAAACAACTTAATAACTGAACGTATATTTGTCGTTTCAACTAAACCCTGCCCCCCTATGAAAACCAGGATAATTATTGCAGATAACCACACGCTGTTCCGGCAAGGTCTCGCAGCTTTATTAAAGGAAGACGCACAATTTGAAGTTTTAGACGGTGTATCTAATGGTAAAGAATTGCAGGCCGCTTTGCTACAGCATAGTGTTGATGTAATTTTGATGGATATGATTATGCCGGTAATGAACGGGTTTGCTGTGATGCAATATATTAAGCTGGCCTATCCGGATATTAAATGCATAGCTATTTCTATGCTTGACCATAATGTCGCAGTGTCCCGGGCACTTGATGCCGGTGCATTGGCATATCTCCTCAAAAGCGCCGACATAGACGAAGTCAAAACTGCCATCCGTGCAGTAGTAAAAGACGGCTTTCACTATAATGATTTAGTCAACCGCATTATACTTCAGCGGGTAATATTGAAAAAGCCTGTTGTCCCTGCGTCTACCCACGTTTATACCGAACTTACCAGTAAAGAAATAGCTATTATCAAATATGTAAGCCAGGAACTTACTACCATCGAAATAGGTGAAAAACTTTGCCTGAGCCCGCGTACCGTTGAGGGCATGCGCATTCACCTCGCTGAAAAGCTACACGTTAAGAACGGAATAGGCCTGGTTTTATACGGCGTTAAAGCCGGGATAATAGAAATTTAATGTTTCCTTATTTTTATTGCAACGCTCCTGACTATCAGTGTTTGACATATTACGCCCGGCTATAGCCAAAGGGGGTAAACAAACACAGCATACGTATAAATACGGTGCGGCAGTGCGTATAAATACGGAATTTAAACACAAAATTATTTTTGCTTTTTGTTCAGCCAAATTATTTTACTTTTAAGTATTGAATAAATAATGCCCATATGTTTGAACGATTACAGCGCGGGCACCAAAACTATAACCCCAATAACCTGAATGGCCCGGCCAAAGACCGCTCCAAAAATTTTGCCGGCAAAAATGAACCGGCCTCCTATCCCGAACGGGAACATGCCCGGGGCCGTTACGACCCCGCCACTGGTAAATATACTGTTATGGAGGGCGATACGCTTTACAGCATTGCCCAAAGATTTAACACTACCGTTGAAGCCATTAAGCATTTAGATGGCGCTGATGCTGTTAAAATGGACGCCGGCACCCAGCTTAAAATTAAACCGGGCATGCACCTGGATGAAACCAAAAAGGAGACTGGGGCGGATCATAAGCATACCGATGTACCTGCAAAAGATGAGAAAACACACAACGCCCCACCAGGCATTTTGCAGCATTATACGGAGGAAAATAATGCCCGCTTTGCAGTTGCCGACCACACTAAGGTTGTACAGCCTTATCTGGATCAGAGCCCGGTAACCCCGCATAGCGAGCCAAACAAACCTTAACAGGAATGGCTGAACAGAACAGTAAAAACAGATACTATTTTGGACAAAAACAAAGGGTACGCCCAAATGCTTTTGGATGCGGAGAAATTGGGGCTGGTTGAAATTCAACCAAAAACAAAGCAGACCCTTGAGAAAATAATCAATAGCGACAAAATCGGAAGTGGCCTTCTTGTAAAGCAGGATGTGGGATATTATGCGGACCCAACTAAGCAGGAAGTAATTATACAATCTACATTAGTTGCCATAATTAAGGGTTTGATAAAAACCTATGGAGACAAGGCCTCTCAACATAAATTTAGCCTTGGAAGTTTTATGGTGTGGACGAGCCCAGGGGTATATCAGACCAAACCTTACGTTGGTCAAGCATATGATGCAGGGGAATTACGTACTACCTTTCATGGGCAGCAGGGAAGGGCTATAGATATAAACAGGCCTAATATAAATTCATTTAGTGCGCCAGAGGCGATGGTAATGGTTAAAAATATTCTTGCTCAGTTGCCTGCGGGCAATTATGAAATAGGACTACCATGCGAAAATGGTTTTTTCCCAGATGGTACCGCAATGCACAACCCGGATATAGGTGGGAAAAATGAAACCTACAAGCTTTTAAATTCTAAAGATTTTTTAGCGTTCATTGTGCATTTAAAAAACAATGGCCGTAACATCAAGATGTTCGCTGATTATAAGGATCATTTACATTTGGCAGTGATGCCATACAAATATTAGCCTGCCATGCGAAACAGAATTATATGCATTTATTTTTTTTCATCTTTCCTGCTCTGTTCCTGCAATTCAAAACAAGGAAATAATGAAAAAAAAGAGCATAAGCCGCATGTTGCCGATACGGCGGAGATAAACCGCTTTATTCGAAACTTCATCCCCGGCAAATATCCTTTTAAAACTGATGGGCTAAATTATAATTCAGGCAAGGATAGTGCTGCCGTGTTTACCGGTAATAGTTTACTAAGTAAGAATAGTTTCGGTTTTTTAAATGATATAAATATTGCCTTGCCTGATAGCTTTAACCCCGGAATTTATTTTAGATACAAGGATACTTATCTATGTATGATACGACGGTTTTCGAGCACTTTTCATGACAGCCATGGCACAAAACTAAGCGGGTTACCTTTATTCAACAGTATGCTTATCGCTATAAGAAAAGATGCTGAACCTGATGTCTTGTACAATAGTACTTTTCAAAGCCCTGGACAGGTTTATAAACGATGCTGGATAGAATGTCCAGGCGATGACGGCGCGCCAGTTGTTATTTTTAGAAGGTACACCGCCGAGGGAGAAACCGAGGGGGAACCCGGCGATCCCGAAGTTTATAAAATAATAAATGGCAGGTTCAAAGCGGTAAATGATGTTAAAATTGATACAGCTGCCTATAAATTTTGATTAAAACCGGCCGGCGAAATAACCGGAAGTGATTTTGAAATATATCTTTGTTTTTTATACATTTTTTCTTTTACTGTTGTGCTCTTCCTGCCGTAACTGGATTGTAAATTTATCTGCAGATGAAAGATCAGTAAAAATTTGTTCGGCGGCTGCGGGTCATAATAATGACAAAAAAATAATACCCGCTGCTTTTAGCCTGCGCCATGAGTGAAGCGCCAGGCTACAGTATTTATATAGATATGCCGCAAAATAGGAGGCGCTTACCAGATTAGAGACCGCTTTGAGCGAAGCGTCCCGCTTCGCTCAAACGTGGTAAAATAATAACCGCATACGTATAATTATGGTGCGGCGATGCGTATAAATACGGAATTTAAACACAAAATTATTTTTGCTTTTTGTTCAGCCAAAATTATTTTACTTTTAAGTATTGAATAAATAATACCCATATGTTTGAACGATTACAGCGCGGGCACCAAAACTATAACCCCAATAACCTGAATGGCGCGGCCAAAGACCGCTCCAAAAATTTTGCCGGCAAAAATGAACCGGCCTCCTATCCCGAACGGGAACATGCCCGGGGCCATTACGACCCCGCCACTGGTAAATATACTGTTATGGAGGGTGATACGCTTTACAGCATTGCCCAAAGATTTAACACCACCGTTGAGGCCATTAAGCATTTAAACGGCGCCGATACCCTTAAAATGGACGCCGGTACCCAGCTTAAAATTAAACCGGGCCTGCATGTGGATGAAACCAAAAAGGAAACCACCACCGAACACAAGCATACCGAGGCGCCTGCAAAAGATGAAAAACCGCACAACGACCCGCAAAGCCTTTTACACAGCCACTTAGAAGAAAATAACGCCCGCTTTGCCGTTGCAGACCATACCAGGGTTGTAAAGCCCAACCTGGAGCAAAAAGAGATGTCTAAAGGATTAGTTGAATCTGCCAAGCAAAATAAAGGCAATAACCAGGGGCCTTTAAAAGATCCATTTAACGGACAAGCCACCATTTCATCCGGATTTTACAGGAATGACGGAACCCGCCATGGGGCATATGATTTCGCTGTTAACACAGGGACGCAGGTTGCTGCATCTGCCAGGGGTACTGTTGTAACCACTAATACCACGAGCCAGAGCAACAGCACCCTCAATTATGGCAATTATGTATTAATTAATCATGGCGTAATTAGCAGCGGAACAGATTCCGGTAAAACACTATATTCTCTGTACGGACATTTAAGCTCAATTTCTGTTGTAGTTGGAAATACTGTGCAAGCAGGTGATAGACTTGGCTTATCGGGTAATACCGGTCACAGTACAGGGCCTCACCTGCACTGGGAACTATTTACATCCACTACGAACTCTGATAATGTATCAAGCGCGGACGGGAATTATCCAAATATTTCAAAAACTTTAGTTGATCCGGCAAATTTTTTACAAAAAATAAATTCCTTAAGTCATTGATCATGAAAGAATTAAGAATAGTTCTGCTTTGTCTTTGCGTTGCAAATTGTATTTCCTGCCATAGCAAACAAATGAAGCAAGCCAATCAAAACACATCTCAATTAAATCAAGAAGACATTAGTGCAGTGTTTAACAACAGACTTATTATTAACTCAATAAGCCCGAATCATATGGATGTAACGGACAGCGATTATAGCATTAATAAATTAGCATTATTTGCTGACAATGCCCTGGAAAATATTCATGACGGCCATTGGATAAAGGATACCACGGATGGCCGCTTAGTTTATGATAAATTTATTTACGGGCAATCTTACGTAGAAGTTTCTCACAAATGGGGTATAATTTATGCTCTGATAAAAGACAGGCAACCCGGCATGTTGCAGGACAAAATTCACATAGGGGACACCAGGGAGAAGATATTTCAAAATTATTACGGTTTGTATTCGCCTGAATTAAATGATATTGATACAATAACCTTTTCCGGCCCAATGTCGGGGCTATATATTAATCTTATTTTTTCTAAGAATGAATTGAAGTGTTTTGAATATAATAACCGGCCGGATTGATCTTTTAATGAGAAAGATAATTATAGCATGCTTTAGCATCCTGCTGGTGGCCGTAATTTGCTGGCTATTAAGTTGCAACTGGCAAAAAGGACACACTGAGGCGGGTGCAACCCATTTTTTGAAACAATTTTATACTGCTTACATTTTAACAGTAAGCAAAATGCCAGGTGATAGTGCTGAAAGTGTAGCTGATTCTCTCTTTCAAGTTTCTTGCACGGATAGAATGAAAAGGCAGCAAAATAACCCAGAGATAGATTGGGATTTAATATTGGGCGCGCAATATTGTCAGGCAGAATGGGCAGAAACATTGAGTGTGAACAAAAGTGATACCGATGGAATTTATACGGTTTCATATGTTCAAACTAAAACTCCACCCGCTAAGATAAAAACTATACGTCTTAAAGTTGTCAAAGAAAAAGGCACCTACAAGATAGATGAGGTGCTCTATCAACCCTGAAAAACTAATTCAACGGAGGTGTTTTTGACAAAAAACAAGGGATATGCACAAATGCTTTTGGAGGCGGAGAAATTGGGGCTGATTGATATGAGTTTTGCAATTTTAGTAAAAGTAACCCCTTCAGATTCATTTACTGTAATTGCCGGTTTTAATATACCAGGGAAGAAATGAGAAGAAGTTTCATTCATTTTTTGTTGGCCTTTTTTGTCCTGCTAAGTGGCTGTTCTCCTCACCGGACCCGCTGTGTTTACTTATCTGAAAAAAGAGAATATAAGGATGCGCTTGATTGCTGGGATAGTGTAATTAAAAACAACGCGAACGACAGGAACGCTTATTTGGATCGCGCAATGGTTTACTACTTAACAGGGCAGTATGCCAAAGCCTTGCAGGATATAAGCTATGCCAACGGATTAAAGCCCCTGGATATTGATGATGTTAATTTGAAGGCAAATTGCCTGTTCAAACTGGGGTTACCAGACAGCGCGCTAACGCAGTTTTACGTGGTGTACAGCCAGGATCACAACTACAAATTGGTTAATTATAACATTGCCACTACCTATTTTGAAAATGGTGATGCCACGAACGCTTTAAAGTATATAACCCAGGAAATACCTCATTCACCCGAGTGCGACAGTTGTTACGGTATGCAGGCTATGTGCTTATTTGAATTGAAACGATACCGGGAAAGTGAACAGGCATATTCCCAGGCTTTAAAATGCAACCCCGCGCGAAAGGAGTATTTCATGAAGCGGGCTGCCTGTTATGGCGTGCTCAAAGATTTTAAGCAGGCCATTGAAGATTGCAACAGTGCCATTGCCCTGGATAGCAATTACAGTGATGCATACCTGTTAAGGGCATTTGATTTTCAGAATTCCGGCAAGCAGGAAGATGCCTGCCGTGATTTTGATAAGTTAAAATTGCTCGACTCCGCAAGTGCAACAAAATACGGCAGCCAGATTAACTGTAAATGAGATTTAATTCTTCGAATCGTATTCTACAGCATAGCCTTTTCGCACGGTTGCAGATGAACCCACCCTTCTTCGCGTAACCTTCCCGACCGCCTTGAGGGAAGAGTCTCGCTTTCCGATGCATTTACAATAATATTCTCAATACCGGACCGGCAAGTTGCTTATAGATATTGGTTCCGCAAAAACGGCCTTCATAGGCCTGGTAATATTTCTCAGTGGGGTAATTCTTTTTATGGGATGAGGTGGCTGTTAGGCTGTTTTCCGAAGAAATTTCTTATGCCGGGAAGTGCTTACCGTAAAATTACGTATCAAAATACCGGGAAACTACGTATCCGGTTCACGGAAAATTACTTATCAAAATACCGGGAAACTACGCATTCGTTTTGCGGAGAAATACCTATCAAAATACCGTTAAACTACGCTTGTTTTAAGACTAAGTTAAACAGACATTTGATTCAGAATTTAAATGAATCTCACCGTAGTCAAGACATATTCCGATGAACATTTTTGAAGGTTTTTACAGTTCACTCAGCGCAGAGGTTTCATCACCGGGGCAAGTAGTTATTAGCCCTGTCGTTGTTCCCACTGCCTTTTGTTCTACGCTGGACCGGTTATGCAAAAATGGTAATAACGAATTAAGTAAATGGGATATTTTTTCGTGTGCGGATGTAGAGTGCGCTGAAATAGTAATTGATAAAGGATTTGAACCATGCATTACAGCCGTAGTGACCGGTCAGTACTTTAATACGAATAGTGGTTATTACGAATTTGATTATACCGGTGCTGACAATTTTATTTATGTAACAAAAGTGAGGGAGGGTTTTGACGCATGATTCATATTGCGCTACAGTTTCTTGAAAACGAGTTAAACAATTTTGCACAGCAGCGGTATGGCATTACTCCGCCGTTTTGCAGTTTGGTAAATATTGCTCAGCTTGGCGCAGGTGCAGGTTTAAGTGTAACCACTCCATTAACCCTTAGCCTGATTCTTGTTGAGGAAGACCGCATCGCCAAGTCGCCTGACCAATATTTACGCACCGGTAGCGGTATCTATAATATTAATTGGACGGTGCCCATTAATCTTTACTGCCTTTTTGCCGGAGTAACGGATTCGCAGGGCAATGTTGATGGCGGTAATTATTTAGAGTCTTTAAAAGCAATTTCGGTCGTAATTCGTTTCTTTCAAACCAGGAATGTATTTACGCCCGGTAACAGCCCTCTTGACCAGCGCATTACACAATTAACTGCCGACCTCTACACACTTACTTTTCAGGAACTGAATGATGTCTGGATGTCGAATGGTGGAAAGTATTACCCTTCGGTAGTCTATAAACTAAGAACACTATATTATGAAGATGATCCAATGGGTCAGGTTGGATTAATTACACAAATCAATGTAACCGCACAGGGAAATTAATTATGGCCGGTAGCAAATATATTCCGTTTTTTACTATACAGTTGTTGCATAATTACAATAATGGCAACCAATGCACTGCTGTGCAGCTTACACCTGATGTAGCTACCAGTACGCTGATGCAGAGCCTTAACGTGGTGTGTAAACAGGTTGATAACCTGGTAATGTTTTACATTTTATGTGACCCTCTTTACACAACATGTCCTCTGTACTATCCCAAAGTCACCGATGTTTTCAGGTTCAGCATATCGGTTACCGATACTACGTTCTTTAACTATACCAACCTGTGCGGATGGGGTAGAAGCAATAACGACCTTTATTATCTTTCTAACCAGGCAAACAATACGCTGGTGCCTGGGTCTTCGCCCCCGCTAAATTATCTTTCATCAGTAATTAGTGAATATTCTGATCTTGTTCCGGGTGCTTTTAATAAGGGCGAATTTTGTATTTCGTCCGCCGGTATTTATGAGGCTGTTCAAATCGGTAATACAAGCACGCCGCCTATACCCGCTTCGGGCAATAGCTATAGTTTTGATCCTGAGAGCGGTGCCTTTTATCCCGAATATGGTACTACTGAAGCAGGATATTTTTGGTACAACCGGGGCTCCGGGCAAAGCTTTGTCTCCTCGCAGGATGTTTACCAGGTAGCAGGCAACAGCTATTACTTTCCGCTTGCCACGCCAAACACGTTCACGTCTGCTACTACCACTATATATGCTTATAACGTAAAAACCAATTACCCTGATATATTGGTCACCAATCCTCCCATTTATCAAAATTACGGCACACCCAATGTGCCGGGTTGCAATGTTAATTTGCAAGGACTGCCTTCGGGTTTATACCTGGTAAATGTCAATGGCCAAACCCAAAACCTGTTTGTAGATGCCACCGGTCAGTTAACCAGTGGGTTAGGCGTAATTGAGATTTATGCTACACCCAATTATCTTACTTCTTCAGCTGGTTCCGGTTATCAGTTGTTTTTCGAAAACAACCTATCGGTCCTTACCGGTGGTACGTTGTGCAATCCTACCTATACTATTCAGTTTGCCAATAACCTGGTTTACTGGCAATACATTCCGGCAACCATTCCGGCCGGGGCAACACCTACCCTTGATACCATTAATTTTGGGAATATCGCGTTTCTCGATTTTTATGCTACAGCTTTCGGTTCCGGTTCCGGCATCCCTACGCCCGATATCTCGCGCAGGGGCAGTTCATTATTAATGATACCGCTGGTGGAAACAATCCCCGGCAATACCTCTCCTTACGAGCTGGTTTACCCACAGGCTACCGGTCCGCCAACTATCAGTCTTCCCCTGGCCCAGGTTGTTCAGTTAGCTCAGTTATACGATAGCTACGCTGCCAATTCCGGGTCTGGCGCTTCAGGTTATGTTTCTCAATTACTGGTTTCTCAAAATTATTTAAACGTTTTCTAAAAAAAATCAAACAATGGCTACAACTTATTATCAACCTGGGGTATATATACAGGAAATAGATACCCCGCAAGTTCAAATCCAATCGGCTCCAACCGCTATACCGGCTTTTTGCGGATATACGCAAATGGCCGAGGCGCTAACACCTGGGGATCTTATCCAGGTACCTATACTTATAACATCTCTTTTGGATTATGTGCAGTACTTTGGCTTGGGGCCTGGGCCTTCGGTTACTGAAATAATACTTGACAGCAACAACAATTTCGTTTCTGCTGATGTTATTATTCCATATAAAATGTATGATGTTATTAATCTATTTTATCTTAATGGCGGAGGCAATGCCTATGTGGTAAGTGCTGGCATATTTCCAGTTGCCTCACCATCGGTTGATGATTTTTTGGGCAACGGAACGCTTGCCAATCAGGGATGCCTGGCCCCTCTTGCAAAGCTTCAGGACCCTACACTGTTGGTTTTTCCAGACAATGGATTATTGGGCCCGGATTGGTTCGTAGTATATCAAGCTGCTTTGCAGCAATGTGCTACAGTGCAAAGCACTTTTGGTATTTTTGATTTTTATTATAATGAAACCGAACAGAACTCCAGTTATCAAACTACTCCTCCTATTATTTACAACTATACCAATGAGGTTAATGCTTTCAGGACTCTTTTGGGCATGAACAACCTTAATTATGCTGCTGTATATGGGCCTTGGATTGGTGTTCTTCCCTCACAAAGTATCTCTTTTTCACAGGTTCAGAATATATATGCAGGCGGGGTACCAATATCATCATTAATATCTTTGACATCAAATGCTAACATAATATCTGCTATTACCAGCCTGGAACAATTAGTATCTGATATTGGAACAATTAATACTCGTACCGCTGGCATCATAACTACAGTGGAGGGAACCATCAGTCCTGTTATCCCCGGAGGTCCTTTACTTACGCTTAATCCGCCACCACCGCCTTTTACCAGCCTTAGCGCTTTCTATTCTTATCTTCAAAGTCTGTTGAGTCAGTCTGTTCTTGTTCCGAATAGCGGCATTGAATATATATTTAATTTTATTTATAATATTGCACTAGAAATTCAAAGCTATGTAGCGACTTCTGGTGGTTTGGAGAATGCGGCGTTGACAGGTTACATAAACAATCCCTCAACTAATGCAAATCCGGGACTAATATCTTCTCAATTTAGTCCTTTATTCAAGAAATTGGTAGAACTGGAATACTTGATTGTTGATACTACTGGTAACCCACTTTCACAATCAATTGGGACCTTCAGTTTTACTTTGATTACAACAAGTGCTTCTACTGCTGCCCTAGTACAAATAACAGTTGGAGGTACCGTAGTGGCCACAAACCCATCCGCATATGTTCCTTTAGGTACGTTGACAACGAGCCAGTTAATAACTCTACTTAATTCCCTGACACCTGTGCCTAACACAGGATATACACTTCAATTTTCAAGTTTGTCTGCGGCGGTTACAATAACGGCTCCTGTTGGCTCTGCACCAACAGGGTCAGTGGATCTAGTAGTCCTTGGAAATCCCACCGCAGCTACTGGTGGTCCTTTTGCCGGTTATGTTCCATATCATAAACAACTCCCAACTACATTATCAACTGGTCCGATTGATCCAACGTGGGGTATTACCTTTTCTGATACTACGGCAGCAACCACTCCAGTTTTTGGAATAACCAGTGCATATGCCAATGCGCAAGCGGTTTTAACAGCGGCAAATTCGACTATAAATCAAATCATAGTACAGTACGGCGACATTCTTTCCCAGGCACAATCCATGCAATCTACCCAACAAACTCAGTTAGCTATTATCTTTCCCGTTTATGCTGCAATAGTTAATGGTATTAATAGTACTCCTATCGCACTACCTCCTTCTGGCGCAATGGCAGGCATTTATGCTTATGTGGATAACAGTCTCGGCGTTTGGAAAGCTCCCGCCAATGTAAGTATTGACGGAGTAGTTGAACCTGACTGGAACTTTGCCAGCACGGAATATGATGATATGAACGTGGATTTAAACGCGGGCAAATCAATTAACGCCATCAGGGCATTTACCGGTAAAGGCACTTTGGTATGGGGCGCCCGTACTTTGGCTGGCAATGACCTTAACTGGCGCTATATAAGTGTGCGCAGGTTCTTTATTATGGTTGAGCAGGCCGTAAAAGATGCCTTGGGCGCCTATGTATTTGAGCCGAACGATGCTAATACCTGGGCTATAGTTACAGCCGAGGTAAGCAATTACCTGTTTACGCTATACAGAGCAGGGGCTTTAATGGGCACTACGCCCGCACAGGCATATTCAGTACAGTGTGGGCTGGGGACTACAATGACTGCCCAGGATATTCTGAATGGCAACATGATTGTTGTAATCGGTATGGCAGTAGTTCGTCCGGCTGAGTTCATTATCCTGCAGTTTACGCAGAATGTACTGCCACAGGGAAATTAGTTGAATCTGTTAACCATTTAATTAATAATTAAAAATAAAATAATATGGCAAATAGCAATGTATATCCACTCGCAAAGTTTCACTTCAAGGTTGAGTGGGGTGGGGCAAGGGCCGGCTTTCAGGATGTGAGCGGCGTTGAGGAGACGACAGACGTAATAGAGTACCGCGAAGGCACTACCAATGTTTACACCAAAATAAAAATGCCGGGGCTTATAAAATACGGCAACGTAACCCTTAAACGGGGTATAGTTACAGGTGATTTTGACGAATCGAACTGGTTTTCAGCCACGGTGGGCACTACGCCTGTTCGCCGCACAGTTAAAATAATGATGCTGGACGATACCGGCTCTACTGTCGTTACCTGGACTTTACAGAATGCGTTTCCGGCAAGCTACAAATTTACCGAGTTAAATGCGGTGGGTAATGAGGTAGCTATTGAAACGCTTGAATTGGCCCATGAAGGAATACTAAGATCATAACAAATGGCAGGAACTACACCAACCGCTGGCGGGTATTACCCGCCAGCCGGTTTTCACTTTAGGGTAAGGTTTTTAGGTATACAGGGCGATAACGAAATGCGTTTTCAATCTGTGTCGGGCCTTAAGGCCGATATAGAGATGGAAACGTATAAAGAGGGCGGCAACAACATGTTTGAGTACCAGTTGCCCGTGCGCGTTAAGTTTTCAGATATATCGCTAAAGCGGGGCTTGCTGGTTGGTTCTCTTGTTACTGATTGGTTATTAGTTGCATTCAACACCTTTACGTTCCTGCCTATGGACCTTACCATTGAGTTGCTGAATGACCAGGGCACCCCGCTTATGGGTTGGATGTTGATGGGGGCGCTGCCCAAAAGCTGGTCTATTTCAGATTTCGATGCAGAAAACAGCAGGGTTGTAATTGAACAAATAGATTTGGTAGTCAGGGAGTTTTTAATTCTGTAAAAAGTTTGTTATGCCGCTGGAAATTAAACAAATGTATATAAATATAAATGTGAGCGGCGGTAAATCTTCCACTGGCCGGCAGAAAGATGATAACGATGACGACAATGATGATGGTGATGATAATGCGAAAAAGCAATCGGACGCCGGCATGGATCAGGGTGCCGCTGTTCAGGAATGTGTAGATGCTGTTTTGGAAATTTTGAATAATAAAAAAGAACGTTGATTAACCAGTTATATCTATGTTACCATCAATTCCGGGCGGTTTAGTTAAACTTATGATTCTGTCGTACAGCGATTCGGGTCTAAGTACTTCTAACGGCCCTCCTTATATCACCTTGATTAATCCGGCTGGTTTTAAAATTGGGCATAAGGTTACATATAGTCATAAAACCCAGGGTATGGGGCAAACTCCTCAACCTCTGTTGTATCTAAACACGTGTCCTTCAATTTTAAACTTTGATTTTTTATTTGATACCACAGGTGCAATTGTCGATCTCAATCCGGGCGCGGTATTTGAGCCATTAGATCAGCAGATTAATGATTTTTTCGATTATACGTTTAACTTTTCGGGTGAAACGCATCGGATACCTTTTTTGCAAATTATATGGGGCCCGACAATATTTACCGGAACATTTACGAATATAACTGTAGAGTATAAATTGGTTGACCCTACCGGTACACCCATCAGGGCAGTTTTACACTGCCGTTTTAAAGAAAGCCCGCCCAACTCGGTTCAGGCCGATACGCAAATGTCGTCGCCCGATTTAACTCATTCGCGGGTGGTGGTGGCCGGCGATACGCTACCGCTGCTTTGTAATGAGATTTACCAGGATGCATCCTATTATGTACAAGTGGCACAGGTAAACAACCTGGCCAATTTCAGAAAACTGCAGGTGGGCAGTACTATTTATTTTCCGCCATTAGATTAAGTAAAAATTATGTCAACCGCAAGTACCGATAATGCAATTTTGACCTTTACTGTTACCGCTAACGGTAATGTGCTGCCAACCACGTATGCTATTCTGTCTGTTGCGGTTAATAAAGAGGTTAACCGCATAGCCAGCGCTGTAATTGTTATTGCCGATGGCAACGCTGCCGGGCAGGATTTTGACATCAGTGATACAGGTGATTTAATTCCCGGGAACACGATAGAAATTGACGCTGGCTATGACGGCGGTTCGGATTCTATTTTTCAGGGAGTGATTATAAAGCATTCAATAAAAATAAAAAGGAACTATTCGGTCCTTGTTATAGAGTGCCGCGACACAGCGGTTCAAATGACCACCGTTAAAAATAATATGTATTACAGTCAGGTAGCCGATAGCGATGTAATATCACAGTTGCTGAGTAACTATAGCAGCATTACGCCTGATGTAAGTTCCACAAGTGTGCAGCATGAGGAGTTGGTGCAATACAATTGCACCGATTGGGATTTTATGCTTTGTCGTGCAGACGTTAACGGCATGTTCTGTTTTAATGAAGACGGGCAGGTTACCATTGCCGCCCCCAATTTTTCGGGCCAACCAACCTTTACAGCAACTTTTGGCATTAATATTTTGGAGTTTGATGCAGAGATAGACAACCGGCTACAACCAACCGGCGTTACCGCTACATCATGGGATTATAGCCAACAGAATTTGATATCGGGTGTAGATGCTAATGACCCCGGCGCCACTACGCCAGGGAACCTGAGCGCTTCAACTCTTGCATCGGAAGTTGCCAGTACCGAAATACAATTGGCGCACAGCGGCCTTATACCGCAGGATGAACTACAGAACTGGGCTAATTCAAAATTGCTGAAGAGCAGGCTGGCAAAAGTACGAGGCAGTGTAACTGTAATGGGTACTTCGGATGTAAGCCTGGGTGACATTATTACACTGGACGGTGTTGGCGCCCGGTTTAACGGCAATGCTTATGCAACCGGTATACGCCACACAATTGAGGATGGGGCCTGGCTAACCACCCTTCAGTTTGGTATTGACCCCGAGTGGTTTGCTTACAGTTATGACATAAGAACAAATGATGCATACACATTATTGCCGGGCCTTCAGGGCCTGCATATAGGTACCGTAACCCAGTTGGAAAATGACCCAACCGGTGATAACCGGATACAGGTACGGATACCCATTATAAGTAATAATGATGACGGCGTATGGAGCCGTATCGCCCTGCTGGATGCGGGAAATAACCGGGGCTCATTTTTTATGCCCGAAATTAACGATGAGGTAATTGTTGGGTTTATCAATAATGACCCACGGCAGTCGGTTGTGCTGGGTATGCTGAACAGCAGTGCTAATCCTGCGCCGCTTACCGCAAGTAATCAAAACGATCAGAAGGGGTTCTTTACCCGTAGTAACATTCAGATACTTTTTGACGATGGTAAAAAGAATGTGCTGTTGCAAACCCCGGGAGGCAACCAGACCTTTTGGGATGATAACGGACAACAAATTGTAATACAGGATCAGAATAACAACCAGATTACGATGAACCAGCAAGGCATTTCAATACAGGATACCAACAATAATCAAATAACAATGGATAACAGCGGCATCTCCATTCAAAGTCAGAACGATTTAACGCTGCAGGCACAAGGCGACGTAAAAATAAGTGGTGTGAATATTTCGATAAGTGCAAGTGCCCAGATGAAGGCGGAAGGGCAAGCCGGGGGACAAGTTTCATCAAGCGGAAATATGGTTATACAAGGAGCCATGGTTCAAATAAATTAAATAATAAAAGTTATGCCATCAGCAGCAAGAATTACAGACATGCATACCTGCCCTATGTTTACCGGACCGGTGCCACATGTTGGTGGGCCGGTAATGCCACCGGGGTGCACAACAGTAACAATAGGAGGGATGACCGCAGCACGTGTAGGCGATATGTGTATGTGCACCGGCCCCATTGATACCATCATTAATGGCTCATCAACGGTGATGATAGGAAAGATGCCGGCGGCCAGAATGGGTGACCCCACAGCACACGGCGGTACAATTATTCTGGGTTCACCAACTGTTATGATAGGGGGATAAAACAAACGAATATGGCAACAACAGCAAGCAATTTTACTTATGTAGGCACCGGATGGAGTTTCCCGCCCTGTTTTAACAACTTGCAGGGAGGAGTGAATATGGTGACAGGCTACACCGACATTAACGAAAGTTTGTGGATATTGCTGAATACAGCGAAAGGCGAAAGGGTAATGCTTACGGGCTACGGTTGCGATTTGCGGCAATGGCTCTTTCAACCTATGAACAGCAGTAACATTGCCATTATAAAGGATACTGTGCAACGCGCTATTAATCTCTACGAGTCCAGGATCGCGGTGAATGTGATTAATGTCCTGACAGACCAATTGGCAAATGGCGTTTTGATGATTACCATTGATTATACTTTGCGGACAACAAATTCCAGGTACAACGTCGTTTTTCCGTTCTACATCACTGAAGCTACTGATATAGGAGCTTTGGGTATAGGCCTTTAAATGAAAGAAATGTGTTCTGTTAAGACAGATGTAAATTAAATTATTTATCATGAGTGTAGTATTCACAGGTTCGGGCACCCCTACAATGGAAACTTGTGCGGACAAGGTAAACCCCCTGGTACTTGGAGGAACGAATCAACTGGACCGTTACCTGGCCCAATTGGACCCTGCTTATATTGCCGTGAACGAAAAGTCGCAGGAGCAGTGGCTCACTTTTACTGCTAATATGGCAGAATGCCTTAATTACTATAACGCACAGAACAATATTGATGGAACATGGTCGGCATTTTTTAGCCAGCCACTGGTAAGCTACGCCAGGCTTTCGCTACAGGATACCATAGCCATACAAACCTACTTTAGTGATTTGCTGGCCATTTTGCAATCCCCCGAAGAAGCGGCATATACCCCACAGCAAAGAATGGATGCTTTTACTACCATTTGCTTTAGCATTTTTACCTTGTGTTTGTTTATTGATGGGCAGCTTGCTTCCACTTCACCTGATTCGGATTATAACAACAGTCTTTCAAACCTGGTAGCCAATAAACTGAAGCAACCTTTAGCTAAGCTTATTTCCTATTACCTGGGGGCAGGGGCGTTTGGAATACAGGGGAACCTTTCCACTTTGGTGCCGCCCATTCCTTTGTTTGGTGCCCAGGTGTTGACTCCGTCTGCTTTGTGTGGAGTGTCTCTCAGTTCAAGTGCCTGGTTTTCGCCTAGTCCCGGTTTTGCCGCTTATCTTGCCGGCCTTAATCCTGACGTAAGCATTTTTACCAATGCCTTTCCCCCAGTGCCCCCTGACCCTTCAAACCCACCATTGTATGCGCAACAAGTATGGCGCAGTTTTTTACGTGCGTCTATGCATAACCTCTTTACATCAATTGTTAATACTTTTATATACGCCTGCACCTATATTCAGCAGTTAAATGCCCAGGCATTTACTACCACGCTCAGCAACGGCCAGCTTCCTCCGCACCTGTGCCTGTACTTTACCTTTTTAACTATGCTGGAGCAATCGCAAAACGATCTGAACGGGTTTACCCAGCGCCACCTTAATTTCTTTTATGAAAATGTGTTACAACTGGGGCCTTTACCGGCTCAGCCTAACCAGGCGCATGTAACAGTGCAGATAGCCAAAAATATGCCCGAATATATTATCCCTGCGGGGTCGCTATTCAATGCAGGTAAAGACGATACAGGCGTAAATGTATCTTATTCCTTACTTGAGGATACTGATTTTAACCAGGCAACCGTAGCTGCGTTACAAAGTTTTTATATCGGAGGGTCATCACTTAACGGGGACAATTACGGCACAACTATAATAAATAATGGTAAAGCTTTTGCTTCGCCGGTCGCCAATTCCATTGATGGCGTTGGTGGCGCTATAACCACCACGCCTGCGGCATGGCAAGCTTTTGGTAATAAATCAGTTTCTAATACCGGTGATGTTACCATGCTTATGCCCCTGGCAAACATCGGCTTTGCCATTGCATCTCAATATTTATACCTGCAGGAAGGGCAGCGGCAAATAATTATTGAGATGTTTACCACTAATGCTTCGCTGTTTACGGGCCTCTCCTCGGCTTTGCTTTTTAGCTGTCAGCTTACTACTCCAAGCACCCCTACAGGGTGGACAACATTTGGCACAACTACACCTTCAATTGACATCAGTAATGGGGTCATAAAGTTTAATATAACGCTTGATCCTAAATTTCCACCGGTGGGCGCATACTCTACCAAGTTAAATGGACCGGCTATTCAAACTGACCTACCTGTTATTCAGTTTATGCTGATTGATAATGACTTTACTAATAATGGAAATTTTGCCAATCTGCAATTTGCACAGTTTAGTGGTTGCGTAATATCTGTTACTGTTGGAACTAATCCAAATCTAAATCAGCCTCTCACAGCTGCATCATTCAATGGGCTAAAAACACTTTACCTGAGCAACGATGGGGGGGTGATAAATCCGGCACAGCCATTTAGCCCCTTTGGAAGCCCCGCAGTAGCCGGCAGATCCATTAACATCGGTTGCCGCGAATTATTTTTAAAGCCGGACGCCAGTTATTCTGTAATAGTGGAACATACTGAGTTACCCAACTATACTTCGCCCCCCCTTGCGTCCGGTCAGAATTATCCTCTTTGGTATCCGGAAACAGCTTTATGGTTTATTAATGGTCCAATTCCAAACGACCAGAATTCAATAACCCAATATAACAATGATGTTCCCGGGTCTGTGCCACAAGCCTCATTGGAATATCTTTTGGATGGAACATGGACTACTGTGAGACCTGTTTACTCATACCCGCTGCTTTCATATCCCGGCACCAGTCCATACGGTATTTTGGCCTCAGGGCCTATTCCACCGTTGGGAGGGGTCAATATAGATACGGTTATTGGTTATGATGAACCTTATGGGCCTTTTAATCAGGCTTCAACTGATGGTTTTATGAAGGTGTCGCTTATTTCAGATTTTGGATATGACTTGTACAACGCTGCGATAATTCAATACCGCATGGACCAAAGTATGGCGGTGGCTAAAGCAATTGCTACTGGTGCCCCTGAAACCTTTACAGAGTTTCAGCCTTTACAGCCCTATGCGCCGGTTATAAAAGCAATCTGTATCAACTACACAGCACAAGCACGTATAGACTTTGGTCAAAATTTGGTAAGCAATAATACTGCACCATATATACATTATTTTTATATATATCCTTTTGGCGCTGTAGAATTGACCTGTCCTGTACCGGCTTTGACAGCGCTAACTGGCGGAGCGAATTTGCAACTATCCAACTTGTCGCAATATCAACCCCTGACAGCGACTTCCGGTGCAATGATTCAGGTTCCCATCGGTGATATTACATGGACTACTACCGGCAGCTCTTCCCCAACCGTTCCCCAGCAATGGCCACCGTACATTTTTCCGTCTTTCGATGGGCCAGCAGGCAGAACGGCAATCTCATTTAATTCCGAATTTTATATCGGCTTAAACAATCTCGTTCCCGGGCAAAATATTAACCTGCTTTTTGAGGTGTTGGATGGTTCTACTAATCCTTTATTGGGCCCGGTGACAGGCCGGCAAATTTTTTGGTTCTATTTAAGCAACAATCAATGGGTTGCCTTTAGTCCTACTTCGGTAATTGATGCCACCAATCAATTAACGCAAAGCGGTATCATAACCTACCAGGTACCGCTTAATGCCACTTCACAAAATACTTTATTGCCTGCTGGCCCAATCTGGTTTAAAGCCGGCCTAACCGGTTTCCCCGATTCGGTTTGTCAACTTATCAGTGTGCTGCCGCAGGCCGCATTGCTGCAATTTATTGATAATGGTAACTCGCCCGGTTTTCTTCAAAATCAAATCCCTGCCGGTACCATCACCAAACTGGTAAAGCCATTGGGGCCGGTAAAGCAAATCGTTCAGCCATTTCAGTCTTTTGGCGGCCAAACTGCTGAAAGCACTCAGGCCTTCTGGATAAGGGTAAGCGAAAGGTTAAGACACAAGGACAGGGCAATACAGATTTGGGATTATGAGCACCTTATATTACAGCAGTTTACTACCATACAAAAAGTAAAGTGCCTTAACCATACAGAATATAACCCACCGCAGGTTAGTGCTCAACCGATTAATTCTCAACAGCACAATTTTAATCCTATTCCTCCCGATGGTATTTTATATAGCGAGCAATCACCGGGCCATGTTACTATTGTAACAATTCCATATGTAAATAACAGTAACTCGGCCAATGTGTTAAAGCCTTATACCAGTGTTAGCGTTTTGGAAGCTATTAACGCTTTTATAAGCACCAGGATTTCGGCACAGGTTACGCTACATGTAGAGAACCCGATTTTTGAAGAGATATTGATGGATTTCAGCGTTCAGTTTATGCCAGGCCTCGATATAAATTATTACTCTAATCTATTAAATACTGCTATTGTGCAGTTCCTGTCGCCCTGGGCTTTTACAGACCAGACTGACATTTCGTTTGGCGGCATCATGTATAAGTCTGCTATTGTAAATTATATTGAAAACCTGGCATACGTAAGCTTTATAACCGAAGTATATATGTATTCAAGGGCCAGTGATTCGTCCCAGTATTCAGCGGATGAGGATACCGTGATCGCTGCCAACGGCATTTCTATCCTGGTTTCTGCTCCGCAACATACCATCAATGTCATTTCAAATACCAATACCTGATACTATTTTAAAATGAGCGATTCTGTAACCATAGCGACAAACCCTAACCTGCCCACCGCACAGAACTACCTGCAACTGCGCCAACTGGCACTTGCATATTTGCAAAGTACCGGTGATGCGGCGTGGACTGATTACAATCTACATGATCCCGGCATTACGTTTATGGAGTTGTTTGCTTATTGCATTACAGATTTATCATACCGCCAGGACATGCCTGTGGCTACTTTACTGGCTGTGGATATTAACGGCGATATCAATGGCGATTCACAGGTGCTATATACTCCGGCCGAAATACTTACCATTAGTCCGCTTACCATTAACGACTATCGCATACTTCTTATTAATGTAACCGGTATAGCCAATGCATGGCTGAGTGTTTGCACCACCGTATCCGGCCAATGCGGTTATCCGTTATACGTGGATTGCACTACTCAGTCACTTTCATATAATGAAACTCCCAATAATCTCATTTACGGAGGGCTTTATGATGTAACACTACAGCTTGACACGGATAGTAGCCTTGGAAATCTAAACTCGGGTTCAGTGGTGTACCATTTCGTTTTGCCATTGGCTGCAGGCTCATCGCTACCTTACCAACCGTGCCTTGATGATCCGGCCGTAAATTACGATGGTTATATCGAAATGCGCTTCCCCTCCGCCGGGCTTATAAGTACTAACCCGCTGTATGCTGCGCTTTTGGTACTTATGGAACCCGGAACAACTGTTATCCCTCCTCCGGGGGGGATTACCGGGTTTGAAATCAGCACTGACCCAATTCAGTATGGCCCCGTTATAATTACCAATAGCCCGGTGGGTGATCCGTCGCAGGCCACCAGCATTATTGATAGCCAGTTGCGAAACTCTTTGAACAGCGCTTTGTATGCCAGTTTTCTGGTCCATTATACCGATCCCAATGGTGTAAGTGGTACGCTGGAAATGGACAACATACCCTTTAAGGTATATTTTTACGATAGCGATGGAAATATGATTGTCCAGGTTTCTGATTTGGTAACTATGATTGAGGAAACTACGGCAGGAGGGATTTTTGCCACTTACCTTGCTAAACTACAGGCTGTGGAAACAGCAGTGGAAGATGTGCGATTTGAGTTGAACGAGCACCGCAATTACTGCGAGGATTTTTGCAGTATCTCACTTATACAAACCGAAGATTTTGCTATTTGTTGTGATATAGACGCAACCACCGATGCCGACCTTGATGCATTACAGGAAGCTATTTACGCCGGTATTATAAATTATCTGAATCCGCCACTGAGCTTTTATAGCTGGGAGGATTTGGTAAGCCAGGGATATACTATTGATCAGATTTTTAACGGGCCGCGCAGCAGTTGCGGTTTTATAAAGACCAGTGACCTGGAAAGTTCAGGCATTAGAACCTGGATTTATACCGCAGATTTAATTAAGATAATTTATGGCATTTCAGGCGTGGTTGGTGTTACCAGGTTTTCGCTTGTAAGAATTAATGCTGCAGGTAATACGGCCCAGGTTGATCCATGGCAACTGCAAGTAACACCGGGAATGTTGCCTGATTTTTACATCTATTCATCCAATATTCGTTTTTATAAAAACTCTCTCCCATTTAATGTTGATTTTTCTGAAGTTCTCGATTCACTCAGCATCATTGCCACTGCGGGACAAAATCCGAAGATGAGCACGGTGCAACTTGATGTTCCCCTTCCAACGGGGAAGTTGCTTCCATTGACAGATTATTATCCACTGATGTACTCCCTGCCCCCGGTTTATAATGTCAGCCCTGCCGGGCCCATGCCTCCGTTTACTGCCCAAAGGTACAGCCAAACAAACCAATTGCAGGCTTACCTGCTTCTTTTCGAGCAGATATATGCAGACTGGCTTGCACAAATCGGCAACCTCAGGCTTTTCTTTAATACTGAAGACCCCACGCTGCCTACTTATGTCAGCAGGTTTATAGCCAATACCGATTTGTCCGGCGTTGATAATTTATATGCTTCTTGTTATACGCCCGGTAATCTGCAATTTAATTGCGAAAGCCAGGAGGAGTTTAACGATAGAAAGAACAGGATATATAACCACCTGATGGCCAGGTTAGGTGAGAACAACGATGATTATACAATGATTAGTAATACGTTGAATAATTCGTTGTTGCAGGACCCTGCCATAATTCTTGCCGAAAAGGCCCGGTTGCTGAGAAAATATCCTGAAGACAGCTACCGTAAGGCGCGTGCATTGAATTACAAATATCATAATTGGCTTACCTCAACTGTTATACATGAAGGCCTGATTGATAAACTGTGCGATTTGCTGGGGCTTGATTCCATGAATGATTTTTTTCACTGGCAGTCGGTTACCAGCCCTTTGGGAAACTACCAACTGGTTGGGAATTCATTTAGCACGACAATTTCTATAAGCTATAGCATATATATTACCATTACGCCGGAAATGAATCCTCCGTCGGTTTTAACCGAAGGTTATTACGATCAGGTCATTAGGGGAATTGATGCCATGCTTGACCCCACCACCGGTAGCGGGCCGCAATGGGCACAGGATGGCCAGGGAAATTACTATTACTTTATATTGGGGGGATATAGGGCACCCGGAAATACGTTTATAGAAACATGCCGAATTACAACTCCATTCAACACCATGGCAGATGCATGGGCGGTTTATTCAACTTTAACCAACCAGTTGAATCACCTGTGGATTAGCAATATGATATTGCCTGTTGAACATATCCTGCTCAGGCCATGGACGATAGGTGAGCCTACTTTAAATACCTGTATACCTGCCAATTGCATGTTCTGCGGGGATGAGGACCCATATTCGTTCCGAATGACCATTATCATGTGCGGCGATGTCGGTTTCCCTGGTTATGATCTTGATTTCAGGGCCTATGCTGAAACGCTTATCAGGACCGAGATACCAGCACATATTCTTATCAAAATTTGCTGGCTTTCAGAAGCTGATTGTATTGCCCTTAGTTGCTATTACAGGAATTACGTGCTACTGATTTCATGCCTTAATCAGCCTGAGCCTGTTCCGGGCAGCGGTACGGGTTCGGGAAGTGGGCGTAACCAATGGGGTAGCGCACCTGCCGATTGGGGCGATGGAGACATTGCGTGGAGCCTTGATCAGGATGCTGCTGATGTTACTACAAGCTGGTCTTGTTCCGGTAGTGGTATGGCCAGCGGAGGGGGCAGCGGTAGTGGCAGCGGTAGTGTTGATTGGGGTTACTGGGTGGGTGGCTACAATGGCTGTGGCGGGTTTGCACCGGTTGGCTCAGGCTCCGGTTCGGGCAGTGGCGGGAGGTGGTGTACCAACGAAGAGGTAATAGCAGCGAGGGGCCAACTGGTATGTAAATTAAATAGCATACGTAGTTTGTATCCGCCCGCAGTATTGAACAACTGCATTAGCAGTAACCCGACAAGCCTTGTTTATTTAGGGAAGACAGTATTATAAAGTTTAGTAACGTATATAAATAAAATTTATGGAGCAGCAATTTTTTCAATACCCAACTTTTGTTCAAAACCAGGTACTTTCTCCTGATAACCTGAACCAGGTGTTCGAGTTCCTGGATGAGCAGGAAAGGATGTCGAGGGTCTATTTAACCGGTACCGGTGTGGCTTTTGGCTTCCCTGTGCAGGTTGCCAGTGATGGAACGACCATAACCATTGGGTGCGGGTGCGGTGTTTCCACCCAGGGCTACCTGATTAAGATGGATCAAACAACTTTTAATCAATACGCGCAATTCGAATTTTCTTCAACAGATATGTATCCGCCTCTTTACTCACCACCTCCCCCATCATCTCCGTACACCCTTTATGAGCTTTATAATGATAATTCAACGCTTAATATACCGGGTAATCCATCGGTTCCTCCGCCTCCGGGTGTTACTGCCATGGACCTTTCGCTCGAAACTTTTAAGGCGCCCATGGTGCTGGTTTTATATTACGACTTGAATACTGTGCAAGCCATGAATTGCAACACTGAATCATGCGATGGAATGGGTGAAATCACCACCGGGAGTGTAAAAGTGCTGTTAATGTACGCAAGCGAGGCCCAGCAAGTGCTGAATGCCATGGGAACCTCCGGGTGTACTATGAGCCCTTCATGTTTTTATAATAATCTCGACTTAAATATTCCCCGGTTCAATGTTCCTGCTACCCAGGTTTGTTCCACAGGCGATTTTTACGCGGCGTATATACAATGTCTCACCGGCAACTATCTGCTATCAGTCATGCAGAACGCTTTCATTACCATATATTCCCAGATATATGGCCTGGTTTCCGTTAATTATCCTGCCAATATTTTTGCAACATTTGCCAATGATTATAATTATTTGTCCAGTGCCGCTACAATAATTAACAATCCTCAGGTTGGCCGTAATGGGTTTATACAGCTTCAATATTATTACGATTATTTTGTAAACCTGATAGATGCCTACAACGAGTTGAACGAGGCCTGCTTACAGTTAAGCGTAAGCTGTTGCCCTGCAGATATATATCCGCAACATTTATTTATCGGGCAAATTTCTTCTACTGATACGGCCACGTATAGTTCGGCAGCACCGTTCTTCTTTAATTTTGTGCCTTCTATAGTCAAATCTCAGTTTGGTAATGAAACCGACAGAATTATTTCGCTATGGGCCAGAATGGTGGCTATGCGTCAAAATTTCAGTGCACCCCCTCCCAGCGTCCCCAATGCTACCGGTAATGGAGGCGTTATTATTACGCCAACCATTTCGGGGCCAGTGCCTTTAAGCGAAAAATCTATCCCATTTTATTACAGCAATTTTTACGGTACCACTAATCCTCCTTATAACAACATCGCCCCTTCGGTATTGTCTAACTGGAATTATGAGCTTAATGTTGCCAGCCAAAGTAAGCGTAACCTTTCCTATTGGGCTACTGCATATAACAGTGGCGACATGTTGGTTAGCCAACCTTTATCGTTTGACCTGGAACGATATAATTTTTTTAGGGTAGAAGGTATGGTTGGCATGGGTTCCGGAGCGCTGACCACTATAAGCACCCTGCAGGCAAACAATCGCTTGCCATTTGATATTGTTGTGGTTACAACGGGTGCCTGTTGTGGCTCTGGCTCGTCAACGCAGGATAGTATTTCTACCGCTATTTTTAACGATTTGGAACTTGCATATAACACCGCCTTGGCTGAGATTACTTGCCAGTTTATTAACATTGCACAAAGACTGTATATATTTCAACCCAACTTAGAAACAACTACTCCGACTTGGTCTAATTCCAAAGTACCTTTTTTAGATGTCCCAACATTTAGGGTGTTAAAGAATTCGGCGGGTGATATTTTTGAAAATTCTCCAAACGGTCTTCTTAAACATTGGAACTCAAGTCAACTCTTTAGTCCCGCCACCTGGGTGCCAATATTTCCAACAGGTGTTCCGCTAACTTCAGAGCAAATATATAATAGTCTGATGTTTCAATATAGTGCTTCGGGGTATGATTATGAGTTTTTCATTTATCTACCTCTTGCCTTACCGGGTACAGCTTGTACGCCTGTTTACTTTATGCAATATATACTTGACCAGCTTCAGCAAGGCCTCAGCGGCCTGGCAACAGTAGGCATTGGTACTTTTAATAGTATCTGGGCTGATCTTGTAAACACTTGCCAGTATTATCTTGATTATATCGATTTATATGAGAATTGGATTATTAATAATGCTGGTTATCCTATCATTGCCTATGCTCAACCAATTATATCACTCATTAAAATAACCTATACAGAGATACTTACACTCTGCACTGCATCGGTAATACAGGAAATAGTTTCAGAGTATGATTCCAGGGTTACTGCGTACTCAAATGCAAATTTGCTCAGTTGCTTTATTACACAGAATCCGGGTATACAACACAGGGCCGGCGTGCCCATGGGTGGAACCCTTGTGTTAGTGGAGCACGGTCCGGTAAACCCGAACAATATTAACACCGGTACACCCGGCGGTGCTATTGATGCAATTATAGCCCGGCAAAGCGACTATTTTCAGGCAGGCATGCTAATTGGTGACTTTTTTACAATGGGGTGTGGTCCATGCAGTGGAAGTGACTCTACTACCACGGTTAGCGCTGTCTCTAGCGGCTCTGGCAAAGTCAGCTACGGTCAAGCACAAGCAGCACCTCATGTTGCTATCGATGTATCAAGATTCGTAGTAAACACTTATCGTGATGGCACTTTAAAGACACAATAGTTATTAACAAATTAAATATTTTTTATGGCGACACAAACTCTTGGCACTATCAACTTTGGCCCTCTGCCTAATCAAACAGTTAACACATTAAACCCTTGCGCACAGCAAGCTATTATACCGGCGGTAGCTGCTTCGGTAGCCGGGTCGGTAATAACATCGGGGGGAACGTCGGCCTGGGCCATATTAGCCGGAGAAACGGTTTCAACCGGAATTATAAACGGATTAAACCCCACAGGTTTGGGGACACTGGTTTCGCAAACGCTAACCAATGCCGGGGCAAATGCAACGATTTCGGCAACCGCAGGTGTAACCGCTACATCGTCTTTACAGGCTGCGGCAAGCACCAGCACATCTCCTTCGGGGGTGCTTACTATAGATGGCCAGCAAGTGAATATGGGTGATGACTACCTGCCAAGTGATTATGATGGTGACTATGGGCCCCTGGTGCCTAATTTCGATCCTACGCAATATATCCCCCAGGGTACTGCACTTAAACGCATAGTACCAATTGCCTATACGGTTAACGGTCAAACGGCTTCAATATGTGCAACTATATACAAACAGCCTCTGGCCAGCTTTACTGCATACGCCCCCCCTTCCGCTACCGGTCCCGGAGGGTCAGTTACCCTGGTATTCGATTTTTCCGGTTCTTATGACTACGACACCGTGATTTTTAATTTTGGTGATGGAACAACTGCAACCATAGTAGCAGCGGACAACCCGGATGTAACAACCATTGAGCATACCTATACCAATATTACACAGGGCACTTATTCTGTTTTGCTAACCGCATTGAATGAAAATATACAGGGTGTTTCGGTGCAAGTTGTCAGCCCGATAGGGTTGGCATCATCATAACAATTAATGAATTCAATATTGAAGGAAAGCGAAATTTAAATAATAATTATTAAACAATTTAAATATTTTTTATGGCACAGAATCAGACGCAGTCCCAGGCTGAAATTTTTGCAAATATTTTAACGCAAATAACCGCTAACGGTACCGGAAATATAACGGGGCTTACCATGCAAGGTATATTGACCGCAATGACCACTACTTTAAATGGTTCAAACTATTTGTTTCCCATTGATAGTTCGGTAACGCCCAATGATATAGGCAAGCTAATGATGAATGACGGAACCGGCCTGGCAAAAGTTTACCAGTTAAGCGGGGCACAATTGCAGCAAGCCGGGCTATGGGCAATTGCGCCTGGGTCTCTGAATAATTTTGGCAGCGCGCAAATTACCATAACAACCGCGGGTAATAGCTATACTTACTCGCAGTCCGATTGGGATCAGTATTTCCCGGTGGCCGAAACGCTTGCCGAGGAACTGAGTTACCTTCGTCAGTTTCTGCAAAGCCAACCCACACTTGGCAGCCTGATTGACTTTTACCAGTCAACTGATGGTAATACCCTTTATATCCAGGAAAGTTCATTCCAGGGCACTATTGTCTATGTAAACGGAATGGGTAATTTCCCTCTGACGGTTGTTCGGGATTCGTTAGCCACATTGCCACCGCTGCCTATGTATTTTCCGTTGGGTAAGCTGCTGGGTATTTGTGATAACCAGGCGCTTATTGACTGTAATATGATTGGTACTTATACGTTACAACAACCAAGTTCGGGCGGCGGTGGTTCTGGTTCTGGCTCAGGTTCAGGTTCTGGTTCAGGCAGTAGCTTAGGTAATTTTGTTGTTAATAACGGTTTATTTTCTTATGCATCTGATCTTAATATAACCAGTAAGCAAGGTATATATAACTTATTGAGCCACATTATGGTTCCTGCCGCCAATGGAGCGGTTACGCCCTTTGATTTATCGGTAATTGACTTTGGCAATAATAATGCTGAATTTCTGCTGAAGTATCAGTTTGTAGGATTTGCCTTAAGTGCCACCCCCTACACCGTAACGGTGTATAATGTATCGTACCTATCATTTTTCCTTAGTCTGGTTCTGAAGAGTGTTATAGAAGGTGTATTGCAAATTGGTTCAAATAATGATAACCCATATGTGCCGCCCATTGGTTCGGGTTCGGGCTCTGGCCTTATATAATATGTGTTTTAGTAACTAAAAAGAACGTTATGAGTACAGGAAACAAAAGGGATTTTATCAGCTTTAGTATTAACCTTAAGGATTCCGGGCCTGTACGTCGAAAGACTTTTTCGCGCACGGCCCGAAAAGTTTTTCTGACCGGAAATAAGTTGAACCTGAATTTAATACGATGGTCAGATGCATTTTCGCTTAAACGGGTCGGCGGTAAATTTATGCATATACCTGGTTGATGCGTTTTTATGTTTGCTTTTTAATTTAACCAAACAGGAGTGTGGTTATATAGTAATTCAACGCGCAATGGATATAGTTATTGATAAAGTAGTTGTGAACTGTGAGGTTGATTATCACAACCGGCCAACTGATTTAGGTAAGGAAACAGAGCGCTTTATTAAACAGAGAGTGCTTCCGTTGATAGAAGAAATTTTGATTGAACTGAATCCGGAGTTCTCTCATATTACGCTTGCCAAAGCGTCACTTGATCTTAATTTGGAGAGTGACGGAGGTTCGATGGACGGTATGGCGGTTGGATATTTGAGATCTGTTTTGAAAAAGCAGATTTTAACTAATGTAATGGAGAAGGCCGAACGCGCTTCGGCAGATGAGGGTGCCTGGCAGCAATTTATTTTTATTGTAAAAAAAGGATATAAGCCGTGGGGTTTTAAACATAAAAGCCATGTTGCTTTTGAGCAAAGCTTACTATCAAACCTGGAATCGCTTAAAAGTAATCCGCCTTTTGTTTGGGAGATAAAGGAAGTGCTGGCGGACTTCAATTTTATCTATAGAATTGCAAACGTTTACTCTGTTGAATTCATTATTAAGTTGCTTAAGGCTATATACCGGGAGATAATCTATAGTGAGGACCAAATTCTATCGGACATTCATAAAATATCGTCTGTCTTAGGTTGTAGTGATGAATTCAGCCTGAAATATATCCTATTGGTGCTTACCGTTTACTCTTTTGCCAACATCAGGCAAGATGAGACGGGTGACATCCCTCTTGAAACGAAGAAAATATTCAGGTCTGTGGTCAGAATAAAGCGATCCGGCCTTCAAAAGATTCCTCCGTTGGCCATAAAGGAATTGCTGGTTACTTTGCAAAAACTATTAAGTAAGAATGCCACCGGTCGCAAGGCCGGAAAAAATCTGTCTGACGGTAAAAGCCGACAGGAAAAGGATTACAATCAAAAGAACTATCACCCAAAAGATGAGCAGGTGAGGCTATGGCAGCAGGACGGGGTTTTTGTGCAAAATGCGGGCCTGGTACTGCTTGCTAATTTTCTTCCGCATTTTTTTGAACAATTGGGATTATACAAGGACAATGTTTTAACCGACCCACATAAATGCGTTTACTTATTGCAAATGGTTTGCGGCGTTGATAATGAAGAGGAGTATGACCTTGCATTGAATAAAATACTATGCGGTCTTGAGCCGGAGGAGAATTTAAAAAGACGCAAGCAATTCAGAAAAAAGGATATAACTGAAGGAAAGCGCCTATTAGATTCAGTTATAACGCACTGGGCTGCTTTAAAAAATACATCCGCTGAAACTTTAAAAAATGTTTTTCTGCGCCGTGAAGGGAAGCTTTATTGGGAAGGCGAAAGCGTTTTGTTACAAGTGGATAAAAAAACGGAAGATGTTTTGCTTGACTTTTTACCCTGGTCGTTCGGGATGATTAAACTGCCCTGGATGAAGTACATGATAACGGTTAAATGGAATGATTAAACGCTGTTTTTTTTCTTTCGTTAGTAATGAAAGTTGTATTTTAGGAAAGCAATTCAATAAATAAGTATATGGCTGAATCAGAAAGGCTTAATTATTTACCGCAAACAAGCAATTCATTATTCTCTGCAACCAATTTGGCGGGGAATAAATTGAATGGCGATAAATTGGGCAAAACCGGTATCAATGAGAACGCGGGCGGTGAGGCAGAATCTTATTTAACCCCTGCGCTTATTGCAGAAATGGAGAGTCATAAAAATATGCCTTTGCAGAGCATCCTTTCTAAATCAGGTAATGGTACCAAATCAAACCCAGACCTGAATCGCAACAAATTCGGGCACGGGATGAGCGATGCCGAACAAGCCATCAGAAAGAGCCCTGTTATTTACGAGCAGGAAAGTACAGAGAATTGGCATAACCCCAATAAACCCGAAACAAAAAAACTCTGGCATAACCCCGATGCTTATAAAAATAATGAGTAATGGAAACCGGACCCGGGCAGTTCGCGCAATTTGCGTTTACAACCGGGCAAAAAAGCTTCAGACGGTATAGATGATATTATTCAGCATCCCGAAAGGTATCCAATGGATTGTGGAGAGTTTGTGCAGGTGGTAAAGCTATATGGCATGAAAAGCAGTATGGGCGACGAGGCTTTTAATACTTATATGGAAAAGCAGGAAGAACAGCACGGCATTGTAGTTAGTAACCAAGAGTCTACAGGCGTTAATTTTAAACGTATTTACAGACAACAACGCGGAATGTGGTCTGATGAAAGGGATCCCAAAAGTACTCCTATCAAATCGTTTAATCCGGATAAGGAAATACAAAAAATCTGAAATTGGGACGAAGATTTCGCTCCGTGCAAAAATTATGGGCCCCCATCAAAATTTTTTTGATGAGAATATTGTTAAAACAGGAGACGACAAATATTTTGCCCAAAACATGGGCGATGGCGAATTGACGATGGAGCAGGTAAAACAGGGTTTGGTTGATTATGCAAAAAATAAACTTCATGCGATTATCACCTTCGCTGACATAGAAATAATAAATGTCAGAATACCAGTCAACAAGGTAAAAAATTAATTCCCGGAATGAAATACCTGACACTATTCACCTTTCTTGTTGTCTTAACGCAGCTTTTTGGACAGGGTGGAACTAGCTGCTATTTAAGTTCGGCATTGGTGATGGATCATAAGATTACCATAACCCATATAACCGCCGATAGCCTGCCCTGCGGAGTTAGCGGAAAGTACCCTTTAAAAAAACGCAGAAATTATACTTTTTTCTACTACAATGACAGGCGCGTTTACCTGGACATGAAAAAGGCTGATGATGAGATGTTAACCGTATTAATTCAAAATTATGAGCCACCGGAATTTCCGGGTTATATGCCCAGTGCCCACATGGCGTTTTTGCTTGACTCAAACGGGGTTATTATGGAAAGAGGGATTGCCTGGGGCTCGGACGATGATGAGTTTACCGAACAAATCGTTAGTAAAGCCCGAGCCGCCGATTTTCACTTTACTCCGTTTATGGTTCACGGTAAACCGGTATCTTCTCTGCAAATTGTCCTCCTTACGCTTTCAGATCTTAGGGCGTTTAAAGCGCTTCACCGTTAGTTTTAAATTCCGTTAAAGCCTACCTACAAAACCATGAGTGTAATAACTAATTCTATTAGAGTTTTTATTGCTGCGGTATTAATTCAGTTTTATTTCCTGAATTTTCAATACGGAGTTGATTCCAATCGGCATAAACTTCTTTATTTTGGTACAAATTTCTTTCCCGGGCAATTAATTATTACCCTCCTGCTACGGTCATAATTGATATCGCAGGTGTCGCATACCGGTAAAGAACTAGCATATCTGTCAAACTCAACCGTTAGCTTAATAAAATCGCTATCGGTCATGTACTCACAGTATTTCCAATTATCCTGAATGATTTTTTCTATCGAATTGTCATCTGTTTGGCATCTTAAAAATAATCGCGACCTGGAGTATGCCCTCAAACCTCTGACAATATTTATCCTATTCGCTGCTTCCTTCGATGAATTAACACCTCCCTGGCAAGAATCGGAACCTCCTATCACCCTTCCGGACTTGTTATAAAATGTACTAAGTTCGGAATAAAAATCGCTCCTGTTCGTAGTTGTATCTAAAACATCAATGCACTTTTTGATATAGTTTGTATCCCTATTATTCCAGTGGTCAATAAAATCATCCCAAATGAATAAGTACTTGCCTTCATTATAGTCATTTTTTTTTGCACTTTTTATGTTGCATGAATTGAGTATTAAAAATAATACCGCATATAAAAAGAAGAAACGTTGAGCACTAATTCCCTTTCGCATTGCTATCTTGTTTATCAAATTTTTTAAAATCCCACTTTTGAAACTCAATTTCATTTGAACCATCTTTAACCTGCTCAATCATTTTACTTAAATGTTTTACACTGAACTCGGGAATTTTATTGGGCTGTCCTTGTATGGTCTCAAGGGTTCCTAGGTCAGGATGCACATCAACAACGGTTATATTATGCCCGGTTTCTGCAGGTTTATTCATATGGTTCCAGGTAACCAAATCGCCAGGAATCAACTCGCTAAACGCTTTTGTAAATTGTTCAATAAACTTTTCCGGGTCCTTGTCGTATTGAGCTTTTGTAAACTTATGCATAGTAAAGGTGCCGGCACCATCAAATAGCTGCTCTGCCCCTACCGCAACCTGCACTTTCTTAATGATTGACTCGGGGGTTCCTTTGTCTCTGTTTGATATTCCCTTTATTTCAAAAGGGAGCTTATAATCATATGCAAATTGAATCATGCGCCCTAGTGAGGTATCTGCACAGTCTGTCTTCTGTTCCTCATATTGTGTTCGGCAAATTAAAATGGGCCCTACTATTCTCCACAAATCTATATATGTCATGCCCTCTGTATACATCTTATTCTTTTTCGCACGTGCTTTCGCGTCTTCTGACAATTGATTTTGCCAATGATTTTTCGCCTCCCATGCAGGCTTGTCTTTATGCTTAGGTGGTGTTACATGCGCTTTAAACACCGCACTGTTAAGTTGCAATAGGCGCATTGCTTCGCTTATAGAGCCTTCAGTAAACTTACCCCCGGTTAGCTTGCCCCCTGTTATACCGGTTCCGGGTACCATAGATGGGCTATTTGCCTCAGGCATGGCGTAAAGTTTTTTATCGTTCTCCATATTGTTATTTATTGATTCTGGTTTCAAAAGTAGGACTCACGTTTCAAATAAGGCTGAAAAACCGGTTTACACAGTAAAATATCTTGATTCACGTTAGTTTGATACGCGCTTACGGCGTTTTACCCTCCTTGCCCAACTCCCGTATAACTCCGCTTTTTACATCGCTAAATAAAATAATATTATTGCCACGCTCTGCAGCTTTTAACGACGCATACTGCACAACGTTAATAATACTTCCACCCGCTAATTCATATGTTTTTGCAAGGTCGTGCAGGGAGAAATTATTCTCTAACACGGTTGCAGGAGAAAATGAATTGGCCCACAACCTTTTTCGTTGCTCCGCATCCGGCATTTTAAATTTTATCATTCCTTGAAAACGTCGTGAAAAGGCCCTATCCATATTGCCTTTTAGATTGGAGGCTAAAATGATGATACCATTATAATTTTCAACACGCTGCAACAAATACGAAACCTCCTGGTTGGCATACCGGTCGTGCGAATCTTTTACTTCAGTTCGGCTGCCAAACAAGGCGTCGGCCTCATCGAAAAATAATATCCAGTTTTTATTCATCGCCCGGTCGAAAAGTGTAGACAGGTTTTTTTCAGTTTCACCAATATATTTCGAAACCACCATAGAGAGATCAATGCGGAAAACATCAATCCCAAGTTCCTGGCCCATGATCGCTGCAGTAAGGGTTTTACCGGTACCCGGCGCGCCGTGGAACAATACTTTATAACCGGGGCTAAGCATTTTGTGCAAATTCCATTGGTTAAGCACCACATCGCGGTGTTTATGCCAACTGGTTATTTCCTGTATTTGTGCCAGTGTAGGCCCGTCAAGCACCAGGTCGTTCCAGGTTAATTTGGTGGTTATTTTTTGTGCCGGGAAACTGGCTGAAAACTTAGGCGCTCGGGCGTTGCCGGTTAAAAAGTAAGACAGGTAGTCATCACTGATGTAAACAAGTTGATGTACTGGATTATTTTTAACCGCAGCCTTTTCAACAGGCAATAAATTGAGCACTTCCGATTTAAAAAGTTCATCCTCCAATATTTCATGGCTCTTATTCATCGCAACAAGATAATTTCTTCCATAAAAAATAAATAGCAATGTTTGAACGCAGGGATAGGTAATTCCCGATTCAACATCATTATAGGTACCTATAAAATCTTCTGGATGTTGTGCCGAATGCACAGCCAAAGGATAAAGGAGGGCGGATGAGTATAAGGCACCAATGCCGCAGCCAACATAAGTTGCTGGTTTTTATTCAGATTTTTTTCTAATGAAAACTGCAAAAAATAATCATGTGCTCCGGCTTTGGGCTCTCCAATGTTAGAATAAAGTACACCGGCATTAAAATCTGTACTGATAATATGGTATTCAACCAAACGCACTATCTCGTTCAAAGATTCTACATACGTCATTGCCTTATATTCTTCTAAAATAATGCTCATTTGTAATATACAATTATCTAAATAAACAATATGTATTTTGGCTATTGTATTAAAATATCCTTTTTGTTACTGTTCAGCAGTATTATAAAGAAATAGGGTTACATAACAAAGCGCACTCAATAGCATGAAGTATTCCGTGTCCTTGTTTTCTCACGGTGGAAATATAGCTGCGAATGCGGCAAAATA